>Ga0207674_10002544_pt1 | contig 22969 bp, 13 predicted proteins | sample KBSCornC72_FD_184303 | JGI IMG/M metagenome (GOLD analysis project Ga0207674, IMG submission 184303) | Corn rhizosphere microbial communities from Kellogg Biological Station, Michigan, USA - KBS Corn C7-2 (SPAdes) (version 2) | ecosystem: Host-associated > Plants > Roots > Rhizosphere > Soil ...
GGGGAGGAGTTAATCGGCCCCGCGCTGATCTTCGACCCCACGTCCACGATCGTGATCGAGCCCGGCTGGCGCGCCGAGCGAGTCGCGGACGGAACGCTGGTCCTGACCCGAGCTGTGCCGCTCGAACGCGCCAAGGCGATCGGCACCGACGTCGACCCCGTCCAGCTCGAGATTTTCAATAATCTCTTCATGGCTATCGCGGAGGAGATGGGCGTCGCGCTCCAGGCGACGGCGACGAGCGTCAACATCAAGGAACGGCTCGATTTCTCCTGCGCGATCTTCGACGCCGACGGCGCTCTGATCGCCAATGCACCGCACATCCCCGTTCACCTCGGCTCGATGGGCGAGAGCATCCGGCGGATCATCGACACGCGCGGACCGGGCAGGGACGAGCGCGGAATCAGGCGCGGTGACGCTTATGTCTTGAATGATCCCTACCGCGGCGGCACGCATCTGCCCGACATCACGGTCATCGTGCCGGTCTTCTATGGAGACGAGGCGGAGCCATCCGCCTTCGTTGCGGCGCGCGGACACCACGCGGACATCGGCGGGATCGCGCCCGGATCGATGCCGCCCGACAGCCGCTCGATCGCGGAGGAAGGCGTGCTCATCGATAACGCGCTGCTGGTGGATGAAGGCCATTTCCGCGAGGCGGAGATGCGCGCGCTGCTCGGCTCGGGCGAATGGCCCGCGCGCAAGCCGGACCGCAACATCTCCGATCTCAAGGCCCAGCTCGCCGCCTGTACGCGCGGGGCCGAAGTGCTGGCGCAGACGGCGCGCGATTACGGCCCTGAGGTGGTCGCCGCCTACATGCGCCACGTGCTCGCCAATGCCGAGGAATCGGTGCGGCGGCTTCTCGGCCGCCTCGACGACGGCGAGTTCGACTATGCGATGGACAATGGGGCGCACGTGCGCGTCCGGATCACGATCGACAAGGCGGCGCGGTCAGCGACGTTCGATTTCACCGGCACAAGCGAGCAACTGCCCGACAATTTCAATGCACCCTTCTCCATCGTCCGTGCCGCATCGCTCTATGTCGTGCGAACTCTGATCGACGATGCCATCCCGATGAACGACGGCTGCCTGCGCCCGATCGCGCTGGTCGTGCCGGATGGGTCGATGCTCAACCCGAGCTATCCCGCCGCGGTGGTCGCGGGGAATGTCGAAACGAGCCAGGTGGTCACCGATGCGCTTTTCGCCGCGACCGGACGGCTCGCGCCGAGCCAGGGGACGATGAACAACTTCACCTTCGGCAACGAGCGGCACCAATATTACGAGACGATCGCGGGCGGCTCGGGCGCGGGGCCGGACCACGACGGGACGAGCGCGGTGCAGACCCACATGACCAACAGCCGCCTCACCGATCCGGAAATCCTGGAAACGCGTCTGCCCGTGCGGCTCGACCAGTTCGCCATCCGCCGCGGATCGGGCGGACCCGGCGCGCACAAGGGCGGCGATGGCGTGGTGCGCGCCGTCACCTTCCTCGAGGCGATGCGGGCAAACATCCTCGCCAATCGCCGCCGCGTGCCCCCGCGGGGAATCGAGGGCGGCGCGGACGCCCAAGCGGGACGCAACTGGGTCGAGCGGACCGACGGGCGTGTCGAGATGTTGAGCGCCACCGCATCGGCCGAGGTGCAGCCCGGTGACCGCTTCGTTATCGAGACTCCCGGCGGCGGCGGGTTCGGGAGGAGAGGGGAGTGATCGATTATTGGCCGCTGCTCGGGATTGCGCTCGTCGTTCTCGGCTTTGCGCTTCGTTTCAATCCGCTGCTCGTCGTCGCGGTTGCGGCGATCGCGACGGGGCTTCTCGGCGGAATGCCGTTCATGAAGGTGCTCGCCGCGCTCGGCCACGGCTTCAATGCGAACCGCAACGTCACGATGATCTACATCGTCCTTCCGGTGATCGGTTTGCTCGAACGCGGCGGCCTGCAGCAGCAGGCGCGGACCCTGATCCGCGGAATGAAGCGGGCGACGGTCGGGCGATTGCTGATCGTCTACATGGGCTTCCGGCAGATTTTCGCGGCGCTCGGCCTGACCACGGTCGCGGGCCAGGCTCAGACGGTGCGCCCGCTCGTCGCGCCGATGGCGCTGGCCGCGGCCGAGAAGGAGCATGGCGAGCTCGACGAGGAGACGGCCGAACGGGTCAAGGAGATGTCCGCCGCGACCGACAATGTCGGCCTGTTCTTCGGCGAGGACATCTTCCTGGCGGTGTCGTCGATCCTGCTGATCCAGGGCGCGCTCGCTGCGTTCGGGATCCAGCTGACGCCGTTCCAGCTCTCCGTCTGGGCGATCCCGACGGCTATCTGCGCCTTCCTGATCCACGGCACGCGGCTGCTGTTGATGGATCGGAAGCTGAGACGCGGACGATGATCACCCTCCAGTGGCTCTACGTCTTCGCTGGCGCAATATTCGCCGGTTTCGCGATCGGGAGCGCGCGCAGCACCGGCAACCCGAAGCGGTGGGGCAATGCAGCGTTCTGGGCATTGCTATCGATCAGCTTCTGGTTCGGCGACCTGCTCGGCGACATCGGCAACGGGGTGCTCGTCCTCGCGCTGGTCGGTTTCGCAGGGGCGCATTTGCTCGGCCGAAGCCCCGGCCAATCGACCAGCGACGAAGAGCGGCAGCGCTCGTCCGAGCGGTTCGGCAACAGGCTCTTCGTGCCGGCGCTGATCATCCCGTTCACCGCGTTCGTGGGGACGCTCCTCTTCACCTACACGCCGCTGAAGGACAGCGGCCTCATCGAGCCCAAGTCAGTGACGCTCGTGCTGCTCGGCGTCGGCGTGATCATCGCGCTCGTCGCCTGCTACGTGTGGCTTCACCCGCCCGCCGTCGCAGCCGTCGATGAAGGCGGCCGCCTTGCCAATTCGATCGGCTGGGCGCTGGTGCTCCCCCAAATGCTTGCCTCGCTCGGCGCGGTCTTCGCGGCGGCGGGGGTCGGCGACATCATCGGCGGCATCGCGAGCGGGATTATCCCGCACGGGAGCATCCTCCTCGCGGTCTTGCTCTACGCGCTCGGGATGGTGGTCTTCACGATGATCATGGGCAACGCCTTCGCCGCCTTCCCGGTGATGGTGACCGCGATCGGGATCCCGATCCTCATCCGCCAGGACGGAGGCAACCCGGCGGTCATCGGCGCCGTCGGGATGCTCGCCGGGTTCTGCGGGACTTTGATGACTCCTATGGCCGCCAACTTCAACATCGTGCCCGCCGCGCTTCTCGAGCTGAAGAACCAGTACGGGGTCATCAAGATGCAGATCGCCACCGCGATCCCGCTGCTGATCGCCAATATCATCATCCTCTATGTCGCGGGGTTCCGGCTGTGACGACACTCGACGCCGGCCTGGCCTCGCACATGGCGCGGATTGCGCTCGGGCATGTGCGCAAGGAATATCCGCACAAGCTCGACCATGTCCTGCTCGGCGACGAGGACGCGCTGACGCCGCGGACCCTCCACCCGATCTTCTACGGAAGCTTCGACTGGCACAGCTGCGTTCACGGCTGGTGGACCTTGCTGACGCTTCGGCGGCTGTTCCCGGACGTGCCGGAAGCGAGCGCCATGGCCGAGCTGGCGAGCGACAGCTTCACGCCGGAGAAGGTCGCCGGAGAGCTCGCCTATCTCGACCGGCCGCTCAGCCGAGGGTTCGAACGGCCCTACGGCTGGGCCTGGCTGCTCCATCTCCACCTCGAAGCGTCGCGCCACGAGGAGAGCTGGGGCGCGGAGCTCGAGCCGCTCGCGAGAGCCTTCGCGCGGCGGCTCGCCGATTATCTGCGAGTGCTGACCTACCCGATCCGCGTCGGCACGCACTTCAACACGGCATTCGCGCTGGTCCTGTCGCTCGAATGGGCGGAGCAGTTCGATCCGCCGTTTGCCGATCTCATCCGCACGCGGTCATTGCACTGGTTCGGCGCCGACCGGGATTGTCAGGCGTGGGAGCCGGGGGGCGATGAATTCCTTTCGCCCGCGCTGATCGAGGCGCTGTGCATGGCGCGGACGCACGGCGACGAATTTCCGGCCTGGTTCCGGCATTTCCTGCCGGGCGTCGCCAACCGCCAACCGGCGGCCTTGTTCGAACCCGCCATCGTCAGCGACCGCAGCGACGGCAAGATCGCCCACCTCGACGGACTCAACCTCAGCCGCGCCTGGTGCTGGCGCGAGCTCGGCTATTCGGGCCATGCCGAGCGCCACCTGCAAGCGGCGATGCCGCACATCGAAGGCGATTATATGGGCGAACATTGGCTCGCGAGCTTCGCGCTTCTGGCCTTGCTGGCTCCAAGGGACTAATTGCGGAGCCATGGCCGACGTCGATTCCCTCAGCAGCGAATTCGTAAAATACGACCAGGTGCGAAAGACGCACACCTATCGCCTCGCCGAAAGTTCGGGCGATGCGTTCGACGAGGATTTCGAGATCGCGACGATCGATTTCGAGGCGTTCCTTCGCGGCGGCGCGGAGGACAAGGTCCGGGTCGCGCGCGAATTCGCCGCGGCGCTGGAGGAGATCGGCTTTGCCGTTCTCGTCGGCCATGGCGTCGATCCGGCGATCTATGAGGAGATGGAAGAGCTGACGCTCGATCTCTTCACTTCGCTTCCGCTGGCCGAGAAGATGCGCTTCCGCGCTTCCCGCCACGGCTCGGTGAACCAGGGTTATTTTCCCATCGAGGAGACCAGCGACATTCACCCGGACCTCGTCGAGGGCTGGGTCTGGTGCAGGCGCGCGTTCGACATCCCGCAGGACCGCGAGCAGCCGTTCGAGGCGGAGAAATTCTGGCCCGGGGCGGACTATGAGCGGAGAGCGCGCCGCCTGGTCCTGGCCCACGAGCAATTGTTCAAGCCGATCGCGCAGGCGATGCTCGAGGGGCTCGGCTGCGATCCGCATTTGCTGGACGACAAGCTGACGCGCACGAACTTCGGACTGCGCCTCAACTATTACCCGCCGATGACGGCCGAGCAGGACGATTCCGGCGCGGCGCGGCTGCTCGGCCATGAGGACGTCGACCTCTTCACCATCCTTCCGGCGTCGCGAACCGATGGCTTGCAGGTGTGGAACCACCGCAGCGGCAAGTGGGTACGCATGAAAGCGCCTCCGGGCTCGATCATCATCAACACCGGCGACTACATGCAGCGGATCACGAATGACCGGCTGCCGTCGACGACTCACCGTGTGGGCAAGCCCAGCGACCGCTCCCATACCAACCGCGCAAGGGTGTCGTTCCCGATCGCGGTTTACGTCTGGGAGGACGAAATTCTGGAGGTTCTGCCCGGCCTCGGGACGCCGAAGTACGAGCCGATCAAGGCGATCGCGTTCCACACGCGCAGCACCAGCAAATTCTACGGCGACGACTATGCCGTGGAGAGCGCCTGATCAGTCGGGCGCGCACTCCGTAGCGAATAGCGCGGCGTTGGCCTGGGCCGAATCACCGGGCAGGTTCTGGCAGATCGGCGTCCCTTCGAGCAGCGCGTCGCCGCCGATTGCCTGGTAAGTCGCAACGATGTTCTGCGCGGCGGTGAGCTTGGTCGAGACCAGGGTCTGCTGCGCGGCGTAATAGGACCGCTGGGCATCGAGGACGGTCAGGAAGGGATCGATGCCCTCGCGGTAGCGCGCTTCGGTCAAGAGATAGGCGTCGCCGGTCGCGGCCTGCTGGCGCTGGCGTGCCGCGATCTCGTCGTTGATCGTCCCGCGCCGGGCGAGTGCGTCTGCGACGTCTCGGAACGCGGCCTGGATCGTCCCCTGATAGCTCGCGACGGCGGCGCGCTGCTGGGCTTCGGTCAGGCGGACGTTCGCGTGGCCCGCGCCGGCCTGGAAGATCGTGTAGCTCGCATCCGCGCCCGCGCTCCAGCCGAATGCGCCGGCGCTGAACAGCTTCAGGAGCGCGCTGCTCGCGAAGCCGAGAAGCCCGGTGATCGTGATCCGGGGGAACAGCGCCGCGCGCGCGGCGCCGATGTTCGCGTTGGCCGAGCGCAGCTCATACTCCGCCTGGACGACATCCGGGCGGCGCAGGAGCACATAGGAATCGAGTCCCGGCCGGACCGCGGCGATCGTCCCGAACGCCTCGTCGATCGATCCTGACAGCAGAGCCGGATCGACTGGTCCGCCGACGAGGAGCTGGAGTGCATTCGCATCCTGCGCAACGGCTGTGCGCTGGCGGGCGAGGTCCGCCTGTGCGGCGCTGAGGATCTGTTCGGACTGGTCGAGGTCGGTGCGCGGCGCGATCCCGCCATCGAGGCGGATGCGCGTGAGGCGGACGCTCTTCTCGGCTGCGGCCGCGGTTTCAGTGGAAATCCGGAGCAGGGTCGAATCCGCCGCATAGTCGAGCCACGCATTGGCGATGTCCGCGACCAGCGTGAGGCGGGTTGAGCGGGCGCCCGCTTCGGTCGCGAAATAGCGGTTGAGCTGCACGTCGCTGAGCGACTTGAGGCGGCCGAACAGGTCGATTTCGTAGTCGGGCACTCCGACGCCGGCCTGATATTGCGCGCTTGCGCCATTGTCCTTGTCGCCCGAGATGGTGGCTCCGCCATCTGCGGTCACCGTTGGCAACTGGTTGGCGCGCTGGATGCGATATTGCTCGCGGGCGGCGGCGATATTGGCCGCCGCGACGCGCAGGTCGCGGTTGTTGACCAGCGCCTCCGCGATGAGTGTCTGGAGCCGCGCGTCCGTGAAGACCTGCTTGTAGCTGAGCGCGGGAAGCCCCGCCTCGGACTGCACTAGATATGGGTCGCCGGCGGGCCAGGACGCGGGAATGGCCGGGTCCGGCTGGACATATTTCGGCTCCAGCGAGGTGCAGCTTGTGACCAGGAGCGCGGCCAAGGCGATGCCGCGCCTCATGCCCGCGACTCCGGGCGGCGGCGAAAGCGCTCGCGGATGATGACCAGGCCGTCGCGCACGCCGCGGCGGACCAGCACGTAGAACAGCGGGATGTAGAAGATCGCGAGGATCGTCGCGGTCAGCATTCCGCCGATCACGGCGGTTCCGATCGCGATCCGGCCGTTCGCGCCCGGGCCGGTCGCGACCGCGAGCGGGAACACGCCGAAGATGAAGGCGAAGCTGGTCATCAGGATCGGACGGAGCCGGATCCGCGCCGCCTCGATCGCCGCATCGATGATCCTCTTGCCTTCCTTTTCCGCGCGCTCGGCGAACTCGTTCATCAGGATCGCGTTCTTCGAGGTGAGGCCCATCGTCGTCAGCAGGCCGATCTGGAGGAACACGTCATTCTCCAGACCCCGGAGCGTGACGAACAGGATCGCCCCGACCAGGCCGAGCGGGACGACCAGCAGGACGGCGAGGGGAATCGACCAGCTTTCGTAAAGCGCCGCGAGGCACAGGAAGATGACGATCAGCGAGATCGCGTAGAGCAAGGGCGCCTGCCCGGACGCGACCCGCTCCTGATAGGACGCGCCCGACCAGGCGACGCTGACTCCCGGCTGCTGAGAAGCGAGCTTTTCGATCTCCGCCATGGCCTCGCCCGAACTTCGGCCGCCCGCTGCCTGTCCCTGGATCTCGTAGGCCGCGAAGCCCTGAAAACGATCGAGGGTCACCGGCGCGGTTCGCCACGATGTGCTCGCAAAGGAGGAGAAGGGCACCATCTGTCCCTGGTTGTTACGCACGAACCAGTCGCCGATGTCGGCAGGCGTCGCGCGGTAGGGCGCGTCGCCCTGCACATAGACCCGCTTCACCCGCCCGCGGTCGATGAAGTCGTTGACGTAGCGGCCGCCCCAGGCTGTCGACAGCGTCGAGTTCACATCGGATGTCGTCAGCCCGAGCGCGGTCAGCCGGGGGACGTCGATATTCACCTTGAGGCTGGCGACATCCGGCAGCTCGCTGAGCCGGACCTGCTCGAGCACAGGGTCGGACGCCGCCGCCGCGAGGAGCTTGTCGCGGACGGCGGCGAACTGTTCGCGGCTCATCCCGCTCGTGTTCTGGAGCTGCATGGTGAAGCCGGTCGACTGGCCAAGCCCGCGGATCGCTCCGGGGACCAGGGCGAAGACCTGCGCGTCGCGGAGACCGCGGAAAGCGCCCGACGCGCGCTCGACGATGGCCTGCGCGCTATTCTCCTTTCCCTCGCGCTGATCGAAGGGCGCGAGGTTGATGTAGGCCTGACCGGTGTTCTGCCCCGAAAGTCCGCCGCCGCCGCCGGTCACCGCGAACAGGGTGTGGACGTTTTTCTTGTCCGGGCCCTCGAGGAAGTATTTCTCCACCTGCTGCTCGACATCATAGGTGCGGCCGAACGTCGCGCCTGCGGGGAGCCGGAACTGCGCGGACGCATTGCCCTGGTCCTCGCTCGGGATGAAGCCCGTCGGAAGCCTCCACAGGAGCACGACCAGGAGCAGGCAGGTGATCGCGTAAATGGCAAGAAACAGCCATTTGCGGTCGACAACCCGCCCGACATTGCCGACGTACCAGTCGATCGTGCGCTGGAAGCCGGAGTTGAACTTCTGCCGCGCAGTTTCGATTCCGTGCGCCAGTCGCGGCGCGCGCTTGCCCAGAAACGTGTCCTCGACGCTCGCATGCTGGCGCCTCAGCACGTTGGCGGCGAGCGACGGGCTGAAGGTGAGCGCGAGCAGCACCGAAAGCCCCATCGCCGAGACGATGGTCGCCGAGAACTGGCGGTAGATGACGCCGGTCGAGCCGCCGAAGAAAACCATCGGAAGGAACACCGCCGAAAGCACCAGGGCGATGGCGATCAGCGCCATCTGGATCTGGTTCATCGACATCACCGTCGCTTCCCGGACGGTCAGCTCGGGCTGCTCCTCCAGAATGCGCTCCACATTCTCGACGACCACGATGGCGTCGTCGACCAGCAATCCGACGGCGAGCACCAGCCCGAACAGGGTCAGCGTGTTGATCGAGAAGCCGAGGATGTAGAGCATCCCGAAGGTGCCGAGCAGCACGACCGGGATGGCAATCCCCGGAATCAGGGTCGCTCGCCAGCTCTGGAGGAAGACGAACATCACGAGGATGACGAGCGCCATCGCCTCGGCGAGGGTCTTCACGACCTCGATCACCGACAGGCGGATGAAGTCCGAGCTGTCGTTGGCGTAGGCGATCTTGTAGCCGGCGGGCAGGCGCGGTTCGGCGCGCGCCATCTCGGCCTTGACCAGCTTGGACGTGTTCAGCGCGTTGGCGCCGGGTTCCAGGTAGATGCCGATGCCCGCGCCGGGGTGGCCGTTGATCCGGATCGTCGCCGCGTAGCTGTCGGCGCCGAGCTCGACCCGCGCGACGTCCGAGAGGAGGACGCGGGCGCCGTTGGGATCGGACTTGACGATGATGTTGCGGAACTGCTCGGGCGTCTGAAGCCGTGACTGGGCGGTGACGGTCGCGTTGAGCATCTGGCCCTCGGGCTGCGGCATTCCGCCGATCTCGCCTGCCGCGACCTCGATATTCTGGTTCTGGACCGCGCTGACCACGTCGCTCGGCATGAGCTGGAAGCTCTGCAGCTTGTTCGGATCGAGCCAGATGCGCATCGCATATTCGGACCCGAACACGTTGACGTCGCCGACGCCTGGCACGCGCGACAGCTCGTCCTGGATGTTGGTCCCGAGCCAGTCGGACACGTCGACGTTCGTGTGCTTGTCGGTCGCGTCATAGACGCCGACGATCATCAGGAAGTCGGGCGACCCCTTGGTCACGCGGACTCCCTGCTGCTGCACCTGCTGCGGCAGGCGCGCCACCGCCGACTGGACCTTGTTCTGGACCTGGACCTGCGCGATGTCGGCATCGACGCTCTTGTCGAACACCGCGCTGATCGTGACCTGCCCGCGCGAGCTGGAGCCTGAGCTGAAGTAGAGAAGCCCGTCGAGCCCGGTCAGCGTCTGCTCGATGACCTGGGTGACGCTGCTTTCTAGCGTCTCCGCCGACGCCCCGGGGTAGGTCGCGCGAATGTTGATCTGGGTCGGAGCGACGTCGGGATATTGGGCGACCGGGAGGGCGAAGATCGCGCCGATGCCGCCGAGCGAGATGATGATCGCGAGGACCCAGGCGAAAATCGGCCGCTCGATGAATATCCGCGACATCCCTCAGCCGCCGCGGCGCTGCTTCTGCATCGCCTTCAATGCTTCCGGAGAGGGGGCCTTGACCTTCTGCGGAGCGCTTGCGGGCACCGGCTTGATCTGCGCACCGTCGCGCAGGTTTGCGGTACCCTGGGTAATCACCTTCTCGCCCGGCGCGAGCCCCTGCGTCACTACCCAATAAGGGCCCTGAGTCCGCTCGGCGACGACGGTTCGCTGCACCGCCCTGTTGCCCGGGCCCACGATGAAGAGGGTGGCATTGCCCTGGGGGTCGCGCGTCACCGCCTGCTGGGGCACGAGGAAAGCCGAGGTGTCGACGGCCTGCGCAAACTGCGCGGTCACGTACATGCCGGGCAGAAGGATCGCCTGCGGGTTGGGGAAGCGGGCGCGCAGCGTCACCGTCCCGGTGCTCTGGTCGACGAGCACCTCGCTGAATTCGACGGTGCCGGTCATTCCGTAGTCGCTGCCGTCGGGAAGGATCAGCCGCACCGTTGCCGAGGTCGGAGCCGCTCCGCCCTGGGCCAGCGCCCGGCGAAGCCCGAGCAGGTCCGACGCCGATTGCTGGATGTCGACATAGACCGGATCGAGCCGGGTGATCGTCGTCAGGGCATCGGCCTGGTTGGCGGTGACGAGCGCGCCTTCGGTGACGTTGGACAGGCCGATGCGGCCGGTGATCGGCGCGGGGACGCGAGTGAAGCGCTGGTTGATCTGAGCGCTCCTGAGCGCGGCCGAATTCTGGGCGACCGCCGCGTCCGCCTGCCGCGCCTGCGCGACGGCATTGGTATAATCCTGCTTCGAGATGGCCTGCTGCTCGACCAGCGGCTTGTAGCGGGAGGCGAGGATCCGCGCAGCCTCCGCCTGCGCTCGCGCCGCCTGGAGGTTCGCCTGCGCCTGGGCAGCCTGGGCGTTATAGACGCTCGGATCGATCTGGTAGAGCGTCTGCCCCTGGCGGACGACCGAGCCTTCGCGGAACAGCCGCCGCTGGATCACGCCCGAGACCTGCGGCCGGACGTCCGATACCTGGTAGGCGGAAATGCGTCCGGGCAGTTCCTGCTCGAGCGGGGCGCTGCCCTGCTGGATTACGACAAAGCCGACTGTGACCGGCCCGTCGGGCCGGCCTCGGCCGCCGGGCGCGTCGGCGTCCTCGGCGCTGCCGCACGCCGCGAGCAGCAGCGCAAATCCAATCAGCAAAGCGGGCTTCACGATGTGGCGCCTTTTCCCCTGCCGCCGCGGATTGCAAGTGGGGAAGCGCTCTTGGGAGCAATCATCAGGATTGGGCCGGCGGGTAGAGGAACTATCCTTGGTTAAGCGCCGGCCTTCGACGAAGCGGCGGGTACGCCCGACGAATGGGCCGGGCGTGCATCACTCTCAGGCGGCGGCCTTCCTTTCGACCGGATAGGCTTGAGCGAGGAGCGCGAGCGGCACCTTGCGCCGCTCTTCGTCGATCCGGGCGAGGATGCGGCGACGGACTAACTGGAAATCGGCGCGGTTCACGAGGCGCGCGAAGCAGGGCTCCTCGGCGATATCGATCGCGGTTCCTTCCCCGTCGGGCAACCAATTCCCGGCAACCGCTCGGTGCAGCAACGCGACCGCTTCATCGTCCCTGCCGTCCGCCGCCCGGTAATAAGCAAGCTGCGCGAGATAATCTTTCTCCGGCGGGCCGTTCTTGAAATAGCGAAGGAAGGTCGGCTCGCTGGCTCGGAGGATCGCATCGGCATCCGCGCCCAGCCCCCCCGCGCGCAGGTCCGTCGCGACAGTGGGCGCGATCGACAGCAAGACCAGCGGATGTTCCGCGAATTCGGTTAGGAAATCGTCGACCGATTTGAACGCCGTCCGATAGCGCGCGATATATTCGGAATTACGGCCGTTGGTCGGAAGCAGGCGGCTGTAGATCGCAACGGCCTCCACGTCCTGCCACAAGCCCAATGGCGGCGCGTAATCGCGATCCAGTTCGGACGCGGGCGCAGGCTCTCCGCGGAAAACAGCTGCCAGCGTCAGCGGCAGCTTCCTCGCGCGCAGGCCTTCCTCGACGAACCCGAGCTGGATGAGCGGTTGGCCGATCCGCTGGTCCACGGCAGCCGCTTCTTCCGGATGCTGCGACCGGACCTCGAGCATGATGCGCACCATGTCGCCCGGATGTCCGCTGATCTGGGCAAGGCGCCAGTTGAGCTTGTCGAGCAGCACCTGGTCCTGCGCCTGTTCGATGCGGGCGCGTTCCCTAGCCATGCCGTCGGTGTCGCCCAGATAGTAAAGTGCGGTGATCTTGTTCCCGACGGACTGCGGCCAGAGCGGTTCAATCTCCGTCGCGCGGCTGTAGGCGACGAGCGACTCCTTCACCCGGTTCTGGCTCCCCAGGAGGTTGCCGAGCCACATCCACGCCTCGACGTTTCCGGGATCGAGCGTGGTGGCGCGGCGCAATTCCGCTTCGGCCTCCGGCTTGTAGCCCTGCACCATGGCGAGGCCGGCATGGGCCGACGCGAGGTTGGGCGCGAGCGTAAGCGCCCGCTTGAAGTGGCTGGAGGATTCCGCACGCACCCGGGCCTCGGGGATATCGCCTTCGCGCGCGAAGAAGGTCGCGATCCCGAGCTCGGCCCAGGCGGGCGCGTAATTCGGATCGATCGAGAGGGCCTTGCGAAGCAGGGTCTTCGCCTGGCGCGCGCTCCCGGAATCGCGCCGGCGGTCCTTGGCCCTCGCTTCGGCGTAGAGCGCGTAGACGTCTCCGCTGGTCGCGATGTTCTCGGTCCTGCGGCCGCCTCCGGGCGCCACCCGGCCGCGGATCAATCCTTCGACCTCGTTGGCGACGCGCTCCTGGAACGCGAAGACGTCGTCGAGCTTGCCTCCGACCTGATCGCTCCAGACCTCCGCTTCATCCTTCGTGCGAGTGAGGCTGAGCTTCATGCGCACTTGATCGCCGATGTGCTGGACGCTCCCGTCGAGCAGATAATCGGCGCCCAGCTTCTTTCGGTAGCCGGAGGGCTCGAGGTGCTTGTCCGTCAGAGCCTCCATCGCCTGGCGGCCGATCACCCGAAGGTTCGGGTTGCGGCCGAGCGCTCCGCGGGTGTCGTCCCAGATGGCATCGACGAGATTCGCGTCCGCAGGATTGAGAGCGCGGAACGGCAGAACCGCGATGGTGGTAGGTCCCTCCGCCTTCGCCGGGCTGAAGAACCACCATCCGGCCGCTCCCGCGATGATCAGCATCAGGGCGCCGGCGATTGCGGCCAGGCGCTTGGGGAAATGCAGCTCTCGGCGGCGGTGCGCTTTGGGCGGCTTGTGCTCACCCGGGATGGTCCGCTCGACGGCTTCGACGATCTCATCGATGCGCGCATCGCCGCCGCTGCCGCGCCAGCCGCTGAGATCGACGCCCTGCCGCTCGCCGAAAAACAGGGGCGGATCGCAGGGCTTCACGAAAACCTGGATCAGCCGGCCGTCCTCGCGGGCGACGCGCGCTTCCGAACGGACGTTCTCGCTCGCGACGCTTGCCGGCGACCAGCAGACGACCACCGTCCTGGCCGCTGCGAGCGCCTTTTCGATCGTCGCTTCCCACGGCGCCGAAGCGGGAATGTCCTCGTCCCACCAGATATCGAGGCCCCGATCGCGCAGCGCGGCGACGAGCTTGCGGACCTTTGCCGCATCTTCGCGCTTGTAGGATAGGAACACGTCCGCCATCGCCCGCACGGCCCCCCGCTGCGACGGCGCAGTCTAACTCATGCGGGATGGATACTGCTAGCCATGAGAAGTTAGTGGCCGCTCGTCGGCGGAAGCAGGAATTGAAGCGGGACGGCGACCCGCGAGGCCCAGCTGATCTCGTTGTGCTTCTGGCCGGGGAAGCTGAGGCTCAAGCTGGTCGACCATTGGCGATAGCCGCGACGCGCAACCACGGCGTCCACCCGGTCCTGATAGCGCGCATAGACTGCGTCGAGAGTCTCGCTGCCGTGGTCGAAATAGAGCTTGTGGGTGCGCGGGTCCGGTAGGGCGGGGGTGAGGTAGCGCTCGAAGGCTGACGAGACTGCTTCGTAGTCCTCGTCGCTGACCGGCGTGTTGTCGGGATTGATGACCAGCGGCCAGTGGGTCGACATCGCCGCGGCTGCCCCGAAGACCTCAGGATATTCGTCGATCGCGTAGAGCGAGATGAGCGCGCCCATCGACGATCCCATGATCGCGGTGTTCGCGCGGTCGGTCTTCACGTTGAACCGCTTGTCGATCGCGGGCTTGAGCTCGGTGACCAGGAATTTCAGATAGCCATCGGAAAGCGGATCGCCGCCGTAGAGCGCACGGACTTTCTCGCGGTACTTCGCCGGAAGCCCGTTGAACGCCTTGGACGGGACATATTCCTGAAGCCGCTTGGGCGTGCTCCAGATTCCGACGACGATCGTCGGGCGGACCTTCTTCTCGCGGATCAGCCGGTCGAGGGTCTCGTCGATCTGCCATTCCATGCCGTAGCCGGCGGTCTTGGTGTCGAACAGGTTCTGGCCGTCGTGCATGTAGAGAACGGCATGTTTCTGGCCCTTGGGATCGTAGCCCGAAGGCAGCCACACGACGACGCGGCGCGGGTCGGTATATTTCGACTGCACGACGCCGAGATCGACGATCGTCCCCGCGGAAACCTTCGGCGCGGGCCCCGTCTGCGACTGCGCAACGGCCGGAGCCGCGAGAAGCATCAGGAAGGCGAAAAGGAGCGTACGGATCATGCAGCCTCCGCTAGTCGGCCGAGCGCCTCGGCGTGGGTCGGAAAATTCATCGCGCAGCCCGAGACGAACCGCTCGACCTCGGCCATGTCGATCGGCGCGATGTCGGGCCCGGGCTGCGTCAGCTTCGCGTCGTCGGGGAAATTGCCGTAGCCGGCGAGCATACAGTGCCACGACGCAGGCCCGTAATAGCCAGCGATCCCCTGGTGCAGGACCTCCTCCCTGAGGTCCGCCCGCGTGAACCAGGCGGTGATCACGCCCTTGAGGCTGTCCGAAAGCGCGTCCATCCGTGTCGCGTCGCGCCAATATTCCGTGTCGCTCCGAAGCGCGGTCCGATAGTGGCAGACAAGATAATCGCGGATGCCCTCGTAGCGGCGCGCGATGGTCGCGTTGAAGCCCTCGCGATCGTCCTTGTCCCAGGCGTCGAGGAAGCCCTTCACCGTCGCCAGCACGATGTGGAGCGCGGTCGCCTCCAGCGGCTCGAGGAAGCCCTGGGCGAGGCCGACGGCGAGGCAGTTCTTCACCCAGCTGCGCTCGATCCGTCCGCATTTCATCTTGAGGTGCCGGACCTCGGCGTCTTCGGAGAGCCCGAGGTGCGTGCGCAGCTCGTCGGCGGCGGCATCGTCGTCGATGTAGCGCGACGAATAGACGTAGCCGTTGCCGACACGGTTGATCAGCGGGATGTGCCAAATCCACCCGGCGGACTTCGCCGTCGAACGCGTGCAGGGATGGATCGGGCCGGGTCCGTGCGGCGTCGGAGCGACCACCGCGCGGTCATTGAACAAATTCTCGGCGAACGGGCGATGCGGCTCCCCGAGCGCGCCCTCGATGATCGCCGCTCGAAAGCCGCTCGCATCGACGAAGAAATCGGCTTCGAACCGGCGTCCGTCGTCCGCGAGCAGTGCGGCGACGTTCCCGCCATCGTCGAGCTCGACGGATGCGATGCGCGCTTCGACGTGGGCGATGCCGCGCTTGGTTCCGAGCTCCCGCAGGAACTCGCCGATCAGATGTGCATCGAAATGATAGCCATAGCTGACGAAGAACGGGAAATTCGCCGGCGCGATTGGAGCCAGGGCTTCACGCGCGATGCGTGTCGGCAGGAAGAAGGGATCGGGATGTGCCGGAACGTCGCGACCGCTGCGGCGTGCGAGCGTCGCGTAGAAGAATTGGCCCTGCGTGAAATCATCCACCTCAGTGGGGAAGGGGTGAAAGTAGCGCTCGAAGCCCGGCCGGTCGGACCAGCCGGTGAATTCGATTCCCGCCTTGTAGGTCGCGTTGCAGCGCGGCATCCATTCTGCTTCGGCGACGCCGATCTCGTCGAAGAAGGCCTTGAGCTGCGGAGTCGAGCCTTCGCCGACGCCGATGATCCCGATGTCCTTCGATTCGATCAGCGAAATTTGCGTGCCCTGATCGGCCCACCGCCGATGGAGCAGGTTGGCGGTCATCCACCCCGCCGTTCCGCCGCCGAGAATGATGACCGACTTGGGGGCCGCAGCCATCAGTGATCGAGGGCGACGAAGCGCACGGCCGCGCCACCGCCGGGCGCGATCCGCATCGCCATCCGGTCCTTCGCGGTGACGATGCGCTGCTCGATCACGATCGAGCGCGGGTTGGTGCGATAGTCGGCGTCTGGACCGTCGCGGTAGATTTCGGCGCGGTAGCGGCGGCCGGGATCGAGGAAGTCGAGCGCGACGTCGAAATGCCGCTCCTGCTCGTCGCCGACGGCGCCCAGGAACCAGTTGGGCGACCCGCGCTGCTTGCGGGCGAAGACGGCGAGGTCGCCGACGTCGCCGGCGAGCATGCGCGTGTCGTCCCAGTCGACCGCCACGTCCTTGATGAACTGGAAGGTCTTGGGGTTCGCCTCGTAATTCTCTGGCAGGTCCGCGGCCATCTGGATGGGCGAATAGATGACGACATAGAGCGCGAGCTGCTTGGCCAGCGTCGAGAGGATCGGCGTGTCGCCCTTGCCCTTGAGGCTGAGGATTCCGGGCGTGAAATCCATCGGGCCCGACAGCATGCGGGTGAAGACGAGGTTGGCTTCATGCTCGGGCGGATTCTTGGGCGCGCCCCAGGCGTTGTACTCCATCCCGCGCTGACCCTCGCGCGCGACCCAATTGGGATAGGTCCGGCGAATGCCGGTGTCCTTGATCGGCTCGTGGTCGTCGATCGCGATGTGATGCGCCGCAGCCTCGGTCACGACCTTCAAATGGTGTCGCGCCATGACCTGGCCCATGTGCCATTCGAAGTGGATCTTGCCGTCGGGGCCGAGCGCCTGGATTCCGCCGGCGTCGGCGACATAGCCGGTCTTGATCGCGTGGATCCCGAGCCGCTGATAGAGGTCGTAGGCGGCATCCATCTGCTTCTCATAGACCGCGATGTTCCCGCCGGTTTCGTTATGCGCAATCAGGCCGACGCCCTTGGACTCGGCGTAGCGCGCGACCTCGGCCAAATTGTAATCCGGGTAGGCCTTGGTGAAGTCGAAGTCCCAGCCGGTGCCGAACCACTCGCCGTCCCAGCCGACGTTCCATCCTTCGATGAGGATGCCCTTGAACCCGTTCTTCGCGGCGAAATCGATCATCTTCTTGGCATTCGCCGTGGTCGCGCCGTGCTTCGGCCCCGAGTTCCACGTCTCCTTGTCGAGGTGCATCGCCCACCAGATGCCGACATATTTCATCGGCTTGAACCAGCTGCTGATGTCGCCGAGCTTGTTGGGCTCGTTGAGGTTGAGGATGATCTGCGCCGATTTGTAGAGCGACGGCGCGTCGGGCGCGATCATGATCACGCGCCATGGGGTAGCGAGCGGGAGGTCGCGGCTGACCTTCGCCCCCGTGGATGAGGGCATCAGGTCCGCCTTGAGATCGCGGTCGGCAACGCGCCGCAGGTCCATGCTCGAATAGTCAATCAGCGCCGCTTCATGGATCGACAGATGCAGCCCGCTGTTGGTGCGGATCGTCAGCGGCGTCTGGGCGAAGCCGATCTGCTCGATCGGAGTCTTGCGGTAGAGATATTCGGCGCGGTTCCACTCTCGGCCCTCGTCCCACCAGGCGGTGCCGGGCTCGGCGACGTTGAACTCGGTCAGCTCGTCGGCGATGTTTGCGTGAGTGAAGCCGGGCACGCTCGGAAGCTCGTAGCGGAATCCGATCCCGTCATCGAACAGTCGGAACACGACGGTCATGCGGCGCTTCGGCGCCTTGCTCTCGTCGAAGCTGACGGAGAGCTCGTTATAGTGGTTGCGGATCGTCCGATACTCGCCCCAGGGCTCTTCCCAGGTTTCGTCGAAGCTGCGCGTGGACTTGCCGCCCACGACGAAATTGCGAAGCAGCTGCGGAGCGTCGGTGAAGAGGAAGCCGAGGCGGCTCTCGGCGATGACGGGCTTGCCCTGCCGCGAGACGATATAGCCGACACGTCCCTCGCCGTTCAGAGTCACGTCGACATGGATCACGTGCGACGGCGAGTCCGCGCTGGCGACGATCTGCGAACCGCTCGGCGCGATCTGTGCCGCGGCCGGGATCGCGACGAAACACAGAACCAGTGCGGCAAAAAGGCGAAGCGCGCTCATCCAATCTCCTCGACGACGGCAGCGTAGGGACCAAGCGAGCCGCCGTCGATATCGCCGGTGCCGAGCAACGGGGTTCCGCTCGCGGTGAACGCTACGGGCCGGTCCGAAAGGTTGAAGCTGCAGCGCAGTCGCTCGCTCTCGCTCATGCGCTCGAATACGAGCAGCTGGTCGCCCGCTTCGACGACGTGCATCGACCCCTGGCGGAGCGCCTCGCGAGCATGCCGGAGGGCGAGGCACTCGCGGGTGAATGCAAGCACGGAGCCGCGGTCTTCTTCCTGCGTGTCCACGGCCAGCAGCCGGTGGCTTTCGCTCGCGGGGAGCCACGGCGTGCCGGTCGAAAAGCCCAGCGCCGGAGCGTCCGGGGTCCACGGCATCGGAGTCCGCGCGCCGTCGCGGCTCAGCGTCTGCGGCCAGTTGGCGATCGCTTCCGGGTCCTGCAAATGCTCGAACGGAACGTGCGCCTGCGGAAGTCCGAGCTCCTCGCCCTGGTAGACGATGATCGATCCGCGCAGGCACGCGAGCAGCAGCATCTTGATGCGCGCGAAACGCTCGCGATCATCGTCGCCTACCCAGCGCGAGAGCGCGCGTGGCGCGTCGTGGTTTTCGAAGGCCCAGCTCGGCCAGCCTGCGGATTCGGGCCACTCCTTCGCGACGCGCGCAATCAGCGCCGGAGTGAGCGCGTCGGCGTAGAGGAAATCGAAGCCGTAGGCGCTGTTCAGCCGGAGCTCGCCCTCAGTGAATGCATGCATCTCGCGAAGGGAATGCTCGCCGCCGACCTCGGCCAGAGTGAACCGGTCGCCATAGCTGTCCATCACTTCGCGCAGCCGCTCCAGGAATTTCACGATGTCCGGGTGCGACTGGTTGTAGAGGTGCTGTTGAAAATCGAACGATCGCGTTCGCTTCCCGCCATCGATGGCCGGCGGATTGTCGCGAAGCTCGGGGTCGTGCATCGCGAAGTTGATCGCGTCGATCCGGAAGCCGTCCACGCCCCGATCGAGCCAGAAGCGCGCCACGTCCAGAAGCGCGTCCTGCACGGCCAAATTGTGCAGGTTGAGGTCCGGCTGCTCGGTCAGGAAATTGTGCAGATAATATTGGGCTCGCCGCGCGTCCCATTGCCAGGCGGGGCCGCCGAACACCGACTGCCAGTTGTTCGGCGGCGAGCCGTCGGGCTTCGCATCGGCCCAGACGTACCAATCGGCCTTGGCGTTGTCGCGGCTCGAGCGGCTCTCCTGGAACCACGCGTGCTGGTCGGAGCTGTGCGAGTAGACCTGGTCGATGATGAGCTTGAGGCCGAGCGCATGCGCGCGTTCGACCAGCGCCTCGAAGTCGGCGAGGGTGCCGAACACCGGATCGACATCGCAATAATCGGCGACATCATAGCCGAAGTCGCGCATCGGCGAGGTGAAGAAGGGGGACAGCCAGATCGCATCGACGCCAAGGCTCGCAACATAGTCGAGCCGCGCAGTGATGCCGGGCAAATCGCCGATCCCGTCGCCATCACTGTCGGCGAAACTGCGCGGATAGATCTGGTAGATCGCAGCGCCGCGCCACCATTGGGTAGCGGACTTGGCGTTCTCAGAGGCTGGCGCCTCCTCAGCGAGCATTGCACACCGCGAAGCCGAAGGCGGGAAGCTCGACCTCGACGCTTCCCGGCGCCTGCGCGCTGAGCGGGCAGCCGCCCGCAAGCGCGTCGAAATTCGTGGAACGCACGTCCACGCGTACATTCTGCCGGATCGGCTCGGCCGAGCTGTTGAAGAGGAGAAGCATTTCGCGTCCGCTCACCGGGTCGAAGCGCGACACGGCGAACAGCCCCGGCTTGTCCGACGAGTAGCGGATGACCTGCAGCCCGCGAGTAAGCGCCGGGTGCGAAGTGCGGATTCGCGCCAGCTCCGCGATCTCCTTGTACAGCGGGTGATCGGTGTCGAAGTTCGCCTGCGCTGTCGTCGCGCGGCTGCCGATCAGGCTGTCCTCGTTGTAGCTCGCGACCTTGGAGGCAAACATGTCCTGGCGCGCATCCTGGTCGCCGCCCTTGCCGGCAAAGCCCTGCTCGTCCCCCGAATAGATGGTCGGCACCCCGCGCAGGGTCAGCAGCATCGCGTGCGCGAGCATATCCCTGCGCATCACCTCGTCCGCGCTGGCTTTCGGCTGGAAGCGGCGGATGAACATGCCGATCCGCCCGGCGTCGTGATTGCCGAGGAACGTCGGAAGCTGGAGCGCGGCCTCGGCTCCGCCTTCGTACAGCGGATCGGCGCGGAACAGCTTGGCGAGCTCGTCGGTGCCAGCGCCATTCGCGACCACGTCCACGACCGCTCGGCCGAACGAGAAATCGAGCACGCTCGGAAGCTTGTCGACGCGCGTGTTCACCGCGGTGTGGGCCGGGTCCATTTCGCCCGTCGCGACCTCGCCGAAGATGTGGAAGTGCGGGGTTCCGTTCGCCTGCGCGCGGGCGAGCATCGCCGGCACGAACTTCTGCCAGAATGCGGCATCGACATGCTGCGCGGTGTCGATCCGGAAGCCGTCGACGTGAAATTGGTCGATCCAGCCCCCGAAGATATCGATCATGCCCTGGATCACGCGCGGGTTCTCCGTGAACACGTCGTCGAGGCCCACGAAATCGCCCATCGTGCTGGATTCGCCGCGGAACAGGCTGTTCCCGCGGTTGTGATAATAGATCGGGTCGTTGAGCCACGCCGGCCGCTTGATGTCCTTTTCGGCCGCCGGCACCTGGACCGTATAGGCGTAGTTCGGATCGGTCAGCTTGGCGAAGTTCACAGCGCTTCCGTCCTGCTCGCCGGTGAAGCCCGGATTGATCGGCTTGCCCGAGACTCCGCCCCGGCGCTGGTAGGGATAGTCCGCGATGCTCCGGTACGGGCAGTCGATCCCGCCCTTGCACTCGGCGAACTGGATCACGTCGGCCGTGTGGTTGACGACGATGTCCATGTAGAATTTCATGCCTCGCGCGTGGACCGCGTCGACCAGCGCCTTGAATTCGGCATTGGTCCCGAAATGCGGGTCGACCTCAGTGAAATCGGTGATCCAGTATCCGTGATAGCCGGCGCTTTCCTGGCCCGGCGGGCCCTGGACCGCCTTGTTCTTGAAGATCGGCGCGACCCACAGCGCGGTCGCGCCGAGGCCCTGGATATAGTCGAGACGGTCGATCAGGCCCTTGAGGTCGCCGCCGTGGTAAAAGCCCTTGTTCGTCGGGTCGAAGCCGGTCGTCAGCCGGTCGCCTGACAGGCCGCCTCGGTCGTTCGAGAGATCGCCGTTCTCGAACCGGTCCGGAAGGACGAAATAGATGACCTCGTCCTGGGGCAGGCGAGCGCGATAATCCGCGGCGGACGCAGCGGCCGCGCTGCTCGCGAGAGCGAGCGCGGCCAGCGCGCGGGTGAAGGTCCTGGTCATTGGTGCTCCTTCACCGAATCGCCAACCATGGCGGCGACGAACTGCCGGTGCGTCGGCAGGGTTTCGGCCTTCACGCGATAGCTTTTCGCGACGCTGTCGAGGAACGGGCCGATGTCTTCGCCGGGGACATTGTCGGCGAGCGGAGACCAGCTGTCCGGCATGATGCCCTGGCCGATCATCACCTGGCCCCAGCTGTCGTCGAGGAACAATTCCTCCTCTTCGCGGATCACCAGGCCGGCGTCGCGGAACAGCTCGATCTTCTCGGCCAGCGTGTCGGGCAGCTCCATGTTGCGGCACATCTCCCAGAACTCGCCCTCGCGCGCGTTGGCGAAATAATGGAGCGTGATGAAGTCGCGCACGCGCGCCCATTCGCTGTCCGACAGGCGGTTGAAATAGGCGCGGGCGGGAGCGGTTCGCTCGAGGTCGCCCGGAAGCAGGTTGAGCAGCCGCCCAAGCGCCGATTGAACCAGATGGATACTGGTGGATTCGAGCGGTTCCATGAAGCCGGCGGCGAGCCCCAGAGCGAGGCAATTGTGCGACCAGAATGTCTCGCGCCGGCCGCTGGTAAAGCGGATCGGCCGCGGATCGGCGAGCGGCGCGCCGTCGAGGTTTGCGAGCAGGATCGACGCCGCTTCATCGTCGGACATGAACTTGCTGCAGTAGACGTGGCCGTTGCCGGTTCGGTGCTGGAGCGGGATCCGCCATTGCCATCCGGCGCGCCTGGCCATCGCCTGCGTGTAGGGCCGGAAGGCGTCGCTCGACTCGCACGCCACCGCGAGCGCGGAATCGCACGGCAGCCATTGGCTCCAGTCGAGGTAGGGGACGCCCAGGGTCTTGCCGAGCAGCAGGCTCCGAAAACCGGTGCAATCGATGAAGAACGTGCCTTCGACGCGGCGTTCTCCGTTCAGCGTCAGCGCAGCGATGTCGCCGGTCTCGGCGTCGCGCTCCACATCGAGGATCAATCCCTCGACCCGGCGCACGCCGCGCTCCTCGGCATAGTGGCGAAGCATTTGCGCGAAGAGCGAAGCGTCGAAATGATAGGCGTAGATCAGCTCTGGGATCGTGCCCGAGCCGGCATTCTTGGCCATGCGCCCGAGCCGCGCCGCGACGATGTTGAAGGCGTAATCGCCGAAATCCTTCGCCACTCCGAGCGAGCGCCCGCGGAGCCACAGCTGGCGGAACGGGATTAGGCCGACCCCGCGGCCGGTCTGGCCGAAGCTGTGGATGTAATTCTCGCCCGTCCAGTCGGTGAACTCGATCCCGAGCTTGAACGTGGCGTTCGTCCGACGCACGAAATCCGCCTGGTCGAGGCCGAGCCCGAGGA
>Ga0207674_10002545_pt1 | contig 22967 bp, 19 predicted proteins | sample KBSCornC72_FD_184303 | JGI IMG/M metagenome (GOLD analysis project Ga0207674, IMG submission 184303) | Corn rhizosphere microbial communities from Kellogg Biological Station, Michigan, USA - KBS Corn C7-2 (SPAdes) (version 2) | ecosystem: Host-associated > Plants > Roots > Rhizosphere > Soil ...
TCGCTGCAAAAAGGCGCGCCGCTCCTGCTCGGGCTGGTTCAGCGCCAGCTCGACCAGATTCATCACCAGATCATCGTCCTGCGCTTTGTTTTCCATAGCCGGACTCGGTCTGTTCAAACAACCAGCGGCGAGCGTCGCGCCACATGCGCTGCATAGTGCGCAGTTTCACTCCTAGAACATCGGCCGCCTCTTCGTCGGTGAGCCCCAGGAAGTACTTCACTTCCACCAGATCGCACCATTCAGGCTTGGTTTTCGTTAGCTCGTCCAAAAGCCGGTCCACCGTAAGAGCCACATCCACCTTGGGGCTGTTGGCCGGAAGAAAGTCTTCCAGCCCATTTATGGCTACGAACTCCGCGTCCGGCCGGCCGCGGGCGTGATCGATCAAGTATCTGCGCATGGCTCTAGCAGCTATAGCGAAAAAATGGCGCCGATTCCGCCAATCTTGGTTCTTAGCAGCCACCAAACGGAAATAGATTTGGTCAACGAGTTCGGTGGGCTGTAAGCTGTGACCCTTGCGCTCGCGCTGCATCAGATAGTGCGCTAAGCGCTGCAAGTCGGGTACTACCAGTTCGAAAAGCTGGTTTTCGGCACCCGGGCTCCCTTGACGCCACTCGTGCAAAAGCCGCGTGATGTCACCCATGTTCTCCGACATGCGCCAACCTCTAACAGTTTGGTGAGTGGAAGTGTACATCATTTGAACCAGAAATGCGACGGCTGGGCTTATTTCAGCCGGCACGCGAGAATGCTGGCGGACTTTTTCCGCGTTTGCGCTATCTGTGGCGAGGTTCAATAGCCTGGTTGGAAATGATGACCAGTAAACGCCCAACACGATAGAAAAAGGAGCAGTATATGAAACGACTCATTCTTGCAGCGGGATTGTTTGCCGCGACGCTAGCCGCGTCTCTGCATGCACAGACGATGAACATGCAGGCCAGCATTCCCTTTGAATTCCGGATTGGCAGCTCGGTGCTTCCGTCCGGAGAATATTCGATTCGCAACTCCGGCGGCCTGCTGTTCGTCAAGCAAACCGGCGGAGCCCATAAAGGCGGTATCTTCATGACCGTCGGCGAGGACCGTCCGGCAGGAGCCAAGGCGGCCGGTACCTTACTCTTCAATCGTTATGGCAGCACCTACTTTCTGTCGAAAGTGTGGTCGGCGGAGAGCAAGGAGGCGCGGGCTGCTCCGCAGAGTCCGCGCGAAAAGGAGCTGGCCCGCCATATCGGCCAGCCCGGAACGACTACTGTCGCACTTCAGACCAAGTAAGGCTGTCGATAGTGCGCGGGCTTGGGAGGACGGCAGCGGCGAACGGAAGTTTGCGGCTGCCGCCCGTGCGCTTGGGAATTGAAGTTGGTAGGGACGGGCAGATTCGAACTGCCGACCTGTCGCTTAGGAGGCGGCCGCTCTATCCATCTGAGCTACGTCCCCACACTCGATCCGATTGTAGCAAGGCTTCATTGCCGCACGGCTCGGGCCAGCGCTTCAAGCCCTTGTGTGCAATGTCGCGGCGATAATGCATTCCGTCGAAGTGAATCTTTTCAACCGCGGCGTAGGCGTTGTGGACGGCAGTAGTCAGATCGGGTCCGGAAGCGGTCACGCCGAAGACGCGCCCGCCCGAGGTTTCGAGGCCCTGCTGACCCAACTTGGTGCCGGCGTGGAACACCTTCACGTTCCCGGCTCCGTCGGCGGTTTCGATTCCCGAAATCCGATCGCCGGTTCGTACCTGACCGGGATAGCCATGCGCCGCAAGCACCACGCACACCGATGGTTCGGGCTTCCAGCGCAGGGTGGTTCCTTGCAAGGTTCCCGTAGCGGACCGCATGAGGGCGTCGCCGAAGCCGCCTGAGCTGCTATCGAGGCGATGCATGAGAGGTTGCGTCTCGGGATCGCCAAGGCGCACGTTGAACTCGATGACCTTAGGGCCATCGGCGGTCAGCATCAACCCGGCGTAAAGAAACCCGGTGAAGCGGGTCGCGCCCACGGCGGGTTCGATGATGGTGTCGAGAATTCGTTGGCTGTCGGCGGCTGACACGATGCGGCCGTCGCAGTAGGCGCCCATGCCTCCGGTATTGGGTCCGGTATCGCCGTCATGAACGGTCTTGTGATCCTGCGTGGCTTCGAGCGGGACCACATGGCGGCCGTCGCTGAGCACGATGAAACTGACTTCCTCGCCACGCAGGAATTCTTCGATCACCAATCGTGAGCCCAGCGATTGAATCGCGGCCTCGGCCTCCGCGCGGCTGTGCGCGATGATCACACCCTTGCCGGCGGCCAAGCCGTCAGCCTTCACGGCGACCGGATAGTCGAACTGCCGCAGCGCTTCCACCGCCGCCTGCGCGGTCTCGGTGCGCACGAAGCGAGCCGTCGGAATGCCTGCGCGCTGCATGAATTCCTTGGCGTAGATCTTGCTGCCCTCGAGCTGCGCGTTCACTTGCGTGGGACCCACGATTGCGAACCCGTTCGCTCGAAACTGATCAACGACGCCCGCAACCAGCGGGACTTCGGGTCCCACAACCGTGAGGTCGGGCCGTAGAGATTCCGCAAGCGCCAGATATTCGGTGGACGCGCAGATGGTCCCGACCTGGGCGATACCGGGATTTCCGGGTGCGCCGAAAATCTGATGGCCTTCGAGAGAGAGACGCCAGGCGATGGCGTGCTCGCGGCCGCCGCTGCCGATCACGAGAATCTTCACGATGAACAGTCAGTTTAGCGCGTTCCAGTAGAATGAGAGACAGTGGCTACTCGTTATGAGGTGATTGTCGTCGGCGCGGGTCATGCGGGCTGTGAGGCTGCGCGGGCGTGTGCCCGCCTAGGCCTGAAGACGGCCATGATCACGATGAATCTGGACTTGATCGCCCAAATGTCGTGCAATCCCGCGATCGGCGGCATCGCCAAAGGCCATCTGGTGCGTGAAATCGACGCCCTCGGCGGGATCATGGGCGAAGTGACGGATGCGGTAGGGATTCAGTTCCGTCTGCTCAATACCAGCCGTGGCCCGGCGGTGTGGTCGCCGCGCGCGCAGTGCGACAAGAAGCAGTATCGGCTCAAAATGCGAAAAATACTAGAACAAGAGCCGAATCTCCGAATCTTGCAGGCGGAGGTAGCGCAACTCTTGATTTCGGACGGGCGAGTCCGCGGCGTGCTGCTTCGTGATGGCCGCGAGATCGATAGCGATGCCGTCGTAGTCACGACCGGAACTTTCTTAAATGGGCTGGCTCATGTTGGCGAGCAAACCTATAGCTGCGGACGCAGTGGCGAGGCGTCTTCGAACCTGCTGGGGGACCAGCTTCGCACTCTGGGTCTGGAGTGGAAGCGCCTCAAGACCGGCACTCCGCCTCGCTTGGATGCACGGACTATCGAATGGACACGGTTCGAGCCCCAGTATGGGGATGCAAATCCGACGCCTTTCTCATTTTTAACCAATAAGATAGAGCGCGAACAGGTACCCTGCTACATCACCTACACGACGCCCGAATCGCACCAGGTGATTCGCGAAAATATCGGTCGGTCGCCCCTCTATAGCGGCCAGATCGAAGGAATTGGGCCACGCTATTGCCCGTCGATCGAAGACAAAATCGTCAAGTTCCCTGACAAGAGTCGTCACCAGATATTTCTGGAACCGGAGGGAGTGGATACCAACGAAATCTACGTTAACGGTATGTCGACCAGCATGCCGATCGACGTTCAGTCCAAAGTGATCGCATCCATCCCCGGCTTGCAGGACGCGGAGATGATCCGTCCCGGCTATGCCATCGAGTACGATGCTATTGACCCCCGCGAATTGACTGATTCTTTGCAACTTAAAGCGTTCTCTGGCTTATTTCTCGCCGGCCAGATCAACGGCACTTCCGGCTATGAGGAGGCAGCTTGCCAGGGACTCATAGCCGGCATCAACGCCTCCTGCTATGTCGGCGGCCGCGAACCGCTGGTGGTGGGTCGAACCGAAGGCTACACCGGGATCCTGATCAGCGACCTAGTGCTGCAGGGTACCGACGAACCGTATCGCATGTTCACTTCACGAGCTGAATTCCGCCTGCACTTGCGCATCGACAACGCCGACGAACGTCTGACGCCGATCGGGCGCAAGGTCGGGTTGGTTTCCGATGAGCGCTGGAGCATACACCGGGGGAAGGAAGCTCAAAAACAAAAGTTGCGTGCATTATTTGAGGCAAACCCGCATCAAGCCGCGCTTCTGCGCCGGCCGGAGATCAAGATTGACGACCTGGCTCTTGTTAGCGAGTTCGGCAGCGAATTCGCCCGGGACGCATTGATCACCGTTGAGACTGAAGTCAAGTACGCCGGCTACATTGCTCAACAGGATCGTCAAGTGTCACAGCTCAGAGAAGCGGAACGCCGCGGAATACCCCAGGCCTTTCGCTATTCCGACATTCCCGGCCTGTCGAGGGAGGTCCGCGAAAAACTCGAGCGAGTCCGGCCGCAGACCCTTGGCCAGGCCGGAAAGATCCCGGGTGTCACACCAGCCGCGGTGGCGGTGCTCGACGTGTACCTAAGCATTGACCGGCAGCATGGACGACTTTAAGTCACTGTTAGGGTTGGAGTTCTCTCCATACGGCGTGCTTACTCCGCAGCAGTTGACGCTTCTGGAAGAACACTACCGCCTGCTGTTGCGCTGGAATCAAAAGATCAATCTAACTCGCATCACAAGTCTACAGGATGCTGTTCGCTACCATTACTGCGAGTCGTTGTACCTCGCGACGCGACTCCCCCAGGACGCGCTTCGCATCGTCGATGTCGGCTCCGGTGCCGGATTTCCGGGTATTCCCGTAGCGATCTATCGTTCCGACTGTGCCGTCGATTTAGTTGAATCGCACCAGCGCAAAGCGGTTTTCCTCCGGGAAGCTGCCCGAAAATTGACAAATGTTCGAGTGCTCGCCCAGCGAGCCGAAACAGTGATTGATTCGTACGACTGGATGATATCCAGGGCGGTCCGCCCCGAGGATATACTCAAGCTGAATTCTGCGCCACACGTCGCAGTGCTTGGTGTAAAGGGCGACAACTTGCCTTGGGGCGAGAAGCGAGCACTCTTCATCTTTTGACAACTATGTTTCACGTGCAACATCTAGACAGCCAGTAGATAGCCATTGTGCGACCACGTTCCACGTGGAACATTTCGCAAACTCCCGCCTAGAATCTTCTCCGTGATATGATCTGAACCGTGGCCAAGATCATAGCGATCAGCAACCAAAAGGGAGGCGTCGGGAAGACCACAACCGCAATCAATCTGGCTGCATCCTTAGCTGCCAATGACTTGCAGGTTCTGCTTGTCGACTGCGATCCCCAGGGTAATACTACCTCGGGGCTAGGTGTAGAAAAAAACGCTGAGAACGCTACATTGTATAACGCACTCCTTCAGGGGAAGGACCTGCATGAAGTGATCGTTAAGACGCAGTGCGAAGGACTCGACCTTGTCCCAGCCGACAAGAATCTCGTGGCCGCAAACCTGGACCTGGTGGACGATCCGAACCGGGAATACCGGCTCACGAAGGTTCTGGAAACCATTCGAGACCGCTATCAGTACATTCTAATTGATTGTCCGCCGGCACTCGATCTGTTGACACTGAATGCTTTAGTCGCTGCGGATTCGGTTTTGGTTCCCATCCAATGTGAATTCTTCGCGCTAGAAGGAATTTCGCAATTGATTGATACGATTGAGCGAATCCGAGAGTCGTTTTCACGATCCCTCAAGTTAGAGGGCATCCTTCTGACTATGTTCGATGACCGTACGAACTTAGCAAGACAAGTAGCCGAAGATCTCAAGGATTTTTTTGGGAATGAAGTACTTACGACGGTCATTCCACGAAGCATCCGATTAGCCGAAGCGCCCAGCTACGGCAAACCTATCCTGATGTATGATCCCCGATCAAAAGGGGCCGAGAGCTACATAAGACTTGCCAAGGAGATCCTGGAAAATGAGCGAAGCAGCCGACAAGCAACGCAAGGCACTGGGTAAGGGACTCTCGACGCTTCTTCCGGGCCGGTCGTTCGGTCAGACCGCCGCCGCTACGGCGTCAGCGCCCGCCACACCTTCGACGCCGACATCACCGCCCTCGAAGCTGCCCATCGAGGCGATCCACCCAAATCCAATGCAACCTCGGGTGGTGTTTCAGCCTGAGCGACTGGAGGAACTCGCGGCGTCTATTCGAGCCAATGGAATTATTCAGCCTCTAATTGTCCGGCGTCATGACACCCAGTTTCAGCTAGTAGCCGGCGAGCGCCGCTGGCGAGCCGCAAAGCTGGCCGGTCTGAAGGACGTGCCGGTGGTTATACAAGAAATCGCGGATCCTCTTCTGCTTGAGCTAGCCCTGATCGAGAACATCCAACGCGAAGACCTCAACGCCATCGAAACTGCCCGCGCTTACGAGCGCCTGGGACGCGATCTGGGGTTGTCCCAGGAAGAAATTGGGCGCCGCACTGGCAAAGATCGAACCTCGATCACGAATGCGCTGCGACTCCTCAAACTTCCTCCCGAAGTTCAATTACTCCTGGCGGAACATCGTCTTTCCATGGGGCATGCCCGCGCTATTCTAGGCCTGCCAACCGCCGAGGAGCAGATTCAAGTTGCTGAGAAAGCGGCGGCGCAAGGGCTTTCGGTGCGCCAAGTCGAAGCACTGGTTCAGGACTTGACCTCTGACCGAACCAAAGTCGGCAGCAAGAAGGAAAAGGCTCCGGACCCGAATGTCAGGGCCGCCGTCGAGGAAATGGAGCGGGCTCTGGGAACCCGAGTTCGTATCGTCGAGCTTAGCGAGCAGCGCGGTCGAATTGAGATCGAGTATTACTCGCAAACCGACCTCGACCGGCTGTTCCAGCAGATCACCAATGGTGTGAACTAGGCTGGTTCATCCCCCGGCGTGGCGGGATTTTGCTGACCGCGTACGATCCGGCCCGGGGCTATTTTTCTTGGTATTACCTATGTCTTAGGAACGATCTGTTACCTATGTGTCCGGTCCGGACAATGTCTTTGTGGTGCCGGTGGTAGGACTCGAACCTACGACCTACGGATTATGAGACCGTCGCTCTAGCCACCTGAGCTACACCGGCGCACTCACCAGCGTAGGCAGGGGATTCGCTTACTGTCAAGTGTAAATATAATCAGACCTGAATACCTTTTTTACTTGGCGTGGCTCTTGCGGCCTTGAGGTGTCGGCCGGTCGAACTGCTTCAAGCGTTACGGTATCGGTTTGATCTTCGTGGATTCCTTCTTGAGGCTTTCGACGATCGGCTGGTCTACAATCTGAAGTAGTGTCCGCTCTCGCCGTCGAATTTACGCGCGTATCGAAGAGTTACTCCATCTATAACGCGCCGGGCGACCGTCTGAAGGAACTCGCCACCTTTCATCGCCGCCAATTTCATCAGGATTACTGGGCGCTGCGCGACGTTAGCTTCGAAGTGGCCCGCGGTGAAACCTTTTGCGTCGTGGGCGAAAATGGCTGCGGGAAGAGCACGCTCCTGCAAATCTGCGCGGGGATTCTTCAGCCGACTTCCGGCACAGTAAATGTGAATGGCCGGATGGCAGCGCTCCTCGAACTCGGGACCGGCTTCAATCCGGAGTTTTCGGGCCGCGATAATGTTTATTTGAACGCCGCCATTCTTGGATTTTCCACCAAAGAGATGGATCGCAAGTTCGCCGATATTGCCGAGTTCGCCGAGATCGGCGAATTCATGAACCAGCCTGTCAAGACTTACTCCAGCGGCATGGTGGTTCGGCTGGCCTTCGCTGTCGCCATTAACGTCGATCCCGAAGTACTGCTGGTGGATGAAGCTTTGGCCGTAGGCGATATTTACTTTCGCCAGCGCTGCCTGCGCAAAGTTCACGAACTTCGCTCGCGCGGCGTTACCATTCTGCTGGTCTCGCACGCTACCGCGGATGTGAAGGCGCTGGGAGATCGCGCGCTGTGGCTGGAGCGCGGCCAAGTGATGGCGCAGGGATCGACAGAGCGCGTGGTTTCGCAGTATCTGGCTGCGATGGCCGACAAGGACGCCCAGTATCAGGCCATGGATATCGTGCACCACCCGCACGAAGCCAATACCGCTCCGCTTGAAATTGTGGATGAGATACCGAACATCGATCATCGTTTCGGCGACGGCCATGCCGAAATTCTGGGCATTGCCGTTTGCGACGATTCAGGCCGCAGACTCAGCATGCTTGCGCCGGATTCCACAATCGTAGTCCGCGTGAGCGTCCGCGCGAAGAGCAATCTGGAGCGGCCGATTGTCGGAATCGTATTCCGCGATCAACGCGGCGTGGATCTCGCGGGCTCAAACACCGAAAGCGAAGGCTATCCGCTGCCGCCGCTGATGGCGGGCGATATCTGTACGGTGGACTTTCATCTCAATATCCCCACGCTCTATTCCACTTCGATTTCGTTTTCACCGGCGGTCGCCAATGGAACTTTGGAGCGATTCAATGTTTGTGACTGGATCGACAACGCGGTGGTGCTGCAAATGACGCCGCCGGAGGGTCCAATGTACGGGCACTTCCGCTTTCGTTGCCGCGTGGAAGTCAACTCACGAATTGGGGCCACGCCCGGCTCTGGACTCGCCATTGGGCCGGGAGCGGGAGCGGCTGCCCTGTGATCGAATTCACCGGCGAGCGAGTCATTCCCGGCCAAGTGGATCCGGACCTGTGGACCGAGCATGTCTCGCGCTATGCGTTCGCCGCTCGCTGGGCATCCGGGGCACGCGTGCTGGATCTCGGATGCGGCGCCGGTTATGGCACCGCGGAATTGGCAGGCCGCGCCCGCTCAGCCACGGGCATTGACCTGGCGCCCGAAGCTATCGATCATGCCAGTTCGGCCTACCCGCGAGCGAACATTTCATTCGTTCCGGCGTCCGCCACCGCGGTACCCTTCCGCGACGGAACCTTCGATCTCATAACCGCGTTTGAAGTGATCGAACATCTCCACAACTGGCGTGAGTTGTTATCGGAAAGCCGGCGCCTGCTGCATCCGAACGGCGTCTTTCTGGTTTCGACGCCGAATAAGGAATACTATAACGATTCGCGCGGCGCCTCGGGACCGAATCCATTCCACACGCACGAATTTGAATTCGACGAATTCCGCGGCGTGCTGGCGGAGTTCTTTCCGCATTGCACGGTTCTGCTGCAAAACCATGTTGAGGCGTTCGCATTTTATCAGCCCAGCGGAAGCTCTCCTCTTGAGGGCCGTATGGACGGCGTTCGCGGAACTCCGCAAGAGGCTCATTTCTTCCTGGCTGTGTGCTCGCTCGAAAATAAGCCGCCGCGGCCCAGTTTTCTGTTCGTGCACCAAGGCTCGAACGTGCTGCGCGAACGCGAGAAGCACATTGAGATCCTTCAGCGGGAGCTGGGCGACGCGCGCTCCGCACACAGTCAGCTCACCGTGCATTTCGAGGAACAGAACCGCTGGGCGCTGCGCACCGTGGAAGAGCTCGAAGCGGTGCGCCGCGATTTCACGATCCTGCTCGAAAAACTGACCGCGGCCGAAGCGATGGTGGTCGAACGAACGCTTTGGGCGCAGAGGCTGGCGGTACAGGTGGAAGACTTCACAGCCCGGCTCAACCTCTGGCGATCTTCGCGCTGGACAAAGCTGGGCCGTAAGCTGAACCTGGGGCCGGATCTCGATCAGCGCCTACTCAAGCAGGCGCCAACCAAGGGTGACGCGAGCGGTGGCGGAAGTTAGCGCGCCCGGCGGATCCGGCGCTTTCTGGCGGATTCTCTCCGGGCTTCCTCTCGCGATTCTTACCCCCTTCCTGCTGTTCATTGCCGCCGCGGGGCTGGCCCTCATCGACCTGTTCGCTCGTCTCACGCCGCGCCGCACGCTGCATCAAAATACCCGGCCCGATACCGGCTCCGCCGCGATCGTCATTCCCAACTGGAATGGCCGGGATCTTCTCGAGAAGTATCTTCCGTCGGTGATCGCAGCGGCGGAGCGCGTTCCCGGAAGCGAAATCATCGTGGTCGATAACGGTTCGGCGGATGGCAGCGCCGCATTCATCCGCGAACGCTTCCCGCAAGTCCGCGTGGTGGCGCTCGAAACAAATCTCGGTTTCGGCGGCGGCTCCAACGCAGGATTCAAAGCAGCGCGGCACGACGTGGTGGTGCTGCTGAATAGCGATATGCGCGTGGAACCGGATTTTCTGCAGCCGCTGCTGGACGGATTCACGGATGAACGGGTGTTTTCGGTGTCCTGCCAAATCTTCTTTTCCGATCCCAACAAGATTCGTGAAGAGACTGGCCTGACGGAATTCTGGTGGGAGCGCGGAAGCCTGAAGGTTCGCCATCGCACGGAGCCGGACATTGCAGAACTGTATCCGTGCGCCTATGGAGGAGGTGGCTCCTCCGCTTTCGACCGGCGAAAGTTTCTCGAGCTAGGGGGCTTCGACGAACTGCTCGCGCCGTTCTATCTGGAAGACACCGACCTCGGCTACCTTGCGTGGAAGCGGGGATGGAAAAACCTGTATCAGCCCGCGAGCGTGGTGTTTCACGAACACCGTGGAACCATCGGACGCCGCTTCAGCGAAGCGTATATCCAAAGCGTTCTCAAAAAGAATTTCCTGCTGTTCATCTGGAAGAACGTGCACGATTGGCGCCGCATGACGACGAATTTCTTCTTTTCCTGGGCCGGCGCACTGCTTAGCTGGCTGGCGGGCGACTCGCCCGAGAGATCCAGCCTGCCCGGCATTGCCCGCGCGACGCTGCAATTGCCAAGGGCCATGGGATCGCGGTTGCGGGCACGCCGCCTGGCGGCGATCTCGGACGCGGAGGCTCTGCGGAGGCCTCTGGGCGGTCACTTCCGGGACACTTTCGGCAGCGATACTTTCAACAGCCGCGATCTAAACGACGGGCCGCTGCGCGTGCTCTTCGTCGCACCCTATCCGATTTGCCCTCCCATTCATGGCGGCGGCGTATTCATGTACCAGACGGTACAAGAACTGGCGCCCCGCTGCGAACTCCATCTGGTGGTGCTCCTCGACTCTGCCGGCCAGCTCGCGGCGCACGAAGAGCTCGACCGGATTTGCGCATCCACTCACTACATGGTGCGGCCGCTCGGAGTACCGGAACTGGCGGGCTCCATCGAGCCTCACGCGGTTCGTGAATTTCGCATCCCGGATCTGGCGTGGCTGATCCATCGTCAGATTTTCACGCAGCGCATCGATGTGCTGCAGCTCGAATACACGGTGCTGGGACAATACGCGGGCGGCTTCCGGCGCATTCCCAGCATCTTGTTCGAGCATGATGTTTACTTCCAGTCGATCGCGCGCCGCCTGCCTTTCATAACCGGCGAAGTGGAGCGGATTCAGGCACGGTGGGAATACTTGCGAGCGCTGCGTTGGGAGTTGCGCATGCTGCCGCGGCTGGATCGCATACAGGTGTGCAGCCGCGACAATGCGGATTACCTGCTCTCCTTTTTGCCGCAGCTCAAAGGACGAATCGACGATGGCTACCGCGCGGGAATCGACACATCGCGGTATGACTACCGGCCCGACGGCCGCGAGCCATTCACGATCCTGTTTCTGGGCAGCTTCCGCCACACTCCCAATCTGGAAGCGCTCACCTGGTTCGTGGAGCAGGTGCTGCCGCTGGTGCTGGCCGAGGAGCCGCGCGCGCGCGTGATGGTAGTGGGCTCGGAGCCGCCAAAGCGCAGCGCTTTCCGGCATGCCGAAGCCGTAGAGTTGGTCGGCTTCGTCGAAGATGTGCGCGCGCCCCTCGCGCGCTACTCCCTATTTGTGTGCCCCATCCTGAGCGGTTCCGGCGTGCGGGTGAAACTGCTGGAGGCCTTCGCGGCGGGGATTCCGGTGGTGTCGACACGGCTGGGCGCCGAGGGCCTGGCCGATCGCGATGGCGTTATTTGCGCGCTGGCCGATCAGCCCGCCGAATTCGCGCAGCGCGTGGTGGATTTGCTGCGAGATCCGCAAAAAGCGGCGGAGATGATAGCGCGGGCGCGGGAAGAAGTGGTAATGAAACGCGACATTCGCGGGATGACGGAGCGTCTGCTGGAAGGCTATCGCGCGGAAGTATTGCGCAAAAATGGCACCTAGGCGCTACTTGCCCTTGATGGATTTGGCCAATTGCGCGCTGATCCTGCCCGCCGAGTGGCGCAGGCCTGCGGGGCGGTTATCTTTGGGAAGCTCGTAGACGCTCCACAGGACCTCGTGGGTCCGGCGGTTCACCAGGAAAATGGTGCCGCGGCCGCGTCTTCCTTGCATGCCAGAGCGCGCACGGGCAGCGCCCTTATCTTCGGTGGCGTCATCCGCTTTGTCTTTGTCGCCGGCTTGCGGCTTGGTTTGGTAAAGATCCGCCAGACTCTGTTCGAAGGTTTCACCAAGGTGATCGGTGAGGACGGCGTCGGCTTTTTGGGGATCGGTCACTACCTGCAAAACCGCTTCAGCAGTCAGTTGCTGCGCCAGATACTGATCCAGACCGTTGGACATAGGCAGCAGATACACCGTTTTGATATCACCCAAGCCGGCAGCCGAGGCGCCCAGCGACATCGTCAGGGCCGCAGCAGCGAGCAGAAAGTGCTTCATGGCTTTATCATACGACGCTGCGCTGGGCTGGCGACGCTGCGCTGGGCTGGCGGCGCTGCGCTGGGCTGGCGACGCAGGCGCGGCGACGCGACGCCAGCCGGACCATGCGGGGCCGAGAGCGGCGACCCGGGGGAGCAGGCGCCGGGCCGCCGCTCGACGCGGCAATGACCTACACTCTCGCGCTTTGTGTTCACAAGTTATTCTGGTGAAGCATGCCGACCGCCGCCGCGGCAAAAGTGGCCGCAGTGATTCCCACCTGGAACCGGCGGGACCTTCTCGCTACTCTGTTGCGAAACCTTGCAGCGCAGGCTCGCCCGTTCGAAGAAATTATTGTGGTCGACAACGGCTCCGAAGACGATTCGGCGGAATTGGCGGCGCGCGAGGGAGCGAGAGTCCTGCAGATGAGCCGCAATCTGGGCTTTGCGGCAGCGGTGAATCGCGGGATTGAAGCGGCCACTGCCGAGTGGGTTGCCATCCTGAATAACGATGTCACTCTGGAGCCGGACTGGCTGACAAAACTGCTGGATGCGGCCGGGGAGGAAATCGCGTTCGCTACGGGCAAGATTCTTCAGGCTGCCAATCACCAGCTGGTGGACGGAACCTTCGATGAGATTTCGCGCGGCGGCTGCGCCAGCCGATGTGGGTCTGGGAGACCCGATGGGCCGGCTTGGAACCGGACGCGGCCCATCCGTGTTGCTCCCATGACGGCTGCAATCTTTCGACGGCAGCTTTTTCGCGACCTGGGCGGCCTGGACGAGACGTTCGGGTCGTATATGGAGGATGTCGAGTTCGGCTTGCGTTGTGCGCTGGCGGGGCGGGGAGGATTGTTCGTCCCGTCCGCCATCGCGTATCATCTTGGCAGCGCCACCCTGGGGGAGTGGAACAGCAACACCGTCTGGCGCATCGCCAGGAACCAGGTCTTATTGTCAGCGAAGCATTTTCGTGGTCAGCCGTGGTGGCCAATTGTGGCCGGACAGTTGCTCTGGGGAATGGTCGCCGCGCGGCATGGGTGCGGATCGGCTTTCGTTCGTGGCAAGATCGCCGGTATACGCGAAGCCCGCCGGATGACGCGGCCAAGCACAAATGAATACACCAGAAAAGTCCTGGCGGAGGTTCTGGAATCGAGCGAGGAGAACATGCTCGCGCTGGCGCGAGAGACCGGCTTCGACAGCTATTGGAGGGCCTACTTTTGGCTGTCGCGGCGGTAATTGTTACATACAATTCGGCCGCTGTAATCAATTCCTGCCTGCAGGCGTTGTCTAAAATGGCTCCCGAAATGACGCCGATCGTCGTAGACAACGCATCGTCGGACAATACGGTGCAATTGGCGCGGGCCTGCAGCGGCGTGCTTCTGATCGATAATCCCGAAAATCGCGGCTTCGCCGCGGCAGTGAATCAAGGCGAAAGAGAGACGGGTGCGCGCGAGGCGAGTGAAAGCGATTGCATCCTGCTGCTGAATCCCGACGTCGAACTGCTGACGGCCGTCGACCAGCTGACGGAATCCGCGCAGCGTCACGGCCTCGCAGCGGGCCGGTTAGTCGATTCGGCCGGCCGCACCCAAGCGGGGTTTACGCTGCGCCGCTTCCCCACTCCCGCGGCGCTGATCTGCGAGTTGTTCGGGATCAATCGGCTGTGGCCGTCGAATCCGGTAAACCGCCGCTACCGTTACCTGGATCAGGATTACGATCAACCGGCGATGGTGGAACAGCCCGCCGGCGCTTTCCTCATGGTGCGGCGGGACGTTTGGAAGAAGCTGGGCGGCTTCGACGAGCAGTTCTATCCCGTCTGGTTCGAGGATGTGGATTTCTGCCGAAGGGCAGTGAATGCGGGTTACCAAATAGCATACGTGCCTTCCGTGACGGCGCACCATGAAGGCGGCCATTCGGTGGCTAGGATTCCTGAGGGCCGCCGCGCAACCTATTGGTGTGTTAGCCTTTTAAGATATGGCGCAAAGCACTTCCAAGCGGGAGCGTTTCGCTGGATTTGCGCCGCTGTCGCGCTTAGCTCAGTTCCCCGCATGCTCGCAGGGATGATTGCAGGCCGGACTGTGTCGTCGGGTAGAATTTATTTGAAGATCATGCGGTTTGCAGGACACTGCTTGGTGACCTCCAAGCATGTGAAGAATGCTCCGATTACGGTTATATAAGCTCTAATAGCATGATTCAACAAGACTTGGTGTCAGTAACGCTAGTCACTTATAACAGCGGCCGGTTCATCCGGCGATGCCTGGAATCGGTTCTGGAGCAGGCCTATCCCCAGCTAGAGGTGGTAATAGTCGACAACGCCTCGACCGACGGCACCGTGGATATTCTGGAGCAGTTTACGGATCGATGCCGGATTTACTATAACCAGGGAAATATTGGCTTCGCGGCGGCGCAGAACCAGGCGATCGCCCTGTCACACGGGAGTTGGGTGCTAGCGTTGAATCCGGATGTCCTGCTGATGAAGGATTTCATCGAAGAGCTAGTATTGGCTGGGAGCATAGACCCTAAAGCCGGCACAATATGCGGCAAGCTGCTGAGCATCAGCGCCAGTTTCGATCTGCCCGAAGAGCAGTTGGTGGATTCCACCGGCATCTATTTCACTCCCATGCTGCGGCACCTGGACCGGGGCAGCCAGGAGCCGGACCGGGGCCACTACCTGAACTTCGAATACGTCTTCGGCGCAACCGCGGCAGCGGCGCTGTATCGCCGGACGATGATCGACGATATCTCCATCCAGTGCGAGTTCTTCGACTCGGATTTCTTTGTGTATCGCGAAGACGCAGACGTCGCCTGGCGCGCCCAGTTGATGGGCTGGCGATGCCTCTATACCCCGCGAGCCTGCGGCTACCACGTTCGTAACGTGCTGCCGGGCAAACGGCACGCGCTACCGGCCGAGATTAACATGCACTCGGTGAAGAACCGGTTCTTGATGCGCATCAAGAACATGACGGCCGATCTCTACCGCCGGAACTGGATTGCGATCACCGGCCGGGATGTGCTGGTGATCGGCGCCTGCCTGTTGCATGAACACTCTTCTCTCAAGGCCTTCGGCTTTATTCTGCGCCACTGGAAAAGCGTGCTAGCGAAACGGCGGGAAATCATGCGCCGCCGGAAGGTTCAAGACGACGATCTGGCCAGTTGGTTTTCCTTCCAACCAGTGAGCCGTCCGGCCCCGACGCCGGGCGCCCCGGCCAACGTTCGCGTGCGCAGCGCCCGGACGTAAGGCCCCTCGCAGTGCGCTTTGCGATCTTAGGCACACGGGGCATTCCGGCGCGCTACGGCGGGTTTGAGACTTTCGCCGAGGAACTATCCACGCGGCTCGCGAAGCGCGGCCACCAGGTGACGGTGTATTGCCGCGAGCTCTCTCCCGAACCCTCTTATCGGGGAGTGCGTCTTCAGTACTTGCCCACGATCCGCCACAAATATTTCGAAACCATCGCGCACACTGCTCTTTCCACACTGAACGTCCTCGGTTCGCGCTATGATGCACTACTCTATTGCAATGCCGCTAACGCCGTCTTCACCTGGATGCCGCGTGTGTTCGGGATGCCGGTGGCTCTGAACGTCGACGGTCTGGAGCGCCATCGCAAGAAGTGGAATGCGCTGGCCAAGACCTGGTATCGCTGGTCCGAATGGCTGGCGACCTGGATGCCCAACGCAGTGGTCACCGACGCCCAAGCAATCGCGGAGTATTATCGCGAAAAATACCGGCGCGATTCGGTGATGATTCCGTACGGCGCGGAAGTGGGAACCGTCGAGAGCACCGGTGTACTTCAGAAGCTGGGCCTGGAGCCGAAGAAATACTTCCTTTATGTGAGTCGCATGGAACCGGAGAACAACGGGCTCCTGGTGCGCGAGGCGTTCGAGCGGGTGGCAACGGATCTGAAGCTGGCATTGATCGGCGACGCGCCCTATGCGGCGGACTATGTCGCGAAAGTTCGCGATACGCACGACCTGCGCATCGTGATCCCAGGAGCGATTTACGGCGCGGGCTACGGCGAGCTGGGCTCGCATTGCTTTGCCTACATCCAGGCCACCGAGGTCGGCGGCACGCATCCAGCTCTCATCGAGGCCATGGGACGCGGCGCGTTGACGTTGTATCTGGACACGCCGGAGAACGCCGAGGTCGCCGGCGGCGCGGGCCTGCCCTTCACCCACGAGAATCTCACTGAAGTGATGGAAGGATTGCTTGCGATGAGCGAAGAAGAGCGCGACTGCTGGCGCGCACGCGCCCAGGAAAGAGTGCGGTCCCGCTACAGTTGGGAAGCAGTGACGGATTCGTATGAGAAACTGCTGAAGGGGCTGGCAGGAAGTTTACACAGCGGGGCCTAACATAAATGCGGAGCTGGGTTGAAGTATCGCTGGGTCAGATACGCGCCAACTTTCGCGCGGTCCGAGCCTTGGTGGGCGAGTCCGTGGAAGTGATGCCGGTGGTGAAAGCGGACGCCTATCGTCACGGGGCGGTAGCCGTCGCGCATGCGCTGGAGGCGGAAGGCGCGCGCTGGCTGGCGGTATCGAATGTCGAAGAAGGGTGTGTGCTGCGGCAGGCGGGAACCCAGTCGCGCATCTTGGTGATGGCCGACTTTCTCGAAGACGAGCGCGATATGCTGGCGGCGAACCACTTGACTCCGGTGATTCACTCGCTGGCGGATCTGTCCGCGGTGCGCGTGCCGTATCACCTGAAGATCGACACCGGGATGAACCGGTTAGGGACCCGCGCCGAGCCGGATGAAATTGCCCGGGCCGCGGCGGCGGCGTCCGTGCCTCTCGAAGGCTTGATGACCCACCTCGCATCGTCCGGAAACTATGAAAGCGATCAAACCGAGAAGCAGCTCCAGCGCTTCGAGGCGGTGATCGAGGGCTTGCGCCGCGCCGGCATTACGCCGCGCTACGTGCATTCCTCGGCCACCACTCCGGTCGCCTATCGGCGGCGCGAGGCGTGGGGCAACCTGGTCCGGCCAGGTCACGCGATTTACGGATATGTTTCTCCAGCCCGCGGCGCGCCCGCGAGAGCTTTGAATGTGGCCCCGGCTCTGACCTGGAAGGTGACGGTGTTGGAGGTCAAGGATGTTGAAGCAGGAGCGCTGATCGGTTACGGAGGTATCCACCGGGCCGCGCGCCCCATGCGCATCGCGGTGCTGGCCGCAGGGTACGCCGACGGAATTCCCCACCGTTTGGGAAATCGCGGACAGGTGATTGTGAAGGGCAGGCTGGCGCCGGTGGTGGGGGCGGTGTCGATGGACCTGACCACCATTGACGCGACCGGCTGCCCCGATCTGAAGCCCGGCGACGCGGTGACGCTGCTCGGATCGGAAGGCGGCGTCTCCATCAACGCCCAGCAGATGGCTAAGTGGGCCGGAACCATTTCTTACGCTGTGCTGTGCGGGATTCATGCACGGGTCAAGCGCGTGTATATAGATTAAGCAAGCCTTAACCTCCGCCCCCGCTTCGTCGGATCACCTATTCCGCGGCGAGTATTCTGACGATTAGAGCCGGTAGATGGAGAAATCCATTCCAGCCCGGATCGAGCGTATCATCGGACCTCTGCCAGGCCAGCGCGAGGCCCGGGCGTTCAGCGTATTCGCACTGATCGCCGGCTTGATCGCGTGCGCACTTTCGCTGTACTACGGATTCCGCGGGGAAACCTTCATGGGTCGCCCCTTGGGGAGTGACTTCGTCGAGTTTTACGCAGCTGGCAAGGCCCTCAACCAGCACCAGCCCGCGTTCCTCTACGACATTTCTGCCCTGACCCGGCTGGAGCAGGAGAGTTTGCCGGCGATGTCGCGCACTCAAATGCTGTTGTTCGGCTACCCACCGGTGGTCGGTCAATTGTACCGGCCGTTTGCTCTCTTGCCCTACAAATCGGCTTACTGCGCATGGCTGGTGTTTTCGCTGGCGCTGTATGCGCTCTGTCTTTGGCTTCTGTTTCGTGGCTGGGCGAACGCGAGCTACCGCCGCACCGCTTTTCTGCTGTCGCTCTCAGCGCCCATGTATACGCTCGAAACGTGGATCGGCGGACAGCTCTCCGTCGTCACTTTTTTCGCAGTGGTCCTGTTTGTCTACTGCTTCGAGAACCGCTGGCCGCTGCTCGCCGGAATAGCTCTGGGCCTGGCTACGTACAAGCCTTCCTTGATGGCGATCCCGGCGGCAATGATGATCCTGGGCGCATGCTGGAGGATGTTCGCGGGCTTTTGCGGCGGCTCCGGGTTGCTGCTGCTCGGGTCCCTCGCGACTGCGGGAGTGAGCGGCCTCCGCTGGTGGATGGTTCAAATGAAAGTGTTCGCCGGCATCGCCACCACGAATGAATCCATCATTCGCCGGACCAAGTATGTTGACTTGAATTCTTTCTTTACCATCCTGCTCGGCGGAAGTTCCGTGACACGGGCGATTGCCACTCTCGCGGCGGTGGCGGCGTTCCTTTTCCTGGGATGGAACTGGTGGCGGTCGCGCGGGCAGTCGCATGACGTTCAGCGCTATTTATGGGGAGCCACGCTGACCTGGACGCTGATGATCAATATTTACGCGCCGGTCTATGACACCATTCTTCTGATCCCCGCCGCGGCGCTGGTGGCGCGATCCTTGTATGGCCGGAGCAAGCGGGAACAGGCCGGGTTGCAGTTGTGGCTGATCGCCTTGTGGCTGGTGCCGTGGCTCACGCAATCCTGGGCGGACTACCTCAGGCTGCAGATCCTCACCTTGGTGCTAGCGGGATTTGGCTATTGGGCGATTACACTGTCACGCGCAAGCTCCGTGTTGCGGGTATCGCTGCCTCGCGAAGACGCGATCCGGGACGCGGCGTAACTTCTAAACGTCCAGATTTCGGACGTCCAGCGCATTATCCTCGATGAACTTGCGGCGCGCTTCGACGTTTTCACCCATCAGCGTGGTGAAGATCTCGTCGCTCTGCACGATATCCTCGAGCGATACCTTGAGCAGGGTGCGGGTATCGATATTCATGGTGGTTTCCCACAACTGCTCGGCGTTCATCTCACCCAGGCCTTTGTAGCGCTGGATGCTTACTTCGCGCATGCCCTCGTTCTTCACGTGCGCCAGCAGCTCGCGCCATCCCGCCAGGGTCTCGCGGTGCGTGTCGCGCGCCACCACGAATGGCGGCTGATTATATTTGCCGGCCTGCTTGGCAAGCAGGCGCAAGCGGCGGTACTCGGGTTGCCCGGCCAGTTCTAGATTGATGGAGCGTTCGGCGTGGGTCGGATCCTTGAAGGTCACCATCCAGGCCGAATGTTCCTCTTCGTGCTTGATTTCGGACTCGATCTTCAGCGCCTTCAGGGCTTCATGCACCGGCTGCAAATGCGTCTTGTCGCCGAAATCGGCCTTGGTATCGATGGCGAGTCCCGGATCCGCCAGCACTTCGACAACCCGCGGATCGCGCAAGCGGCGCTCCATGCGGCGCCAGGCCAGTTGCAGCTCGTCGAGCGACATCAGGTAATTGCGCAGCTCGGTGCCTTCCAGAACCGTCTTGCCGCCCACGCCAACTTCGACTTTCAGATTCTCCGTCGCGCGGCGCAGAATCTCGCGCGTGAATTCCTTGTCGTCCTTGATGTACTTCTCGCTCTTGCCCTTCTTGATGCGATAGAGCGGGGGCTGTGCGACGAAGATGTTGCCGCGCTTGATCAGCTCCGTCATGTGCCGGAAGAAAAACGTGAGCAGCAGCGTGCGAATGTGCGAGCCGTCCACATCCGCGTCGGTCATGATGATGATCTTGCCGTAGCGGATCTTGGCGGGATCGAAATCGTCCTTGCCGATGCCCGCGCCGATGGCCGTGATCATGGCCCGAATTTCTTCGTGGCCCAGCATCTTGTCGTAGCGGGCCTTCTCGACGTTCAGGATCTTGCCGCGCAACGGCAGAATCGCCTGGTAGCGGCGGTCGCGGCCGCCCTTGGCAGTGCCGCCCGCCGATTCGCCCTCGACCAGAAACAATTCGCAACGGTCGGGATCGCGCTCCTGGCAATCGGAAAGCTTGCCCGGCAGGCCGCCGGAATCGAGCGCACCCTTGCGGCGCGTGAGATCGCGGGCCTTGCGTGCCGCTTCGCGCGCGCGGGCCGCGTCGATCGCTTTGGAAACGATCTTTTTCATCACCGAGGGATTCTTATCGAAGAACTCTCCCAGCTTTTCATTGATCAACTGTACGACGTAACCCTGAATATCGGAATTGAGTTTGCCCTTGGTCTGCCCTTCGAACTGCGGCTGCGGCAGCTTCACGCTGATCACCGCGGTAAGGCCTTCGCGCACATCGTCGCCGGTGAGATTTTCTTTGACGTCCTTGAACAAACCCGCGGACTGGCCCGCGGCGTTGATGGTGCGCGTCAACGCGCTGCGGAAGCCGCTCAAATGTGAGCCCCCATCGACGGTGTTGATGTTGTTGGCGAAGCTGAACACCGTCTCACTGTAGGAGTCGTTGTATTGCAGCGCCACTTCCATGGTAAGCGTGCCGTTCGGCAACTCGCGCTCGCCTTCAAAGTAAATCGGCTTGTCGTGCAGTACGTTCTTACCTTTGTTCAGGTGCTTGATGAACTCCGCGATGCCGCCAACGAACTGGAATTCGGAAACGCGCGCGGGCTCCTCGCGCTCATCGGTCAGCGTGATCTTCAGACCCTTGTTCAGAAACGCCAATTCGCGCAGCCGCGTGGCTAACGTGTCGAAGTTGAACTTGGTGGCGTCCATAATGGACGAATCAGGCTTGAATGTGACCTTGGTTCCGGTCTTGCGTCCGGCTTTACCAGTCTTCGCGAGCGGTGACTTCGGAACTCCGCGGGCGTATTCCTGCTCCCAGGTCGAAGACGCTGTTTCGCCCTTCGCCGGACGCCAGATTTCGAGCTTCAGTAATTCCGAGAGCGCATTGACGCAGCTCACGCCCACGCCGTGCAGCCCGCCGGAGACTTTGTAAGAGTTGGAATCGAACTTTCCGCCGGCGTGCAGCTTGGTCATCACCACCTGCGCGGCCGACACACCTTCCTCTTCGTGCAGATCCACCGGAATGCCGCGGCCGTTGTCGACCACTGTCACCGAATCGTCTTCGTGGATGGTAACGTTCACCTCGCTGGCGTAACCGGCGAGGGCTTCGTCGACGGAGTTGTCGACAACTTCGTAGACCAGGTGATGCAGCCCGGCTTCGCCGGTCGACCCAATGTACATGGCGGGCCGCAGGCGCACGGCCTCGAGGCCCTCCAGCACCTTGATGCTGGTGGAATCGTAAACGTTGGGATCTATCGCGGTAACTTTACTGGACATAGAATTGCGTTTAGAGGTATTGCGTACTTCAAATTCTCATCGGCATGATCACGTAGCGATAGTTGTCGGCCTTGTCGCCGCCGGGGCGGAGCTCGCCGGCACTGTGGGGATCTTTAAACCAGAAGCTGACCTGATCGGTCTGCACCACACGCAGGAAATCGATCAGATACTGCGCGTTGAATCCAATCTCCACAGCAGCGCCGTTGTATTCCGCCGGGATGCTCTCTTCGCTCTCTCCGGTTTCAGAGACCGAGGAATGCACCTTCACTTCGCCGTCACCCACCCGCACGCGGATCGCGCGCGACCGTTCATCGGAGAACTGGGCTACGCGTTCAATTGCTGCCCGAAACTCTTCGCGCTGCAAGGTCACCGAATTTGGCTGATCCTTAGGCAGCACGCGTTCGTAATCGGGAAAATTACCGGTCAGTTTTCGGCTCAGAAGCAGGCGCTCACCCAGCTTGAAGAACAAATGATTCTCATCGCCGGAGAACCGCACGATGGCAGACGGATCCGAATCGCTGGCCAGTTTTTGCAGCTCGAGCATGGCCTTCCTGGGAAGCAGCGCACGAAACGCCGCGGTCACACCGGGAAGCTCGCCTGAGCTTTCCACCATCGCCAGGCGATGCCCGTCCGTCGCCACCATGACGATGCCGCCTTTGCGCAGGACCAGCAGCGCGCCGTTCAGCGTGAAGCGTGATTCCTCGCTCGAAATCGCAAACACGGTCTTCGCGATCATGGCCCCCAGCACGCCGATCGGAATCTCCGCTAATTGTTCCGGCATTTCCGGCAACTCGGGGAAACTATCGCGCGACATGCCGGCAATGCGGGTTTTCGAGCGGCCGCAAACCAGATTCGCCCAGTGATTGTCGCCCACCTTCACCTGGACATCCGAATCCGGCAGCAGACGCACATAATCCAGAAGGCGGCGCGCTGGAATCGTTCCGGCGCCGGACTTCTTCACGCGCGCGGCGCACGAGCAGCGGATTCCCAGCTCGAGATCCGTGGCGGTGAGAAGGATATGATCACCGTCCGCCTCCACCAGCACATTCGACAAAATCGGAATGGTGGTTTTCTTCTCGACAACACCTTGCGAGAGGTTCAGTTCCCGCACTAGATCGGCCCTACTGACGGTGAATTCCATGCACGGTTCCTTCGCAATTGTTCTCTCTAGATTCTTCTCTCAATAGACTTGAAGAAGAACCAGATTCATAG
>Ga0207674_10002546_pt1 | contig 22963 bp, 16 predicted proteins | sample KBSCornC72_FD_184303 | JGI IMG/M metagenome (GOLD analysis project Ga0207674, IMG submission 184303) | Corn rhizosphere microbial communities from Kellogg Biological Station, Michigan, USA - KBS Corn C7-2 (SPAdes) (version 2) | ecosystem: Host-associated > Plants > Roots > Rhizosphere > Soil ...
ACGCTCCAGCGTCGGTGAGGTCGGGCGGCCATATCCATAGACCGAGAGGTGATCGGCCCGCTGGGTGTCGATCACGAGAAGGAGGATGTTGGGGCGACCGGTTGGGGCTGCCGGCAGGCTGGAGACGCGCCGATCCTCGGCTAACCGTGCCCCGACCGTGAGTACCACCGCAGTGAGTGCCACCGCACCGAGGACCTTCGGCAACGTTCGCCGTGCGGTCGAAACCCACCACTCCGGACGACGCCGGTAGAGCCGGGTCAGGGCGACGCCGAAGCCAAGCCCGAGCAATACGCAAGCCCGCTCATCGAGGATGAGACCCTGCAGCGAGGTCGCCAAGTAGGCACCGAGGGCGACCAGCAAGAAGACCAGCACCAGGTCCCAGCGGACTCGCGGGAGGAGTTTCCCGAGACCTGCGACCAGCAGTCCCACCAGTCCAAACGCAGCCGCGTAAACCAGCGGGGCCACCCAGAGGATCGGAGGAGCGGTGCCGTTCTGCCAGGAGAGGCCGCCTGGAATGAGCGTCCACAGCATGGCTTCCAGCGCCTCGATGAAACCGTAAACCAGGCCCAACCAGAGGGCAAAGAGAACGAGATGCGGTCCCGCGATCCGGATTCCCCTCGCCGAAGGCGGCGTGCCGGGGGAGGAGGCTGTCATGGTCGCTTCGTGCCAACCCGAGTCTTAGTCACACTCGGGAGCGACGCACGGAGCGCTGCCAACGTATCGGCAAGGGCTGGTTCCTTGGAAAGGTCGTTCACCTCGAGACTGTCATCGAAGTCGTAGAGTTCCTCCACTCCGTCCCCGTTGAGGATCAGCCGATAGCCCCCCAGTTGTACCGCATACATGGATCCCCGACTCACCGGTGTCCCGCGAGGGAGTTTCGGTGCATAGCTCACTTTCATGAGCAGAGTATCAGAGGCGGGAGCCTCACCCGCTCGCTGACTCCAGAACCGTTCGAGAGACCGTCCGGGGAAAGGGTGGGACTGGCCGACTCCCGTCAGATCCATCACCGTCGCCGCCAGGTCTCGCAGGGAGACCGCAGCGTTTACGCTCCGCCCAGCCGGCAGGTGGCCAGTCCAGGTGATGATCAACGGAACCCGCGACACCGTCTGATACAGGCTGTTGCCGTGGTAGAAGACCCCATGTTCACCGAACTCCTCACCGTGATCTGCGGTCACAATGACGATTGTATTGGCCAGGAGTCCCCGCCGTTCCAACTCGGTGAACAGTTCTCCCAGCCTGGAGTCGAGGTAGGCCAACGCACCATCGTAGGCGCCCTTGGCGGCCTCAGCCTCGGCGGGAGACCAGCCGATCACTCGATCATGGCGAAGGCCATGGACCAGCCGGATTGAGGCAGGGTCGCTGAACTGCTCCTCATATGGGGGTGGAGACTCATAGGGATCGTGCGCATCCATGTAATTCAGGAAGGCGAAGAAGGGCCGATTCTCGGGACGATCGTCGAGCCAGTGCAGAAGCTCGCCGTTGATCGCATCTGCGGGCCGAACCACCTTGTGAAACCGGACCCGGTAGCTCGGCATCAGCAGCCGGCCCAATGCCGAACTGAAGAGAATCTGTGCCGGGGTGGCGGGGAAATCTTCATAGTGCTGGAAGCCCCGCTGCAGCCCGAAGACGCGGCTGCAATAGGAGTTCGCCACGAAGCCGGCGCTGGCATACCCATGAGCTCCGAGCACCTCGGCCAGGGTCGGGTAGGTCCCATCGAGCGGAGCGAGCCAGTCAGCGCTGAGTTCATGAGGCCAGCGACCGGTCAGGATCGAAGCGTGAGACGGCAGCGTCCATGGGGCTGTGGACATGGCGCGATCGAATCGGACTCCGCGCCGGGCCCACTCTTCAAGGTGAGGCGTGTTGGGTCGAGGATAGCCATACAGGCTGAGGCGCAAAGCCGCGACCGTATCGAGCACCAACAGCAGCACGTTCGGCGATCCGCTCGACGCGGCCGGCAGGGCTGCCAGCGCGCGCCGTTCCCGGAGCGCCCACGAGCCCCGCAGGCCACCGGCGACCAGCGCGACAGCGAATCCCAAGGCCCAGAGCGACCTGTGAACCAGCCGCTCGAATCGCTCTCGACGAGGAGCAACGATGCGTAGAGTCTGAACGCCCAGACCGATCGCCAGGACGCCAGCGGCGACACGGTGCAGCTGCTCCGCAGCCAAGAGCATTGGAAGGAAGGCGAACACCGCAAAGACGCCGACGATGAAACGCCAGCTGATCAGCCTCGGTAACACCCAGGACACCAACAGGAAGAGAATCCCGAGGCAGGAAAGCACCACCATCGAGGCGAGCGGACCGGTCCACAGCATATCCAGGTTACGCAGCACCGAGGCATGCAGTACGAACTTGCGGAAGGTGAGCACGACGGCCTCACCTATTCCGGCGAGCAGTCCGAACCAGGCAGCAAGCGTCAGAGTCTCGAGCGGCCGCAGGGGCTGTGATCGGTCCGTGGGCCCGGCTGGTGAGATCATGGGTGTCCGACCCGAGCGTCAGGTGTGTGAATCGTTGGTCGCTGCGGCGACTGGTGTCTCCCCAGCAGTGGCTCGGTTCATGGGCGAGGCGTGCTGTTGGCCTGGGCCCGCACTGGCACCAGTGCCTTGAGCGCCCCACGAAGCTGTTCGAGCCGAGCGCCAGCCTCGGGGGAGGTCGCAAGATTAATGGTTTCCGAGGAATCGCGGTTGAAATCGAACAGCTCCTCGTAGCCATCTCCCCGCCTTATTAGCCGCCCGCCATCCAAGACGACGGCGCGCATCGGGCCCTTGGAAACCGGGGTATTGCTCGGCAGCCTGGGATCGAAGTTCACCTCCTGGAGCAGGGTGTCGGCAGTTGCCGCCGAATCCCGTCTCTCCGACAGCCAGTAGCGGCTCAGGCTCGCACCCGGAAAGGGGTGGGCCACGCCGGGCAGGGCGACGGACATGATCGTGGCCGCCAGATCGCGGAGTGACACCGGATCGTCCACTACGCGGACGGCGGGGAGACCACCAGGCAATTTCATCAGCAGGGGAATCTGCACGGAGGGGCGGTACAGGCTGTTGCCGTGCCAGAAGACCCCGTTCTCCCCGAACTCCTCTCCGTGGTCGGAAGTCACGATGATCAGAGTATTCTGGGTGAGCCCGCGCCGATCCAACTCGTGGAACAAGTTTCCCAGCTCGGCGTCCATGTAGGCGATCGAGCCGTCGTAGGCGTCCTTCGCGGCTTGAATCACCTCCGGCGGCCATTGCAGGGCGGGAGCATCTTCCCGCATCTGCTCCAGCTCCTTGCGCCGCGAGGCGTCGCCGAACTTCTGGTCGAAGGGCGCCGGCGGCTGGTAGGGACCGTGTGCATCGTAGTAGTTGAGAAAGGCGAAGAACGGCCCCGGTTCACGATTCCCGTCCAGCCACGAGAGGAATTCACGATTGACTTCGGCCGCTCGCTTGCGGATCGCGCGATAGCGGAAGAAGGGGCTCACGCTGACCAGCTTGCCCAGCGTGGAGCTGAACAGGATGCGGGCCGGGTTCACGGGATAGTCTTCGTAATGCGCGAAGCCGCGCCGTATCCCGGTCTCGTAGCTGCAGTACATCGTATTGGCGACGAATCCCGCGCTCCGATATCCGTGGGATTCGAGCACCTCGGCCAGAGTGGGATAGCGCCCGTCGAGCGGCCTGCGCCAGTCGGCGGTCATCTCGTGGGGGAAATGGCCGGTGAACATCGTGGAGTGGGAAGGCAGGGTCCACGGCGCGGTGGAAAGAGCCCGGGCAAAGCGCACCGCATTGGGCGCCCAGCGTTCCAGCTCGGGGGTGGTCACCCGTTCGTAGCCATAGACACTCAGGCTGAGGGAGCGCACCGTGTCCAGGACGATGAGCAGGATGTTGGGAGCACCCGCCACGGGCGCAGGCCGCAGACGGGCCGCTCGGCGTTCGTTCCACAGCGTGAGCCCGCGAACCATCCCCGCCGTCACCAGCAGCAGGACGACGAGCACCGGAAGCGTTCGCCCAACCACCGCCAGAAAACGATCGAAACGGGGAGCGAGAAACCGCGAGGCCTGGTAGCCTACGCCAACCGCGATAAGGATCGACGCCACTTGGTGCAACGGACCGTACATCAGAAGGAGGGCGAAGATCGAGAGCCCTGCCAGCACACCGGCAACCGCCGGCGCCGTGAATCGTCCCGGCCACCACCGATGCGCCAGGGCAAGCAGTAGCCCGACCGCGAGAAAACACAGTGCATCCGCCACCGGCACCATCCAGGCCGCGTCTTGCCCGAGAAAGAGGAAGCGATGCAGGAGATAGCGGCGCAGGCCGAGGAGGATCACTTCCCCGAAACCGGTGGCCAGGCCGAACCACAGTGCCAACCGTACGACCGGGCCGCTCCGTCCGGACGAAATACTCATTGAATGGGCCTGGGCATGAGGCGATGGAGCCGATCTCCGAGGGCCTTCATGGTTCCGGCGAAGCTCGAATCAGAGGCGAGGTTATGCTCTTCCCCAGGATCACGGGTGATATCGAACAGTTCCGCGGTGCCCGCCTGCGAGCGGATGTAGTGGAACCGATCGCTGACCAATGCCGCTAGCCATCCATGGGAAACCGGGAGCTCCGCCGGCAGTCCGGTCCGTCCGGCGACCTGCGACATCGCAGTTGCAGCTGAATCCCCTGGCGCGAACAGCGAGCGTGAGGGGAATGTCACCTGCGGGAGTCCGGCCGCTTCCGCCAGTGTCGGCGCGATCTGATCGAGCCCCACCGCATGATGCCAGCGCGCGACGTCGAGATGACCGGGCCAGTGCATGATCAGAGGGATGTGGATCTGGTCGCGATACAGGCTGTTGCCATGGGAGAAGAGTCCGTGGTCTCCGAAGGCTTCGCCGTGGTCGCTGGTGACGATCACAAGGGAGCGCTGCAGTAACCCACGCTGCTCCAGGGCGGTGAACAGTTCCCCGAGCTGGGCATCGAGGTAGAGAATCGACTCGTCATAGCCGTCGATGTCCCGCTGAATCTCCTCCGGAGACTCCCGCCGGAGCTCGGCGCCCTGGGCTCCGATATCGATCATCGGCTCTCTGGGAGCCCGCGACAAGTGAGTAGTTCCCGAGAACCGGCCGAGGTAGGGAGGCGGTGGGCGAAACGGTTTGTGAACATCCAAGTAGTTAGCGAAGACGAAAAACGGGCGGCCCTTGAGCCCGTCGATCCACTGGAGCATCTCGCGATTTACGTCGGCGGCACTCTTGCGGCCGGGAATGTCGCGCCGGCCCAGGGCCGGAAGCGCGTGGTAGGCGAGCCACCGGCCCAACACCGTGCGGGCGATCGCGTCGCCGGGATGTCCGAAATAATCCTCGTAGTGTATGAACCCCCGATCGATGCCGGTACGGCGGCCGCACCAGAATACGTTGGCGACAAAGCCGCCAGTAGCGTAGCCGGCATGACCGAGCGCTTCGGCGATCGTGGGGAACCGGTCATCGAGGAACGGACGCTTCGCCACGCCAGCCCGGTGGTCGGCCAGCGGGTGACCGGTCATCATGGTGGCGTGACTGGGCAGAGTCCAAGGCGCGCTGGCAGTCGCGTTGTCAAACGTCCAGCCCTGTCCGGCAAATCGATCCAGATTGGGCGAGGTCGGGCGAGAATAGCCATGAAGCGAGAGATGGTCCGCGCGCTGGGTGTCAATCACCAACAGGATCAGGTTCGGGCGTTCGCCGGAAATGGCAGGCAGCGCCACGAGACGGGAGCGCTCGTGCAGTATCGTCGCGAGCCACACGCCGGCCGCGGCCAGGATCACGAGAACGATCAGGGGCGGCAGGAGACTGAGCGCCCCGAGGAACCAGCGCTCTCTCCGCGCCCGATAGGCTCGGGTAAGAACCACTGCGAGGCCGATACCTATCAACGCCGAAGTGACTTGACTGAACAGGACGGGGTGAAGCTCAACGGCGAGCCAACCGCCGAGCAGCGCGAGTCCCGCCAGGAGGAGAATGTCCCATGGCACGCGGGGCAGCACCAGTGCGCCCAGGGCGGCGAGCACCCCACACACTGCGAAGGCGGCGCCATAAAACAGGGGAGCGACCCACAGCACCGGATAGCCGGTCGCCGTGCGCCAGTCGAGAGCGCCGGGAACCAGGAATGAGAGCACAGCCTGGCCGGCCTCGATGAACCCGAAGAGCAGGCCGATCGCGAAGGCGAACCCGACCAACCGGAACCCGGTGAAGCGGACCGGGGATTCGGTCACCGGGGACTCCTGGAAGCAGAACTGGCACCCAAGGTACCGGGGAGCCCCCGCTCCAACACCGTCAGTGTGTCCCGCAACTCGGGGACTGCTGCAAGGTCTCGCAACTCTGCCGGATCGGCCCGGAGATCGTAGAGCTCACGATTGCCCGACTCAAACTGGATCAGGTGCCAGCGCTGGGTCGCGACCGATTTCACCCATCCTTTTCCCGTCTGCCAGGTAGGAGGATTGCCCGGGACGCGAGGACCCTCGGAGATGGCCGGCTCGGCGGTCGAATCGGCGGGATCCAAGTAGGTGAGAAGCGACCGTCTGTGGGACCCCGCTGCCGGCAGACCAGCCACCTCCAGCACCGTAGCGGGGATCGCGCGCAGATCGACCGCGCGATCCACTCTCTTTCCGGCGGGAATGCGGCCCGGTCCCCAGAGAATGAGGGGGACTCGGATCTGCTCGAGATACAGCGTGGCGCCGTGGTGCACCGTGCCGTGCTCCCCGAAGCTCTCACCGTGATCACCGGTCACAATCACGATGGTGTGCTCCAGCAGGTGCCGCGCCGCAAGGCTGTCGAGTAAAACACCGATCTGATGGTCAAGGTAGAGCAGCGATTCGTCGTAACGGTCCCGCCAGGCAGCGAGCACGGCTGAATCCGGTACCGTTCCTTCGTTCCACGCGCCGATCTCGATCTTTCGAGTGCGGGCGACCGAGTCTCCCGGGGGCGAGAAGCGTCCCGCCCAGCCCTGCGGCGGCCGATATGGAGCATGGACGTCGAAATAGTTGAGAAACGCGAAGAAGGGCCGACCGCGATGACTGTCGAGCCAGCCGAGTAGCTCACGGTTCACATCTTCCGCGCGCTTGCGACCCGGAATATCGACCTGTCCGATCATCGGAAAGATCTGATAGGCGATGGCGCGGCCCATCACGGTCCGGGTGAACCCATCCATCAGACTGCCGTAGAAGTCCTCGTAGTGAATGAATCCCCGGTTAAGCCCGGTATGACGTCCGGTCCAATACGTATTGGCCACGAACCCCCCGGTCAGGTATCCGGATCCGCGCATCTGTTCGGCGAGGGTAGGAAACCGGCGATCGAGGAACAGCCGGCTGTTCACCCCGGCGCCGTGTTCACCGACCAGTTGTCCCGTCATCATACTGGAATGAGAGGGCAGCGTCGTAACGGCAGGCGAGGTGGCCCATGTGAAACTGACACCCTCGTCGGCGAGACGTCCCAGCCGAGGAGTGGTAGCTCGGGAGTATCCATACGCGGTGAGGTGGTCGGCGCGCTGAGTATCCATCACGATCAGCAACACGTTGGGCGCTGAAGCCGCGATCGCGGGCAGGCGCGCGATCGCAAGCCGCTCAGCAATCGCAGTGGACCCGGTGCCAATCACTCCAATCAGCAGCGTCGCCGCCACTAGCCACGGAGCACTTCTCACCAAGGCAAAGCCCCACCGGGTGCGATTGGAGGTGTAAATCCGGATGGCCACCGATGCCATGCCCAACCCCAGCAGCACAGAAGTGCCGGCGGAAAACCAGGGACGCATGAGAGTGGTGAGGGAAATGCCGAGCAGCGAGATGAAGCTGAAGATCATGGCGACGTCCGCCCAGCGTTGCTTCAGCGCCCGGTCGAGCAGGGCGAAGAGAGTGGAGGCGGGAAGGAAGACCAGGAGATAAACCGCGGGAGCCGCTATCAGGACCTTCACCGAATTTCCCGTCTTCCAGCTCAAGATTCCTTGGCGAGTCCCCAGTAGGAGGGAAGCCAAGGCTTCACAGAGTCCACAGGCGAGCGCCAGGGACACGGCGGCCATGATGAACCAGCCGAATGTCCGGCCGGGAGGTTCCTGGGGTGGCCGCGAGAGATCCTGCTGGGGGAGGGACATTAGACGGGATTATAGCGCACTGCGGACCCCCTCCGCATGCCGCAGAGGCCCGCACTGCCAATGCTGACCGCTATTCCCGAACGAAGACGGAGCGAATTCGCCGGAAGAGACCCACAACCTGACGCCAGAAAATCATGAGCGCGCCGCCGATCGCGCCGAGGATGGAGGTCAGCGGAAGGATCTGATCGGGACCCACGTAGAGAACAAGGCTGAAGCCGAGTAGATGCATAGTCACGGAAGCCGAACCCTTTCGTGCGAATTCCAGACAGCAGGCTGTCCGGAGACCTATTCATGACCTGACGTCGGAACGACGCCGGCCGGACCGCTGAGGACTACCCGCGTTGGTTGACAACCTCGCCGGCTGCGGCTCTGCAAGCCCCGGGTTGAGGCAAGCTTGGCTGGCAATCCCCGTGCCATCAAAGGAGATCCATCACCTAGTTGGACACGCAGCCGAAAGCCGATTTGTGCTGCGCTGAGCCCACAGTAACGCAGACACCCTTGGGGAACCCAGATGTGTCGCGCCCCATCGCCTCGCTACGTAAGCTGCTATTCCCCATCGCTTTAGCTACAGCTCCACACTCGTGGGCTCAGCCGCGGCGATTCGACTGGAGATGAGGTCCGAAGGCCTCTTGTCATTGCCGGCCCTGATCATGAGCCTCTGGATCGACCAGAGCTCGCGCTGAATAATGTTGCCCTGCTGGAGAACCACGCCCATGACAAACAGCACGATGCCCAGGATCACCATCGAAACACTCAGCAAGGCCATGTAGATCGACACTGCGTGCCGTACATAGTCGATGACCGCCCAAATCAGGGCGACTCCCCCGATGAATAAGCTAGCGAGGCTCATAGCCCAAACGTAGCGGATGGGGTTGGCGAACAAGCTGAACAGACTATGGGTCACGATCAACAGCTTGACCCGCGAAGAGCTTTTCCGCTTCACCCGCTGGCCCTGGTGCTTGTACTCCTTCCACTCGAGTATCGCGGGGATTTCCCGAAGCCGGGCGCCGAACGTGGTCGCCTTGAGAATCACCTCGAGATGGAACTCCTTGCCATCCTCGCTGAGCGGCAGCGATTGAATCAGCTCGCGGCGGTAAGCGCGGGTCATTCCGGTGTTCATGGTCGGGGCCCGCGACAGGCAGGCCCGGATGATCATGTTGCCGACTCGGCTCAGAAGGACCCGCTTGAAAGGGACGTTCCGGTACCCGCCTCCGGGGAGGTGGGGGCTCGCCACGACCATATCGGTTTCGGGATGGCGGAGAATCTCCGCCACCAGCTCGTGCACGATGGTATCGCCCCAGGAAAGGTCGATCTCCGTGGTAACGATCGTGTCGCCCCGCGCCGCGGCGATGCCGGTCCGCAGCGCATGACCTCTGCCCCGGTTGGTACGATAGCCCAGTACCCTCAGCCGAGGACTCAGCCGCGTGAGGGTCTTCGCGAGCGCGCCGGAACCGTCGGAAGAGCCATCATCGACGATGATAAGCTCCCAGTCGTGCGGCAGCAGCTCGAGCTGCGCCAGCAGGCCTCGAACCGACGCCTCGAGGATCCCCGCCTCGTTGTAGAACGGGCACACCACCGAAACGTCCATCACAACCTCTCTGGCCGGAGAACGCGCGATTGGCGGTCGGAAAATCGTCTGCCCTGCATTGCTAGCTGGCCGCCGCCGGTACGGAAGGGGCTTCCAGCAACTCCGCGGTCCGCCCGACCTGATAGCGGCTGGTCACCTCGGCCAGCATGACTCCGCACCGCTTCCGCTTTTCCGCGGCGCTCAGGTAGGACAGGGTGAAGAACCGCCGCTTCCATCCAGGAACCGACTCGGCAGGTAAAGGATCGGCGAAGTCCGTTAGATGAAACAGCAGCACGAGCGGCGCGCCTACCCGGGCACTGCGCTCCAGACCATTCCGAAAGTACCAGGTGCCGAGAACGAGACTGTAACAAGGATGGTATGGAAGTGGAAGCGGGGCGAACCCCGGCAATGGCAGCTCCAGGAGTTCCCGGGCAGGCAACAGTCGATGGGGCCACTCCGATACCCGTTCAACCTGAATCCTCCGGGCCGAGCGGGCGTTGGGAAAGAGAGACGAGTCGTACCGATACCCCGCCTGAGCGACCAGATCGATTCCCTCGCGGTCCAGGTCGAACGCTGGAGCGCGGAAGCCGAGGACGGGAACCCCCAGACTAGCTCCGATCCGCTCGCGACTGCCGCCGATCTCCATGGCCTTTTCCCGAGTCGAGAGAGAGGTCAGGCGACGGTGGGAGATCGTGTGCGACCCGATCTCGTGTCCCTGCTCCACCGCCTTTCGCAGCAGGGCAAGCTTGGCCGGATCGGCGAGGTCCTGGGCGATCACGAACAGTGTCGCGTTGAGCCGGGCCTGGGCCAATGCCTCGAGCGCATTGCTGAGACCGCTCAAGAACAGGTGGTCGGGCCCAGCGGGCACCGACCAGCCGTGGGCGGCACAGATGGCCGAGTAGCCATCAAGGTCCACATGTACGACGGCGGGTGAGCGGGCCGGAATGGTCACAGCCCCTGCCGCAGCTGGGATCGCAGCAAACCGAGGACAGCCTGACGATGGCGAGCCTTGGTGAGATGGTCGGTCGGCAATCCCACCAGTCGGCGGGCAGTCTGCTCGGCGAGGGGGCAGCTTCCGAGGACATAACCGTAGGTCTCGAGGGCGGCTGCTTGTTCCACCGGGAAGATGGGCGTCCAGATAGGCCATGCGGCGATCTCGATACACCGCAGTTTCGCAGCGCGAAGTAGACCGCGCTTGTCGTCCACCAGTACCGGAAAGTAGTAGAGCGGCTGACTACCGGCGGCCGGGATGGTTTCTGCTCCCGTCATACCGCGCACCGCCTCGCCGTAGGCCGTTGCATGCTCGCTTCGGCGAGCGGCCAGCTCAGGCAGGAGACCCAGCCAGTGCAAGCCCTCGAGGATCTGAAAGGGACTGGGACGAAACGAGACTGCCGTGATTTCGGAGGCGACTTCCTCGGCGACTCCCGCTTCACGGTATCCGGAACGGAGAGAGCGGGCGAGCTCAAACAGCGGCCAGTACAACGCCGGTCGAAGCACTTTGGCGTGAACCCATGATTCGAGGCGCAGCAGACGCTCGCCGGATGGCGGACGGAGAGGGAGGCGATCTCGATAGGCCCGCAGCGAAGCGGCTAAAACCGGGTCCCGGGTCATGGCCGCACCACCGCTGCCAGCCGGTAGGGGCTTTCGGAGATTGGTGCTGAAAATTGCTGCCTTGCCGTGCTCGCCCGGGCGGTAAGTCGGACCCCACCAGGGAAGATTCTGCGCGCAGTCCTCGATCAGGATCAACCCGCGGCGGCCAGCCAGCTCGGCACTTTCGGCGGCGCCCTGATCTATCCCATAGGTGTGCTGGAAGATGATAGCCCGAGTGCGGGGGCCGACTGCGGCCTCTGCTCGCTCGGGGTCGAGATTCAAGGAGCCGGGGGCAATATCGGCATAGACTGGGCGAATCCCGAGCGCCAAGAGGGCGAGGGGCACCACCTTGCAGGTCAGCGGCGACAGAACCACCTCATCGCCAGCGCCAATTCCCTCGGCGAGGAGGATCGCCTGCAGAGCAGTCCTGGCGAACGCAAAGGCCACGACACGCCCGCCGCCGGCTGCCTCCCCGAGGCTTCGCTCATAGGTGGTTGCAATGTCTTCCAGCGCCGGATGGCGCAGTTCCTGGCTCATGCCTACGCCCATAGCCCTCGGGCCTGTCGGTTGGGAATCGCCTGTTCGCCCCGGCTGGGCGATGAAAGCCCATGAAAGCAGGGCGGCTTGGCGGCAGAAGCTATGCCCGGATATGAGGTCCTTGGCTTAGGACGAGCCGAAGGGCCGAAGAATCTTGTTGTTCTGGTACAACACATGAGGCATGTCCGCTACAGCGATGGCTGAGTAGGGCCGAAGATGCGAATCGGAGGATTGACCATCGGATAGTCGAGCGGCGGTCGTTTAACCCACGGTAGGAGCGATCGGGTCTCGAACATCGCCTTGAGCTCCCAACCACGGCGGCCAGCGACCAGATCGTCATAGAGCGCTGGCGGCACTGAGATATCGAAGGGCGCCCCGGGACGGCTGCTGTGGTCCGGCATGACGATGACGAACTTTGGCTTCCGGCCGCGCCACCGTTCCAGAATCTCTTCGACCTTGGCCGCATCGACCCGGTGGACGTTGAACAGCCCACGGTATTCGGTGGCCCGGTCGGTGACCACGCCCGACTCGAGTGGCGGCAACTTCTGCGAGGCGCCGAAGTACTCGATGAGGTCTCCAGGATCGGTGCGCTCCGCGAGCCAATCCGCTGCCTCCCAGCGGGAGTCGTGCAGCATCGCATAGGTGAGATCGATCCCGCGGAGCAGATTGAGTCCTAGCGCAATGACGGCGAGGATCGCGAGCAGCCCCCGAACGGCGAGCGATCTGGACTCCCAGATCTGAGACGTCGCGTAACCGGCAAACAGCGCGAGCAGGAAATCCGGCGGGCAGAACATAGCGGAGCTGACCGGATCGCAGCACCACGAAATTGAAGCCGAGGAAGCCCACCAGCAGGCAGGCGATGACACGGCTCGGGGCATGTCGTCGGACCGCCCACACCAACCCGGCAAGGCTTAGGAGCAGACCTGCACTCGTCAACGTGTCTGCCAGGTAGCCCCCGATCTGCGCGGCATAGGCCAGATTGCCGTCCACCGTATACGGAAACGCAAATGGTATGAGGCCGCCGGCTCCCGGAGCGTCGCGGAGCCGCCCTGTGAGAAATTCGAGGTGAAGCAGGTAGCGGCTCGGCTCGACGAAAAACCCTCCTCCGAGACCGAGCGCCAGAATCGAGGCAGCAAGGCCGAATGCAAGCAGCTTCCACCGGTTTGCCGGCACCAGGTTCTCCTCGAGGGGGAATATCCCCGGGAGAAAGACGATCAGCAGGGCCATAGGCAGCAGGACCCCGACCGCCTCTTCCTTCACGGCGAGCGCTGCTCCAGCAAACACCCCGAGTGCCACGATCCGCCGAGCCGTGAGTCCCAGGACCCGAATCCTTGCGAAGGTTGCCACGGCCAGCGCCATGAAGCAGAGCATCGGCACGTCGACATTGCCGGTACGGGAGTAGTAGAACATCGGATAGCAGAAGATGACAAAGAGCGCGGCTAGAATCCCACTTCGCTCGCCCCAGAGCACCCGACCCGTATCATAGGCGGCCGCTACCACCCCCGCCGCCATGATCAGGGTGAGGAGGTGCGCCAGCCAGGTGAGCATTCGCAGCGCGCTCACTGGCTCCGCCAGGCCGAAGGGATACTCTGCGGCGGTCGCACCCAAACCTCCCGTCGTTTTGAGGTAAAGGAGATACGGCGCCTGAACCCCCACGACGAGGAACGAGTAGAGCAGCGGATAGCCGAGGTTACGGTCCGGACGCGGAGCGATGATGTTGTGAATTTCGGCGAGGGGACCCAGCGGCGTCTCGTCATCCACCGCCCACGCCTTGATTCGGTCCTCCGCGGTCGCCACAGGCGCGCCCCACCAGAAGCCCGGGACATAGAGTGCCAGAGCCAACAGGAGGAGCCATGGGAGCGCGCGTGAACCCAACCCGACGGTGGCGACGCGTGTGGTCAAGGAGAGGGACTCTCGCGGATAGGGGATTAGGGACGCCCCCGACGATCGACGGCCATCCTGAACCACAGCTCGAGCATGACCAGACTGAAGACTTGCTTGGCGAACAGGAATTCGCCGTGGTCCAGCGCCGTACGAAGCTTCGCTACCGCCGCCGGCTGGAACAGACCGCGTTCCCGCACCACCCGCTCGGAGAGCGTGTCTTCCACCATCTCCCGGAAACGGCCGTGCCCCAGGAAGCGTTCGAGCGGGACATAGAACGGCATCTTGCGCCGGCCGGCTGCAGCCGGGGGCAGATATCGCGCGGCGTAGGTCCGAAGCAGGTACTTCGTGGTCCGGCCCCGCAGCTTGAGCTTCGGAGGAAGCCGGAGCGCAAATTCCACCAACTGGTAGTCGAGAAACGGGACCCGCGCTTCGATACCGCTCGCCATCGACATCTTGTCCTGCTTCATCAGGATGTCCTCCGGCAGCCAGTCGGGAAACTGCAGATCGATGATCCGGTTCAGGTAGGGCGCGTCGTGCCCGTTCGCCGGCTGCAGGGGGGCCGCAAGCTGGGCCGCAAGGCCCGCCCTGAAGCCATCGCTGTACAGCTCGCGGGTGTCCCGCTCATCGAACAGCGAAATCAGATGGCGGAACGCCTGAGGAAGTTGGGCGGGCTCCAGGAGATTCAGGAAGTCCAACACCTTGAGCTTGCCCCGCTGACCCAGTGTCGCCGGATAATCGAACGCAAGATTCAGCAGCGAAGCCGGTGCGAGCGCCAGAGCGGGCGCAAGCACCGAGCGCCGGACGGGAGCGGGTACCGCTGCGGCCAGCCGATGCCCAGCGAGGAGTGCCCGTTGGAACAAGTAGCCGCCAAGCGTCTCATCAGCACCCTCGCCTGCGAGGATCACGGTGACCTGCTTCTTGGCCTCGTGGGCCAACTGGTACATCGGGATGACGATGGGGTCACCCAGCGGTTCGTCCAGGTGCCAGACGATCCGGGGAAGCAGTTCGATGTCTTCGGCCCGGCAGGCGATCTCGGTGTGGCGACAGCCCAGCCCTTCGGCAGTGGCGCGCGCGTCGGCCAGCTCGTCGTGCTGAAAGTCGAATCCCACTGTGAAGGTACGCACCGGCTGGTCCAGAAACTTCGCCATGACGGCGACGATCGTCCCGGAATCGACGCCCCCGCTCAGATATGCCCCGAGGGGCACCTCCGAAATGAGCCGCATACGGACGCTGCGCTCGAACTGCTCGGCGAATTCATCGAGGTATTCCTGCTCGCTGCGGGGATAGGGCCCGGCATAGAGCTCGGGCTGCCAGTACCGCGTCAGCGTCACCTTCCCAGCTTCGATAATGGCGTAATGGGCGGCGGGCAGCTTGCGCAGCTCATGGAACATCCCGCCGGGTCCCGGCACGAACCGCAGCGCCAGGTAGTCGTGCACGCCGCGCGGGTCGAGGGTAGGCTGCCATCCCTGATACTGCAGTAACGCCTTGAACTCCGAGGCGAACAGGAAACGGTCACCGAGGTGCAGGTAGTAGAACGGCTTCACGCCGAGGCGATCGCGTGCTACGAACAGCCGACGGCGACGTTTGTCGTAGATGGCGAGGCCCCACATGCCGTTGAGCCGCTCGAGGCAGGCGGGTCCCAGTTCCTCGTAGAGGTGCAGGATGACCTCGGTATCCGAGTGGGTGCGGAACCGGTGCCCCTTGGCGAGCAGCTCTTCACGTAACGGGCGGTAGTTGTAGATCTCGCCGTTGAAGACGATCACCAGCGATCCGTCTTCATTCTCAATCGGCTGGTGGCCACCCGCGACGTCGATGATGCTGAGCCGGCGCATGCCGAGCCCCACGCCCTCGGCCTGGAACGCGCCCTCTTCGTCCGGACCCCGGTGGGTGATGCAGTCGGTCATCCGCTGCAACAGGCCGTCCTCGGCCAGCCCTAGATAACCACAGATACCGCACATCAGGACGAATTCTCCGGCACGGGAACATGACGGATCAGCTGCGTCCCAGATGGAATCCGGCGAGGGTCGATCTCCCCGGCATCGGCTGGGCGCGGCATGGGATCGAGGGCGTTGTTTATGAAGTAGCGCGAGGATCCCATGTGGATCGTGGTGAACTCTCCACCCAGACGAAGATAGCGGAGCCCGAGGCCGTCGTCCCCCTTGAACTCGTCGGTGATGGTGATCTGATCGTCCTGAAAATCGATCGACCGGCGGAAGCTCACGGCCAGGGCCCGCCGACGGTAGACCAGCACCTTCACCAGTTGCCGCTTGAGCCAGCGTCCGACACTCGCTATCCGTCCCGCCGAGAGTGAGAACAGCCGGAATCCGAGAAAGCGGGCGGGACTCATGGTGGGGCGTGCAAAGGTCGCCAGACCGCCTTCGACCTCGATTCGTCCCGCCGACACCTGCACCGCTCGGCGCCCATCCTGATACTGAGTCGAGCAGGCCTGGCCCCGGGCGGTCTCGCCGAGATAGCCGCAGTCCCGAAAGAGCACCGTCCCGCGCGCTCGGTCGAAGACCTTGATGACGCCACCCTTGGCCGTGCCGACATACGCCACGTACCGGCCGCGCAAAATCCGCGCAAAGCCCGCCTCGGGGAACCAGGTCAGCTCCCGCTCCGGCGGCGGCGTTTCAGTCGGCGCTGTTGCGCCATCCCCCGAGGTCGCGAGCCACGCGAAGACGAGATTGTTGAGCATGGGGAAGTAGTTGTAGATGTCCACCGTCCGAGGTCCAGCGGCCGCACCACTCCAGACCGACGGCCGCATGGTTCGCGCGATCCACGCGGCAAAGGGATCGTCGGGCGCGAGCATCTCGAACGCGGCTGGGTAGTAAGTCTGGGTGTTCCGGCTGGCGTACTCGCCGCCGATGCTGCCATCGGGGTGGATGAAGCAGGCGAGCCAGGCAGTACTCCGGGCGAGCGAGGCGGCCAGAGTCTGGTCGCCGCTCAACTGGCTCAGGCGGGTCAGATAGAAGCTGCCGTGAGTCTGATAGCCCGGATCGGCGCCGCCGTACTCGTCGTACCACCCCTCGGGAGACTGGCGCGACAGAATCCGGTCCCGAAAGTAGTGCGAGCGGGCCTCAAACTTCTTATCCCCTGTGAGCTGGCTGATACGATAGAGCGCTGCGGCCGCTGCCGCGAGGTGATTGGAGAGAAACCCGTGCGATTCGTCGTTGACGGTGAGCCAGCGGCCGGCACGGTCGAGCGTCCGCAAAACGGATTGGCGGATGTCGGCAGGGAGATCCTCGCCCAGGAAGCCCAATGCCTCTCCGATGTAGAAGGAGGTGAAGGCCGTGGCGGCGAGCGATCGCTCGTAAGGATAGGCTTCGTCGAAACTGCCGTCGGGATATTGGATCCGGGACCAGAACCGCAGGCCTTCTCCAATCCATTCCAGCAATCTGGGGTGACGGTGCTGGCGGTTACCTGGGCCCTCGGTGCGATAGAGGAAGCTCAAGACGCAGAGCGCTTCCTGAAATCTTGCGCCGGGGAAGTCTACGAACTTCCAGGCCCAGTAGGTCCGGTCGCAGCATCCAGCGGTAGGGCTGCGCGGCTCGCGGTCCATGAGGCTCAGGATGCGCGGCACCTCGGCCAGGATGGCGTTCCAATAGAGTCCGGCCTCGGCGCGAGATGGGACGGTCAGACCGATCCCCCGGCTGAAGGTGTGACGTCCACCGGCATCCCGCTGCCGAGGCTTTCGTGAATCATGAAGGTCGCCCGGGTCACCGCGGCGAGGACGGGAAATTCAATCGGCATGGGACCGCCGGTCCGGACCGCGTCGATAAAGGCGGCGACCTCCTGCGCGTGCCCCTTGGCCTGGTTGAGCAGGCGGGTCCGGCGGCGGCGATTGTCGCGGTGCAGCGAGAGAGTGCGGAAGTTCTCCAGGATGGCCGACCGGCCACCGGTCGATAACTCGAGATACTCCTTCGCGACGCTGGTATCTCCATTGCTGAGATACTGAATCGTGGCAACTGAGTGATCGGCAAACCGGATGCTGATGCTCACCGCCTCACGGTCACCCAGGCGCTGGTCGGCCGACTTCACCTCTTCGGCAAACACCCGCTCCGGCAGAGCGCCCGTCATGAAGGCACAAAGATCAATGAAGTGGCACACCTCTCCGATGATGCGGCCGCCACCTGTGACCGGATCGAGTACCCAGCTATCGGCGGGAAGCCGGCCGGCGTTGATCCGGTACAGCAGACTGAGAGGCTCCTGCCGGTTCTGGAAGAAGTCGCGGCACTGCACGGCGAGCGGAGCGAATCGCCGGTTGAAGCCGACCATCACCTGGCCGGAGGCGCCGTTCAGTGCCGCGACCTCGACTTCCTGAAGTGAGGCCTCGGTGAGTGCCAGCGGCTTCTCGACGAACGCCGCCTTCCCGGCGGCGAGCGCGGCGCGGGTGAGTGGAGCATGTTGATCATGCCGGGTCGCGATGATGACTGCATGGATTGCCGGATCGTTGAGCACGTCGGCCGGATCGCTGGTACAGAATCGCGCCCCGTAACGGCCCGCCGAGTGCTGGCTGGTCAGCCCTGATGCGGTGCAAACGGCCTCGATCTGTACTCCCTTCTGCCGCAGAAACTCGGGAAGCAGGATCCCCTTGGCGAACTGGCCGGCTCCGATCACACCCAGCTTGATCGTGTCGGTTCGGCCGACCTTGCGGGAGATGGGAAGCATGACCTTGCTGGCCTGCTCCTCCTCTTCCTCATACTCGAGTACGATGGCGATCGCCGGCACATCGCGCTTGCCGGTCACGACCTCGTACGCGGTCTCCGCGTCGGCAATCGGATAGCGCTGGGTGATCAGCGGCTCGACGGCGAGGGCTCCGCGGCCGATCTGGTCAAGGAACGAGGCCATGTTGCGGCGCTCGGTCCAACGGACGTAGGGTAGTGGATAATCGGTGCCGTGCACTTCGTAAGCCGGATCGTAGCGGCCCGGCCCATAGGACCGGCTTACCACCACGCTCAACTCCTTCTCGAAGAAAGGTCGGCGCTCCATCTGCAGCCCGACGTCACCCACGATGACGACCCGGCCCTTGAGCCGGGAGACTTCCGCCGCCTGGCGGAGCGGCCCGTCCGACTTGGTCGCAGCGCAGACCAGCACGGCATCGGCGCCATGGCGGTCGGTGATCTCCTGCACCAGCGCCGCCAATTGATCGGCCGTGGTCGCGGTCTGGTGCGCCCCGAGCCGCTGCGCCAACTCCGCCTTGGATGCCTCGGGATCGAACGCGATGACCGTCGCGCCGGCGCAGCGGGCGAGCTGGGCGGCGATCTGACCCACCAGGCCAAGCCCCAGCACCACAACCGTTTCGCCCAACTCGATCTGGGCCAGCCGCACCCCCTGCATCGCGATCGCACCAAGCGCGACGAAACAGGCCGAGTCGTAGGACACGTCCTCTGGAATTCGCGCGGCGAGGTTGCGGGGGATGTAGTCCACCTCGGCGTGGTTCGCGAAATTGAGTCCCGCGCAGGCGACGCGGTCACCCACCTGGAATTCCGCCGCCTCACGCCCGACCGCGATGACCTCCCCGGCGCAGGAATATCCCAGCGGAATCGGCGAACTGATGAGGTTCTTCACCACCTGGTAGGTGTTCCACAGCCCCTCCTGCTTCGCGCGGTTCAGCACCTTGCGAACCAGGTCCGGCCGGTCCTTCGCCTTGCCGATCGGGCCCTTCTTCGCGAGAGCGATGATGGCACGCTCGGTACCGAGACTGATCAGCGAGCGACGCACCCGTACCAGTATTCCGCCGGGCTGCAGCGCCGGCGGGGGCACATCGGCGACCGCCAGCCCGCCGCTCTGCATGTCCTGGGTCACAGCCTTCATCGGGTGGTCTTCTCCGTCATAGCGTTCATGGCAGGGTTCAGGAGCGGGTGAGCAGGTCCCGCATGGCCTGCACGTAAGGTCGCGCGGGGACACCGATGACCCTTCCGTTGGCGGGAACATCGGAGACCACACTGGAGCAGGCCCCGACCACGGCATTGTCTCCGATGGTCACGCCGGCCTTGATGTAACAGTTGGAGCCGATCCACACGTTGGAACCGATCCTGATCGGACGACGGCGATATGCCTCCTCGCCGAAGTGCCCCTGCTCGTTGAGCATGGTGTGTTCCTGCGACTGGATCACGCAATTGGGGCCGATCCCGGTGTTGTCCCCGATTTCGATGCCTCCGATGCCGTCGATCGTACAGTTCCGGTTGGTCGCAAACTTGGTACCGATCGACAGACCGAAGCTGTTCGCGATGCTACAGCCCTGACTGATCCAGCAGAAACCGTCCAATCGCCTGGTCGTCATCTTGAGAAACAGGTAACGGAGCCAGACACCTTCGAATCCCGGCAGGCTCCGTATCAGCCACCACAGATATTCCTCGGCTACCCGGACGAGAACCTCCCGCAAGCGATAGTGCGACAGGATATGCCGGATGTTAGGCATCGCCCGTACCGGCACCCGTCAGCTCGTGGAGCGCCTGAACGATGGCGCCGACGCTCAACAGCTGCATGATCCGCTCATCGCTGAACTGCACGCCGAACTCCTCCTCGAGGGCGAGCATCAGGTTCATGTGACCCAGCGAATCCCATCCCTCGACGGTGCGCGGCGAGGATTCTTCGGTGATCACTTCCGCCGGCAGGTTCAAGACCTGGCTCGTCACCCGAACCACCCGATCACGCAGGCTCATCCGGCCTCCCCGTCATGGGACCAGCTCCGACTCGATTCGGGCGAAGAACCCCGGCGCCTCGAGGTTTGCCGGCAATTCGATACTGAATCGCTTGCCGTCTCCATCGCCCGGCAGCGGGGCAAATCCGCGGCGGGGATAGAAGTCGCTCACCTGACCGTTCTTCTGAGTGGGGCGATACTCTCCGACCGCGAGCTCACAGCCCCGGCTCGTCGCACGCCGCAGGCAATAGGCCACGAACGCGTCCTCGACACCGCGGCCCAATACCCGGCAGGAGAGCAGCAGAGTATCGAAGATGGCCCGCCGGTCTTCATAGCGCAGGATGCAGACTCCGACGATGCCCGCATCTCCGAAGCGATCGCGCAGCCGGAGCCAGATGACGTCGGCCGAGTCGCTGGCAGCGAGGCGGGAGATCTCCTCATCCGAGTAGCGCCGGGTGGTGAGGTTGAATTGGTTGGTCTTCTGGGTCAACTGCGCGATCCGGGGGATGGTGAGCGGGTCAGCCAGGCGGATCTCCGGCACCATCTCCAGCGAGCGGTAATAGGTCTCAAGGTCGTCGCTAGCCACCCGGAGCCGCTGCCGCTCCGCCTCCGCCTGATAGGCGGCGCCGCGTTCGCGGTCCTCGGCCGACAGGGTGAGCGTGTCGAACCAGCCACAGCTGGCCAGCAAGGTCCGGTGCTCCACCCCCGTGTCGGAGGGAACCCGCAGCACCTCGACCTCCGGTAACAGCTGCCTGATGAGATTCGCTTCGAACTCGCTGTCATCTATGAACACCACGCTGTCGAGTCCGAGGTTCAGCCCGGAAGCGATCCGGCGCAGGTTGGTCGCCTTGTCGTCCCAGTTGATCTGCGCCGTGGCGAAATGCCTCCGGCCGAGCAGCATGTCGGGGTGCCGGTCGAACACTTCCCACACATCCGCTTCGTTGTTCTTGCTGCACAGCGCCAGCACGACGCCGCGGCTGTGCAGGTTCAACACCTCCTGCTGGAACTCGCGATAGCCCGAACCGGGATGGGTCTGACCGAGCCGAATGCCCTCGAGCCCGTCTTCGCCGATGGTTCCTCCCCAAAGGACGTTGTCGCAGTCGAGCACCAGAACCTTTTTGTTCCGGCCTTTGAGCGCGCGAACGTACTTGAAGATCTCGTCCGCGATTTCCCGGACCGCTGCGAGCGAGTAAGGCGCCTTCCCCAGGTGCCAGTAGCGGAGGTCGTAGTAGGCCTTCTCTCCGATCCGTCCGAGACAAGTGTCCGCGTCAATCCAATAGGCACCGGCGTGCGCTTGAAGTAGTGTGCGCACCGCGGCGTTCAAGGTGTCGATGGTATGCAACTGGCCGTCCGCCCGTTGCGCATCGGCGATGCCGAGCGCAGGATAGAGCGGCTGCTCGAAACCATACCAGAGAATCGTGGCCGGAGTCTGGCGACGGATCCCCGCCAGTACGTCGCCGACGTAGGCTTTGACCCTGTCCTGCTCGGCGTGCAACTGAGCTGGGGTGAGGCCAGGGAGGGCCCGCGCGAGAGGCCAGGAGAGCGTCTCCAGTTTGAGGAAGACCAACACAACATCGGTCTCGGGGCCCAGCAGGCCGGGTTCGCTCCCGAGCGCCGTTTGCAGCACGTTGTCGTACTGGCCGATGCGGCACTCGCCCCGGAAACCCAGGCGATATGCTGCGTGGCGCAGAAACGCCACCAGGGGATTGACGACAATGTTGGCGAGCAGGACGATCCGGAGCGGAGGAAGCCCCGCCAGTTGCTCGTCTCTTAACGCCTGCGCCTCGGCGTAGGAAACTCGTTCCATCACGCGGTCAGCGAATCGACGAAGGGTGCGACATGATCGAGGCGATCGGCCGTCAGGACCGGAGACTCCGCATCAGTCATGCGGAGATTCTCAAGCACGCCTCGGCAGCGGACCGGTCGCTAGCGGAGCGCATCGATCGATACATCGACATCTTTTGCCGTCTGCACGGGCTCTCGGAGCAAACGTTCCTGCGGGAATACCACGGGTTTATCGCCCGGTATACCGACGATATGAAGCGGTTCAAGGAAACCGGGCGCTACCCGCTTGAATATGACGGCGCGCCGGCCCCGGCACCCGACAGAGTGGCCTACGATGCGGCGCTTCTGCTCTCGGTCCTGGTGAGCGGTCATCGGTTCCAGATCTTCAAGGCCCTCGACGAACTGGAATTCTCTCTGGGTCGGACGGCCATTATCGGTGCGGGACCTGGCCTGGAGCTGCACCTGCTCAGCGGCCGCGCTCGGGAGATTGATGTCTACGATCTGACGATCGACGAAGTGATGGCGCGGCACCATGCGGGCGCTCGGTTTCATCGCAAGGCATTCGAGCGCGACACGGGCCACTTCGACACCGTTCTGGCTATCGAGCTGCTGGAGCATGTGCCCGAGCCCTATCGGCTGCTGGAAGATTGTCATGCCGCTCTGGAACCCGAGGGCAGGGTGGTGGCGACCACCGCAACCAATATCCCGCAATTCGACCACGTGTTCAATTTCACCAGCGACGACGCATTCGAAGATCGTGCTCGCCGGATTGGCTTCGACATCGAGTACAAGCAGTCGCTGGTCCATGCCGCCACCTTCCTCGACATCGGCGCCCGAAACACCTTCTATGTACTCCGGAAGGCGCCGCGCGTCAGCAGAACCAACGGTTGAGCACACCAC
>Ga0207674_10002547_pt1 | contig 22963 bp, 20 predicted proteins | sample KBSCornC72_FD_184303 | JGI IMG/M metagenome (GOLD analysis project Ga0207674, IMG submission 184303) | Corn rhizosphere microbial communities from Kellogg Biological Station, Michigan, USA - KBS Corn C7-2 (SPAdes) (version 2) | ecosystem: Host-associated > Plants > Roots > Rhizosphere > Soil ...
TCCGAGATATCCCCAGAATCTTGAAACGCGAACGGTGCGGGCCCAGCGGACCTGGTGCCGCCAGATATCGGACCACCCGCCGCTGAGATGTGTAGTGACCACCGCGCCGCTCAGTACGCATTTCAAACCGAGAGCATGAATGCGATGGCCCAGTTGGTAGTCGTCGGCCAGGTAGCTTCCCAGTGCCGGGAATCCGCCGATTCTCTCGAGTTCGACGGCGCGGAAAACCATCGTCGACCCCAGGGCGAATCCGGCCACTTGAAAGGAAAGCTAGCCGCGCAGAAAGTCTTTGATCTTCTGGACGACCACGTCGCGGCCTACATCTGAAATCGCGTTAGTGAGCGGGATCTGCTTGGGGCAGGCTTCTACGCAGTTCTGAGCGTAGCCGCACTCCTGGATGCCGCCGTCGCCAGCGAGAGCGCGAAGACGTTCTTCCTTGAAGACCTTGCCCGTTGGATGGTTGTTGAAGAGCTTCACTTGGGCGATGGTAGCTGCACCGACGAAGTTCGTGTCCTCGTTAAATTGCGGGCAGACCTCCATGCAGCAGGTGCAGGAGATGCAGTTGGACAGCGGGTAGTTTGCCTCCTGCTGCTGCGGGAAGACGCGCGGGCCGGAGCCGAGATCGTAGGTGCCGTCGACTGGCACCCACGCTTTAACGCGCATGAGGTTCTCGAAGAGCACGGATCGGTCGACCTGGAGATCGCGGACCAGGGGGAACTTGGAGAGCGGCTCAACCTTGATGGGCTGTTCGAGGTTGTCGACGAGCGCAGAGCAGGCCATGCGGGCTTTGCCGTTGATGCGCATCGCGCATGAACCGCAGATCTCCTCGAGGCAATTCGAGTCGTAAGTGATGGGCGTGGTGGGCTTGCCGTCGGCCGTGACGGGATTGGCGGCGATCTCCATCATGGCGGAGATTACGTTCATGCCCTGACGCCACTCGAGCTCGAAGTTTTCCCAGACGGCCGGAGTGTCGGGCCCGGCCTGACGCTTGATTTCGAATTTGACGGTCTTTGCCATTGTTCGGCGTTTCCCTCAGGGGCTAAAGCCCCGGACTTCTTCCCTGCTCTTTACGGCACGACCGAAGTTGTGCCCTTTCAAAACGTCTATTTCACGGCGTCGTAGCGGCGCGGCCTTGGTTTGATGAATTGCGTGTCGACATCTTCGAATTCGAAGCGTGGTCCCTCTGGCGTGCCCGTGAAGCTGGCCTTGGTTGTTTTCAGGAACTTTTCGTCGTTGCGATCCGGGAAGTCGGGTTTGTAGTGGGCTCCGCGCGACTCGTCACGAAGCAGCGCTCCCTGCACGATGACGCGGGAGAGCTCGAGCATGTTGTAGAGCTGGCGCGTGAAGGCGAAGCTGGTGTTGGCCCACTGGGTGCGATCGGCGAGGCTGACGTTCTGGAAGCGATCGAGCAGTTCGACGATCTTCTCGTCCGCCTGCTTCAGGCCTTTGTTGTACCGGATGACGGTGGCGTGCTCCGTCATGGTGACGCCAAGTTCGCGCCAGAGCTTGAAGGGATTCTCGTTGCCCTCGTTCTTCATCAACTGCTGATTCATCTCCGTCTGGCGAGCGACTTCGGCAGCAGCACCGCCGTCGCCTTCAGCTGCTTGAACATCCTTCGCGTACTTAAGGGCGATGGGACCAGCGGTGAATCCGCCGAAGATGCAACTGACGAGCGAGTTCGCGCCGAGGCGGTTAGCGCCGTGATACTGGTACTCGCACTCGCCGCATGCGAAGAGGCCGGGGATGTTGGTCATCTGGTTGTTGTCGACCCAGAGGCCGCCCATGGTGTAGTGCATGCCCGGGAAGATCTTCATCGGCACTTCGCGGGGGTCGTCGCCGACAAACTTCTCGTAGATCTCAAGAATGCCTTCGAGCTTGCGGTTGAGCGTTTCGCGATCGATGTGGGTGAGGTCGAGGTAGACCATCGGCTGGCCGTCTATGCCAAGGCCGTTCTCGTATACGACTTTGTGAATGGCGCGGGTGGCGACGTCGCGGGGGACGAGGTTGCCGTACTTCGGATACCACTCTTCGAGGAAGTAGAAGCGCTCAGATTCTGGAATCTGCTTCCACGGGCGCTTGTCTCCGGGTGTGCGCGGAACCCAAACGCGTCCGCCTTCGCCGCGGGCCGACTCAGACATGAGGCGGAGTTTGTCTTCGCCGGGGATGGAGGTGGGGTGGACCTGGATGAATTCGCCGTTGGCATAGTATGCGCCCTGCTGGAAGACAGCGGACTGCGCTGAGCCGGTGCAGACGACGGAGTTGGTGCTCTTGCCGAAGATGGCGCCATTGCCGCCGGTGGCTAGGATTACGGCCTCAGCCTGGAATGCGCGGACTTCCATGTTGCGGAGGTTCATGGCGACGATGCCGCGGCAGACACCCTTCGAGTCGACGATGGAGGAGAGAAATTCCCAGCCCTCGTACTTGTGGACGTGGCCGTCGACTTCGTAGCGGCGAACTTGCTCGTCGAGCGCGTAGAGGAGTTGCTGGCCAGTTGTGGCTCCAGCAAATGCGGTGCGGTGGTAGAGAGTACCACCGAAGCGGCGGAAGTCGAGAAGGCCTTCGGGAGTGCGATTGAAGGGGACTCCCATGCGATCGAGCAGGTCGATGATGCCCGGCGCGGCTTCGCACATGGCTTTCACGGGGGTCTGGTTGGCAAGGAAGTCGCCGCCGTAAATGGTGTCGTCGAAATGCTGCCAGGTGGTGTCGCCTTCTCCCTTGAGGTTTTTGGCGGCGTTGATGCCGCCTTGAGCGCAGACCGAATGGGAGCGCTTGACGGGGACGATGGAGAAGAGGTCGACGTGACCGCCGGCCTCTGCGATTTTGATAACTGCTGCGAGCCCGGCCAAACCTCCGCCAACCACGATGATTCTCGGTGCTGCCATTCGCGTCCTTTCAAGAGCTTCTAGTCGCTAGCTTCTAGCTCCTAGCTAAAACAAAAAAGCAATCAGGAACCATTGGGAATTGGCGGGGTGAAACGCAGGGGCGCCGCTACCCGGTTCCAAAAGTTGATCTGGCCGATGGCCGTGGTTAGAAAAGCGATTTCACGTTCTGAGAAATGTGCAGAAACGCGGGAATACGCGTCGTCATCGATGTGGTGCTGAGCGAGAAGGGTGACATGTTCCGCCCAGTCGAGAGCGGCGGCTTCGCGCTCGGTGAAAATGCCGGATTCGCGCCACGTAGCGAGAAGGTCGAGCTTGGCTGCGGGGACGTTCATCTTGCGGGCATCGTTGAGGTGATACTGGACGCAAAATGCGCAACCGTTCAGTTGCGAAGCACGAATCTTGAGCAGTTCGATGAGTTCAGGTTCGATGCCGGATTTGCGCAAGGCCTGGCTTACGGCGGCCATGCCAGTGCCCATCTCGGGGATGATGCCCTGGAAGATCTTGTAATCGATGCGCGCGTTACTTGCGGTTTCGAGCATGGAGTCCCTTCAGAGCCCTGGCGCGGTAGAACCTGCTGTTTGAGCGATGGCGACCGGTGCGATTTCAGGGGCGTTCTTGTACTTCGGGCTAATGAAGGCCCAGATGCTGGCGAGTCCCATGAAGAGAAGGATGACGCCGAACGCGGCGCAGATGTAGCCGAAACGTTTGCGGGCGACATCGCCGGGGGTAATTCCCCACTTGGCTGCGAAGAGCCATATGCCATAGGCGAAGTGCCAGCAGATGGCAATCATAGCGATGATGTAGACCGCGAGCATGACGGGATTGGCGAGTTCCACCTGGACTTTGTGGAATGCGGCGCCAGGGTTCTCAGGAAGGCTGATACCCATGAAGCGCTGGCGTAGCACGTGCTGGAGTATGTATGCGGTCGCGATCAGGCCAGTCCAGCGCTGGGCTACGTACATCCAATTGCCTGCCCATGGGTAGTACACGACATTCGATTTGCCGCGGAACCAGATGTAGAGGCCGTAGAAGGCGTGATAGATGATTGGGATGAAGATGAACGTCCACTCGAGGACGCGGACCAGAGGCAGAGCATTCAGGAACTTGACTTGTGCGGCGTAGGCGGTTGGGCCTTTAAGTGCCTCGAAATTCGAGAGGAGATGTTCAATGAAGAATGCGCCGATGGGGATGATGCCAAGCAGTGAGTGGAGTTTGCGCCAGATAAAGCTTGTTCCCTGACCGGCGCGAATCGGCTGCACGCCTGCGCGGACCTTGGGCGTGGCAGGATTTTGGGCAGTTGCCATTTGGATGTGGCTCCTAAGTGCTTCGGGTGCAGAGTCCGGAGCGGTGGGTGTCTCAGATTGAGGGACGGCGTATCTCGTGCAATTCCAAGTGCATTATTCGTAACGCAGATAGGGGTCGTCAAGCGCGGACGCCAGTAGGATCAAGTAACACGAAAAATCGTGCAGAATCCGGGACGCTCTGCGCGGCCTATAGATGCAATTGCTTCAGCATTGCTGCGAGCGCTCGCCCGCGGTGGCTGAGAGTGAGTTTTGTCTCCAGATCGATCTCAGCCATCGTCCGCTCCAGTTCGGGGAGGTAGAAGAGTGGATCGTATCCGAAACCGCCCGTCCCGCGCGGCGCGTTCAGAATGACACCTTCAACCGAACCATCGCTCGTGCGCTCGACGCGACCGTCGCGAGCAGCGACGAGCACACAGTGGTACCGAGCCTTGCGCTGTTCCGTGGGCCGGTCGCCGAGACGCTGAAGCAGGACCATATTGTTCCAGACATCTGTGTTGTCGTTCGCGTCAGGGGAGTCGACCAGTCCTGCATCCGCTGCGAAGCGAGCAGAGCGAACCCCCGGAGCCCCGTCGAGGGCGTCAACCTCCAGTCCCGAATCGTCAGCCACGACGAGTTCGCCCGGTGCGAACTGAGAGTAGTAGACGGCCTTGATGGTGGCGTTCGCGGCAAACGTTTCACCGTCTTCTTCGGGAGCTTCTATATCCGTCAGGCTGGGTAGCGGCTCGATGCAGACGCCGTGGGCTTCGGCAGCGGTACGAAAATCGCGCAGCTTTCCCTGGCTCGTGGTGGCAACATAAAGGCAAAGGGCCATGACACGAGTCTAACTGGCAGAGTGTTCCCCGGACGTGAAGACAGCGCTCGCAATGAAGGGCACCTGAAATTACGATGTTTGCAGGCGAGATTGTGGATCTCAGCCGTTACCCGACGAGCGTGAAGCCGGAGGGCGTTTTGAATTTCTGGAGCATATACAAGCTGACGTTGGGCGTGCTCGCGGCGGCCGAATCTCTGCTGGGGATGCTGAGAAGCGTCAATTCTCCGGAAACAACTATCTGGGGTGCGCTGACTGTTGCGGCATCGGTGCTGCTTGCGATCGACGGCCTCATAGAACTGTTCCCGAAGGTGAATCGCTGGATTGGTGTCGCGCTGGCCGCGATCGTTCCAATCGCAATTTCAGTTCTGTCGGGCGACTGGCCGGCGAAGCTGTGGGTGTTCGCAGTAGCGGTTGGCTTTGTGGAGTGGGTATTCCTGGAATTGAAGAGGGTGACAGGACGAACCGAGATTGGGGTACTGGCGTGCTGTATGGTGCTTGGCAGTTCGCTCGCCAATACTACATTGATGCTGTTTCGTATGTACTGGAATGAGCCCGAATTCTGGCCGCTCGGGCAAATCTTTCGATTCATGTTGCCCATCACGTTGCCTTGGACGCTGATCCTCATACTGCTTTGGCACTCGGCACGCGAAGTGGCTGCTCACGGATCAGATACTCCTGAAGATACGCCTCTCGTCGTGAAGGCCGGGGATGACTGACAAAAATGCCGGTGCGTTGCGGAACCGGCATTTTTCGACTAGAACCCCAAACTGCTATTCGATCGCCTGATTGAGCCGCAGGTCCCTTGAAGAACCTCCGACACTCACAGTTCGTTTACCGGCCGCTGTGATCCACTTCTGTTCTTTCGTTGACCAATATTGCAGTTGGCGCGGAGCGATATGGAGTGTGACGGCTTTGCTCTCGTTTGCTCCGAAGTGAACCCGATCGAACGCAGCGAGCGCGCGAACCGGGAACTGCACGCCTTCGGGTATGTTGGCGGGAGCACCGAGATACACCTGCGGTACTTCGTCGGATGCGACAGCACTCTTGTTCTTGATGTTGACCTTCACATCGAGGCCGCCGTCTGAGGCCTTCACTACACTCAAGCCCGAGTAGTCGAAGCTCGTGTAGCTGAGACCGTGCCCGAAGGCAAAGAGCGGCTCGATGTTTTCCTTGTCGAACCAGCGATAGCCGACGTTTACTCCCTCGCTGTACGTGGTCTTCTTCTCCGGTGGCTTTTTGGAGCGTTCAGGGTGTTTGGGATCCGTTGCCGGATAGTCTTCAAGACGCTTGCCCCAGGTAACGGGCAGGCGACCTGCCGGGCTGGTCTTGCCGAGAAGGATATTTGCCGTTGACCATCCGCCTTCATCACCGGGCCACCACATCTGGAGAACAGACTTCACCTTGTCGACCCATGGCAAGGCAACCGGCTGACTGGTATTCAGAACGACTACGGTGTTCGGGTTTACGGCTGCAACTTCTTCGACGAGCTTGTCCTGATCGCCGGGCAGACCGAAGACGGGCTGAAGGCGTGTCCACAAGAAGACCACCGCAACCTTGGCGTGCTTTGCAGATTCAATCGCATGTTCGTGATCGGCCTTGCGCTGCTCGGGCGTGTACCAAGCGAGCCGGACCTGTACCGGCGCGCCCGACGTGTCGGATGATGTGGCGACTTCGATCTGGTGCGGCCCGGCGGTGAGTTCGACTGCTCGACGGACATTGTCGAGGCCGTCTGTGGTCGGGATTGCGTTGTCCTGATTGGCTTGAAGGATGTCGCCGTGTACGCCGCCCTGAAAAGCGCCGGTGGCGGCGAGGCGTTTGCCGTCGAGCTTGATGACCGCGTTGGTCCCGAGGGCCTGAAGGTAGATCCAGTACGTTCCAGCGTGAGGCGGGGTGAGCGTTCCCTTCCAGCTAACGATGGAGTTGGGCGGCAGCGCATTGTGACCCTTGGCCGTGAAATCCAGTGCTCCATCCGTTTGCGTCTCGCCGGATTTCGACTTCCGAACCAATCCCGGCTGCCCGTCGTGACTCAGCGCGTTGGCTGGAATCGGTGATCCGGTCATGTCATCATCGACTGCAAAAGCGATGTCGGAATTGCCGGAGATCTTCTTCATCGCCGCAAAAGGTCCGACCTGGCGCTCGGGCAACCCAACTGAGCGCTCACCGTTGATGCCGATCGCGTCAACCTGCCCGGCTGTGGGACCGATCAGCACAACGGAATCAAGTTCGTCATGCTTGAGGGGGAGAATGTTGCCTTCGTTCTTGAGAAGCACGGCTGCGTCTTCGCCTGTCCTCTCGATGATTTTCGCGTTTTCCTCAATTGCCTGCTTCGTGACTGCGTGCTTCGACTGCCCGTCCAGATAGCCGAAATGAACAATTTCATAGAGGACGCGGCCGGCGGCCCGGGTGACCGCTGCTTCGGTGACGGTGCCATCTTTCAGGGCCTCAGGCATCTTTTTGGGGCTGAGTTTGACGCCCCAGTTTCCTCCGCTGAAATCGCGCTTTTCGACGGGCTCTTCAGGAATGTGCCCACCAAACATGTCCGCGTTATCCTGGAAGGCTGAAGGAGATGGCGGAGGTGGAATCGGGCGCGAATCGAAGAAAGAAGAGATTGTGAAGCCATGGTTGTTGGGGTCAGGCTCGCCGGGCATCTCCATGTCGAGTCCAGCGTTGATGAAGTCGACAGCGTGCACGGCTCCCCAATCAGAGGTCACGAATCCCTTGAAGCCAAGCTGATCGCGAAGGATTGTCGTGAGCGTGTCTTTGTTTCCGCATGCAAAGGTGCCGTTAAGACGGTTGTAGGAGCACATGATCGATGCCACCCCGGCCTTTATGGCGGCATCGAAGGGCGCGACGTATACCTCGTGCAGCGTCTGATCGTCTATGAAGGTGTTTTCGTTGTCGGAGTCGTAGCCGACGTAATGCTTGATCTGGGCCATGACATGCTGCGACTGAATGCCTTTGACCTCGGCGACCCCCATCTGTGACGTGAGGAATGGATCCTCGCCGAAGGTGTTATAGCCTCGTCCGAACTGCAGATCGCGATCGATATTGACGAACGGCTGCAGGGATACATCTATACCGAGGGCGCGATCCTCGCGGCCGATCACGACGCCATTGTCTTCCGCGTCTTTCACGCTGAAGGTGGCAGCTACGCCCATGGTGGCCGTCTCAGCCTGCGAGGGGTGACGTGTAAGAACTCCGGGAGGCCCATCGGCGAAGCGCAGGCCAGAGATGCCGAGGCGTGGGATTCCGGCAAGATACCCGGCTTGCCCTTGGTAGACCTTTGGATCCTCCTGCGTGCCGTGAATCAGAGTGAGCTTCTCCTCGAGCGTCATCTGGCTCAGAAGCTTGTCGACGCGCGGGTCGCCGGTAACGACCGGAACGGATTGCGCGAATGCAGACGCGGCGGCAAGCACCACCAAAGCCGCAATCATGAGGCCGCTGATTGTGCTTCGGAACGGCCGTTTCCCTGATGAGTTGTTTGAATACATCATCTTCCCCTTATTGTGCGAAAGCGTCGCGCTAACGATGTCGAAGGACGCTCTCACCTTCTCGGCAAGCAAGTGTATAGCAGCCGAGCCGGCCGATGCAGTGCGCCTCATCGGCACGATAGCGCAGAAAACCTTTGTAATGCGCGCCTATATCGCTGCGCGTCTACACTGATGTTGGATATGCAGAAAGCTCTCATCCAGAGTCTTCGCGGATTCGCGGCGGATCTTACGCGTAAGCGTGTGCGCGGGCACGCGATTCTGTTGGGACTTGTGCTCTGGGGAGCTTATGCCATCAACATCACAAAGCCCGGTCTGAAGGATCGCGAGGGGCAGCTCAAAGGCGCCGATTTTCTGCACGTGTACGTGCTCGGCAATATCGCTCGTCTGCACGACGCGAGCATGCTCTATGATGCGCCTCGCCAGGCGGCGCTCGGCTCCCAGTTGATTCACCAGGATCCAGGCGAAACGTACCTGCCGGTCTATGGGCCGCAGTATTCCCTGATCTTCAGGCCGCTTGCGGCGCTGCCCTACGGATTGGCTGCTGCGACGTGGATGCTGACGAGCGCCCTGGTGTACTTTCTGTGCTGCGGATTGCTGCTGAAGGCCTGCCCTCGACTCCGGGAGGATCGCACGACCATTTTCATTCTCGCTGCAGCGTTTCCCGGATTTTTCTACCTGATCGCCAGCGGCCAGAATTCTATCCTTGCGCTGATTGCTTTTACGTGCGCCTTCTCCTGCTTCCGCGCGCGGTTGCCATTCGCGGCCGGGCTGGCGCTTGGACTTCTGATGTACAAACCGCAGTTCGGAGTGATGGCTGCGGCAGTCTTTGTGCTGACGCTCGAATGGCGCGTGGTACTCGGTGCGGTGATCACCGGCGGAGGTCAACTCCTTGCCGGCGCGGCTTACTATGGCAAACCGGCTCTTGATGCTTACTTCGCACAGCTGGTGCACCTGAATCAGAATGCAAGCGCGCTCGAGCCTCATCTCGATCGCATGCACAGCCTTCGTGCGTTCTGGGATTTGCTGCTGCCGTGGCACGCTGCGGCTTCCCTGCTCTACGCGCTCACGGCTCTGGCTGTGATCGCAGTTACCGTCTGGTGCTGGAGAAGCAAAGTGCCGCTCGAGATGCGGTATGCGATTTTCCTGTTGGGCAGCGCGCTCGTCGATCCTCACCTGACCGACTACGACCTAGTGATGCTAATGCCGGCTTTCCTGGTCATCGGCGATCGCATACTGCTTGCACCAGAATCGAACAAGCGCGACGCTGCGCGGGTGCTTACCTATGTTGCCTTCTGCCTGCCGCTCTTCGGTCCGATGCTGAAGATGGTTCACTTGCAATTGTCGGTGCCGGCTTACGTTGCGCTTTTCCTGGTGATCGCTTCGCTGGTTCGCAACGATCTGCACGGCTCAGGGACCCGGCAACCAGCCGAATTGTCGTCGCTCGAAGCTTGACGAGGTTGATGTTGAATCCCAACTTCAGGTGGGGAGCGGAAGGTCTTCGTCCAGACCCTGCTCGAAGATTTGCTCGCGAAGCCGCTCTATCGTGCTGAAGAGGATGCCGACAAGGCCGAGCGCATGGGCCGCATCGATGTTGGGCTGTTTGTCGTCGATGAAGAGTGTTTCTTCGGGGCGAGTGCCGAGCCGGTCGAGCGTCAGCTTGTAGATGGCCGGATCGGGCTTGGCCATGTTGTGCTGATAGCTCCAGATGAGGACGTCAAACTGCGGAAGCCAGTCGAACTCGCGTTCGATGTTGGCAAGGACAGTGTCGCCCATGTTGGAGAGGATTGCAGTGCGGAGGCCGCGGCTCTTCAGTTGCTTCTGCCAAGCAAGCATGGCGGGGTTCTGAACGGTCCACATGCGCGCGTCCCACAGGTTGAGTTCGTCGATGGCGGCTGCATCGAGGTTGAGCCTGGCGTCGCGGATCAGGTTCTGCCAGAACTCGAGGCCGGTCAGTTTGCCTTCGTCGTATGCGTGCCGGTCGGCCCAGTAGATTGCTTCAAACTGGTCGTGCGGAAGGCCGGTAATGCGAAGCATGGCGTCGTGCGCCTCGGCGCTCGGTTGTCCAGTGAGAACCATTCCATAATCGAAGATGACCGCGCGCAGACTCAAAGCTCCTCCTCGTGGGCGATAGTCGGCGCATGTATGTTGAAAGCAGCGCCTCTTCTATTTTGAAGGATGAGTTTGCGTGGGCTCGGGATTCAGCGGAAGAGTGATCAGGATTGTGCGATGCGTTTTTCGAAGAGAACGGGCTGGAATACGGAGGAGAGCGCGCTCGCGCGGGCACATAGGGAGCGGGTGCGGGCCGGGTTGCCGATTGCAGACCTGACCGCTTCGAATCCCACGCGATGCGGCTTTGTCTATCATCCTGATGTTCTGAAAATGCTGACGAGTGCGCATGCGCTCGACTACGATCCGCAGCCGCTTGGGCTGCTGCGAGCGCGCGAGGCAGTGTGCGGATACTATGCGGATCATGGCGTTGAGGTGACTCCGGAGCGGGTAGTGTTGACGACGAGCACCAGCGAGGCCTACAGCTTCCTCTTCAAGCTGCATTGCGATCCGGGCGGCGAGATTCTGGTGCCGCAGCCTGGATATCCGCTGTTTGATTTCCTTGCTGTTCTGGACGATGTGCGAATTAAAAGCGCGCCGCTTGTTTACGACCACGGGTGGCAGATCGATCCAGAGGGGTTCCGGCGGGCGATCTCCGAAGATACGCGGGCCATCGTGCTTGTGCATCCGAACAATCCGACTGGGCACCTTACGAAGAGATGGGAAGCGCAGGAGATTGCAGGAGTCTGCCGCGAGCGGAGAATTGCGCTGATTGTGGATGAGGTATTTCTGGACTACGCGTTTGGCGTGGAGCGGCCTCGGAGTTTCGCAGCAGGGCTGGAGGGCGTGGATGTATACACCGTCAGCGGCCTGAGCAAGATCGCCGGGCTGCCGCAGATGAAGGCTGCATGGATTGTCGCGACCGGGCCGCACGCGACGGAAGCAATGGGCCGGCTGGAAGTCATCGCGGACACGTTTCTTTCGATGAATGCGCCGGTTCAGGAAGCGATTCCGGCGTGGCTGGCCGGGCGGGGGCAGATTCAACGGCAAATTATGGATCGGGTGAGGACGAACCTCGCGGAATTGGACCGGCAGCTCGCGGACCTGAATATCGTCCGTCGGCTGGAGGTTGAGGGCGGCTGGTATGCGGTACTGCGCATTCCTGCGCTGCAGACGGATGAGGGTACGGTGCTTGATTTGCTGGAGCGGGGGGTGTGGGTTCATCCGGGCTACTTTTTCGGGATGGAAGAAAGGGGCTGGCTGGTGCTAAGCCTGCTGGGGCCTGTTGAAGAGTTTCGAACTGGAGTTAAAGCGATTGTTAACTATTTCAGAACGCATCAACCTGATAACAATTGTCCGGTGAGCCTTAAACCATAATTCTAATTACTCGCTGCAAGTACTTGATTCAATATTACTAATACGACTCGAACTCGAATTTGAAATGAATTTGGGAGGCGCTACTTCAAGAACGGATTCGACCTTCGTTCGGCACCGATCGTGGTGGCAGGCCCGTGCCCGGGGACAACCCTGGTTTCGTCTGACAGACTAAGGAGCCGGGACTGAATCGATTCGATAATCTGCTCGAAGTTCCCACCCGGCAGATCGGTCCGGCCGATGCTACCCGCGAAGAGCGTGTCGCCCGCGAGCACCATCTTCATCGGAGCGAAGTGAAGGCATACCGAGCCCTGCGTATGGCCAGGGGTGTGGATCACTTGAGCCGGATAATTTTTGAGCCCGACCAGTCGCCCATCGACAAGCCCTTCATCCGGTGGCGCCGTCTCCGGAGTCGTGATGCCGAGCCAGGCCGCCTGTGCAGCCATCATTTGGAGAAGGGGTAGGTCGCCTTCGTTCAGGTAGATCGGAGCCCCGGTAAGCGACTTCAGTTTTAACGCGCCGCCTATGTGGTCGATGTGGGCATGCGTGATCAGAATCTGCTTAAGCGTGAGACCGAGATCCCCAAGCCGACGCTGGATGCGGGTGATCTCGTCGCCGGGATCAACGATGATTGCCTCGCGAGTCTCCTCGTCGCCGAGGATAGTGCAGTTGCATTGCAGCGGGCCGACGGAGAACGTCTCGAGGATCATGAGTTCATTCTAGGGTGCAGATCAACTTGCGCTCAAAACAGAAAAGGCAGGCCACAAGGCCCGCCCTTCCACAATTGCTGAGACGATCTACTTCTTCGCAGGAGCAGGTGTGGTCTGATGGGTCGGCTGATCACCTAGAACAGAGCGGGACTGATTGCCGCGCGCGTAGAGCACGGTCAATGTCAGCGACGTGATCATGAAGATGACTGCAGCCCAGGTTGTGAGTCGTGTAAGCACGTTGGCCGCTGCGCGAGGACCGAAGGCAGTCTGCGAGCCCTGGCCACCGAAGGCGCCGGCGAGGTCGGCGGAACGGCCCTGCTGCACAAGGACGACTCCGATGAGGAATATGCATACCACGACGTGGAGGAACATGACGAAGTAAAAGAGAATCTGCATTTGCTGAAGCTGCTTTCTGAGCGGTAAGTGGTGCGGAGGAGGGGACTTGAACCCCTATGCCTTGTGGGCGCTAGCACCTCAAGCTAGTGCGTCTGCCAATTTCGCCACCTCCGCTTGTCGGTGAACCTATTAAGTATAGCAAAAGAAAGACTCACAAATCAGGACGCGGGAAGCTGGAGACCGCGTCAGCCTGCGCTAACGCCGGTTCCTCGCCCGGCCAGTTAAGATGGTGCCTGCCATTTAGATACAGGTCAACCGTTCGACGAGGAGAGAGATATGACGGGGTACCGATCGTTAGTTTCGAAGCTCCTTTTTGCCGGCGCTTTTGCGATGTTCGGCGCGCCATGTCGGGGACAGAACACCACCAGCGACGTAGCCCCGGTTATTGACGTTCACGTTCACGCAATGGACGAGTCATTCCCGGGCGGCGGCCCGATGTGCCCCAACGAAGCGAAATTCCTGGCGTCGGACCCAAAGACGAAGGAGGCTCCTTTCGGATGGGACATCGAGAGCTGCACGCCCAAGCTGCACCCCGCAGAGAAGGGCCAGTACCTGAAGGATATGAAGGCCGAGATGGAGCGGCTGAATGTAACAGTCGTGGTTTTCGGCGATGAGGCAGGTGTGAAGAAGTGGCAGGAGGCCATGCCTGGACGCGTGATTCCTGGAACCTCCTTTAGCGAGGGTATGAATCCTGGTGCGCGTGTGGCTCTGGATAAACTGCGCCAGGAATTCACGACGGGCGGTTTCAAAGTGATGGGCGAGATCGGGCTTCAGTACGAGGGGCTTTCGCCGAGCGATCCGTCCGTAGACAAGTACTTCGCCCTTGCAGAAGAGTTGGACATCCCCGTAGCCATTCACATGGGAACGGGCGGCTCGGGCCGTGCGAACATCACTACGCCGAAGTTTCGCGGTTCAATGGGGAATCCGCTGCTGCTCGAAGAACTGCTGGCTCGCCATCCGAAACTGCGCGTGCAGGTGATGCATGCCGGCTATCCGATGATCGAGAACATGCTCACGCTGCTGCAGGCGAACAGCCATGTGTATGTGGATGTGGCAGGACTGATCTGGAGTTATCCCCTGAGAGAAGTGAACCGCTACATCGAGCGGCTGGTCGATGCCGGCTTCGAAGATCGCGTGATGTTTGGCACCGACCAGATGGAGTGGCCCAAGCTGATGGCCTACTCGATCAGCATCATCCAGAACGCCGACTATCTGTCACCAGAGGAGAAGCGCGACATTCTGTACAACAATGCGGCACGATTCCTCAGGCTCGACACGCACGACAATAAATAGCGCCACCGGAGCGGGAATTGCGGGGTTCCGGTCAGTGCATACGTTGCCGCATGCGCTTCTCTGCATCAGCGGACCAGTACTTGCAATCGAGGCGAATGAAGACTGAAGAATAAGGAATCGTCATCGTGGTCTTCAGCACCAGGACGTGGAATTCCTTGCTGGTTTCATCGATCTGGTTGATGACGCGCTCATGCAGCATCGATTCGATGGTGTAGTCGGCAAGGATCTTCTGAACCTGCTCACGATAAGCTGTGGCGCCGGGAGCGTCATCATCGCCGACGAACGGCAATTCCTTGTCCATGTAGATCAGCGGGCGCACATGGATGGAGCTGTTAGTGGAGCCAAGAACATAGCGCAGCACGTCGAGCTGGCTCGCGTTGGTCTCGATCGTTTCCACTCCCGGTGATGCCTGCAACGGATAAGCAGAATCGACGATAAGAATCCAGTTGCGATGTCCCATCAGCGGCATCGACTGCGTGACGCGCGCCTTCCAGTCTGACTGGGCTTTGAGTTCTAGAGGCGCAGTGAGAATGACCACGGCAAGAAAGATGAACAGAAGTTTACGCATGAAGCGGAATCCTTTCGCGAATGCGACATCCGGATCGACGTTATCACCCGATGAGGCGTTTCATCCACTCAGCAAGCGCTCGTTCGTCATCGGAGCCGGATGACTGAGCGGCCTGCACAGCGCTGCGATCGGCCTCAGGCCGGTTCTGGCTAAGCTTGAATTTGCCTTGAATTCGCGCGATGGGAATGCGAAATCCGACAATTCCTGAGAGCAACCTGCGGCGGTACTCGTCGGGCATGCCGCGCCATTTGTCGGCGTAAGCAGATTCGTTCGCCGCGATCAAATTGAAGAGCAGTGCTTCTTTCGCTTCATCTTGTTCGACGACCTGCAGTGTGCCGTGAGCGTGAATGGCAATGTAGTTCCACGTGGGCACAGATATCTGCTCGACATAGAGTGCGGGGCTGACGTAGCTGTGCGGCCCCGGAAAGACAACCAGAATCTCGCGATCTCGAAGTGCCTGCCAATGCGGGTTGGCTTTGGCGAAGTGACCCTCGAGCACGCCATGCGGTCCCTCATCTCTCACCACCAGTGGAAGATGAGTGGCATGGTGCGGCGCCAAGGCAATCGTCTCGTCGAGAGGGCCAATGAGAATTGCGAAGGAATACGCGCGCATCGCATCGAGCAATATTCCGCGGTCTGTGACCTCGTTGAATCTGGGAACGTACATCGAACTCCTGGAACTCTCTGGAAATTTGATCGTATCTCAACGTTAGCGGCTCGCAGCCTGTGTTGCAATGCACGTGAATCGTCACGGTGAACTGATATCCTTTGGCCGATCGAGTTGAGAGCGGAGCTGAACGATGGTAATTGCGGAGCGCCCCAGTGTGGGTCGAGCGAAAGCAGTGATCAGCAATGAGAAGAGAAAGCGCGGACTCTGGCCTGCCCTGGCGCTATTCATCACCGCGCCGCTGGTCGCCGAATTCCTGCTTGGGAATTTACCCATCAAGCTGCTGCCTGCGCTGATTGTGCTTGCGCCTTTGTATGGTAGCGGAGCGCTTCTCATTCGCGAGTGGGTGCGGAGAACTGGACGCGGGTGGCCGAGCATTCTGCTGCTGGGGATGGCGTACGCGATCCTGGAGGAGGCGTACACGACGCAGTCGCTGTTTAATCCCGACTATTTGAAGCTCCACCTCGGGCTCCTCACGCCTGCCTACATTCCTTTGCTGGGAATCGGAGGCTGGTGGACGCTGTGGATGTTTAACGTTCATGCCGTATGGAGTATTGCAACACCGATCGCGCTGATTGAATCATGCGTGCCCGATCGCTCACGAACGCCATGGCTGGGGCACATCGGGATGGTAGTGACAGCCCTCGTGTTCGTCATCGGCGCTACGGCTGCCGGCGTTATGCAATACAAGCAGGATCCGTTCCTCGCTTCGACGAAACAGTTTGCTGGAAGTGCGATGGTGATCCTACTACTGATTGCGGCCGCTTTCCTGATTCCGACCGGACTACGCAACAACCCAGTAGGCATCACGCCTTCTCCCTGGACCGCCGGTGCTGTCGCGCTGTTATTTGGTTCGGCGGCGCTGTTCGTACCGCAGGCGTGGGGATGGGGCGCTGCGGCGGAGCTGTTCGGACTGGACCTGGTGATGTTGCTGGCAGTGCTCGCATGGTCGCGCCGGGCAGGGTGGGGGCTCCAACATCAACTCGCGCTGGGGGCGGGAGCAGCGTTGGCCTACGGCTGGCACGCGTTCCTGCAGCATCCGGCCGTAGGTCGCCTGGAGGCGAGCGTGCGGATTGGGAACGCGATCTTCCTAGCCGGAGCACTGGCGTTGATCTGGTTTGCAACGAAGCGAGCGAACGCCGCGGTGCAAGAATAGATAGATTTTCACTGAATGCGCTCGAAGCGGAATCCGGCTTCGCGCAGGGCGTGGCTGATGGCGGTGATGTGTGTTGCGCCGCGGGTTTCGAGCGTGATGTCGATGACTGTCTCGCCCAGGCTGACGCCGTAGTAAGCGCGGTTGTGTACGGTTTCCACAATGTTGGCGCGCTCGCGGGCGAGCACCTGGGTGAGGTGATGCAGGGCTCCGGGGCGATCCTGCAAGTAGACGCGGAGGCGCAACAGCCGACCATCTTTGACGAGGCCGCGTTCGATGATTTTGGCGAGGAGTGTAACGTCGATGTTGCCACCGCAGACTAGAACGACGGTGCGGCGATGACGGAGGTTGGTCTTCGATTGAACGACTGCAGCCAGTGCCGCAGCGCCCGCGCCTTCAGCCAGTGTCTTCTCCTGTTCAAGCAACATGAGAATGGCGCTGGCGATTTCTTCATCATCTACCGTGACAATCTCGTCGACGTACCGTGTGACGAGCGGAAGGGTGATGTCTCCGGCGCGCCGGACCGCAATGCCATCGGCGACGGTGGCTTCAGCGCTGATGGTTACGGGCGCACCGGCGACGCGGGCGCGCAGCATGGAAGGAAGCCGTTCGGGCTCGACACCGACGACGCGAATTTTCGGATTAGTCTCCTTCAACGCGCATGCGATGCCGCTGATGAGGCCGCCGCCACCGATGGGAACGACGACGGCTTCGATGTCGGGAACCTGCTCCAGAAGTTCGAGACCGATGGTTCCCTGCCCGCAGATCACCTCGGGATCATCGAATGGATGGATGAAGGTGCGGCCTTCTTCCAATCGGCGCCGCATGGCCTCATCGCAGGCCTCGTCGTAGGTAGCGCCATGAAGGATAACCTCGGCCCCGTAGGCGCGCGTAGCGGCGACTTTGACCAGCGGTGTGGCAAGCGGCATGACGATCTGCGCTCGAATGCCGTGCTGGGAAGAATGGAAAGCCACACCCTGGGCGTGGTTGCCCGCGCTGGCGGCGATGACACCGCGCTTGCGCTCGGTCTCGCTTAGGGTCATCAGCTTGTTGAGCGCGCCGCGCTCTTTGAACGATCCTGTGCGCTGCAGATTTTCGAGTTTCAGATGCAGCGGCAAGCCGGTCAGCTCGGAGAGGTGGTGCGAGTACTGGCATGGCGAGACGTGGATGGAGCTCTCGATGCGGGCGCGTGCCGCTTGAATTCCGATGAGCGAAACAGGTTCCAAGGCGATCTCCTTGCGTTTTTAGGACAGAAAATCAAAACCACCAGCCGCTGGTGCGGGAGGTGGCCTGGTAATCACTGAACTTCTGTGTCCGGTAGGTTTAGGCTTTGATTCCCGCGCGCATGTTGTGATTGCTAATTCGAAGGGCGGGAATGCACATGACGCAACACAACGCGGGTATGAGAGTCGCGCGCGAGATGGCGAGGCTGCGAGTCATGTTGATCTGAGTAGAACAGAGACGAGTGGAGCAGGTCAAGAAATAGCGATCTGGGCCCAACTCGGGGCGCAAGATGTGTATGGATTGAGTGGCTACATCCCGGCGTAGAAGCTCGCCATCCAGCTCTGCATCAGGCCCGGCAGACACCCAAGCACCACTACCACGAGCGTGATCAGCGCCAGAACGCCCATCGTCAGCGGAGTTCCCTTCACGGGCGTTTCGTTGGCCGGCGGCATTACGAACACGCGCTTCAAAACTTGCAGGTAGTAGTAGAGCGAGACGGCGCTCATGGCGACGGCCAGAGCGACGAAGGCGAAGGGGACCATGCCCCGGTTGACCTGAAGAACAGCTGCGAAGAGGTTGAACTTGGCCCAGAAGCCGACGAGGGGCGGAATGCCTGCGAGGGAGAGGAAGAGGACCAGCAGCACTCCGGCGAGCAGGCCGTTGCGCTTGTAGAGGCCGAGGAACGCATCCATGCGATCGCTGCCATGGATCCGCTCGACGACCGAGACTGCACCGAAGGCGCCGATCGTGGTCAGGCCATAGGTAAGGATGTAATAGAGGATCGCGTTCGCGTTGATGTTGCTGCCCGAGTAGTAGGCGACCGCCAGCAGGATGTATCCCGCGTGGGCGATGGCGGAGTAGGCGAGCAGGCGGCGAACACTGTTCTGTGCGAGTGCGGCGAGATTGCCGAAGACCATGGAGGCGACGGCAATGATGGCGATGATTAGCGACCAGGGGCCCGTGAAGCCGATCCATTTCGTCATGGATCCCCGCGACACCGTAACAACATCAGAGTGGCCCATTTGATTGAAGATATGGTCTGCTGCTGTTCCGATTCCTATCAGCAGGGCGAAACTGGCCACCTTGGAAACGGAGGCGATGAAGGCGACAGCGGGAGCCGGTGCGCCCTCGTAGGTGTCGGGAGCCCAGAGGTGGAACGGAACGGCTGCGACTTTGAAACCAAGGCCCGCGGCGATCATGACGAGAGCGACGTAGACCAGAGAAGTTGAGCTGATCACGGTCGGTCCATAAAAGCCGAGCATGATCTGGTGAAGGTTGGTTGAGCCGGTGAGGCCGTAGAGATAGCTGAAACCGAAAAGGAGAAACGCAGCGGACATTCCGCCGAAGAGGTAGTACTTCATCGCGCTCTCGGCGCTCTTGCCGGATCGCTTGGCGAATGCGGTGAGGATGTACAGGCCGAGCGAGAGGAGTTCGAGGCCGACGAAGATGACAAGCAGATCCTGGGCGGCAGAGATGAGCAGGCCGCCCGTTGCTGCCATCAGTACCACTGCAACAAATTCGCTAACGTGCTTCGTGAAATCGGAGCCGATCAGCAGGAAGAGCGTGAGCACGGTAAGGATGAGAATGCCGACCTGGGCAATGGCAGTGTATCCGCCGGCCGAAAGCAGAAGATCGGTGGTGCCCGGGTAGGTCAGGCCACCGTCTGCCTGATAGGGCATGGTGAGGACAGCGGCACCGCAGCCGAGGACTGCAATCAGCACTGAGGCCACAATCCGCGTCTGCAGGGCGGCCTTGCGTAGAAAGCCGAGATCCACGATCAGGACCAGCAATGCGGCGATGTCAAGCGCGGTTTCCGGCAGCGTTACGCGGAAGAGGTCAGCGTAGTTCATTGCATGCCTCCCGCGAGCAGCGCTTTGACGGCCGGCTCGATTGAGTTGAGCAGGATGCTCGGATAGACGCCGACGATCAGTGTGGCCGCGAAGAGAAGGCATGTCGCGGTGACTTCCGGCCAGGTGATGGCATCGAACTTCGGCCAGCCTTCTTTCGGGTGTTCGTCGGGCCTGGGCAGGCGATCGGTAAAGAAGGCTTTCTGAAGCGCGCGCCATGTGTACGCTACGCCAATGACGATGCCGACGCCGGATGCAGCGGTCCACCAGGGCTTCGCAATCCACGCACCGATCAACACCTGAAGTTCTGCAACGAATCCTGAGAATCCAGGCAGCCCCATGGAGGCTACTCCTGCGATGACGAATGCCCAGGCAGCAAAGGGCAGGCGCCGTCCGAGGTACATGCCTTCGAGTTCTGCGAGTTGGCGGGTGTGGGTGCGCTCGTAGACGATGCGGCCAACGATTGCGAAGAGCAGTCCAGCGATGACGCCATGCGAGTACATCTGCAGCACCGCGCCGTCGACGCCGACCTGGGTGAGGGTGACGAGGCCGAGGAGAACGAAGCCCATGTGGCTGACGCTGGAGTAGCCGATGACGAATTTGAAGTCGGTTTGAGCGAGAGCGACAAGCGCACCGAAAAGGATGCCGATGACTGCCAGCAGAGCGAAAACGTCGCGCCACGATCCGATGCCCCAGAAGGACCAGCCCCACGGATCGAGTCCGTGTGGGAAGAGGCCGATTGCAACGCGCAGGCATCCGTACGCACCGAGTTTCATGACGACACCGGCAAGCAGCATGGAAGCCGCTGTCGGGGCGGCAACGTGGCCGGTTGGCGCCCAGGTGTGGAACGGCCAGAGACCCGCCAGAATCCCGAAGCCGATGAACGTCACCGGGAAAGCCCACATCTGAAAGCTGACTGGAAGATTGGCGCGAGAGAGATCGACGAGTGCGGTCGAGTGACTGCCCGAAGTCGCATAAGCAGCGAGCAGCACGATGAGCACCATCGCGGAGCCGACGAAGGAGTAGAGCGCCAGCTTCATTGCGGCGTATTCGCGGCGGGTGGAGCCCCAGATGGCGATGAGGAAGTACTTCGGCACGATTGCGATCTCGTAGAAAACAAATAGGAGGAAGAGATCGAAACTAAGGAAGACGCCGTAGACACCGCCGATAAGGGCGAGGAAGAAGGCGAAGAACTCGCTGGTGCGATGTTCGATGTTCCAACTGAAGAGGACGCCGGCGACTGCGGCGAGACCGGTGAGGAGAACGAGAACGCGGCTGATGCCATCGTCCGCCAGCATGTAGTGGATGCCCATCATCGGAACCCAGGGCACGTCGACGATGGTGACGCGGCCCTGCCCCGCGCCAGCCGCGAATCCGGTAATCGCAATTGCAAATCCCGCTACCGCGATGGCGAGTGCGATGACGCGTGCCAGGGCCGCAGACTGGCCGTTGCCAGCTTTGCCCTTTGGCAGCAGCGCCAGCAGCAGCGCACCGGCAAACGAGATGTAGATCGTCCAGGCCAACATTCAAAGAATCCTGTTATCAGGGGCTAAAGCCCTCTTCGTTTCTGTCGCTGTTTCGGCACGATTGAAGTCGTGCCCTGATTCCACATTTTCAAAGTCCCGGGCCATTAAAATCTCCAATGCGCCAGCAGGTATTGAACTGTCGGGTTCACGCGTTCAATGACAATCTGCGGCAGCAAGCCGAGCAAAAACATCAATCCGATTACGGGCGCTATACCGAGCCGTTCGCCCCCGTGCAGGTCGGGAAATTCGGCCCAACGTTCGGGCACAGGGCCCGTGAACACTTTCAAGATGACGGTGAGAATGACGGCGGCAGTAATGAGCAGTCCGAGCACAGAGACGCTTGCGGCGACCCATGAGAGCGGGAAGACTCCGCGGAAGATCAGGAACTCGCCGACGAAGCCATTGAGCCCTGGGAGGCCGAGGGAGGAGAAGAGCGCGATGCCCATAAGGCCGGCAAAGACGGGCGCGGGCTTGCGGAGTCCGCCGAAGGAGTCAATGCCGCGCAGGCCGGCGCTGCGGAACTGGATCATCGAGATAAACCAGAAGATCGCTGCGGCGGTCAGCCCGTGATTGAACATCTGGAGAATGACGCCATTGAGCGCTGCTGCCTGGCTGACGGAATCCGAAACGTTACCGCCGGTGTGGATGGCGATGGCGAAGATCCCAAGCAGGCAGTAACCGAGGTGGTTGACCGACGAATACGCAAAGACCCGTTTCAGATCCTTCTGTGCAGCCGCAGCCCATGCGCCCATTACAACCGTGAGCACAGCGAGAACAAGCAGCGGAGTGCGGATGGCGGCGATCTGCGGCCCGAAGAGCGGGAGCGCGATGCGAATCAGGCCGTAGACGCCCATCTTGGACATGCCGCCAGTCAGCAACATCGTGACTGGCGAAGGCGCTTCGCTGTATGCGGCGGGGAGCCAGGTGTGGAACGGAGCCAGGGGCACTTTTACCGCGAATCCGCCGAGCACGCCGAGAGCAAGCCACATCATCACGGGACCGAGACTTGCGAGGACTCGGTTCGCAAGCGTGCCGTTCGCTGCCATCTGAGCGAGCTCGATAAAATCCATGGACCGTGTCGCGTGGTAAACAGCGAGGAAGCTCAGCAGCAAAGCGACGCTGCCAACCATGGTGTAGATAAAGAACTGCGTGGCAGCAGGTCCGCGCCTCGGTCCGCCCCAAAGCTTGATGAGGAAGAACCCGGGAATGAGGCTGAGTTCCCAGAAGATAAACCAGTGAAAGAAATTCAGCGCGGTGAACGTGCCGAAGAGTCCCGCTTCGAGAAGAAGCACGAGCGCGAAGAATAATCCCGGTTCATGACGAACGCGATGCGCCGCGTCGATGGACATTAGCGAGATGAGCGCGGAGAGGATGAGCATCAGAGCGCCGAGCCCATCGACGCCGAGATGGTATTGAACGCCGAGAGAAGGCACCCAATGATGCAGTTCCTGCAGCCCGATGGAACCGTCTGCAGGCAGGTGCACCCAAATCACCAGCGAGAGCAGAAGGCAGAAGATCCCGGTGACCTGAGCGACTCCACGAGAGTGGCGGCCTGAGAAGATCGCGATGGCGGCGCCCATGACTGGTAGCACCGTCAGGATCGTAAGGAGCGGAAGAGAGTTCATGGTCGACCGCTCCAGATAAGGATGGCGGCAAGAATCACCACCGCTA
>Ga0207674_10002550_pt1 | contig 22946 bp, 15 predicted proteins | sample KBSCornC72_FD_184303 | JGI IMG/M metagenome (GOLD analysis project Ga0207674, IMG submission 184303) | Corn rhizosphere microbial communities from Kellogg Biological Station, Michigan, USA - KBS Corn C7-2 (SPAdes) (version 2) | ecosystem: Host-associated > Plants > Roots > Rhizosphere > Soil ...
GATGTCAGGTGAGCTGCCGAAGCGGCGGCGCCAGTAGCCATCGCTGATGACGGCAACCGGGTGTCCGCCTGGTACACGGTCGTCGTCGGGCGTGAGCGTGCGACCCACGGCTGCACGGACGCCGAGCATCGCGAAGTAGTTGCCGGAAACGAGCTGGACGCGGACGATCCCGCGGTCGATGTCCGACGCGTCACCGCCCGCGGTCACGTTGGAGCGATCGAGAAGCGACGCCGCGGCGACGTCGGAAAATACCTGTTGGAGATCGTGGAACTTCTGGTAGAGCGGATAGCTCCCGCCGTGTGATTCGATCAGGTGCGCCGGGTCGCGGACGGGCAACGGGCGAAGCAGCGTCGAGTCGAGCACGGCGAACAGCGCAATGGCCGCCCCGCTCCCCAACGCGATCGAGCCGACGGCCACGGCGGTGAACACCGGGCGCTTACGCATGGCACGCAAGGCGTAGCGACCATCCTGCCGTATCTGCTCCACCCACTGCCACCGCCACGCTTCGCGTGCGTCCTCGGTGATCGCCGTGAGGTTGCCGAACTCGCGGTGCGCGGCGTAGCGCGCCTGCGGCTGGGGCATGCCGCGCGCGATGTTGCGCTGGATCGTGCGCTCGATGTGGAGCCGCAACTCCTCGTCGAGCTCGCGATCGGTGGTGGCGCGCCGAAGAAGGGCGCGCAGGCGGATCACGGTACGGTGGAGCACTCGCGCTCCTATTGCCGCTCAATAGGAAGGTAGAACGTTACCTGTTTGTAGTCAATAGCCCGCAGAGCAGACGCCTTCGTCGTCAGCGCGATCTCGCGCGTGCCGGGGCGCGCCGCGTGGCAAGTCGACACTGCTCGCCGAACTGCCGGCTTGCACCCTTCCGGCAAAGGCTCCTGCCGGCGCCTAACGCTATCCCTGAGCAGTGCGCGGTCAGCACTGCGCCGTTAGGCGGCGAAGGGCAGGAATTGCACGGCGACCGGCAGCGTTGCGCGGCGAAGTTACGCCGAGTGTCGACCCATGGCGGCGAGAGTGAGCGGTGGGGTGGTGCACTGCCGCGCGCGAGCGTCAGGCGCGCCGCGCCGGCTGTCCTTTTTGTTGGGCCGTTCACGTACTACTCGAAAGTGCAGGACGTAGTACGGCGAACCACGATTGACGTGCGGCCTAACGCCGCGCACAAGGAGAAAGGAAAGTGAAGACCAGTACAGCACGATGGTTCGGGCGTTCATTGCTCGTCGTCGCAGCAGCGCTCGCGAGCGCATGCACCGACGACGCGCCTGTCGCACCGGCCGGCGCGACGAGTGCGCGACGCATGGCGGTGGGTGCGGAGGTGAGTAGTGGCAATCGGCTGCCCGATCTGCCGGCCGGCTGCGAAAAGCTGGCGGCGCCGGTGGGCAGTACGCTCGTGTTTCGCGCACTCGGCATCGGCGTCCAGATCTACCGCTGGGACGGCGCGAGTTGGATCTTCGTAAATCCGTCGGCGACGTTGTACGCCGACGCGGGAGCCCACGCGAAGGTCGCGGATCACTTCGGCGGTCCGACGTGGAAGAGCAACAGTGGTGGCAGTGTGGTCGGGACCGTCGCCGATCGCTGCACCCCGGATGCGGCGTCGATCGCGTGGCTTTCGCTCACCGCGGTGGCCGATGGTCCCGGCGTGTTCCAGAACGTGAAGTTCATCCAGCGGCTGAACACCGTAGGCGGCAACGCCCCTTCCGCGCCGGGCACTGTCGTCGGTCAGCCGGCGGAAGTGCCGTACACGGCTGACTACCTCTTCTACCAGACGCCGTAATTCGTCCGTTGTCGCAGGAAACGAGGGCTCCGGGTAGCGCGTACGACGCGTCGTCCGGAGCCCCGCACATCGGTGGGCGAAAGCCCGACGCCGTCGGGGCGTGCGAGCGCCCCGTCTGATGCCGGCGGCTCGACACCCGCATAACACGTTAGGCATCAACGTCGTTGGCTACTCCTGTCGCAGCGCCTCCAACGGATCCACGGCCGACGCCCGTCTGGCCGGCATCCAGCTGGCCAGCGCCGCCACGGCCGTGAGCAGGAGCGGAACCCCCGCGAACGTCAGCGGATCGATCACGCTCGGACTGTAGAGGATCCCGCGAAGCAGCCGACTTGCACCGAGCGCTCCGGCAATGCCGATCGCGGCGCCGATGAGCACCAGCGTGAGCCCCTGCCGCATGATCATCCCGACCACGTCTCGGCCCGCGGCGCCGATCGCCATGCGAATCCCGATCTCGCGCCGCCGCTGGCTCACGGTGTACGCCATCACGCCGTACATCCCGATGCTCGCCAGCACGAGGCCTAACAAGCCGAACACGCCGAGCGCCGCTCCCGCCAACCGCGCCGGCATGAGCGCGATGCCAAGGTGCCTGGTCATGGTGCGGATGTCGCTGACCGGCAGCGTCTCGTCGAACGCCGCCGCAGCCGAGCGCAGCGCCGGTGCCACTGCCAGTGGATCGCCGGTCGTCCGAATGACAACGGACATCGCCTCATTCCAGTGCTGGGCCTGCGCAAGGTAGTAGAAGGGAGTCGGCGGCTCTCCGAGCCGCTGGTACTTGCCCGTCGGCACGACGCCCACGACGGTGTGCTCCTTTCCGCCATACTTCACCGTGCGCCCTATCGGACTCGCGCCCGCCCAGTACTTCGTCGCCATCTGCTCGTTCACCACCATCACGCGAACCGACGTGCTGTCGTCCCGATCGGTGAAGCCGCGACCCTCCTTCATCGGGATTCCCATCGCCTCGAAGTAGCCCGGCGTCACCCAGTTGACCTGGAGCGACATGTTCTCGTTCCTGGCGGGCGTATAGCCGGTGATCTCCACGTCCGAGTCGCTCTCGTTCAGGCCAAGCGGGACGATGGCCGTGTATCCCACCGCCTTTACGTTGGGTCTGCTCATCAGCGTCTCGCGAAGCCGGCGATAGAGCTCTTCGCTCCGCGCGCGATTGTAGCCCTGCAACCCGGGCGCAAGATCGGCAATCAGCAGATTCTCGGCGACGAATCCCTTGTCTACCGTGGTGGCGTTCTGCAGGTCGCGCAGAAAAAGCCCGGCACTTACGAGCAACACGATGGACAGCGCCATCTGCGCGACGACCAGTCCCTTGCTGGCGCGCGAGCGCGATTGCCCGGCGGGGGCCTCACCCTTGAGAGCCGGGATCAGTGAGGGCTTAGTTGCTTGAAGGGCGGGGGCGAGGCCGAACAGCAGGCCGGTCACCAACGAGATGCTGAACGCAAACGCAATGACCAATGGGCTCAGATGGAGATCGGCGCTGAAGTCCACGCTCATCGGGAGACGGATCCTGTTGGCGAGCCGGATCACCCACCACGCGAGGCCGATGCCGGCGAGTCCGGACGCTCCGGCGAAGAGGAGACTCTCGGTCAGCAGCTGCTGCACGAGGCGCGACCGCCGCGCGCCGAGACTGAGCCGGATCGCCATCTCGCGCGCACGGTCGCGCGCACGGGCGAGAAACAGGTTGGCCACGTTCACGCACGCGATGAGCAGCAACATGCCGACGACCGCCATCACGACCGATGACAGCGCGACCTGCGCGCTCCTGAACATGGGGTGGATTCCCGCCTCCGACTGCAGCACGAGATTGATGCCGCTCTGGTCGTAGTCCTGCGGATGCTCGGCCCTGAGCCCCGCGATGAGCGCTTTCATATGCTCGTTCGCCTGGGCGAGAGTCACACCGGGCTTGAGCCGCGCGATGACGCTGAACGAGTTGCTGCCGCGCGCCGTGTATTGCTCGCGGGAGCCCGGTCTCACGTCGTCGAATTGAGTGAGGGGAACCCAAAGCGCCGGGATGACGAGCGGCAGCGCCCCGCGAAACTCCTGCGGGGCAACGCCCACCACGCTATAGCTCCGCCCGTTCAGGACGAAGGTCCTGCCGACGATCCCGGGATCTCCGCCAAACGCACCCTTCCACGTGGACCAGCTCAGCACCGCCACCGGATGGGCACCACGTCCTGTGTCCTCCGCGGGTACGAAGGTGCGGCCGAGTGCAGCGTTGACCCCGAACACCGAGAAGTGGTTGGCGCTTGCGATGACGCCGAGCACGCGCTCGTTGCGACCGCCGGCGCCGAGGTTCATGGTTTCGAACGTCCAGAGCGACACGCCCGAGAACGTGTCCCCCGACCGCTCGCGCAGATCGCGGTAATGCGGGATGGAGTTCGACCCGAACAGCATGTCCCCGCGATAGGTGCGGTACACCTGTACGAGCTCGTTCGCCGCCCGGGCGCCGGGTAACGGCCGGAGCAGGAGTCCGTCGATGACCGAGAAGACCGCCGTGTTGAGCCCGATGCCGAGCGCGAGCGTGAGAACGACGACGCCGGTGAAGACAGGGTTCTTGAGCAACAGGCGTACGGCGTAGCGGAGGTCGTCTACCAGCGTGTGCATGGTCGCCTGCGATGGGAGGGCGTTTCGAGGACGGTTTGAGGCTGTCCTCCCTACAGCCTGGCACCCGTTCAGGTTTCTAGGCGTCGATGCCCGGAAGCTCACCCCCTGGGTCGAATGAAGCGGCGGAACTCTTCGGAGCTCCACATCCGCTCGTGGTCGAAATCCATGTGTGGGCCGGAGTCTCCCTGTGGCCACACCTCGGACATCAGAAGCAGCGCGTCCCGTTCATCCCCGAGAATGGAGCTGATCTTCGCCTGCCAGTAGCCGGCGATCGCTCGCGGTTGCGGGAGTGACGGCCGGAGCGAGTCGAACTTTGCGATGATCCGGCGTGCGGTCGCCTCATCGTTGCGGCGCGCCGCGATCGTTCCGAGGAAGCCGAGGTAGATGACGTTGGCAGTGTCCGCCGCCGCCAACGCCTGAAACGCGGTGTCGGCTGCAGCCCAATCGCGCGCCAGATACAGGGCGCTCGCGATCTCGAATCGGCGCGCCTCGCTCGTCACGCCGTGCACAGATTGAGCGCGATACCAATCGAGCGCGCGCGCGAGCACCGTCTGGGCGTCGTCCTCGTGGCCGTGCGCGCGAAGCTCCTTTGCGGCCGACACCATGAGCTGTCCCGGTGACGAGACGCGGGCGATACCGACCATGAGTTGGAGCGGTGTTGGGCCGTGCTCCATGGGAAGAGTAAGAGCCGTATCCAACAGCGCCTGAACGTCAGTCGTCCTGCCTAACGAAGCTAGCGCCCTGACCTGGAGCGACAGCGCGATCATCGGCTCGATGTTCGAGTGGCGCGCGGCACGCGCCACTCTGAGCTCTCGCTGCGCATCGCCCACCGCATGGTACGAACGGGCCAGGAGACTCCAATACGCACCAGGTCCACCAGCGTGAGGACTGTCCGGCCCCAGTCGCTCGAGCACGTCGATCGCTTCGTGCGGTCTATTGAGCGCCATCGCCCGCTGCGCAACGTTGAACAGGAACCGCTCGGGCGCCAACTCGGCCGCGGCGCGCATTGCGCGATAGCCGGCGAGCTTGTCCTCCGTCCGGACCGTGAGCATCCAGGTCAGCCAAAGTCGTTGCAGCGGATTGAGACTCTCGCGATCACCGTTCAACGCGTCGGCTATGGAATCCGCAGCCGCCTGTTCGAACAGATTGTAGTACGCGGACGCGAGCTGCAGTCGCGCCCATGTGAACGTCGTGTCGAGCGCCACTGCTCGCCGGAGGTGCGGGACGGCGTCCTGGTCAAAGCCCCGCGACTGGAGCTCACTCGCTTCCGCGAATTCCTGAAACGCGTCGAATGCGGGAGGCGATGACGTTGCGATCGGGAACCACGGCGTGAGGCTTGGCGTGCCGAGTGCGGCGACGGCGCCCGTAATGCGGCGACTCAGCTCGTCGATCGCCCGGGCGGCGGAATCCACCGGTGCGGACGGCGTGCGGACAGCCCAGGCAATACGGTTGCGACGGGCATCCGTGATCCACGCCTGAAACACGACGCGCCCGGCTTCCAGATGAAACGCACCGGATACGATCGTTCCAGCGTATGAGCCCGCTGCGAGATCCGGTGCGTCGCCGGGCAGCGACGCGCCGACAGTCGATCGGACCGCCGAGCCGCGTGCGTCGGGCGGAACCGCGTTCACCAATCCCGTAGCCGACAGCGACTGGATTATCTGGCCGGCGGCAACACGACCAAGATCATCCATCGCATGATCGGGCGTTCGATTCGCGAACGGAATGACAAAGACCGTCCGCGGATCGGTGGGTCTCTTCGCAAGCGCCGGTAGTCCCAGGGCCCACGTCAGCCCCGCTATCGCCGCGACTGCTCCTGCCGCAGTCCAGGCTCGGCGCGGCGAGCGATGGAACCCCTGCGAGGTTGTCGCCGATGCCGGGACATCGATGGCCGACACTGGTTGGGCGGCACTCGCCACAGTGTCGACATCGCCGCTGGCGCCGTTCGCGAGCTCGCGCGACTGAATGTCCTCAATGTGCGCGCGCGTCTCGGGCGAGGGGGCGAGATCCAGCTCGTGCGCCATGCGCTCCGCGAATTCCTTGTAGATGCGCGTGGCTCCGGCGCGGTCACCTGCCCGGTCCAGCAACGTCAGGAGACGGCGCACACCGACTTCATCGAAAGGCGCCAGCTCGACCGCTCTCCGGGCGTAGACCGCAGCAAGTGCCAGCTCACCACGCGATTCGTTTTCCGACACGCAACGCCACGCGGCACTTGCGGCCCTGTCACGCAGCCGCGAGCGCGTGGCCTCGAGCCATCGCTCGAAGCCCTCTGCCCTCGAGGTAAAGAACCCGGGCAACAGGTCGCCGCGGTACAACTCGAGTGCGCGGTTCAGCTCCGTCCCATCGAGCGCTTCCTCGAAGGCAGCCGCGTCGCACCAGAATTTCTCGCTATCCAGCCCCAGCTCCTCCGCACCGCGACTGAGGATCACTCCGTCCCCCAGCTCCCGGCGAAGGAAGTAGATCGCCCGGTTGAGCGACGACCGTGCACGCTCCGTGTCGTGCTCGGGCCAGAAGAGCGTCAGCACATGGTCGCGCCGGTGAAAGCCGCGCGGTTGAGCGACCGCGAGGTACGCGAGGAGCGCCACCCGCCTCGGTTGCGCCAGAACGGCACGCAGCTCGAGACCATGAGGGTGCGTCAGGTCGAGTGTGCCGAGCGTTCGAAGCCGGATCATGCGAGCGGAGCGGGTCCGACCGGATGCAATGACCTCCCAGGTCACGGCCAGGGGAGTTCCAGGTGCGGGCGTCCGGACAGAGTCGGATCGAAAGTACGTGGCGGCGGAATGGTCGGCAACGAGGCGGACCCCCACATCCATCTCGTAGGCGAGGAATGCCGATCGGACACCCGTCCTGGCGTCGGGCTCGAAAACCCGTCCCCGAAAGGCCCGTCGTCGATCACCCTCGAGGAGGACCGGATGCGCCTAACGACCACCTTCCTGCTCGCCATGTTGCCCCTGGCTGCCATGGCATGCGCCGATGACCAGGCCGCCACGGAGCCGATCCCTGATCAGGCACGCGCCGGTGACCCGAGTTACCGTGGCGCACGCCCGGACGCGTCCGTAGCCGTGGCGTGTGGCGCGTCGGTTGTGGCCGATCTCAAGCTGGATGGGGATCTAACCTGCCCCGGAGATGGCCTGTTCGTGGATGGGGACGGAATCAAGATCAATCTGCAGGGCCACACCATCACCGGAGCTGGCGTCGGCGTGGGGATCACCGTCAGGGGGCATCACGACGTGTCCATCTTCGGCGGCACCATTCAGAACTTCCTGACGGGTGTGATGGTCGCGACGTCGACCGATGTGGTGATCAAGGACAACGGATTCACACAGAACCGCGAAGGCGTGTTCCTCGCCGGAGCGAGCGGCAACACCATCAAGCACAACACCGCGTGGCAGAACACGTCGCGAGGGTTCATGATCCGTCCTACCGGGTCGGGCACCATCTCGACGGACAATGTGGTGATGGACAACGTGGTCACGAACAACCCGACGGGCATTCTGCTCTTCGGACAGCCGGGCAACACGATCAAGGCGAATACCATTTCCGGGAGCAACGTCGCTGGAATCGACCTGACTGGTGGGGGCGGCTCCGGGACCATCATCAAGGCCAACCTTCTCACGGGAAACGCGGCCGCCATCCGGTTTGGGATCGGCTGGACGGATAACACGATCCTCGCGAACAGGATCCGGGCGAACAGCTGCGGGATCGCGGGAACGACTGCCGACAACCTGTTCAAGGAGAACCTCTTTTCGACGAATACCGCAGACTGGTGCCCCTAACCGCTCTGCCTGGTAGTAACGCGCCCTGTTGAAGGGCTGGCGTCGACGCGGTGCTGGCGGTCCATTTGGCCTTGTTCGATAGGGCGAATGAACCCGCGCTCGCATCGAGGACCGATGCCATGGCTCATCATCAGGATCGCCGCGAGTTTCTCGAGAACCTCGGTGTCGCGTCAGCGGCCGTACTCGGCAAACGTGCGCTGCCGCTGAACGCCGCCGTGGTGCCGCCGCCTCGCTTGGCGGGCGAACCGTGGGACATGTCGTGGCTCGACCGGCTGAAGCCTGCGACCTATCGTGCTGTCGTCGACGCCAACTCACTCGAGGAAGGCTACGCCGCCGATCTCGCGCACGGACTGCTCGGCGACTATCACCGCGTCCATGACACGTCCGACGATCAGGTCCGCATCGTCATCGTCGCGCGACGTGCCGGCACGCCGCTCGTGTTAGGCGACGCCGTCTGGGAGAAGTTCCCCGTCGGCGAAGACACGAAGATGACTGATGGCGACGGCGCGCCGTACCGACGGAACCCGTTCTACCGACCACGGCCTGGCGCATCACCCGATAGCGCGGCGACGAAGCTCGAGTCGCTGCAGCGGCGCGGCGTGATCCTGCTGGTCTGCAACATCGCGCTGAACAACTGGGCGCGGGGCCTCGCCGAGCGGACCAGGCGCGACGTCGAGGAGGTGAAGAAGGAGGTGTTCGCGAACCTCGTTCCCGGGACGACGGTGATGCCGTCGGGTGTGTTCGCGATCATGCGCGCGCAGAACGCCGGATGCGCGTACATGCGGGGGCAATGAAGCACGCCACGCTCGGCCGCATCGCTCGTTTCATCACTGGGGCAAGCGGCGTCGTAGTCGCCGCCTCCTCGCCAGCGCCTGGACAGACGACGAACGCGAGCCTCGTTCTGCGCGGTGCAACCATCTATACCGCGCCCGACGCTCCTCCGATCGCCGACGGAGTCGTCATCATCCGCGACGGAAAGATCGCGGCGGTTGGGCGAAGGTCAGAGATCGCCGCCCCAGCAGGAATGCCGGTGCTCGAGCTCACCGGACTGGTGCTCGTTCCTGGTTTCTGGAACAGCCACGTGCACTTCAGCGGGACGCAATGGGCCGGGGCCGATACCGCCGCATCCGCCCGCCTTGCGGAGTCGGTTCGCGCGATGCTGACGCGATGGGGGTTCACGACCGTCTTTGACACAGGCTCCGAGCTGGAGAACACGCTGGCGCTGAAGCGACGAATCGAGGCGGGCGCGGTAGACGGGCCGAAGATCTTCACCACCGGCGATATCCTGTTTCCCGTTGGTGCACCACTTCCCGTTGGTGCACCACCGGTCCGCTTCCGCGTTGGATCGCCTAACGAGGCCGTGGCCGCCACCACCACGCTGCTCGATGGTGGTGCCGACGCGATCAAGGTCTACGCGCAGGCGTTTTGGGACCTGAGCCTCAGGTTGTCGCCCGAGGTCCTTGCCGCTGTCGTGGCGCAAGCGCATCGCCGAAACGTTCAGGTGTTCGCTCACCCGTCCAATCGTGATGGTCTCTACAACGCCGTCGGTGCCGGTGTGGATGTGCTCGTCCACACGACGCCGCAGATCGGTCCGTGGGGAAATGAGCTGGTCGCAAAGATGAAAGCGTCCAACATCGCGCTCATCCCAACGCTGAAACTGTGGCGCTTCGAGGGGGTGCGGGAAAAGGTGCCCGCACCGGGCATCGAGACGTTCCAGCGGCGCGGGATCGCGCAACTTCGGGAGTACCACTCGGCCGGGGGGGCGATTTTGTTCGGGACCGACGTGGGATACATGACGGACTTCAGTACGCTGGAGGAATTCCAGAAGATGGCGGAGGCGGGCATGGGCTTTCGCGACATCCTCACTTCATTGACGACTACACCGGCGGCGCGGCGCGGGCTCGGTGCAAGCACCGGGAAGGTGGCGGTCGGATTCGACGGCGATCTCGTGGTATTGGCGTCCGATCCGGCGCGGAGTGTAGACGCCTTTGCGAACGTTGCGTACACGGTTCGGGGCGGCCGAGTCATCTACCGCGCGACACGACACTGAGTGTACGGTTCGAAGCGAGTGCGGCCATTTGGCTCGACCGCCTGCGCCGATTCACGTTAGGTGTGGCTCGTGCCCGCACGGGACAGGTGGCGCGACATGACGGCGAGCCATGCCCACCCCACGAGCACGGCGATCCAGATTCCCAGGACTGGTGAGCTGTTCGGGATCGCCATGCCACCGAAGAATCCGAGCAGGATGACCAGGCCGCACAGTAACGAGAGGCGCGCGAGCGCCCGCGCGTTTCGGCGCGACATGGCCCGCGCCGCGAAGAGGCAACTGACGGCGAGGGCGACGAACCCGAGACCTCCCGCCGCGAAGTGGACCAGGCCGGCGGTGCTGATCGAGTTGGGCGGCCCCATCGGTGTGCCGACGGGAAACCCGTCCATCGGGTCTGCCCGGAACACGGCCGCCACGATCATGCCTGCGCCGAACGCGCCGAGCAGGACGCTCACCGTGCGTGCGTTCGGTCCCAGGGTGCGCCGGAAACCCGTGGCGGCGGCGAGCACCATCAGGCCGGTGAGGATGAAGTTCGCGGTCTGGATCCACCCACCCGGTCCATTCGCGAGCACGCTGAGGGGGTGCCGCGCGAAGTCGAAGCCGTCGCGGACAAGAGCCTGACCGAGGCCGACCGCGAGATAGAACGGCCCGGCGATCACTCCATAGCGAAGCAGGGACCGCGTTGTCGTCGCGTCCACCGGTGTGCTCGATTCCATGCGTGCCCCGCGCCAAGTGGATTTCTTACCTGGACGGTATAATACTTTACCCATGAGTGCAATATCGAAAAACGCGCGGCCCCGCCGTCAGGCGGGATCTCGCGCCGCGGCGCCGCGCGCGAGTGACCCGCGCGTGGTCCGGTCTCGCGCGGCGGTCGTCGACGCTGCGCGGACGTTGTTCCTGCGCCAGGGATACGCGGGGACGACGATGGAGGAAATCGCGGCGCTGGCCGGTCTCACGAAGCGCACCGTATACAACAACTACGGCGACAAGGACGCACTGTTCAGGGAGGTCGTCGCGGACGTCCTCGCCTACGCGGAGGCGTTCGCTCGCGGGCTGCACGAGGAGTTCACCGTCGGGGTCACCACGGCAAACGTTCGAGCCACCCTCGACGACCTGGGTTGCCGGCTGGCGCTGGGCATCGTGCGGCCGGAGGTCGTCGCGCTACGACGGCTCCTCATCGGCGAAGCGCGGGCGTTCCCGGCGCTCGGCGCGGAGTACTTCGATCGGGCTCCCGGTCAGGTGATCGAAGCGCTCGCGTCGGGATTCGCGCACCTCGGGCGGCGCGGCTTGCTGCGGGTCGCGGATGCACGCCGAGCCGCGGCGCAGTTCGCGTACCTCGTGGCTGGTGAGCCACTCGACCGGGCGATGGTCGTCGGGACGATTCCACCGAACGAGCAGGTCGTCGAGTGCGCGCGAGAAGGAGTGCAGACGTTCCTGACCCGATACGGTGTCGGGCGCGGTTTGCGCGTCCCGAACAAACGTCGCAAAGATCCACACGGGTGAAACCCGTCACGAGCGTCGAGAACGGGTGAGGGTGCCGGGAATCGATATACTTCGTCAACGTGCCGCCTGGCCCGCGGGCTGGCGGCGGCCTCGATCACCACCAACATGCTCACGGACGATCACGTCGACACGCTCGCGTCCCTCCCGCTGTTCGAGTCGATGCCGCGCGCGGAGCTCGAGTGGCTGGGCGCGCGCGGAGACGTGCACCACCTCGCGCCTGACACGATCCTGCGGGACATCGGGTCGTCGATCGATGAGATGTGGATCGTGCTCGCCGGACGCGTGGCCGTGCACATTCGGAAGGGAGGCGGAGGAGGAGGGAACTGGCGCAAGTTTTACGACGTGGGACCCGGCTACGTGCTGGGCGCGATGCCGTTTTCACGCGTGCGGATTGCGCCGGCCAGACTCGTGGTCGAGGACGACACGATCGTGTTCACGCTGAGCCGCTCACACTTTTCAGACCTCGTGCGAGAATGTCCGGAGCTCACCTCGGCGTTCGTGCACCACATGCTCGATCGTACGCGCGACTACCGAACCGCAGAGGTGCACGATGAGCGCATGGAGTCGCTTGGGCGTCTTGCGGCCGGACTGGCACACGAGCTGAACAACCCCGCATCGGGGGCGGCGAGCCATGCGCGATCGCTCGCCTCGCTCCTGGACGAAGTGCAGACGGCGTCGAGGGCGCTGGCGTGCGCACGTCTGACCGAAGAACAGCTCGACGTCGTCGATGCGCTTCGGCGGATGTGTCTGGACGCTGGCTCTCCGAGGAGCCCGCTCGAGGCGGCGGACCGCGAGGAGGAGTTCTCCGAGTGGCTGCTTCGCCGTGGCATCGATCCGTTGGCGGCGCACGCACTCACGTATGCCAACGTGAACCTGGCCGCGCTCGACCACCTCGCCCAGGTGCTGCCGGCCGAGACGTTAGGTGTGGCCATCCGCTGGGCCACCAGCGATTCGGCCGTCCGTCAGGCCGCCGCGCAGATCGTCACGGCGACCCGGCGCGTCCACGATCTGGTCAGCGCCGTCAAGGGGTTCACGTTCATGGACCGCGAAGGTGTGCCTGGCGATGTCGACATCGCGCGCGGCCTCGCCGACACGGTCGCGATGCTCGAGAGCAAGTCGCGGGCGAAGTCAGTGCGGGTGCGGATCGACACGACGGACGACCTGCCCACGATCTACGGCTTCGGCAGCGAGCTAAACCAGGTGTGGGAGAAGCTGATCGATAATGCGATCGACGCCGCGCCCGTACAGGGCACGGTGACGGTGACCGCGGCGAGGCGTGGCGACTCCGTCGTGGTGCGAGTAATGGATGACGGCCCTGGCATTCCCGAGGAGCACCGCGCTCGCATCTTCGATCCGTTCTTCACCACCAAGCCGGTTGGTTTTGGCACCGGTCTCGGACTCGATATCGCGCGTCGCTTCGCCCACCTCAACGACGGCGATCTCGACTTCAGCTCGCAGCCGGGACACACGGTGTTTCGTGTGCGATTGCCTATTGCCGGCGCAAGGGCGTTGCCGCCGCGGGACGCGACGTAGAGCCGCCCGTTTGACGGCGAGTTGGCGGGCGGACCTGGATGGACTCACCGCGGGCTCAAGGCGACGCCACACAGACGGCGTGACGCGCCAGATCTCGCCGGCGTCGGTGGCGACGTACAGGTTCCCGTCGGGACCTCGAGTCAGCGCCCGAAAGCGAACGCTTGGCAAGGCCGCGTCCACCACACGCACCGCGGTTCCGGCCGCGTCGCATCGGATCCGGAGGTCGCGAAGGATCGCCTCGTCCTCGCCGTCACAGCGCTCACCGACAGCACGGTGCTTACGGCCAGTGTCTTGACGAGGAAAGTCTGTCTGTATCATATATGGTATAACCATACATGGTACAGGCAATGCTTGACCGTGAGCTCAAGAAAGGAAGCGCCGAGCTCCTGATTCTGTCGCTCGTCGCGCACGAGCCACGACACGGCTACGAGCTGAGCAAGCTCATCGACTCCCGGTCGAACGGCGCGATTCGATTTCACGTCGCGTCGCTGTATCCGCTGCTCTATCGCCTCGAGAAGCGCGGGTGGATCGAAGGCCGATGGGTGGAGAAAGCGAACCAGCGCCGCCGACGATACTACCGACTCACCGCTGAGGGACGTCGAGTGCTCGCGGCGCAGCGCCGAAACTGGCGCGAGTTCGTCGAGGCGATCGCGCGCATCACGGGGGTGCAGCATGCCTGATCCACAGGAGCCCGACCGCATCGATTGGCGAGCCGAGATCACCACGCGCCTGGCCAGCCTGCGGCTGACGCCGGAGCAGGAAACGGATCTGGCCGACGAGCTCGCCCAACACGCCGACGATCGCTTTCAGGAGCTCCGTGCCCGTGGTGCGAGCGACGCAGATGCGCGGCGCACGGTGATGACGGAGCTCGACGACGAGGACGGGCTCGCGGCGAGGCTCGCGGGGATCGTCCGACGTGGCGCACCGCGCGGCCCGTCGCTCGGTGTATCCACGAGCGGCACCATCGCCGGTCAGGTGCCGCAGGACGTCCGCTACGCGCTTCGCGCGATGCGGCGGTCTCCCGGATTCACGGCCGGCGTCATTCTCACGCTGGCGTTAGGCATCGGAGCGGCCACGACCATCTTCAGCGTGGTGAACGGCGTGCTGCTCGCGCCGTTGCCGTATCGTGACCCAGGCCAGCTCGTGGCCTTCTGGGGCACATCCCCCGAGAAGCAGCTTCCCAGGGTCGACTTCCCGCCTGGGCTATTCGTCTCGGTTCGAGAGAAGAGCCGGGCGTTCGCCTCCATGACGGCGTTCGAGGGGGCAGGATTCACCCTCACCGGTGTCGGGGATCCCGTTCGCATCGACGCGGCAACCGTCTCGCTCGATTTCTTCACCGTGTTCGGAACCACGCCGCTTCTCGGACGCACATTCATCGCGGGCGAGGATACGCCGGACGACAATCGTGTTACCGTCCTCGGCTACGGGCTGTGGCAGCGGCGCTTCGGTGGCGATTCGAGTGTGCTCGGTCGAAGCATCAAACTGAACGGGATGCCGTCGACCGTCATTGGCGTGATGCCGCCGGATTTTGCCGTGCCGATTCGCGCCGAGCTGTGGGTGCCGCTCAGACTCGATCCCGCGGCGTTCAACTGCTGGTGCCTCTCGATGATCGGGCGGGTCAAGCCCGGGCTCGACACGGAGGACGCCGCACGCGACCTTCGGATGACACTCGATGACTTCGGCCTGCAGCGGCGCGACGTCTTTCCGGATGCAAAGCGTGGCGGCAGTCGCGTCGTCGCAACGCCACTCGTTCGCGAAATTGCAGGTGATGTTCGCGCGCCGCTGCTGGTCTTGCTCGTCGCCGTGAGCGTGTTGTTGCTCATCGCCTGCGCGAATATCGCGAACCTGCTGCTGTCGCGCGCGGCCGGGCGTGGTCGCGAAATGGCCGTGCGATGCTGCCTGGGTGCGAGTCCCCAGCGGATCGCGACACAGCTGCTCACCGAGAGCGCGCTGCTCGCAGCCGCCGGCGCGGCGCTCGGAGTGGTGCTCGCGTTCGCCGCTGTTCGCCTCGTGCGGCGACTGCCGCAGATCGAGATTCCGCGCGTCCAGGACATCCGCGTCGATCCAGTCGTTCTGGCGTTCGCCGTGGGCGTCACGGCGATCTCCGCGCTCTTGTTCGGACTCGCGCCGGCGCTGCGCGCGGCTCGCGTCGACCTGCAGACCAATCTCAAGGACGGAGCGCGTGGATCGTCAGCCGCCGGCACACGACGGCTGAGCGATGCATTCGTCGTCGTACAGTTCGCGCTGTCGCTCGTGCTGCTCGCAGGTGCCGGACTTCTGATCAAGAGCCTCGGGAAGCTTGTCGCCATCGATCCTGGCTTCCGCGCCGAGCATATGCTCGTCGCGCGCATGCAGCCTCCGTATCCGCGCTACGGGAGCGACACCGTCGTTCGGAGCTTCTACGAGCGCGTGGTGGAGCGCACGTCGGCCATCCCGGGCGTCCGGGCCGTCGGTCTGACGCAGCGCGCGCCACTCACGCGTGGCAATCCGCAGGACAACGTCATCGCCGAAGGGCACGAGCCCAGGCCCGGCGAGCCGATCGTCGTTTCGAACGTTCGATACATCACCCCGGGCTACTTCGCTGCGATGGGAACGCCGGTGCTGCAGGGGCGGTCGTTCACGGCCAGCGACGGACCATCCAGTCCACACGTCGCGGTCGTCGACGAAACATTCGCGCGGCGATTCTGGCCCGACGGCAACGCGGTCGGGAAGCGCATCGCCCATGAGGGCGATACGTCATCGACACGCTGGCTGACGGTCGTGGGCGTCGTGCCTAACGTGCGACACGCGAGCCTTGGCGAGCCGCTCAATCTCCAGGTGTACGAGCCGTACGCGCAGCGAACGCCCTGGACCATGTACCTCATCATCAGGGCCGCCCTGCCGCCGCAGACCCTCCTCGCATCCGTGCGCGCACAGGTGGCGTCCATCGATCCGGAGATCCCGCTCTACGAAGCGCGGACGATGGAAGAGGCCGTGTCGCGGTCGCTGGCGACTCGTCGTCTCACGAACACCCTGCTCACGTCATTTGCGATCGCGGCCTTCGTCCTCGCGGCGATCGGGATCTACGGCGTGATCTCCATCAGCGTCGCGGGCCGAAAGCGCGAGTTCGGTGTTCGCCTGGCGCTCGGCGCACAGCCCGGCAACGTGTTGAGGCTCGTGATGCGTCAGGGGACGTGGCTCGCACTCACGGGTATCGCGATCGGAATGCTGGGGGCGACGTGGGTGGTGCGCTTTCTTCGCGGACTGCTCTACGGCGTGAGCGCATTCGACGTCCCGACGTTCCTCGGTGCCACGGTGCTGCTGGCCGTCGTTGCGATCGCGGCGTGTCTGATTCCGGCTCGTCGGGCGACTCGTGTTGCTCCGGTCGTGGTGTTGAGAGAGTAGCAGCCGACGGGTGTCATCCCGAGCGAAGCGAGGGATCCTTCTGTCCGGTTCTCGTGGCGTGCCACGAGGATCGCACGCAAGATCCCTCGCTTCGCTCGGGATGACACCCCGATGGGTACAGCCACTATTGCGTTCGAACTTTGTACGTCCGCTCGTAGAACGGCTGATCCCCGTTGTTGATCGTGGCCCTCACGGTGAACATCAACTCCTTACGGACCGACGGCGTTACCTGGCACCCACTGAGAGCGATGCTCTGCGAGCCACTCGCAGGGATTGTCACTGGTAGCGGCGTGTACACGCAACCCGTGACGGTCGCCTGGACGAGATTCGGACCGTCTCTGAATGTTGCATTGACGATCGCCAGGCTGGTGACGAAGACTTGCTGCGTACCGCCGCTCGAATTTCGGATCGAGAAGTTTCCGCTCAGGGCATCGTTCAGGGCACCGTTCACCAATGTGAAGCTTCCGGTCTGAAGCGCGATGCTGCCACCAGAAACCGCTGGAGGGAGGTTGTTGATCGGATCGGGCACACCGGCAGGAACGCCCGAGCCGCCCGCGCTGAGCGAGAAGCCGATGCACTCTGTCGCGTTGATCCCTCCCTCCGCGACAGATCCTGACGGCGTAAAGCCCGGGATGTTGTTCGAGTAGCCCGCGGGCATGTTGATCTCGCACAACTGGTACGACGCGGGCACGAGAGTCGCGATGCCGCTCACGTTCTCACAGGCCGCATTCGGATTCGGCGCGCAAGCGAAGTTCACCACACCGGTCGCCAGAATTGCCGAGCCGGTCGCGACGACCGTCCCGCTAGTCGACGTCGAAGCGCCTGTCCGGATTTCGAATTCCCAGGCCCGCGACAGCGGCAGACCGCCATTTTCCCGCTTGTTCACCAGCACCGTCGCGCGCTTGGCATTGGTGAACGTGCACGTGACGTTCGCGCCTTGTGCCAGTGTGATCGTCGCCGCCCGAGTAGCGATGCTCGCCGAGCCACCCGCAGTACACGTCAGCGCGGTCAGGTCGAAGCCCGGCGTCGCTGCCTCGGTCACGGTGTAGACACCCGGGGCGAGACTGGAGAACGTGTGCGTATTCGGGAGCGTACCATCGGAATCGTCGTCCAGGATGAAGTTCGAGAGGCCACTGCCCGTGGTCGTGAACGAAAAATCCTGTGGGTCGGTCGGGACCACGGTTTTGACGATCGTGATGCTGCCCGTTTGCGGCGGCGGCGATCCGGTCGATATCACGACCGGCTGACAATTGCACTGGGACACGGTGCCAGGCAGCGTTCCAGCCCGGAACCCATTGGGCCCACTCACCGACGCGACGGGGCACTCGCGTTCGTCTGCCGGGGTCGACCATGCGACGCAGGCTGAGATCTCGAGGGACCCCGACGGGCCGGCCTGGCAGATGGTTGTTACCACACCCAGATCGATTTCCGCGCTCGAGCCGGCGCTCATGTTCCCGCACGAATCCGGGACGGGGTCCAGATTGGTCACGCCTGGAATACCCACCGGGAGATTGTAGTGGTTGCACGATCCGGTCTTGGCATCTCCGCCGTCGGTGGCAAGCCAGAACCCGATATCATAACGATCACTCGTTGCGTTCGCCTGGAAGGTCGTTTGCAGTTTGAGGAAAAGCACAGAGCCCTGCACGCACGAAATCGGATTCGACCCGAGGGGGAACCAAGTAACGCCGTCCAGTGATATTTCGGTGGCGACGATGTAGGGAGCGTCGACGTCGATCGCTGTGCAGTTCAGATCAGTCAGCTGATGCATTCCGAGGACGAACTCGGACCAGGTAAGGGCATCGTTAGCGAGGCACGCCCCTGCGTTGTTGAACGGCGTGCTAGCCCCAAAGGAAGGTCTCGACGAAGCGGCTTCGCTCGGCAGCGCCGGCGGATGGTCTGCGCATCCAAGAGCGAACGACGCGATGCCAGCGACAACGGTGGATACCGCGACGACCTTCTTCATACGACGCTCCGCGCTGAAGAGGACAGCTCGCGGGGCATCGGCGCCTCGCATTTCGATTTTGGCCAACCGACGGTCTTTCGCCCACTGGCGCTGCGATCATCGAAGCGCGATGGGCTCCGCCACAAGAACCTGCATCGGCGCGGCACCGACGAGCCGTACGAGGAGTGGCGCCTAACGCCTGACGCGTGCGCCCGCGACCTCGTGGGACGTGTGACGGTGGGGAGAGAGCCGGCAAGATCTGCATGACACCGCGCGGAGCGGAGCTCCGACGTCCATAGTTGGTGTCGGTACACGCACGACACCGCGGCGAGTCGTGCGCTGGTCGTCGAGGCAAGGGTGACGAGCATCATTACCCGTCTTTGCGGCGAGGTCGGGCGAACATACGGATCACATTAGGAAACGTCAACCGACGCCGACGCCTTGTCCGTGGCGGTAGAAGCCTACGGGCCGAGTCCCCTGTCCTCAGTCCCGCCGTCAACGATGCGCCGATGATGGATCCCTGACGCTTCGGGTGAAGGCGGGGACGAAGCCGGAGGATCGGCCGTTCACGCTGCGCGCGCGAGGGTCGTTCGGTGTCCTGTATCATCAGGAGTGGTTCGAGGGAGGCCCGCGAAACCAGGGCGCGAGAGTCCTGATTCCTGCGTCACCTTCACGCCGGCCTGCGGATCACAAACGCTCGTTGCACACAGCGCAGGCGTCGAACGGCGCACGCGTGGAAGGTGCGATGCGGCACGGCGCGACGCGCTCACGAACCGCAGATTGCTGCCACGGTGACGACAGCCCGCTGGCCGGACGCGCGGTCACGGGCGCAAATGTCGCCACCAAGACATCCACTGGTTTCTCAACGGCGGGATCGCTGCCCACGAGGGCGAGCGACAAGGGCAAACCCGGCGAAAGTCGGCGACGCAAAGCTCCGAGGCTACCGTTCGCGCGTTAGGCGCGGATCACGCCGGTCGAGCCACCGCCCGACCTCCAGCCCGGAGAGAGCCATGTCCCCGACCACGCGTTGGTCAGTTCCGACCATCGCGCTCGCCGCTGCCATCATTGGCTGCGCCGAGCCCACCGCTGCGCCCGGCCCGATCGCGCGGAGCGGCCTCACCCCTAGCGCGTCGACCGGATTCCCCACCGGAACGACGCTCTACAAGTTCAACCTCCTTGGCGTCCCGAGAGGCAAGACCGCCAGCATGACCGGCGACGCGGGCAAGCGGATGTTCGTGCCCCTCTGGGGGAATGCGAAGATCTACCTGCAGCAAGGCCCGTTCGACATCATCGATGCGAACGCCACCGACGGAAACGGCGGCACGTTCCAGCTGCCGGATCCGCAGATCGACGACACCGAGTACACGTGGTACGGCGTGTACATCCGCCCGAAGGGAACGCCGAGGGGCAAGGCCACGCTGTCATCGTGCAAGATCGTTGATGGCGAAGAGGTGTGCTCGACCGAGAGCTACGTCCTCGTGCGCGGCACCGGCAAGCCACAGGTGGAGAACGTGAGCAAGGAGCTGCTCACCGTCTGTCTCGACCTCGACCACATCGTCGAGACGAATCCCTGCGACGTGCGCGAGTTCCTGTTCGATGACGCGCTCGCGCAGTACCTGTGGAACGTCGACAACGAAGGGCTTCGGAACGCCGAAGTCCGCTTCATCGAGATTCCGCAGGGGCCGTTCACCCAGCCCTAACGAGCGTTGATCGCCAGTGGTGAGCCGACGCTCGGCCCGCCGCTGCGCGAGTCTCGTTGCCGTGACGATGCTCGGGACGCTCAAGCGCCCGGGACTCGTCGGCTGGGACGCCCACAACGACCGCGATGTCGTCTGCCGCGACCACGGCATCACGGTCGAAGCAACGCAGCATGATCCGCAGCACCCACCTGTCGGCGACGGCGCCGACTCCCCCGCAGCACGCCTAACGCACGAGGAAACGTCCTATGCACCGCCTCCTGTTCCGCCCGACTCTATTCGCTCTGGCCCTGTCCGCCGCCGCGTGCGGTGACGCGGCCACCAACGCCATCGCACCAAGCGCCGCGCGCCCGTCGTTCGGCATGTTCAACGCGGAGGCGCCGGTGCCGGTGCCGGTGAGCGCCGTGCGCTCCGGTGATAATGTGACAATCACGTTCATGGACGACGCCGTGGACGAGACCATGGTCTCTGCTTACTTCAGCGGCGGCGCCGACTTCGCGGTCACGCAGAACATCGTCGGTACGCGAACCACGGGCCAGCGGTCGGCGGTCGTGGCGGTCCCCTCCGGCTATCTCAACGTGCAACTCCGGTATCTCTGGAACCCCACGCCGGAAATTCAGGACTCGCAAACGTGGGGGCCGTTCTCGACCAAGATCGCCGTTACGGACGGTGGGACGGTCACCGGCACGACCTCCAAGGGCAAAGGCAATCGAAAATAGGTCGATGGCTGGTGCGGTAGGGGTCGTTCACCCGGCCCTAACGAGAATCGTTCGCGCGGCGGCGACCACGTTCGGTCGCCGCCGCGCGAGTCTCGTCTGGTAGCCCCACTACCAGAGGTACGGCACCAGACGATACCGGACACGGGCCTGGTACTCAGCGTAGCCCGGCAGCTCGCGGGCGAGCATTCGCTCCTCTTCGAGCAAGCGCCAGGCGAGAACCAACACCATCACAACAAACGCGATGAGCCCGCGGTACGAACCCGACGAGATCGACGGCTGTGAAGGCGGAGGCGCCCAGGAACACCGCGAGATACAGCCATGCCTGCCAATAGTCGATGGTCCGGGCAGGGACGAACAACAACACGCCTACGACAACCGCGAGCGCGACGAGCGCGAGCGATGCTCGCGCGGTGAGAGTCATCGTCGATTCATGAACGCCCTCCCGGTGGCATTCCCCTCGCCCGGAGCCTAACGCGCAGTGGCACGATACATCATTGCTGAAACAGAAATCGGACCGCGCGGTTGAACGCTTCTGGCTTGTTACCCGAATGCCGCTCGCCCGCGATGAGACGGCTCTCGAACGTCAGCCCCCGATAGTTGCGGGCGCGCATGCGACGTACCAGCTCTTGCACGGGCCCCGACAGCGGCTCCTGATCGCCCACTGCAACGTACAACTTTGCCGGGAGCTCCCGGTGCGCCGCTGCGTAGGCAGCTTCGTCGGCGAACGCACCGCGATTCGCATAAGTCACCGCCGGGCTACCGGCGGCATATCCGGCGAACAGTCGGGGCTTCGTGAACATCGCGTAGAGCGTGAACAATCCGCCGAGCGAGCTGCCCATGAGCGCTCGATGCGCGGGATCGGCGGGGTAGTTCGCCTCGACGTACGGAATGAGCTCGGTCTCGAGGAACGTGAGGAACTTCGCAGCCTGGCCGGATCCGGGGTTCGACGGCGAGGCGTGCGGCGTGTAGTCCACCGCCCGCAACGAATCGTACGTCGCGTTAGGTCCGGAGTACGTGACGCCGATGATGATCACGTCCGGAACGAATTTGTCGTAGAACAGCCCGCCCTGGATGGACGTGAGAAGCTTGAAGTCCCACTGCGCATCCAACAGGTAGAGCACCGGGTGCTTCCTGCCCGAGCCGGGCTCGAGTCGAGTCGGAAGGTACACGTAGAGATCGTAGTTGCGCCCAGTGACGTTCGACTGGAGAGCGCGCACCTCGGTGTTCGGGATCGTGACTTGCGGATACGTCGGCCGCGACGCTTGTGCGCCGGTGGCGAGCGGGAGCAACAGGAACGACGGAATCAGAACGACTCGCGATCTCATCTCATTCTCCGTTATCGACTGTCATCCCGAGCGTCACCGCGCCCCGACGACGTTGATCAGCGTCCCGATCGGCGGCACGTCGATCCGGATCTCATCACGGGGTTGGAGCGTAAAGCCTTCCGGCGGGACAATGCCTGTACCGGTGAGAAGCACGCACCCGTCCGGGAAGCTCGTTTCGCGGTACAGAAACTCGACGAGCTCGCTCGCGTCGCGACGCATCTGCGCGAACGTCGTCTCACCGGATACCACTGTATGGCCCCCGCGCGTCACCCGGAGCTCGATGCGCGTCTCGGGCGGCAGCGAGCCGGTGCTCACGAGCATCGCGGGCCCGAGTGCACATGCGCCGTCGTAGATCTTCGCCTGCGGGAGATAGAGCGGGTTCTCTCCTTCGATATCCCGCGAGCTGACGTCGTTGCCGATCGTGTACCCGATGATCTCGCCACGCGCGTTGATGCATAACGCGATCTCGGGCTCCGGGACGGTCCAGCGCGCGTCACGACGCACGCGCACCACGTCGCCCGGGCCACGAACACGCCACGGCGCCGCCTTGAAGAAGAGCTCGGGACGATCCGCCTCATACACGCGGTCGTAGAAGCTCCCGCCACCCGCCTCCTTCGACTCCTCCAGGCGCGCCGCTCG
>Ga0207674_10002551_pt1 | contig 22933 bp, 19 predicted proteins | sample KBSCornC72_FD_184303 | JGI IMG/M metagenome (GOLD analysis project Ga0207674, IMG submission 184303) | Corn rhizosphere microbial communities from Kellogg Biological Station, Michigan, USA - KBS Corn C7-2 (SPAdes) (version 2) | ecosystem: Host-associated > Plants > Roots > Rhizosphere > Soil ...
GCGGTCGTGAAGAGTGACAAACAGAAGCCAGCGACAATCCGCGACGTGGCGCGCACGTCGGGCGTGTCCGTCGGAACCGTTTCACGCAGTCTGAACGCGCCCGACTCGGTACGCCCGGACACGCTCGGCAAAGTGCGCGCCGCAATCCAGGCGCTGCGCTTCCAGCCCGACTCGCGCGCTCAGAACATGCGCCGGCGGCGGACCGCGACGGTTGGCTTCGTTGTCGATGACATCGCCAATCCGCTTCACGCGTGATGGCGATGCACGGTGTTCTCCGCCGCCTTCCTCGCAACCGTCATCCGCACCTCGACGCCCCTGCTGCTCGCGACACTGGGCGGCCTCATCTCGGACTTGAGCGGTGCCCTCAACGTCGCCCTCGACGGCATCATGCTGATCGGGTGCCTGACCGCTGTGATCGTCTCGCACTATGCGCCCTGGTATGTCGGCGTACTCGCCGGCGTCGGTGCTGGCGCCGCGGTCGGCCTGATCATGGCGTTCTTCCACCTGCGCATGAAAGCCGACATCATCATCGTCGGCTTCGCCATCGGTGCACTGGCGACCGGCGGGACGGTGTTCGCGCTCTCGATCGCCACCGGCGGCGACAAGGGCACCTCGATCAACCTGCCCTCCGGTTCGGTGCCGGCGATCGACTTGAGCTTCCTCGGCGGCATCCCCGGCATCGGCCCGATCCTCGTCGCGCTCTTCTCGGGCCATTCGCTGCTCAGCTGGGTCGCCGCCTTCCTCGTCTTCGCCATTTGGTACTTCCTTTATCGCACCCCCTGGGGCCTCTGGCTCCGCGCCGTCGGTGAATATCCCGCGGCGCCGGAAGCCGCTGGCATTCCGGTGAACACCGTCCGCTTCTGGAGCCTCATCGTCTCAGGCGCTCTCGCCGGCCTCGGCGGCGCGCAGCTCGCGATGTTCAACTTCATCGGCTTCACCGCCAACATGACCGCCGGCCGCGGCTTCATCGCGCTGGGCGCCGTGCTGCTGGGGGCACGCCACCCCGTCGGCGTGATGTTCGCGGCGCTGCTCTTCGGCGCGTTCGACGGCCTCACCAACGTTCTGCCGGGGCACTATCCTTGGATCCCGCCTGAGCTGATCCGCATGATCCCGTTCGCGGTGACCATCCTGGCGCTGCTGCTGTTCTCCTACCGAGCCCAGCGTGCTTTGGCCCTGCGCGGCGTAAAAGCCTAGGCCCTCGCCGCGAGCAATCGCAGACAGGTCTCGAACGCCGTTGTATCGGTGTAGAGCCGATCCGCCGCCGCGGCGTGAACGATCACCTGCCCGCCGCGCCGCTCGACACCACCCTGCATCATCAGATTGTCGGCCATGTCGACATCCTCGACCGCCAGCCCGTCCACCCCACGCAACCGGCCGCTCGCGTCGGTATGAACATTCCCGTCGTAGTAGGCGATCGTCCGCGTCCTGAGATCCTCGGCGACATTGGTGTAGGCGAAGGCGTGCTTGCCCTGCGCGCACATGTAGCCGAGTTCGTAGCAGGTGCCGGTGTCGGCATTGATGCCGTGATACGGCGTGAGGTTAGCGATGATGGCGTCGGCCAAGTCCATCATCCTCTCGTCGATCTCGCTGATCGCGCGTCCGAATTCCCGCTTGGTAGGCTGCGGCGGGATGACGAAGTCGCCCGGCGACACCGGGATCAACCCGGCCGCGCGCGTCAGTGCGATCTTGATGTCGAGCTGCTCTCGGGCGTTCGGCAGGAACACCTCCGGTCCCGCGAGATAGACTTTGAGGCTCATGCAGAAACTCCGGAAACGCTGCGACCGTCGACCCACACCTCGGCAATATTGGCGCGGGTTGCGGTGTAGAGAATCTTTTCGAGGATGGCGGTCGGATCAGCCACGCCGAACAGCCTGACGCCACCGGCCTCACGCGACGGATCGATCGCCATCGCATCGAACCTGTATCCCGGCGCGAATACCCCGATCGGCAGGTCGAGCGCAACGCCGCCGCCGGCCGTTGCCAAATGAAAGGCCGTGGCCATCGTCACGGCGGAGCCAGGCATGCCGCGTTCGGCTTGCGGTTTCTTTGGATCGACTCCGCTCTCGAGCATGCGCGACACCTGGACGGTCGAGCGCGCTGCCTCGAAGATCGAGCTAATCGGCCCACCGGAGATGTCGGTACCAAGTCCGACATGCAGCCCCTTCTCCAGCGCCCGCCGCAACGGGAACACTGCATTGGCGAAGTAAGCATTCGACACCGGGCAATGCGCAACCGCCGAACCATGATCGTGGATGGTGGCCATGTCGGCATCGGTGATGAAGTTGGAATGCGCCAGCACGGTGCGCCGCGTCAGCAGCCCGAACCGCGCCAGCGCCGAACTATCCGTCTCGCCGTAGCGCTCCAGAGCGTAGCCATGCGCCCAGTCGCTCTCGGAGCAATGTGTCTGCACGTGCGCACCAGTCGTCGCGGCAAGCGCGCCCAGTCCGTTCAGCACCTCATCCGTGCAGCTCGGGATGAAGCGCGGCGTGATCACCGGCAGCACCCTCCCGCCATTGTCCGGATGTCCACGGACATACTCGATGAGCGCTTCCGTCTCCGCCAACGCGGCCGCTGCCGACGTATCACGATAGTAGTCCGGACACGATGCCGGATCGTCCATCACCACCTTGCCGATCAGCGCTCGTTGGCCGCGGGCAATCGCTAGGTCAACGAGAAGCTTGGTGGCGGCGAGATCGACCGTCGCGAAGTAGAGCGCCGTGGTGGTGCCATTGCTCAGCAGGTCGCGCACCAGCGCGTGGTAGCGCGGCCGCGCGAAGTCGAGATCGGCGTATTTCGCTTCGAGCGGAAAGGTGTACTTGCCGAGCCAGACTTCCAGCGGCTCGTCGAGCGCCTGCCCGAGCTGGGCATACTGCGGCGCGTGCACATGCAGATCGACGAAGCCCGGAAGCAGGCACGCCCCGGAGGCGTCGATGGCATCTCGTGCTGCAGTGTCGTATTCAGAGGTGCCCGGTGCGATCACGTCCTCGATCGTGCCATCGTCGGCAACCGCTATGATCGCGTCGGCCAGGACCTCGACGCGATCGGGCTCCGGTGCATGGAACCATGTCCCGCGTATCCGGCGGCCAGCGACTGAACTCACGCCCAGACCACCTTGTGCGTCTCACCCGTCTGCACGTTGACGAAGCCTTCAGGCGCCGCTTTCGACGGCGCCACCAGCACCCACCGCCACGGGCTGCAGGTCAGCGTCGCGAACTTCAGGAATTCCGGGAATCCCGGCTTCCACAGGTTGAGCGCTGACGGCGCGTACATCCAATCGACCTTCGCTGCCACGCGGTAGAAGGCCTGCATGTCGATGTCGAATTCCTCCGCCGTCCGCGCCGTCATCAGTCCCGCGATTTCGAGCCGCATTTCGGCGACGAGCCTGCCGCGATGCACCAGCGCCCAGCCGCCCTGGATCTCGCTCAGATGATTGACCGCCATCGCCATCGCCGCGTCCGACGAGCCGACGGCCCAGATGTTGTGGCTGTCATGTGCGACCGAGCAGGCGAGCGCCGTGTCCGGGTCGGCCGGACCGCATCCGGTCCAGAACATCGACGCCACGGCGCCGTCGCCGCGATAGCGATCGACCAGTGCCCACTTGGTGATCATCCGGCCGACGTCGCGCTGCACCTCGCCCTGAACAACCGGCAACGTCTCGACCAGGAAGTCCTCGTTCCAGTGGAATGGCCGCAGCACCGCAGCCTGCATCGTCTCGTGACCGGGCTCAGCCTTGATGGCGAAGTCGGCGGCACCGAGCGTTCGCCCGACATTCACGGTCCGGCTCGCCCACTCCGGCCAGTCGATGCGCACCTTCGGTCCCACATAGCTCTTGCGGTCCGACACCAGCCGACCATCCGCATAGACATGTGCGATAGAAAACGTCTCTACATCGTCCAGCAGCACCACGTCGGCATAGCGACCCGGCGCGATCGAGCCCACCCATTGCTCGATCCGCATATGCCGGGCTGGATTGATCGTCGCACATTGGATCGCGATCTCGGGCTGCAGTCCGAAGTGAATCGCATGCCGGACATTGTAGTCGGACGCGCCGAGCTCGAGCGTCTCTGACGCCGACCGGTCGTCGGTGGTGAAGGCGACGTTTTGCCAGTCCGGCAGCTTGCGCTCGAGCAGCCCCGGGATGATCACGTCATAGCTGAACGGTCTGAGCTCCGTGAAGATGCCGCGCTCGAGCCGGTCCCACGCCTCATTGAGCGCCCAGACCTCATGGTCCGAGCTCAGTCCGGCCGCGCTGAACGCCGATATGTCGTGCGGATCGGTAAGCCCGGACCCATGCCCCTCGACGACCGCCCGCCCTCCGAGCGTGGCGCCGATCATCCCCCACATCCGCGCATATCCCGGGTTCTCGGGGTTCCACACCGCCGGCCAGTCCATCACCTCGTCGAGGCTGGTGACATCCAGATGCTGCGACACGAAGTCCTGCTGCTCGTCGTGCCCGTAGTACCCGCCCGACTCCTCCCAGGCGCTAGGCGGCACCGCCGACCCCGGCTGCACGAACACCTTGAGCGGCGATCCCGCGCGGCGCGCCTTCTGCCAGAACTCGATGTTCTTGGCCCCATTCACATTGGCGAATTCATGGCTGGCCTCGCACGTCCACGTATTGCCCCGTGGCAACACGAGTTCGGCTTCAAACTCCGGTGTGATGTGAGTGGACTCGATATGCTTGTGCACCTCGCCCAGGCCGGGGATGGCGCTGAGCTCCGGATAGCGCACGCGCTCCCTGACGGTGCCGCGATACGACCCGATCGGTCCCACATAGGCGACGCGGCGCCCCGCGACGATGATCTCCTGCTTCTCCATCCAGGTGCGGGAGTACACCGAGAGCAGGCGCCCTACCTCGATCGCCAGATCGGCAGGTCGTTTGCCGAGCGCCACCAGCACGAGATTCTGCCGGATCGCGACTTCCGCCGCGGCATCGAGGATCAGGTCGTCGGTATCGATTTTTCAGGCTCCTGGTAAACCGGTTTACCAAACCTGCCGAAAAACGCCGGACGTGGCAAGCGGCAGCCGATGGCGCGCATCCCGCTCTTGCCTGCAGGAGCAAGTTGCCTCACAACCGCACTTTGCAAAGTCATATGATGATTTGGAGATCCTCGTGGCAAAGCGCCTCGTCATAGCGCACCGCGGCCATTGCGTCGGTGCCCCGGAACAAACCTTGGCCGCCTACTCCCTCGCGATCGACCTCGGCGCCATGATGATCGAAGCGGATCTTCGGTTCACCCGGGATGGCGTCCCGGTGATGCTGCACGACGCCGATGTTCGGCGTACGACGAACGGCAACGGGCTGGTTGCCGAACTCGACTGGGCCGACCTTCGCCGCCTCGATGCCGGCACCTGGTTCGACCCCCGCTTCAGCGCCGAGCGCATTCCTCGCCTCGACGATCTCTTCGATCTAGCCGCACGCCGCGGCATCTGCCTCTGCATCGAGGCCAAGGGCAAGAGCGCCGACAACCATCGCACGGCAATGTTCGCCGCTCGCGAGATCGCACGCCGTGGCCGCCTCGAGCTCGACGTTGTTGCCTCGTTCGATCATCAGGCCCTTGCCGCCGCGGTTGAGGCGGTCCCCGGACTGCGCACAGCGCCCGATCGGCTTCCCGAACGCGGTCCCTCCGTCGCCGGCGATCTCATCACACAGGCACGTGCGGCACGGGCGTCGATCATCCAGCATCACTTCGCCGATCTCGACCCGGCCGTGGTGGCAGAGGTGCAAAGTGCCGGGATCGAGGTCTGGGCGTGGCCGCCGGCTAATCGCCCGGAGGCACAGCTCGCCTTCGATAGCGGCGCCATCGGCTTGATGGGCGACGACGTCGCGGCGATCATCGAAGTAATCGGCCCCCGGCAATTGACAGTGACGACCGACGAGTCTAGGTCATAAGTCATCATATGTCTTCGAGGAAAGACATGCGTTCTCTCGCCGAACTCGATGAGCGCCTTTCCCGTCCATCACCTGCACTTGTCCGGGATTTGCAGGAACTGGACGGTGACATTCTCGTCTTAGGCGCTGGCGGCAAACTCGGGCCAAGCCTCGTAAGCCTCGCTCTGCGCGCCGTCTCCGGCACGAAGCGCGTGATCGCCGTCTCCCGCTTCACCGAGGAGGAACCCGCCCGATCGCTCGAGGCGCAGGGGGCGACGATCCTTCGCGCCGACATCACCGACGACGCCGCGCTGGCTGCATTGCCCGAGGTGCGCAATGTCGTCTTTCTCGTCGGCAGCAAATTCGGCTCGACCGGCCGCGAGGCCGAGACCTGGTACACCAACGCCTACCTCCCTGGGCGCGTGGCGGATCGGTTCCGAGCGAGCCGGATCGTCGCCCTGTCGACCGGCAATGTCTACCCGTTCACGCCGGTCGGCAGCGGCGGCCCCACCGAGACGTCACCGGTCGGCCCCGTTGGCGAATATGCGATGAGCTGCCTTGGTCGCGAGCGCGTCTTCAGCCGCTTCGCCAAGGCCAATGGTACGCCGCTGGCCCTGATCCGGCTCAACTATGCCGTCGAGATGCGCTACGGCGTGCTCGTCGACATCGGCCGCAAGGTGCTCGCTGGCGACCAGGTCGACGTCACCATGTCGGCCGTGAACGTCGTGTGGCAGGGATATGCCAACGAAGTCACCCTGCGGGCGCTGCGACACGCGGCACCAGATCCGTTCGTTCTCAATCTCACCGGCCCCGAGACGCTCTCGGTGCGGCAGCTCGCGCAACGCTTCGGCGAAGTGATGGGCAAGGAGGCGCAGACCACCGGCACGGAAGCGGCTTCCGCCCTGCTTTCGAATGCCTCCAAATGCATGCAGATTTTCGGCTACCCCGATGTCACGCCGATGCAGATGATCGACTGGATCGCGGTCTGGCTGCAGGCGGGCCTGCCGCTGCTCAACAAGCCGACTGGCTTCCAGAAACGCGACGGGAAGTTCTGATGTCGCCGCTCGAGCTCTTTGCCGAAGGTTGCGTGATCCCGGCGCATCCCCTTGCTCTTACCGCCGACCGCAAGCTCGACGAGCGGCGCCAGAAGGCAGTCGGTCGCTACTACGCGGCGAGCGGCGCCGGTGGCATGGCCGTGGGGGTGCACACGACGCAATTTCCCATCCACGACAATGGCATGCTGAAGCCGGTGCTCGAAATCGCCCTCGAGGCTGCCGGCGAGGCCGGGCGCCCTCTCGTGATGGTCGCTGGCGTGCAGGGCGACGTGACGCAGGCAGTCGCCGAGGCTCGGCAGGCCCGCGACCTCGGATACCACATGGCGCTGCTGCGCCCGGCTGCAGGCACCGACGACGAGATGATCGCTCGCGCCAGGGCCGTCGGTGACGTGCTGCCGGTGATCGGTTTCTATCTGCAGCCCGCCGTTGGCGGCCGCGTGCTGTCGCGCGAATTCTGGCGTCGCTTCGCCGCCCTCGACTGCGTCGCCGGCATCAAGGTCGCGCCATTCGACCGCTATCGCACGCTCGATGTCCTCAATGGCGTGGCGCAGTCGGGACGACACGACAAGGTCGCGCTCTATACCGGCAACGACAACAACATCCTCGGCGACCTCATTATGCCGTACGAACTCGAAACGGGCAGCGGCCGCACCACGATCCGTTTCGTCGGCGGACTCCTCGGCCAGTTCGCGGTGTGGACCAGGGCTGCCGTGGACCTCCTCAACGATGCGAAGGCCGCAACCCGCGGCGATGCGGTGGCTCTGTCGCGCGTGATGCGCGCCGATGGCCAGCTGACCGACGCCAACGCCGCACTGTTCGACGTCGCCAACAACTTTCACGGCTGCATTGCAGGCATCAATGAGATCCTCGCGCGACAGGGGCTGCTCGCCGGCCGCTGGTGCCTTGATCCGCACGAAGACCTGTCACCCGGGCAGGCTGCCGAGATCGATCGCGTCTGCCGAGCCTATCCGCATCTGGCCGACGACGCCTTTGTTGCGGAGCATCGCGACGCCTGGTTGAGATGATTGGCACGATCACCCCAGCGGAATGGGCGGTCGAGACAGACCCCGACACCGGGCGCAAGGTCACGCGACTGACCGACGGCCGCTCCAATTCCTACGCCCTGTATTACTTCACGACCTCGGTCACGCCGGACGGTCGATATCTCGTGTTCCACAGCGAGCGGAGCGGTGAAGTCCAGCTCTATCGGCTCGACCTCGAGACCGGGGAGATCGGCCAGCTCACCGACGGGCACACACGCGATGCAGGCTGGGCCATCTGGTGCGAGTGGCACCTCGACGGCATCTACAACCACCTCTCGGCCATCCACCCGGTCACGGGCGACGTCTACTACTTCGAAGACCACGAGATTCGCAGTACGAACGTCGCGACCTTCGCCAACCGCACCGTGACGACCCTGCCCAAGGGACAGATGCCCATCGGTCAGTCGGCCTTCTCGCCCGATGGCCGCTGGTTTGCCTACATCCACGCCGACGAGACCAAGTTCCGCGCGCTGCTGACCCAGCGCGAGATCGACACGAGGGCCGGGCGCTTCCATTGGGATCCCGACCATCACCACGTCTTTCGCAATGCGCTCGGCGCAACGCTCGCTCTAATCGACACACAGACGGGCAAGCAACGCACGGTGATCACCACCGACTACCACTTCCACCACGTCCTCTTCATCGACAACGAGACGATGCTGGTCAATCATCCAAAGGGTTGCGCGGGAATGTGGGTGGTGAGCCTCGATGGCAGCGGCGTTCGCCATCTGCGACCAGCGGACGCGCCGGGTGCACATGGCGTTGCGGTCAACCACCAGGTCATCACCGAACGCGGCATCGCCTACGAGGCGACAGGCGAGGATGCCGCGGGCAACCGGATGACCTGGTTCGGCAAATACGATCCAAGGTCCGATACCTTCGAGGAAGGTCGCGTGCCCATCGATGGCTATGCCCATACCGGCTTCGATCCTGCCGGTCGCTTCGACTTCATCGAGAATGCCGGCGCACGGCACGAAATCTTCTCGGTGCACCCCGCGCGGACAAATGGCGGACCGCTTGAGATCAAGCTGCTACGCCGCCTGTCGAGTCCGGCACACGATGATCAGCGACATCACGGCCATCCGTTCCTGTCGCCGGATCGCAGGACGATGTATTTCACCGATTGGTCGGCGGCGGGATTCGACCAGATCTGCGCGCTCGACGTTGCGGATCTGACCGCCTAGGCGTCCGCCCCGAGCAAGGCCTCGATCGCGTGCATCAGTCTGACGGGAGCCAGAAGCTCCTCGTGCGAGAGGCACGCGTGTCCGGTTTGGAGCATCTTGGCAAACTTCGCGGCCACCGGCGCCATATAGTCGTCCCCCAGCGGGATCGGCTGCGTGAACTCGAGGCCCTTGCCAACGACCTCGACGCCGAACGCTGAATTGCCGGATGGACCAAGCGGTCTGAACTCGAGTGTCGCAGTCGTCCCGTTCGTCCGGAACTGCACAACCGGCAAGTCGCCCGATTTGCGCTTCAGCTTCTTCCATCCCGGCCCCAGCAGCTCCTGCACGAGCTCGACCGTGTGGATGGCATAGAAGATCGCGCCGCCATACTCGCTGTCGGGATACCATGTGCCATAGGCCATGACCGCGATTTCGCCGTCGATCCCGGCGAGGCGCGCTTTGAGTCGCGCCGTCTCCGCCTGCCAGCGTAGCGCGCTGCCCGACAGAAGCAGTGCACCGTGCTGCTCGGCCGCGGCAACGATCGCCTCGGCGTCAACGACGGAGTTGGCCAGTGGCTTGTCGACGAAAGTGGGCTTGCCTGCAGCGAGACTCGCAATGGCAGCCGCGCGATGCAGATCGCCATGACGATGCCCGACGATTACCGCATCGACCATCCCCAACAGATGCTGAACGCTCGCTGCGCGCGTCAATCCTGGCGCGAACGCCTCCAGTTCCCGCATTCGGGAATTGTCACCATCGGCCATCGCGGTGATGCGCAAACCGTCGTGACGACCTTCGCGGTTGAAGTGCCTGAGGAAATCCTCGGCGTGGCTGGAATCGAGGCCGATGAGGCCGATGCGCTTGCTCATGGGGTCTGCAAAGTCACTTGACGGTCAGGGGGTGCACTGACACATTAGTCATAAGTCATCATATGTTCTTAGACAACGACTAGTCTCGCCTCGGCATCCGCATCGCCTCCAGGGAAGGAACAAACACGATGAGAACCCAACTGCGCCCATTGCTTCTGATGACAACGACGGCGCTTGTCGCGACCACGCTGGGCATGGCCATGCCCGCGCTGTCGGCCGACAAGACGCAAGTGACTGTGCTGACCATCGGCTATCCCGACAAGGACACGACCGACGCAGCAAGCGGTGCCATATCGCCGGGCATCGACAAGCTCGAGGCGGCATTCGAAGCCGCGAACCCGAACATCGATCTGGTGATCACCAATATCCCGTGGGGCGAAGGCGCCACCGGTTACGCGCCCAAGACCGAGGCTATGGTGAAGGCCAACCAGTCCTGCCTCTATGAGATGCCCGGCGCCGCCAGCTACGCGCGCCGCGGCCTGCTCGCCAACCTCGACGAGATGATCGCCAAGGACAAGGACTTCAAGAACGTCTGGGGCAAGCAGATCGAGACCGACAAGATCTGGGGCCCGGACGGCCAGCACCTCTACTACATCCCAAACAACACCGGCGAGCGCGTGTTCAACTGGGACGCTACGATCTTCGCCGACTACGGTGTCGAGCCTCTGAGCAAGAATCCCACGCTCGATGAGATCGCGACCAAGGCCAAGGCCCTGACCGGCACCGATCCCAAGACCGGCAAGCAGACCTATGGCTACTACTACCAGGGCAAGTACGCCGTCTGGCAGTTCCTCTCCATTGCGCACGCAATGGGCGCCAACTGGGGTTCCATCGACAAGGACGGCAAGATGACCGTCAACTGGAACACGCCGGAATATCTCAAGGCGTTGCAGTGGATGGTCGACATGGCCAAATACGCTCCGGCGGGCGCGCTTGCCAGCGACGGCATGCCGGACGGCTTCCTGTCGGACGACAATGTGGTAGCAATCATACCGGAGGGAGAGCAGGGCTATTTCATCCAGCCGCTTATCGCCAATCCTGATCTGCAGAAGCGCTTCCGCTCCTCGTTCAATCTGCGCGGGCCGGACGGCGTCGGTGGCGTCGCCACGATCTCCCCGCTCGCCATGGCGGCGAGCTGCGAGAACAAGGACGCTGCCTGGACCGCACTCAAGTGGCTCGCCGGCAGCCCCGAAGCCGAAGCCTACTACTTCAAGGCCTCGGGCCGCCTGCCCACCAGCGACGCCGGCGCTCAGGCGATCCCCGCGATTGCGTCGTTCCCCGACGGTGACGTCGTGCTGACTCAGCCGCAATTCGCCGAGGCGCCCTATCCGTGGGCCGCCGATCAGCCGCGCTGGTCGCTGCAGACCGCACTCGAGTCGGCGCTCGCCGGCACCATGTCGCCGGCCGACGCCCTCGCCCAGGCGCAGAAGGAAGTCGACGCCTGGCTGGCGCAACAGAAGTGATGTGAATGAAGCCGGAGTCTTACGCGATCTCACAGGACTCCGGCTTCCTCTTCCGCCTTCGCCATGCCTTCCGCGGCACGCTGGTGTGGTACAGCTTCGTACTGCCGCCGCTGTTCCTGATCCTCATCTTCATCGGTTATCCCACCGCCATTACCTTCCGGCAGAGCTTCTTCTCGGAGACTCCTGGCGGCGGCGAGGAGTTTGCCGGCACCCATCATTTCGAGCGGCTGTTCGACAGTAATGTGTTCTGGGGCGCTGTCGCGAACACCTTTCTACTGGGTTTCGCCTATCTGGTGATCATCATCCCGGTGGCGACGATCTTCGCTTCGATGCTCAATCGGATCAGGCGCGGATCGACCCCGCTCAAGGTGATCTACTTCCTGCCGCAGCTGACCTCGTCGGTCGCTGTCGCCATCATGTTCAACTATGTGTTCCAGCCGGACTGGGGGCTGCTCAACGGCGCACTGCGCGCTATCGGGGTCACCAACCTCCCACTCTGGCTGGCGGAGCCACGCTACACACTCACCGGCTCCCGCGCCGCCGTGACCATCCTCGCGGTCTGGGCGGGGCTGGGGTATTTCATCATCGTCATCCTGGCCGGTCTGCAGTCCATCCAGCGCGACCTCTACGATGCCGCGGCGATCGACGGCGCCAGCCCGCTGCAATCTTGGTGGTTCATCACCTTGCCCAGTCTGCGACCGACCTTCATCTTCCTGATCATGACCGGCAGCATCGATGCGCTGGCGCGCTTTTCCGACCTGTGGACGCTTGGCGGTCCAGGCGGGTCGCCGGCGCGGTCGCTCCAGAGCGTCGTCATGTTCATGTACCAGCAGGGTTTCGAGAGTCAGGATTTTTCGCTCGCCGCGGCTACCGCGGTGGTCTTCTTCCTGATCGTCCTGCTCATCACCACCATTGCGTTCTGGGGCTTCCTCAGGCGCGAATTTAAGGCGGTTCGCTGATGGCCGAGACCACGATCTCCACCATCGATGCCCCGGCCTCCCACCGCTGGCGGCTGCCGCACGATTGGCGGTCGCAGACCGGAATGGCAATCGTGCTGATCATCGGTGCGCTGGTCATGCTGCTGCCCTTTGCCTGGATGCTGGCAACGTCGCTCTCGAGGAAAGCCAACATCTCGATGCCCAGGACTCCGAGCCTGTGGCCACCCGACCCGAGCCTCTTCAACTACAAGATCGCGACTGACAATCTCGAGATCGGACAGCTCTACCTCAACAGCCTCATTGTCGTCGGCGCCACGACGATCGGCTATCTCTTCTTCTGCTCGCTCGCCGGCTACGCCTTCGCCAAGGGCCGCTTCCCCGGCAAGACCGTGCTGTTCATCGCCTTCCTCGCAACGCTCTTCATTCCGTTCGAGACGCGTATGATTCCGCTCTATCTGTTCATGGGACAGCTGCATCTCACCAACACCTACTGGGCGCTGATCCTGCCCTTCCTCGCCGGCGGCTTCGGCACCTTCCTCATGCGTCAGACGATCGCCTCCATCCCCGACGAGCTGATCGAGGCGGCCCGCATCGACGGCGCCAGTGAGTTCAGGATCTTCTGGATGGTTATTCTGCCGCTGAGCAAGGCGACGCTCGCGACCCTGGCCATCATCAACATCATCTGGCGCTGGAACGACGTCCTCTGGCCGCTGCTGGTTACCTCCGATCGGAAGCTGTTCACGGTCACTCAGGGGCTGGCGCTCGAGGGCCATTCTCAGGGCACCTACACCGGCGTCGCCCTCGCCACGGCAGTTCTCGCGATCTTCCCGGTGATCGTCGCCTACCTGTTCCTGCAGCGTTACGTGATCCGCTCGGTGGTTTCGAGCGGCGTCAAAGGCTGAACAATGGTGGAAACTTGCGTCCAGTGCTGACCGGCGACATGGACAACCCTTGGCTGATCCTTATGTTCGGGCCAGTCGAGGAGATTTGAACGCCCCATGGCCCTGGCCCGTACCCGCCCCCTTCTGTCCGACGTCGTGCGGTCCGAGCTCAAGCGAGCCATCATCGAGGGCGAATTCCCCCCGACCAGCAAACTGCCGAACGAGGAGACCCTCTGCACCCGCTACAATGTCAGCCGCATCACGCTGCGCGAGGCCGTTCGCGGGTTGATCGAGGATGGCTACGTCATCCGGCGGCAGGGTGCAGGAACCTTCGTCACCTCAGGCCCTGCCCTGCGCAATTCGCTCGACACCAATTTCAGCTACACCGAATACCTGGAATCGACGGGCATCCGGGCCAGCAAGAAAGTCCTCGAGTCGCGCCGTGTCGCCGCCGATGATGAAGTCGCCGGCGAACTCGAGCTCGAGCCCGGCACCGATGTCGTGGTGGTCCGCCGGGTCCGCATTGCCGGCCGCCGCCCCGCGATCTACTCGATCGACAGTCTGCCGGCCGATATCGTCGACGCCAAGCGCGACGCGAAAGCGTTCAGCGGGTCGCTCTACAAATTGCTGTCGTCACGCGGCCACGATGTGGACCATGCCCGCACCATCATCACGCCGGTCGTCGCCACGGCGGAGATCGCCGGCATCCTCGAAGTCGGCGTCGGCGAGCCCTTGCAGCATCTGCGCCAGGTCGATGTCGACGGTGCCGGTCGTCCGGTGATGCGCTCCCTCGAATGGCACGTGCCCTCGGTGATCGAGCTGCGCGTCTACCGCCGCGGACCCGGCCCGCTGCTGCAATAGCGTTGGACAGGTCGCCAGCGCGTCGCTATCATAAGTCATCATATGACTTGAGCCGCGCGATGCCCGTTTCTCCCCCCATCTCCCTCATCGACGACATGGAGTGGTGCTGGTGGACGCGGCCGCGGGCGACCCGCATCGGCCACACTCTGTACGTCGGCGCTATCGACTCGAGCGGCGGTATCGTCGCCGCGACGATCGACATCAACTCCCGCGCCGTGACGAAGCATCGCCTGGCCCAGTTCGAAGCCGACGATCACAACAACCCCGCGCTGCTCGCCATCGAGGGCCGAGCGCTGATCTGCTTCTATTCCCGCCACGATGCCGCGGAGGGCCTGCGCTATCGCGTCTCACGCCGACCCTGCAACATCACCGAGTGGGAAGACGAAAAAATCCTCACCTTCGGCGGTTCCACTACCTACGCGCAGGTGCACCTCGTCGGCGAGGAGCTGCACCTGCTGACGCGCGTCGACGAAACGCGGTGGGGCTGGCGAATGTCGACCGATTGGGGCCGAACATGGTCGGCACCGCGCGATCTGCTCGCCTTCGATACCGATCAGCAGGTCTACATGGCGACGGCTCTGCTGGCCGATGGCGAAACCATGCGGCTGGGAGTTTCGGGTCACCCCAAGGAATACGAGCAGAAGCCGCTGCACGATGTCTGGGCCGCAGTTGTCAATCTCCGCACCGGCGACGTGACGCAGCCATCCACCGGCGCGCAACTTGGAAACCTGCGGACCGGTAAGGGCATGCCGCTCGACTACCACGCCCTCGACCTTGTCGGGCGCACGCCGGCGACCAGGACGGCCAACCTCTTCGACGTCAGCAGTGGCGAGGTGTTCGAGATCGCCTTCACCACCAAGATCAAGGACGACAAGTCCACCCGTGACGCCCGTTATCACGTCGCGTCCCTCCGTGCAGGTGGCTGGAGCACCGAAGACGTTGCGCCGGCCGGCCGCAAATTCGGTTACATCGATGCCGGCTTCTATGTCGGCGGCATGGCGTTCCCCGAACGTGCCGTTTCCGGCCAGGTCTATCTCACCCGCGAGGCCCAGGACCTCTGGCATCTCGAGCGGTGGACTCGCGACACCGACGGCAAATGGGTGGGCGCGGACCTGGTCACCCCCGGCCCCACCCGGCTCACCCGGCCATGGGTGGTCAGCCCGCCGACCGCCGCGCTCGGCGTTTTGGCTCTCGCTCTCGAACGCTACCCGGACGACGATTACATGGATACGCTCTCACATCTGATCGGCGCACCTCTTAAGGCTCCTGCATGACCGTCCGGTTGGGCATTGTCGGCTGCGGACGGGCCGCGAGCGAAATCGTGCGCGCCGCCGGCGACATGCCGGCGCTTGAAATCGCTGCGGTCTGCGACACCGACCGCTCTCGAGCCGAAGCGCTGGGCCGCGAGGCCAGGGCGGCCGTCATCGAAGACATCGACTCGCTCCTCGCAACCCCCGGTGTAACAACGGTCTATGTCGGCCTGCCGCACGTCTTGCTGGCCCCGACCGTCGAACGCGCGCTTCGTGCCGGCAAGCATGTCTTGGCCGAAAAGCCGCTGGCGCTTGCCGCCCACGAAGCTTTGCGGCTGGGTGCGCTGGCGCAGTCGCAATCCCTCAAGCTTTGCGTCTTCTACGAGCTTCGACGTTCCGGTCCCGTTGAAGCCGCACGCAGGCTCATCGCCGACGGCACGATCGGCGACCCACGTCTCATTCGCCTTCGCACCATCATCGACAAGCCGCTCGCCTACTGGGGTACGCCCGGCGCCACCAACTGGCGGGCGCACCGCGCCGATGCGGGCGGCGGAGTGGTGATGATGAACAGCGTGCATCAGCTCGATACCCTCCGCTATGTCACCGGGCTCGCCTACGCCTCGGCTATCGCGGCGACCGCGACCTTCACCGCCCCCGCCGACGTCGAGGACACCGCGAGTGCCACGCTGCGGTTGAGCAACGGCGCCATCGTTTCACTCGTTGCGAGCGCTCATACCCCGGGAGCCCACGACGAGGAGACCATCGAGATTGACGGCACTCTCGGGCGCCTCAACCTGCCGGATCCGTTCGGTACCGCGCCGATGCGGCTCTATCGCCGGGCGACCGGCGCATGGGAGGATCTCCCGACCTCCAGGCCCGACAGCCATCGATTGATGCTTGAAAGCTTCGTGCGCTCGATCGAGGCAGGCGCGAACGTTCCCGCCGGAGCGGCCGACGCGGCGGCGGCCCTTTCGATCGTCAACGCGATCTACGAGTCCGCCCGCACGGGTCGACTGGTTGAGGTCCAATAGGGAACGAGCGCCTCGAATGCCGCCCGGTACGATGCGTACGCGGAGTCATAGGCGGCCTTGGGTTCGGCCTGCGGTCTGTACGTGACCATCTCGAGGGGGAGCATTGCACAGGCCGCCTCGATTGAAACGACCGCGCCGCTCGCCACCGCGGCGAGCAGAGCCGCACCTGTCGCCGAAGCGTCGCTCTCGATCAAAGCCTCGGCCGGACGACCGCTGATGTCCGCGCGCATCTGACACCACAGGGCGCTTCTCGCGCCGCCGCCCATCAGGCGGAGCCGGTCGGTGCTCACACCCAGCCCCGACAGGCGGTCGACGACGTCGCGCATTGCGAATGCGCACCCTTCGAGGACGGCACGCGCCATGTGGGCACGCCCGTGCCGCAAGCTCAGTCCGATGAAAGCACCCCGCGCGTCGGCGATCCATCGCGGGGCCATTGCGCCGCTCAGCGCCGGGATAAACATCAGCCCCTCGCATCCCGGCGGCGCCGACGCGGCCGCTGCAGTGAATTCGTCTTCGCCGATGTCGAGCAGTTGCGCGGCCCACCGCACCGAACCTCCGCCGAGCCACCCGGGGTTGCCAAGATGGTAGCGCCCGCCGGGAAAGGCATGAGTTTCGACCAGCAGCGTCTCGTCGAACACCTGACGGTCGCTGAGACAGCCGATCGCCTCCGCCGTACCGAGCGATACGCCAACCAAGCCCGGTTCTGAAATCCCGCATCCCAGCAGGTTCGAGAAGTCGTCCCCCGTTCCCACCGCCACGGGCACGCCCACCGGGAGCCCGGTGAGCTCGGCGCCTGCCGCCGTGAGTTTTCCGGCCACGTCCGCCTCCCCCGCGATCCCCGGCAGCTGCGCGCGTTGCGCGCCGAAGGTCTCGAGCAACTCGTCGCTCCAGCCGCGCGTCCTCGCGTCGTACAGCATGGTCGTCGACGCCAGCGAATGCGCCATCACTCGCTCCCCGGTGAGCGCTGCAACGAGAAAACTCACCGGCTGGTGCCACGTGGCGGCCAGCTGCCCTGAACGAACGGCCCACAGAACCTTGGCGCCCATATGCGTCGCATCGCACACGAGGCCGCATTGCGCAGCGACGAGTGCCGCATCGACGTCGCCCAGTAAGGGCTCGGCGCGCCGATCCATCCAGATGATGGCCGGCCCTGTGGCAGTGCCCTTCGCATCGGTTGGAACGCAGCCGTCGAGCTGGCCGCAGATGCAGAGCCCACGTATGTCCGACGGTCCCAGCCCAGCTTGGCGCAACGCTGAAGCAATCGCCGGCGCCAGCGCCCGGAGCCAGAGCCCCGGGTCCTGCTCGGCCCAACCCGGTTGCGGGAACGCCGGTTGATAGGCGACGCTGCCCGCGCCGAGCAGCCTCATCCCATCGTCGAGGACAACCGCCTTCAGGCTCTGCGTGCCGACATCGATCCCGAGAACGGGCATGGCATGGCTAGACCATCTCGCAATCGGCGATCACGTCGCCGAGCTGTGACAGTATCGAGCCTTTGCGCGGGTTGTAAGAACCGTCGAATACCGCCGTGCCGATGGTGAACGCGTCGGCGCCCGCCGCCGCCACATCGGCGATGCGCTGCCGCGACGTGATGGACCCGGCGACGATCAGGTAGCCGCTCCTGCCTAGTCCCTTGCGCGCCGCGCGAACCAGGTCCAACGGCTCCGCCTCCGTGGCACGGAAGGCCAGCAGGTCGGCCCCCGCACACCCCTCCGCCATGAACCGCTCGCAGTGCGTCGTAACATCGGCCGGCTGGCCGCCGAGCTTGGTCGGATGGCCAACCGGGAAGCCGGGGAATGGGTAATAGCTGGTCGCGGACCCGGCGAGGATCTGTTTCACCGCTGCCACGTCTGTTCCACCGAGCAGCCGGTCGATCCCGAGCCTGCGCCCGATCTCGGCCGAGCGCAGGCATGCTTCCGGCGTCTCCGAGACCACTTCCATATAACTGGTCGCGCCGGCCGATTTGATGCGGTCGGTGAGTTCCACCAGCGTTGCAAAGTCGACCCCGACATCCTTGAAGCCCACATGCTTCAGGCCGAGGGGAGCAATCTCGTCGAAAACCTCCAGGCAATCCTCGACCGTCTTGTCGCCTCGGGTCAGCATGAAGATGAAGTCCATCTGCCTGTCCCCTGACTACAGCGCTTGAACCATCGTGCGGAGCACATCGCTTCCCGCCGCCAGATCGAGGACCGTGAAACGGTTGCGGATCTCGCGTGCGTGCAGCAGCGCCTGCTCGTAGAAGGCGCGATCGAGATGGATATCCGCCGGCGTCAGCGGGGCCCCCGCTTCTCTCAGCGTCGCCTCGATCTTGGCGGTCGGCAGCAGCACCGCGCTCACCTGCTCGCGTATCGCCGGCCACTGCGCCGCCAACCTGTGATTGAGCTCCTCGACACGACGCCGGTCGAGGCGCTTGTGATCGAACTCCTCGATCACCGAGGCCGCAAGCTCGTTCCCATAGCGGGCCATGAGATCGGACTCGCCTTGCCTGTCCTCGCGCAACACCGGTCGTTCGTCGAGCATCGCGTGCTGCAGTCGGGCGATCGACATCGTGGTCACGGCAATCTGTTCACCGTGCAGTACCGCCGGTCGCGGCGGCTCCAGCATGTCGATGTAGTGGCTGACCAGATGTTCGGCCTGGCTGGCCGGGGCGCTTGATCCGACGATCGCCGTTCCAAACCCCGACAGAACGAGCGTTCGCGTCAGCAGCCGCATCGCCTCCAGGCTGCCGTCGACAAGATCTTCGGCACTGTCCAGCAATGCCGCCTCGTCCGCCTTGAGCAGATCGAACGGCAGCTGCCGGTACGGCGTATCGAGCACCAGATGACTGAGCAGCCAGTCCGCCTGTGCAGTCGTGCGGCAGATGCTGTCCCCCAGCCCTGCCCGGATCATGCGCTTGGGCGCGGCGGCGAGTACGTTGAGATCAAAGAAGGCTCCCGCCGGCGGCTGCGCCGGAAGAGTCGTCTTGTGTCCCTTCACCGTGATCGATGCCGTCAGCGACACGTAGCCGTTCATCGACGGCGCCGTGGCGAAGACGCAGTACGGCTTGCCCTCGCAGGCGCTGGCATATTTCGTCAGGTCGTTGATCGTCCCCGATCCCACCGCGACGAATGCGTCCACCATCTTCGTTGCGGCGCGAAGCTGGTCAATGGTCGCGTCATCGGGGTGGACGCCGACCGGCAGTGTTACGCTGTCGACGTCATAGCGCCCCGACAGGGCCGCCTCGATCCGCTTCCCCATGACCTCGTGCGTGATTGCATCCGCGACGAGGGCAATGCGCTTGCCAAATCCGAGTTGCTCGACGAGGGCGGATTCGGCCCCTTCCAACGTATCGGCGATCACCAGACTTGGCGTCGGCGGCACCACGGATGCGCCGCTTTCGGGATCCCGATACTCGCCGCGCAGCAGTTGCGCGAGGACATCACCCTCCTCGCTCGATGCGACATCGCGCCCCGCGGCGGCCCGGTTTCTGGCGAGTCGATCTGGGCTTGAAGTCATCGTTCCTGGCTGGCAATCGCATCGGGATAGTTGTAAGTCGTATTATGACTTTGCCGAGCCAGCTGGCAAGCCCGAAATGCGATGCCGTTACTCGCGGCGCAGATCGAGGAGTCGGTCGGCGAACTCGACGAAGCCTCGTGCCGAGGTCGCCGCGGTGACGTACCGCGGCAGGTGCTCGATGGCGTCGGCGAAGGCGTTGATGTTGGCCACGCCGACCGAATTGGGAAAGTGCGCGAACATCGGCGCATCGTTCGGACTGTCCCCGACGAAGATCACCTCGCCCCGATCGGCATCGGCATCGATGCCGAAGGTTTCGCTCAGCACCCGGCGACTCATCGTCAGCTTGTCGTGCTCGCCGAACCAACCATTGACGTGGATGGATGACACCTTGGCTGTGGCACCATGGGACCGGAAAATCTCGACGATCCGTTCCACCTCGCGGTCTGAGAGTGGGTCGACATCCTCGCAATAGTCGATCGCCAGATCGCTGACCCTGTAGTCCTGGTCGGACGCAAGGGCCGCACCCGGGACCTGCACGAGCACTTCGTCGCGGATCCGGTCGAGGCGACGCCGATCAAGCCTCCGTTGCTCGGCATCGCGCGCGTAGATCTGCACCATCTTCCGCCGTGCCTCGTCGTAGCGGAACCACAGCGCGCCGTTCTCGCCGACGACGCCGTCGACATACCACTGCCGGGCAATCAGATCGCACCACCCGGCCGGGCGACCGGTGACCGGGACGACCACCAGACCAGCCGCGCGCAGATCGCGTAGCGCCGCATACGCCTCCGGCGGCAAGCGACCGTGCTCGGTCAGCGTGTCGTCAATATCGGTCAGCACGGCCCGCGCCGATCGGGCCGTCTCACGGCTAAGAGCGTCAAGGGGAAGCATCAAGACATATTATCATCATATGTCTTTCGGGATGACAAGCTCGCTGCTTTTCACTGCGACCAGGGTGTGACCTGGTGGCGTCCGGCGGCCGCGAACGAAAGGTCGCATCCAGGCGGGCCGCAATCGGCCCCGCTGCGTAGATACCTCGGGCGACGCAGTCATGCCGCGTCGCGACGCCCGCTGCGGGACGACCTGAAGCTACTTCAGCAGTCCCGGCGAAACCGATCCCTGCAGCTGGCGCTGGAAGATGATGTAGGTCACCAGCACTGGCAGCACGGTGATCACCACGGCGGCAAACAGCGCGCCGAAGTTCACCGAATAGCCGGCCTGCGACGCGAACGACGCCATGCCTTGCGACAGCACGTAGTTGTCCTGCTTGGCATTGAGGGCGACCGGCAGCAGGAACTGGTTCCACAGGCCGAGGAAGTTGAAGATCGCGACCGACGCCATGCCCGGCCGGGCCATCGGCAGCATGATCTGGAAGAAGATGCGCCACGGTCCGCAGCCGTCGATCGCCGCGGCCTCGGCCACTTCCTGCGGCAGCGTCTTGAAGAACGCATACAGGAAAAACACCGTGAACGGCAGGGCGAACGCCACATAGGTGATGATCAGTCCGGGCAGCGTGTTCAGCAGCGAGAAATTCTTCAGCACCAAAAACAGCGGTACGACGGCGAGGAAGATCGGAAATGTCAGTCCGGCAAGCATCGCGTAGTAGATGAACTGGCTGCCCTTGAACTTGTAGCGCGCCAGCACATAAGCGCACATCGCGCCCAGGATCATCACGATGACCAGCGCGCTCGCCACCACGATCACCGTGTTGATGAAGTAGGTGCCGATGCTCGCCGTCGTCCAGGCCGAGATGTAGTTCTCGAAGGTCAGGCTGGTGGGCAGCGAGAACGGCGACGACAGCACCTGGCTGGTCGTCTTGAACGACGACATCAGCACCCACAGCAGCGGCGCACAGACGATGACCGACCAGGCGATCAATGCCGCATGCGAGATGATGGTGACGTTTCGGTCGGTAAAGACGGTGGCGCGCGACGGCGGCCGCACGATGCGGGGCGCCGCCTTGATCGCGGCCGCGGCCTCTGCGCGGCGAGCCGGATTGGCGGTGACGTTGACCGGTTTCGATTTCTTCTCGCCGGTCAGGTAGAACACCAGAAAGACCAGTGCGGCGAACGCCAGCGTGACGATGGCGAGCGTTGCCCCCATCGAGCTCGCATAGCCGAACTTGCCCTTCTTGAATGCGGTGTTGAGCAGGTCCTGCGAAATCACCAGCGTCGAGTTGGCCGGACCGCCGCCAGGGTTGAGCGCCTGCATGTAGACGAACGCGTCGAGTGCCAGGATCCCGAGATACACATAGGCCGTGCGGATGGTGTCGCGGATTTGCGGCACGGTAATGCTGATCGCGGTACGGATCCGCCCTGCCCCGTCGACGCGCGCGGCTTCGTAGACCTCGGCCGGGATGCCTTTGATCGCTGCGATGAACAGCACCATGTAGAACCCGACCATCGACCACACGATCACGAAGATCGACGCGCCCATTGCAGTGCGCTCGTCGCCCAGCCACGCGAACGACTTGAAGACATTGAACCCCATTGCCGTGAGCAGGCCGTTGAGCAGCCCGTTGGAGGGGTCGTACATCTGCGCCCAGACGATGCCGATGACGATCGCCGGTACGGTGTAAGGAAAGAACGAGATCACGCGGTAGATGCCGGCGTGGGAGAGACCGCGGACTTCTCCGCGGCTCACCCCGCCGACAGTGACCAGCGTCGCCAGCGTCAACGAGAGGACGATGACGAGCGGCGGCAGGACGACGACCAAAAAGATGCTGTTCGCAACAGCCTTCAGGAAGACCTCGTCCTGCAGCAGCTTGAGATAGTTGTCGAACCCCACGAAGTTCATCTTCTTGGAGAAGCCCGACCAGTCGGTCATCGAGTAGTAGAAGGCCTGCACGAATGGCGAGATCACGAAGATCGCATAGATCGCAAGCGGAAGCCCGAGAAAGACCAGCATGAAGCTGGCCTGCTCGAATTTCGGCAACGTCCACTTTCTGAGGGCGGGCGCTCTCGCCACCGTGCTGACCGTCACTTCACGACAACCTTGGTAACCGACGGGTCGTTGTAG
>Ga0207674_10002553_pt1 | contig 22917 bp, 25 predicted proteins | sample KBSCornC72_FD_184303 | JGI IMG/M metagenome (GOLD analysis project Ga0207674, IMG submission 184303) | Corn rhizosphere microbial communities from Kellogg Biological Station, Michigan, USA - KBS Corn C7-2 (SPAdes) (version 2) | ecosystem: Host-associated > Plants > Roots > Rhizosphere > Soil ...
GAAGCTCCGAGGACGACCTCCCCCTCCGGTTGAACCGCACTCCGGACCGTGATGCCGGACGGGGTCTGAATCCGACACCCGACGAGCGCGGACCCGCTCGGGCCCAACATAGCCCTCCGTCTGCGCGCAAGGCAACCTGGACCCATCCAGAAATTGCCAGACGAGACTCATCGTTCGGCCAGTTTTTGCAGCCTTGCGAGGCGCCGGTAGGCGGCCGCCTTGGTCGCGGGCGGCTTCAGGCGGCGCGCCAGCTCTCGCAACGACAGCGTCGGATTCTTCGCGCGGAGCTCGGCGATCTCGCGCAGCTCGGGTGCGAGCTGGTCGAGGCGCCCGTCGGCCTGGAGCCGGCGAATCGCCCGGAGCTGCGTCTCGGCGGCGCGGCTCGCGCGGACGATGTTGGCGTGGTCCGCGTTCGCGAGACGGTTCGCGCGTGCGCGCGTCGAAGCAACCACCGCGCTCTCCTCCAGGCGGAGCGCAGCCTCGTGGGCGCCGAGGAAGGCGAGCAGCTCCGCGATCGTCTCAGTCGCCTTCGCGTAGGCGACGGCATGGCGGCCGCGATCGTGGACGGCCAGCCGGAAGCCCTCGACGGCCGCGAGCGCGGCCAGGTGCTCGGCGCCCTCGACATTCGTGGTCCGAAGCTCCAGGTGCGCGTTGCGCGGACCGCTGACCGACCCCGACGCGAGGAGGGCGCCGCGCAGGTAGGCGGCGCGGCAGCAGGCCCGCCCGACGACCCGCGCGGGCGGCCGCTCCAGCGGAGCAAGCCGAGAATCGAGGACGCCCGCCTCGTTCAGCACCTGCAGCGCGCGGGCATCGTCGTCGATGTGGATCTGGAAGCGCGTTGCATGCTCGAACGCCTGGCTCTTGAACGTGCGGATCTCACCGGGCACGTCGTAGGAGCGAAGGAGCGCGAATGCACGCCGGGCGACGGCCGGGCTCGCGACCTCGAGATGGAGCGAGATCCGCCCGCTGCCGCGAAAGTGGACGCTGCCCGCGGTGCGAATCAGCGCGGAGAGCTCGGCAAGCCGGCAGCAGGCCTTGCGCGGATCGATTCCCGCGAGCTCGGCGCGGACCTCATCAGAGAGCATGCTCGAGCTCGAGGAGCCGCCGCTTGTAGGCCCCGCCGAGCGACCCGTAGCCGCCCAGCCCGCCCGCCGACACGACGCGATGGCACGGCACGACCAGCGGGAAGTGGTTGTCGGCGCAGAAGGTCCCCGCCGCGCGCGGAGCGTTGGGCCTGCCTGCGAGCGCCGCGAGTTCCCCGTAGGTGACCGTCTCGCCGTAGGGCACGGCGCGCAGGGCCTCGGCCAGGGCGATTTGAAACTCGGTCCCCCAGGAGAGGTCCACCTCGACGTCGTCGAACGAGACCGGGTCGCCCGCGAAGTAGCGGCGCATCCGCTCGGCGAGCGGGTGCGCCTTCTCCTCGGCACGCGTCTCGCGCGCGGAGGGAAGCTCGTGATAGAGGAGCCGCTCGCCCTCGAAGTAGAGCTCGCCGACTCCCCAACCGGGCACGTCGTAGGACAGGACCTGCACGTCCATACAATGCCCGCTCGCGCCGACGCGAGGAGGGTCGGAGACTGAAGCGGGGCGGCCCCGGTACCAGTTCGGCAGCCGCCCCGCCTCAGTCGGCGCATTCACCTGCGCCAAGCGCGCCCGGCCCCTCCAGCGCGGGCGCATCTGACAGGCCGCACCGAGAGCGGCCCAACCTAACATCGCTACACGATTATTACAACCGTCAAGTTTTAAAGTCGCGACCTGGGCCCCTCGGCCAGGCACCGCCTTCCCGGCACGCTCATAATTGGCTCCCATGAGCGCACCAGGAATCTTCACGCCAGTTCCGCCGGCCAACGAGCCGGTCCGCATGTTCGCGCCCGGGTCACCCGAGCGCGCGAGCCTTCAGCTCCGCCTCGAGCAGATGAAGGGAGAGCGGCCCGAGCTCCCATGCATCATCGCGGGCAAGGAGGTCACGACCGGGAACCTGAAGCCGGCCGTCATGCCCCATGACAAGGACCACGTCCTCGCCAACGTCCATCAGGGCGGCGCGAAGGAAGTGGAGATGGCGATCGAGGCCGCGGCCGAGGCCTGGCAGGACTGGCACCGGCTTCCCTGGGAGGAGCGCGCCGCGGTCTTCTACCGGGCCGCCGAGCTTCTCGCCGGGCCGTGGCGCGACACGCTGAACGCGGCAACGATGCTCGGCCAGTCGAAGACGGCGCACCAGGCCGAGATCGACGCGGCCTGCGAGCTCATCGACTTCTGGCGCTTCAACCCCTATTTCATGCACCGCATCTACCAGGAGCAGCCGTTCTCGGGCTCGGGCGCGTGGAACCGGATGGAGTACCGCCCGCTCGAGGGCTTCGTCTTCGCGGTCACGCCGTTCAACTTCACGGCCATCGGCGGCAACCTCCCGACCGCGCCCGCGCTCATGGGGAACACGTCGGTCTGGAAGCCGGCCGGCACGGCGATGCTCTCCGCCTACTACACGATGAAGCTGCTGCAGGAGGCGGGCCTCCCCGACGGCGTGGTCAACCTCGTCTTCGGCTCCGGCAAGGAGATCGGGGATGCCGCCCTCGCGAGCCCCGAGCTCGCCGGCGTGCACTTCACCGGCTCGACGCCGGTCTTCCAGTCGATGTGGAAGACGATCGGCGACTCGATCGCCGGCTACCGCAACTACCCGCGGATCGTCGGCGAGACGGGCGGCAAGGACTTCATCGTCGCGCACCCGACCGCGGACGTCGAGGAGCTCGCCACGGCGATCGTGCGCGGCTCCTTCGAGTACCAGGGGCAGAAGTGCTCGGCCGCCTCGCGCGTCTACGCGCCCTCGAACCTCTGGCCCGAGCTCAAGGAACGCCTCGTCGCGCAGGTCGGCGAGCTTCGGGTCGGCGACGTGTCCGACTTCTCCAACTTCATGGGCGCCGTCATCGACGCGAGCTCCTTCAAGACGCAGAAGGAGGCGATCGAGGAGGCGAAGGCGCACGCGAAGTCGAGCGTGGTCGTCGGCGGCGGCGTCGACGACAGCAAAGGCTACTTCGTGGAGCCCACCGTGATCGAGACCGAGGACCCGGACTTCCGCCTGCTCCGCGACGAGCTCTTCGGCCCGGTCGTGACCGCATACGTCTATCCTGAGAAGAAGTGGGACGAGACGCTCGACCTCGTCGACAAGACCGCGCCCTACGGGCTGACGGGGGCGATTTTCTCGGACGACCGCCTCGCGCTCGTGGACGCCGGGGAGAAGCTCCGCTACGCGGCCGGCAACCTCTACCTGAACGACAAGCCGACAGGTGCGGTGGTCGCGCAGCAGCCGTTCGGCGGCTCGAGGGCCTCCGGCACGAACGACAAGGCCGGCTCCATGTGGAACCTCATCCGCTGGGTGAGCCCGCGCACCATCAAGGAGACGTTCGTCCCGGCCACGGACTACCGCTACCCGTTCATGGGCTCGGACGGCGCCGAAGGCGCCCTCTAACCCATCCGAGGGATGACGCAGGCTCGGGGCCGCGCCGACAGTCGCGGTAAGGAATCTGCATGTCCGCGCCGCTCGACCACGCCGATCACGACGCCTACTGGCGTCCGCTCGGCCAGCTTCTGGTCCAGCGGGGCCTCCTGACGCAGGACGAGCTCGAAGCCGCGCTCGACGAGCAGGAGCGCACCGGAGGGCTTCTCGGCGAGATCCTGATGCGGAACGGCCTTCTGTCGAGGCTCGCGCTCGCGAGCAGCCTGCACGAGCAGTCGCTCGCGCAGGAGCCGGAGAGCGGGTTCGGGGCCGGCCTGCGCAGCGCGCTCGCGGGCCTCGAGCCGGACGCGCGGGGGGAAACCGCCCGCGGCGACGAGCCCGAGACCGAAAGCGGCTTCGGCTCCGGCCTTCGCCGGGCTCTCGAGCGCCACGAAGACGAGGGCTAGAGCGGCGTCAGTCCGCGCCGGGCCGGGGGGCGAGTCTCGTCAGGAGGAGCGCGGCGACCAGGGCAGGGAGCGAGAGAACGACCCCTGCGGCCCTGACGCCGAACGCGGACGCGATCGCCCCGTCCAGGAGGCTGGCGAACGGGCGCAGGCCGAGGAACGCGATGCTCCAGAGCGCCATGATGCGTCCGCGCTCGGTCTCGTGCACACCGAGCTGGAGAAAGCTCGTCGCGCCCGCGTTGGACGCGAGGTAGCCAAAGCCCGCGACGAAGAGAAAGGGGAGGGCGAGCGCGAGCCACGGCAGCACCGAGAACGCGCACACACCGCCAACGAGAAGAAGCAGGGTGGCGATCATGCGGTTCCGGTCCGGTGCCAGGCCGGCGAGGACGAACGCAGCAGTGACCGCACCCGCTCCGAAGACGCCGATGATGACGCCGGCGAAGGTGTCCGGCTTCCCGAACGCGTCGGCGAACGCGGGAGCGAGAGTGTTGATCGGGTCGGAGGCGAACCCGACCGTCATGACGATTCCAAGGGCCACGAGCAGCCGGGGCTCTCGCCGCAGAAGATGCAGGCTGTCCCGCAGGCGCGAGCTCACAGGCCTCTCCTGCCTGCGCGGCCGCACGAGCAGGAGCGCGCCGACGAAGACCAGGTAGGAGACCGCGTTGACGGCGAATGCAGCCGCGATGCCGAGCGTGCCGATGACCGCGGCGGCCGTTACGGGTCCCACCGCGCGGGCGATGTTGAACGTCATCGAGTTGAGGGCGACTGCGGTCGGCACCTCCTTCCTCTCCACCAGCGAGACGAAGAGAGCCTGCTGGGCGGGGGTCGAGAAGGCCGTGACGACTCCCTGGGCCAGCCCGAACGAGATGACGAGTGCCGAGGTGGCGAGATCGAGCGCCGTGACCAGCGCCAGGACTCCGGACAGCAGCGCGGCCAGCGGCTGGGTGACGAGCAGGAGCCTCCGCCGGTCGAATCGGTCCGCGGAGCTTCCGGTCCACGGAGCGAGAAAGAGGATCGGCGCGAACTGGGCGAAGGTCAGCACTCCGAGCAAGAGCTCGGAGCCGGTCAGCCGGAAGACGAGGATCGCGGCCGCGAGGTTCTGGAACCACGTTCCGCTCGCGGAGAGGGCGTTTCCGACGAAGTACGGGCCGAACTGCCGCGAGCCGATGAGCGCGAGCGCCGCCCGGGGCCCGACCTCGATCTGCTCCGGACGCTCGGCCGCCGCGGGCTCGGTTATGCCCGCCCCGCCTTGTGCAGGGCGGCGTAGATCTGGCGTCCCGTCTTGGCCGGCACCCCGGGCACGCCCTCGAACTCCTCCGGGCCGGCCGCGAGGATGCGTTCCGGCGAGCCGAAGTGCCGGATGAGCGCCCGGCGGCGCGCGGGCCCCACTCCCGGGAGGGCGTCCAGGATCGACTCGTGGGCGCGCGACTCCCGCCGCTGGCGGTGGAAGCCGAGCGCAAACCGGTGTGCCTCGTCGCGGATCCGCTGCAGGAGCTGGAGCCCCGGCGAGGCGGGATCGAGGACGATCGGGTCCGGCCGCCCGGGCACGAACACCTCCTCCTCCCTCTTCGCCAGGGAGATCACGGCCACCCGCGGCAGGTCGTAGGCCTGCATGGCCGAGAGGGCGGCCGAGAGCTGTCCCTTGCCCCCGTCGATGACGACGAGGTTCGGAATGGAGGCGAAGCCCTCGTCGTAGGACTCCATCGTCGTCGCCGGCTTGGCGCGCGCGAAACGGCGCGAGATGACCTCGGCCATCATCGCGAAGTCGTCCTGCCCGCCTTCCTTGCGGATGCCGAACTTGCGGTAGTGCGCCTTCTTCGGGAGGGCGTCCTGGAAGACGACCATCGAGCCCACCGGCGCCTGGTCCTGGATGTTGGAGATGTCGAAGCACTCGATGCGAAGGGGCAGGCTCTCGAGGTTCAGGGACTCGCGGAGCTCCTCGAGCGCCTCGATGCGGCGCAGGCGCTTTCGCTCCGTCTGCGCCGTGTCGTGCTCCAGGGCGAGCTCCGCGTTCTGCTGCGCGAGCTCCTGCAGCCGGCGCTTCTCGCCGCGCTGCGCCGGCCGCACCTCGACCCGCGAGCCGCGCTCCTCCGAGAGGAACTCCGAGAGCGCCCCGCTCGGCCGCGCCTGCGGGGGAACGATGATCTGCGGAGGGATGCTGGGCGCGCTCCCGTAGTACTCGAGCGCGAACGCCTCGAGGAGCGAATCGATGTCCTGTCCGGCGACGTTCTCGAGGAAGAAGCTGTGCCGGTCCGTCAGGCGGCCGCCGCGGAGCGGGAAGACCTGCACGGCGGCGCCGCCGTCCCCCACCGCGATCCCGATCACGTCGACGGTGCCGATCGCGCGCTTGTCCGCCGCCTGGCGCTCGGCCAGGTGGCGCACGGAATAGAGGCGGTTCCGGTAGCGGGCGGCGGCCTCGAAGTCCTGCTCCTCCGCCGCGGCGCGCATCTTGCCCTCGAGCTCGCGCAGAATCGGCCGCGTCTCGCCCGAGAGAAACTCGATCACGCCTTCGATGATCCCCCGGTAGTCCTCCTTGGAGACATAGCCGACGCAGGGCGCCAGGCAGCGGTCGATGTGGTAGTCGAGGCACGGGATGCCCGAATGCCGGCCGGGCTGCGGGCCCTCGCAGGGCCGGTACGGAAAGACGCGGTTGAGGACGTCGAGGGTCTCGCGCACCTTCTTCGCGTTCGCGTACGGGCCGAAGTACACGACCCCGCGCCGGTGCCGCTCGCGCGTGAACATGACACGGGGAAAGTCGTCCTCGACGGTGACCGCGATGTACGGATACGACTTGTCGTCGCGCAGGCGGACGTTGAACGGCGGGCGATGTCGGCGAATGAGGTTCTGCTCGAGGTGGAACGCCTCGGTCTCGTTCGACGTGACGATCACCTCGATCCGCTCGACCCGCTCGGTGAGGTTCTCGAGCCCCGGCCGCGAGTCTCCGCCGCGGAAGTACGAGCGCACGCGCGGGCGCAGGGACTTCGCCTTGCCGACGTACAGGACCGCGTCCTTGCCGCCGCGGTAGAGGTAGACGCCCGGTTTCGCCGGAATGCCCTTGAGCTGCGCCTCGATGCGCTCTGTGCGGCTCTCTGCGGTCGTCGCCATGCCTTTTCAAGCCTAGCCTGGGGAATACGAGCCTCCGGCCCGGGGTTGTACCCAGAGCATGGCCACGCACGCCCAGCCCGAGTTTCTCGAGGCCACGTACGGCTCTGTCTGCCGCAGCACCCACTGCAGCGAGAAGCGGCGCCGCACCCTCGAGAGCGTCGTCCATCTCGCCGTCGAGCTCGCGCGCGAGGGGCGCGAGGGCCGCAAGGTCGGCACCCTGTTCGTCATCGGCGACGTCGACAACGTCCTCGCCCAGTCGCGCTCGCTGCTGCTCGACCCGCTCTACGGGCACTCTCAAGAGCTTCTCCACGTCGAGCGCCCCGAGTTCCGCGAGACGGTCAAGGAGCTCGCCCAGCTCGACGGCGCTTTCGTGGTCAGGGACGACGGCACGTTCGTCTCCGCGGGCCGCTACGTCGACGTCGAGGTCGGCGCGCCGGAGAACTTCCTCCCGGGCCTGGGCACGCGCCACGCCGCGGCAGCCTCCGTGAGCCGGCAGACGAGCGCGATCGCCGTCGTCGTCTCGCAGAGCTCGGTCGTGCGCGTCTTCGCGAACGGCCAGGTGCGCGCGGAGATCATCCCGGAGCTCTTCCTCATGTCGAAGGAAGGCCTCTTCGCCTCGCGGGCCGACGTGCGCCAGGTGCCCGAGGCCGGCGTCACGCTCGCGGTCGCGGACTAGGCGAGAGAGCCCACCCGGTTGCCCGCTGTCGAGTGGGCTCGAGTCAAGGGTAGGACGGGAAACGTGACGCAAGCGGCTACGATTGCGCCGTGGCCGGGGAAACCTCGACGCAATACGTCGCGTACACGCTCTACAAAGCCGATCCCGCGTGGCTGCGCCTCCCGATCGAGGAGCGCAACGCGGGCAAGGAGGCCTTCGCCGAGGTCGTGGCCGCCTGGCAGGAGCGCATGGAGCTTCGTTCCTACAGCTTCGTCGGCGTGCGGCCCGAGGTCGACTTCATGCTCTGGAAGCTCACCGACCGCTACGACGACCTCCGCGAGCTGGCCACGGACCTGAACGCGACGCCGCTCGCGCCCTACCTCGCCACGCCGTACTCCTACCTCGCCGCGGCGGAGCCCTCTCAGTACTTCGAGCAGAAAAGCAAGCGGCCGCGCCGCGTCGTTCCGCGCGGAGCGCCCTATCTCGTCGTCTACCCGTTCGTGAAGAAGCGCGAGTGGTACTCGCTGCCCATGGACGACCGTCGCCGCGCGATGCAGGAGCACGCTGCGGTCGGCAGCCGCTTCGTCACGATCACGAACCACACGACCTACTCGTTCGGGATCGACGACCAGGAGTTCATGACCGCCTTCGAGTGCGAAGAGCCTTCCGACTTCCTGCAGCTGATGAAGACGCTGCGCGAGACCGAGGCTTCGCGCTACACCGAGCGCGACACGCCGATCTTCGTCGGCAGCGCCCAGGAACTGCCGGAGATCCTCGATTCGCTCGACGGCGCTGCCGCGCGAGTCGCCCGCTAGCTATAGCCGTCCGGGGCGGCGCTCGCAAAGGAGGCAAGCGAGCAGGCCCGAGGCAGTACGAGTGGTACGACGAGGGACTGCGAGCGCAGACTCCTGCCGCGAGTCCGTTAAGACGCGAAGCGTTGAAGCCGGGCTTTGCCCGGCGAAAGCCGCCGCCGCCCAGGCGGCTAGTAGCCGTAGGTGTGTTCTCGGCGCCAGACGCGCCAGAGCGCGTACCCGCACGCGGCGAGCACGAACAGGAACACGAGCACCTCGAGGCTTCCTTCTGGGTAGGGAGCGAGGATCGCGGCGCCGATGTCCGCCACCGCGAGCCCGACCGCGCCGTAGAAGACTGCTCGCGAGTTGGCCGACCACATCGCGATCTCCCCTCGCCGTTCACGCCACAGGAGGAACAGGAAGAAGGCAATCGCGAGGAAGAACGCGATCCGCGCGATCAGGAGGAGGCTGACGAGCGCCGTCTGCAGCTGCAGCAGCCAGATTCCGACGGCGATCAGGATGATGATCGCGAAGCCGCGGACTGTCGGGTTGATCCGGCTCATGAGGCCGTCGTGAAGGCGCGAACGGAAAGCGCGCTCGCCAAGAGGGTAGCTCCCACGAACCACGCAAGGCGCCGCGCGGGCACGGGCGGCGCGTAGAGCCAGGGCGTGAGCGCGGCCAAGAGCGCGAAGGTTCCGTAGGCGTAATGCAGCTTGTCGGGGGCTCGCCTGCCGTCCGACAGGAGCAGCAGTCCGAGCGCGACCTGAGCGATCAGGAGGGACTGCCCGAGCGCGAGGGCATGCGCGTAGAGCGGTCCCGGATAGCGCTTCCGCCAGAGGTAGATCCCGCCCCATCCGAAGGCGAGGAGATTCACCGCGATGACGAGCACGGCGTTGAGCTCGTGGAGTCCAAGCACCGCGCGGACACTACCGTTACGTACACTCGCAAGGTGATCGAGGAAGGCCAGAAGGCACCGGCATTCGCGCTCTCGAGCGAGACGGGGGAACGCGTGAAGCTCTCCGACCTGCGCGGCTCCCCGGTCGTCCTCTACTTCTATCCCAAGGACGACACCCCCGGCTGTACGACGGAGGCGTGCGAGTTCCGCGACGAGTACGCGCGCTTCCGCCAGGCCGGCGCCGTCGTCCTCGGCGTGAGCCCCGACGACGAGGCCTCGCACGTCCGCTTCAAGGAGAAGTACTCCCTCCCGTTCACGCTGCTCGCGGATCCGGACCACAAGGTGGCCGAGGACTACGGCGTCTGGGTCGAGAAGACCATGTACGGGAAGAAGCGCATGGGCATCAAGCGCTCGACCTTCGTGATCGACACGGACGGCAACGTCGCGCGCGCGATGTACGGCGTGAAGCCCGAGGGCCACGCCGACGAGGTTCTCGAGGCGCTACCCGGCTAGGCGGCGGCGGGGCGGAAGCGGCGTGCCGTGCCCCAGGCAGCCGCGACGAGGAGCACGACGGCTGCAACCGCGATGAGGATCGCCTGCGCGGCGACGGCGAACGCAATCGCCTGCGAGGTGGCGATACCGCTCGCGACGAGGATCGCGGCTCCCGCGCCGGCCTGAGTCGCAGCGCCGGCGGGCGCGATCGGCAGAGCCGAGGAGGCCGCCGCGGCGACGAGGAAGGCGAGGGCGAGCGGGAACGACACGCTCACGCCGAGCGCGGCGAGCAGGAAGAAGAGGCCGACGGCGCGCGCCACCCACGACGCGAGCACGAAGACCATCGCCTTCCACGCTTCACGCGTGGTCGTCGTCCGCTCGGCGAGCCAGCGCGCGACGCGGAAGTGAATCAGCCGGCCGCTGGCGACGAGGCGCGGCAGCAGCGAGATGATGATCGCCGAGGCGAGGCCCGCCGCGGCCACGACTCCCATTCCCGCGCGCACCCCGACGGAGCTGTCGGAGGTGGCCGCCGCCGAGGAGGCCAGCGGCATCAGCGCGGCCGTGTCGATCAGGCCGAGCATGAAGAGCGAGAGGCACACGGTCCCGACGCAGGAGTCGCTCGCGCCGAAGCGGCGGACGACTGCGACCCGGACGACGTCGTCGAAGCGTCCGGGAAGCGCGGCGCCGCCGACGGCGGCAGCTCCGCCCGCGGCCGCGAGGGCCATCTTGTGCGGGCGCTGCGCCGGCGCAAAGAGCCTGTGCCAGCCGAACGCTTTGAAGGCATAGGAGAGGAGGAAGAACCCGCCGGCTGCGCCGACGAGCTGGAAATCCGCGTTGGCGAGGGGCCAACCCGTCTCGGCGAAATGGCGTGCTGCGAGGACGGCGACGCCGAGCCCCAGCACGGCAGACGCGACGTTGATCGCGATCTTGCCGTTCCGGGACCGACAGAGGTCGATGAACCGTCGCATGGTTCTCACCATCGTCCCCTTACCCAACGGGCTCAACCCGCAAAAGGGTACGAATGTGTGACCGAATCGAGGTAATGAGGACGTGGTGGACTGCGACCCCTGGACCGGCGCCGAGGGGCGGGCCGCTCGACCAGGGTAGAGGACAGGGTCAGACGGCGTCGCAGTCACCCCGCTCAGGTTTGTTGCGCGAGCAGCGAGTCCTTCCCGCGCCTGGGCGTCGCTCACCGTTTGGGGCGCACGGTGATACTGACCACGCTGCTCGTCGTGACGGCGCCCCGGTTGTCGGTCGCACGCGCTGTCAACACGTGCGTTCCGACGGGGACGTTGCGCCATGTGAAGGCATAGGGGGCAGTGGTGTCCTGACCCAGGATCTTCGTTCCGTCGAGAAACTCGACCTTCGTGACCGTGCCGTCGGAGTCCGCCGCCGTCGCGGTCATGGTGATCGTCGGCTTCCAGGGGAAGCTCGCACCGTCTGCGGGGAAGGTCAGAGAAACGGTCGGCGGCACATTGGTGGTGCCGACGGTGATCCTGGAGGGCGCGCTCGTGGCGGTCGCCCCGAGGTCGTCCGTCGCGCGTGCGGTGAGCGTGTAGCTCCCCGCCCCGACGCCGCTCCACGTGAAGCCGAACGGCGCGGTGGTGTCCTCGCCGAGCTTCGTGACGCCGTTGAAGAATTCGACCTTGGTCACGGTTCCGTCGGTGTCGGAAGCGGTTGCGGAGAGGCTTATGGTCGCCGGCGCGGTGAACGATGCGCCGTCCGCGGGCTGCGTCAACGTGACGGTCGGCGGAGAGTTGCCGTGCACGTCGACCATGCGCGCGACGGAGGGCACCCCGTTCGCATCGATCAGGAAGAGCATGTAGATGCCCGGCGGCGCGATGTTGGCGGTTGCCGGAGCCTGAGCTTGGAGACTCGTCGCTCCGGCGGTGAAGGTGAGCGGGATGAAGCGCTGTTCCATGTTGTTGGAATGCGTGACCGCCCCGAGCCGGATGAGAGCGACCTTGCTGATGGCAGCTGGATCGGAGGTCGCGATCGTCATCGTGCCTCCGTACGTCGTCGAGGTCGGTGCGGCCCCGATCGACGGGCGCGGCGCCGGCGTGCCGTCGGCCTGGAAGAGATATGGCGGCGAGAAGATCTCCGCGTTCTTGGCGAGATACCCGACCGCGTCGCAGGTTCCACAGATGCCGCCGCCCGCGGAGAGGACGCGTCCGTCGGGCAAGAGGAGGGCGATCGAGTGGTACTGGCGCGTGACCTGCATGGAAGCGAGGGTGCGCCACTGGCCGGTCGAGGGGCTCCACAGCTCGGCCGGATAGACGCCGGCGTTGAGGTCGACGAGCGAGGCGCCCGAGGAGTTCCCGCCCGTCGCGAGGACCGAACCGTCGGCGAGAACGGTGAGGTTGTGTTGCCGGCGGCCGAAGGCCATCGGGGCGGTCGCCGAGACCTGCGGCGTCGGCCCGCTGAAGTCGACGACACGGCTGTCTCTCGTCGAAGAGCCTCCGCCCGCCACGAGCATCTTGCCGATGTCGTAGATCGCATGACCGCCGTAGTCCCGGTTGATCGAGTCCCGCTGCCCGAACGTCTGCCACGATCCGGTGCCGGACGGGTTGAGCGCTTTGAGCACAGGGTCGGGGCCGGAGTAGAAGGCGAGGCCGTTCGGGGCGACGTCCATCCACGGATAGAGCGGCAGACTGAGCGACGCGGTGCTGAGCGACCGCAGGTTGCCCGCCAGCGTCCGAACCTCGGGCGTGTCGACGCGCCCGGAGGTGATGAGCATCTCGCCGTTGTTCAACGGCGTCACGCTCGGGTACCAGCGCCCCGCAGCCATGTTCGGGCCGAGGGCCCACGAGTTCGTCGCCGGATCGAAGAGGTGGGTCTGGACGATGCCGTTCAGCGCCTGGTCCTTGTTGCCGCCGGCGACGAACAGCCTGCCGTCGACCAGATGGGCGAGACCGCTGCAGAAGATGTTGAAGCCCGTGTCGACGTTGACCGGTGTCTGGCTCCCGGTAATGGGATCCCAGACAGTCGCGCGGGTGTGGTCCTGCACCGGATACGACTCCGTCGCGTTGTCGCCGATCGAGTCGTACGCGAGAACCTTGCCGTTCGGAAGGAGGGCCACGTGCACTCCGACGACCGGCCAACTGACGACGGGCCCCCACTCCCCGATGTCCTGCGGACTCCCGGCGATCATCGCCGCGGCGGCCTTCGCGTATTTGGCGCTGACCGTGCGCGTGTGCGCGTCGAGTGCCCGCTCCTGCTTCGGGGACAGGACGACCGCGTCTTCCGCCGCGTGGCCTTCGGGAGTCATGATCCCGTCGTGCGCTCCTGCGCCCGGCGCGACGAGCGCCAGCGTGATGATCGATGCGATGAACAGGACGCCCCGTCGCCGCACGTGCCGCCTCCTCTCCGCGACGACCCTAAGCGGCGCATGCCGCAATTACCACTAGCTGGAAGTCGAGGAAAGGCGCGGCGGTGCCGCGTCCTTAACGACACCGTAACCCTCGCAACACACACTTAATCGACGACGCGCCACAGTACGGCTCTTGCTGCCTCTGCATGGGATCAGTGCTGGAGACTCCCTGTTGGTGGTTGCTCTCCTGCACAGAAAGGCAGACGCCTGGGTCACGTCGTTTCGGATCGTGCGGGACGACGACATCATGAGCGTGGACATGAATGGAGTCACGTCTGATTTGCAGACTGACATTGCTCGGCAGCTGAACAGTCAGCTGGAAGGATGAGCTTGTGCAGACGCCGTGCCGCCCACTAGTCGCCCGATTCAGGCGAGGGCGTATGCGGATGAGAGGACTTGAACCTCCACGAGCTTTCGCTCACACGGACCTGAACCGTGCGCGTCTACCAATTCCGCCACATCCGCGCGGTCACGCGATTGTACCGAGGCCGCTCAGACGCTACTGGCGATGCGAGCGGTCGTCGTCGGTCTCTTCGAGCACCGGCAGGTTCGCCAGGTCGCGCTCGACGCTCGCCTGAAAATCGTCGTCCCGGCCCGCGTCGCCCTCGATCACCGTCAGGGCCTCCTTGCGCCGCGCGCGCTTTCTTCCGGCGCGCGCGTCGCTCCCGACCTTGGCCGAGATGCGCGGCCATTCCACCCCCGCGATGAGAACGAGGGCGCAAGCGAGAAGCACGAAGGCAACCACGCCCATCGCCGCATTGTAGTCCGGGGCTAAGGGGCCGGGCGGTTTCGTCCGATACGGAAACCATGTTTCCCCGGGACGTCCCGCTCGCCCTTCTCCTCGTCAGCATGGCGTGGATGACGGTCGCCCGCGCCGTCCTGGTCTTCGCCCAGAAGCTCCCGCCCACGTGCCGGGACTGTGGCCTGAAGCTCGAGCGCCGCTATCTGGGCGAATCGGTCTGCCGCTGCCAGCACTAGGTGCGCTTCAGGCGTCGACCACGTACAGGCTGCGTCCTGCGCGCTCGCCGCGCACGAGCTTCCGGGCGTAGAGGCGCTCGTCGGCCGCCCGGTAGAGAGAGAGCGCGTTCTCGCCGTCCGCCGGGTAGACCGCCCAGCCGAACGTGATCGGGCTCCCCTGGCGCGCCATGACGCTCTCGAGCTTCGCTGCGAGCGCGGCCGCCTCGTCGGTGCGGCCCAAGACCGTCAGAACGGCGAACTCGTCACCGCCGACGCGAGCGACCTCGTCCTCGGGCCGTAGAGCGCTGCCGAGCATGTCGGCCAGGCGGCGCAGCGCGTCGTTCCCCTCGGCATGGCCCTGCGTGTCGTTGATCGCCTTGAGCCCGTCCATGTCGCCCAGGAGGAGGGCGAAGGGCGTCCCCGCCTCGAACCGGCGGGCGATCGCCGCCTCGAACGCACGGGTGTTCGGCAGGCCGGTGAGGAAGTCGCGCTCGGCGAGGAGCCGCAGGCGCTTGACGAGCTCGCGGTCACGCGCGGAGAACCACCCGAGGAGACCGCCCATCGTCGCGTACGTGAGGAAGCGGATCGGTGTCGAGAGCGTGAGGAGCTCCGACGGCGAGATGTTGGGGTTGATGAGGACGCCCAGCGTGAAGAGCGCGACCGCGATCGCTCCTGCGAGAATCCCGCGCCGCACGCCGCCCGTGAGAGCGAGGGCCGCCACCGGAAGGTAGAAGAGGTGCGCGATTCCGAGCCCGGGGACCTCGAAGACGACGAACGTCGTGAACACGAGCGCGAAGCTCGCGATCGCGAGGCTCAGGACAAGCGATCGATGCTGGTAGGCCGCGTTCACCCTCACGGCCAGAGTAGGAGCCGTACGGGGCCTGTACGTCACTATTTCGAGTGATCTTCAGGAGACGAGCGCGCGCACCGCGCGCGTGAGCACCCGCGAGCCGAGCTCGCACTGCTCCGGGGGTGTGTACTCGTCCGGCGAATGGCTGATGCCCCCGCGGCTCGGCACGAAGAGCATCGCCGCCGGCACATGGTGGGCAAGCACCATCGCGTCGTGACCCGCTCCGCTCGGCATGAGGCGGTAGGAAGCCCCGTCGGCCTCCGCTGCCTCGACGAGGGTGTCCTGGAGGCCCTGATCGAGCGCCACCGGCGGCTTGCGGTGCGTCGCCGAGATCTCCATCCCGAGACCCTCCTCTCCGGCCACGCGCTCCACCGTCTCACGGACGAAGGCCTCGGCCCGCTCGAAGCCGTCCGCCGTGGGCGAGCGCACGTCGATGGTGAACTCGGCCAGGCCGGGGATCACGTTGAAGCCGCCGGGCTCGACCGTGCAGATGCCGACGTTGGCGGTCATGTCCTCCCGGGCGCGCGCCTCCTCGCGCAGGGCGAGGACTATCCGCGAGGTGCCGGCGAGCGCGTCGCGGCGCCCGTCCATCGGCGTCGTGCCGGCGTGGTTGGCCGCGCCCAGAAGCGTCACACGGAACCCGAGCAACCCGGTGATCGCAGTCACGATCCCGAGGTCCTCCCCGCTCTGCTCGAGGACGGGGCCCTGCTCGATGTGGAGCTCGAGGTAGGCGCCGACGCGGTCGATTCCCCGTGCCTCGGGGAGTCGGTCGAAGTCGAATCCGGCCTCGGCCATCGCGTCCGCCACGCCGCGCCGCCGCCAGTCCTCGAGGTCGACCTCGCCGCAGAACGCGCGGCTGCCGAGCATCCCGGTCTGGAAGCGGCTCCCTTCCTCGTCGTTGAAGGAGACGACCCAGAGCGGCCGCCCGGGCTCGATGCCGTCCGCGCGGAGCGCCCGTACCGTCGCCAGCGCGGCGAGAACCCCGAGGGCGCCGTCGTAGCGGCCGCCGCGCGGCACCGTGTCCAGATGGGAGCCGACGACGACCGCCTTGCCCTCCCCTGCACTCCAGCGGCCGAAGACGTTCCCCGCCTGGTCGAGCTCCGTCTCGAGACCGAGCTCCTCCAGCCGACCCATCAGCCAGGCGTTCGCCTGGGCGAGCTCGGGGCTCCACGCGAACCGCGAGACGCCGCCCCCTTCCGCGCCGATCTGTGCCGCTGCCTCGAGCTCAGCCGCGAGCGAGGACACCGCGCCTCCTCATCCACCGGTAGAGCTCGACGGCGCCCGTGATCAGCAGCGCGATCCCGAACGCGAGCAGGAATCCCTTCCACGGCTGCTCCTTGAAGGCCTTGCCGCCCCAGTAGCCGAGCATCGCCGCGTACGAAGCCCACAGGAGCCCGGCCGCGACATCGAAGCGGATGAAGCGATGCCAGGTCATCTCGAGAAATCCGCACGTGAGCGTCACGGCCGTCCGCCCTCCCGGAATGAAGCGTCCTATGAGGATGAAGTAGCCGCCGCGCTCCTGCACCTGCTCCTCCGCCCAGTCGATTCGCTTCCTGCGTTCGCCCTGGAACCAGCGCCTGATGATCCGGTGCCCGGCCTTCCTCCCGATCCAGTACGCAGTGTTGTCGCCCAGGATGGCTCCCGCGGCCGCGCACAGGATCACGAGCCAGAGGATCAGGTCGCCCGTGGAAGCGAGCACGCCCGCGAGGATCACCGACGTCTCGCTCGGGACAAACGGGACGAGGACGTCGAGCGCTGCCACCACGAAAAGGAACGCGTATGTCCACGGGGAGCCCGAGACGTACTGCGTGAGCGACTCGAACACGGGTCGCTAGTGGCCGTGCTCCTCGGGGAGGCCGAAGCGGCGCGCGGTGCCCTCCTCCGAGTCGAACTGGATGAGCACGGCGGCCTCGTCCCCGACGACCCACGCATCGTGCCCGGGGTCGATCGTGACCACCTGCGGCGCCACGTACTCGAACGTGCAGCCGTCCGAGTATTCGCCCGCGATGTGCCCGCGTGCGAGGAACCCGATGTGCGCATGCATGCAGACCTCGGTCTCGACGCTCGGGCGCATGTGCGTCGACCAGCGGAAGCCGGGGGGATAGACGACGCGCTTGACGCGTCCGTTGCCGGCGCGCGCGATGTCGATCTCTGCGCCGCCGACCTCCCGGTGGTCTGCGCCTTCGATCGGCGCGGTGAGCGGATCCATGAGGAGCACTAGCTTAGTCGGGCGCCGAAGCGCCCGGGATCGAAGGGCGCCGTGTCGCCCGAGGCAAGGCGACGGCAGGCTGCGGGCGCGGTCACCATCCCGATCGAGGAAAAGCCCCCCGCCACGATTAGGCCCTCGATGCCGGGGACCGGGCCTATGACCGGAAGCCCGTCGGGTGTGTGAGCGCGCCGTCCCGACCAGGACGCGAGCACGGGGACGTTCTCGAGCGCCGGCGAGACACGGGCCGCCCGTTCGGCGAGGCGGCGGATCGTCTCGGGCCCTTCGGGCTCGTCCAGGAGCGAGCGACGGAGCGACGTGCCGATGAGACAGCGCCCACCGGGGCGCCCGCCGAGCAGGAGCGAGACGATCCCTGGCTCTTCCGTCGCACCGGCGGCCACCTCGCGAAGCGTCGGCGCTCCGACGACGCTCGCCATCTCGTCCTGCATCGGCCAGAGCGCCTGCTCGATCGCGTACCGAGGCAGCGGGTCGACGCGGCCTGTCTCGAGGAGCCAGCCTCGCGACGAGGTCACCGGCAGGTCGACTCCGACCGAGCGAAGGAGCACGCGGAGCCAGGGCCCGGTCGCGAGGACGACGCGCTCGCAGGCGAGCACACCTTCGTCCGTGGCAACGCCCGTGACGCGCCCGCCCGCCACGAGAATCCGCTTCGCCTCGCACCCGAGCCGGAACTCGACGCCCTCACGCCGTGCAGCCTCTGCCAGAGCCGTCGTCGCGCCCGTTGCGTCGAGCGTGCGCCCGCCCTCGACGACGAAGCCCCCGGCCAGGTCGTCGGCGAACCACGGGTCGGCGCGGAGGTCGACTTCCTCGCCGCCCACTGCCTCCGCGTACGCCTGCGCCGCCTCGAGCTCGTCCTCCTCGACCGCGAGAACGAGCATCGGCCACGCGGTCAGGTCGAACGGAACCGGGCCGGCCGAGAGCCCCTCGTAGATCTCGAGGGACTCGGCGAGAAGGTCGTTCACCCAGCCGAGCGGCTGGCGGAAGAGAAAGCCGCCGTTCCGTCCCGAGGCGCCCGCGCCGATGCCGCCGGATTCGAGGACGACGACCTTCGACCCGGCGCGCGCAAGGAAAGTCGCCGCGGCACAGCCTGCGATCCCCGCACCGACGACGGCGGTATCGGCGCTCAGCTCGACGTGGGCGGCGCGTCGCTGCCACGGCGCTTGCGCCAGAACGCAAGGCCGGCGGCTGCGGCTCCTATGGCCGCGACCGACGCGGCCACGGCACCGCCCTTCTTCGTGCCGGCCTTGCCCGCGGCCGCGCGAGCCTTCTGCTTGGCGACCGGCTTCGCGAGCGTGAGCAGGAGCCAGCCGATAAAGGCGTTTCGCCTGTTGAAGACGCTCATCTTCCTCTTCCTCCTCTCATGCGTTGGCGGCTGCGCGCCTGCGCGTCGCCACATGGATGGGGCGCCCGAGCGCGACCAGGCCCGCTTCCTTGATCGCCTCCGACAGGGTCGGATGCGCGGTCATCCCGTCCGCAATGGTCTCGACCGTGGCCTCCGCGTCGAGCGCGACCACGCCGGCCTCGATCAGGTCCGTGACGTGCGGGCCCACCATGACCATTCCGAGTAGCTCCCCGTAATGCGATTCGTGAATCGTCTTGACCCATCCCGTGGTCTCGTTCTGCATGAGCGCGCGGCCGTTCGCCACCCAGGGGAATGTGCCGGTGACGACGTCGTCGCCGTACTGCTCGCGCGCAGCCTGCTCGGTCAGGCCGACGCTCGCAATCTCGGGATCCGTGTAGATCGGCCTCGGAACGCCACGGTTGTCGACGATGGCCTCGTGACCCATCGCGTTCTCGGCGGCGACCTCGGCCTCCCTGAAGGCCGTGTGCGCGAGCTGCCAGTAGCCGGCGCAATCTCCCGTTGCGTAGATGTGCGGCACCGTCGTTCGGCGGTGCTCGTCCGAGGCGATGCCTTTCTTCCGGTCGAACTCGACGCCGATGTCCTCGAGTCCCAGCCCTTCGACGTTGGGGCCGCGGCCGGTGGCGACCAGCATGAGGTCGCAGTCCTTCGTCTGCCCGACGAAGTGAACCCGCAGGCCGTCGCCGGTCTCCTCGATCTTGTCGCACTGGCTCTCGAGATGGACCTCGATGCCTCGCTTCTCGAACTGCTTGGCGAGCTCCTTGGACGCGTCTTCGTCCTCGAGGGGAATCAGTTTCGGGAGCATCTCGACGATGGTCACCTCGCTCCCGAACGTGTGGAGGGCGGACGCGAACTCGACGCCGATGATGCCGCCGCCGAGGATGACGATCCTGCGCGGCACCTGCTCCTGCGCGAGCAGTCCGGTCGAGTCGACGCAGCGCTCGGAGTCGATCCCCTCGATGGGAGGGCGCAGAGGAGACGAGCCAGTTGCGATGACGGCGCTCTTGAAGGTGATGTCCTCGCCGCCTTCGACCGCGAGGGTGTTCGCGTCCTTGAAGCGGCCGACGCCCTTCACCCACTCGATGCCGTTTGCCTTGAAGAGCATCGCGACACCGCCGGTCAGCTGCTTGACGATGCCTTCCTTCCACTGCTGCGCGGCGGAGAAGTCGAGCTCGGGCGGGCCAACCTTGACGCCGAGCTTCTCGAACGTCTCATTCGCCTGCTTGAGCGCGAAGGCGGTCTGCACCCACGCCTTGGTCGGGATGCAGCCCACGCGGAGGCAGGTGCCCCCGAGCTCGGGCTCCTTCTCGACGACCGCGACGCTCGCGCCCAGCTGGGCCGCGCGGATCGCGGCCGGATAGCCCCCCGAACCACCGCCGAGAACGGCGACGTCACATTCCATCTGCTGCCCTTTCGCTCGCTTCGGTTGTCCAGGGCCGATCCTACCCGCGAGGGCTCTTTCTCAGAGGTCGGGAGCTTTCCCTCGTTCCAGGGATCGCCGGGGGGCGCGGTTCTGCCGTTTCCTCGCGTTGACCGGATTAACCCCGGGTCACGGCGAGGGCGGCGATACCAAGGGAACGCCGCCCTCCCGCTAGTTAAGGGGACGCGAGCCAGTCCGCCGGGGGGCTCGTGCCGAGGAGCGAGAAGTCGCCGCGATCACGGATCGCGGTGGCCGCGTCCACGAGTGCCTGCGTCGCCGCCCACGTGAGCGCGCCGCCGACGCTGACGCGCTGCGCTCCTTTCTCGACGAGCTCGTCGAAGGTCAGATTCGGCCGTGCGAGGACGTTCACCGGCTTCCCAACCGCGCCGCAGAGCGCGCGAATGTCTTCGAGATCGGAGAGCCCCGGCGCATAGAGAACGTCGGCGCCCGCCGTCTCGAAGGCCTGCAGGCGGACGATCGTGTCCTCGAGGTCGGGATTGCCGCGGATGAAGTTCTCCGCTCTCGCGGTCAGCGTGAACGGGAAGCCGACCTCGCGCGCCGCCGCCACGGCCGCGGAGACCCGCTCGACAGCTTCGTCCAGACCGTAGAGGCGTTCCCGGTCCCAATCCTCGATCGAAGCGCCGACCGCACCCGCCTCCGCGACACGGGCGATGGCGAGTCCCGGGTCGGCCCCGTGCCCGTCCTCGAGGTCGACCGACACCGGCAGGCTCGTCGCCCCGGCGAGGACGGCAACGTGGTCGACCACCTCGTCGAGCGTCGCGGCACCGTCGCGCCGCCCGAGCGTGAAGGCGAACCCCGAGCTCGTGGTCGCGAGCGCGCGAAAGCCGAGCGCGGCGAGGACGCGGGCCGAGCCGGCATCCCACGGGTTCGGAATCACGAACGGGTCGCCCGCGTGGAGCGCGCGAAAGGCCTCGGCCTTCTCCTCAGTCGTCGGCGACACGCAGCACGACCTTTCCCTTCTTGCCCCGCTCCGCGAGCCTCGCGAAAGCCGCCTCTGCCTCCTCGAGAGCGAAGACCGAATCGATTGCGGGAACGACCTCGCCGCCTTCCGCCAGCCGTCGGAGCTCGCCCAGCTGTGCGCGGTTCGGCTCGACGACGAAGTACGTTGCGCCTTCGGCCTCCATCGCGACCGATACGACTCGGCTCGCGGACTCGACGGCGCTCGTGAGCGCGTCGCCTCCGACGGTGTCGAACACGAGGTCGCTCTTGTCGCCCTCGACGGCGAGCTGCTCACGCGCCAGCTGGACCGCGACCTGCCCGACTCCGCCGGTCGCGCCCAGAACTGTGACGCGCTCGCCCTCCCGGAGGGCGCCGTATTCGAAGAGGCCCTGCCATGCCGTCAGCCCGGGCATCGGGAGTGCGGCGCTCTCGACGTAGGAGAGGTTCTCCGGGCGGGGCGCGAGCACGGCGGCCGGGACGGCCGCGTACTCGGCAGCGACGCCGTCGCGGTCGAACGGGGTCAGCGCGAACACCTCGTCTCCGACAGCGACATCGTCCACGTCGGCCGCCAACTGGACGACAACGCCGGCCAGCTCGTACGACGGGATGGCGGGCAGGCGATCCTCCGGCCACGTCAGCTCGCCGCGTGTGATCGCGGCGGCTTGGACGCGAACGAGCGCCTCACCCTCCCGCGGGCTGGGGACCTCGATCTCCTCGACGGCGAGGCCGGAGTCGTACAGCAGGACGGCTCGCATCGCCCCCACCGGCTCACACGTCTTCGGAGAGCTGAATCCTGTTCCCGTCGGGGTCGAAGACGTCGAGGAGGCGGATCGCGCCGGGGATCTCGAGCACGACGCCGACGTTCACGCCGGCCTCGCGCAGCCGCTCGGCCTCCGACTTCAGGTCTTTGACCTCGAGGGTCGCGATCACTTCCTCCTCGCCCCCGTCGTCGCCGCCCTCGAACTCACCCTCGGCGAGGGCGATCTCGAGCCCGTTTCGCTCCATGCGTGCCCACCGGTCCTCCTCGTCCTTGTAGACCTCCTCGAAGCCGAAGGTGCGCGTGTAGAACTCCTGTGCCGCTTCGAGGTCGGCGACGCGGTACCAGACGTTCAAAGGCGGTCACCAAGCTTCCAGGACGCGTTTCCTGCGGCCGAAAACCGAGCGCCGCAAGGACGCAGGGGGCGTTCATAGCCGGAGGCTATGGGCGTGACCGAGGACGCCGCGGGGCGACGGTTTGCAGTGCCGCGGGGAACCCGGAGTGGGAGCGCGGGGGCCATCTAAAGCGCGAGGCCTGGCTCTTCGAGGAACGACTTCAGCGTCGCGAGGAACTCCGAGGCGGTGGCCCCGTCCACGGAGCGGTGGTCGATCGTCAGCGTCATGTCCATGCGCGGCTGGATCTCGAGGTCGCCGTCGACGACGACCGCGCGCTCCTCGATCGCACCGACCGCGAGGATCCCGGCCTGCGGCGGGTTGAGCACTGCGATGAACCGCTCCACCCCGTACATACCGAGGTTGGAGATCGTGAACGTGCCTCCGTCGAGATCCTCCGTGCGCAGCTTGCCGTCGCGGGTCCGGGAGACGACGTCCGCGCGCGCCGCGGCGATCTCCGGAATCGTCAGCCGCTCGCAGCTCCGTATCACCGGGACGACGAGGCCGTGCGGGACGGCCACGGCAATCCCGATGTTCGCGGTCGGGAAGAGCTTCACGGAGTCGCCCGCGAAGTGCGCGTTCACGTCGCGGTGGCGCATGAGCGCGAGCGCGGTCACCTTCGTGAGGATGTCGGAGTACGTCGGCCGCACACCGCCCTCCGCGACCTGCGCAAGGAGGGCCTCGCGGAGGCGGATGGAGGCGGTCATGTCGGCCGACATGGAGATCTGGAATGCGGGCGCCTCCCAGGCCTCGGTCATGCGGCGCGCGATCGTCTTGCGCATCTGGTTCAGCCTCACGACC
>Ga0207674_10002554_pt1 | contig 22912 bp, 20 predicted proteins | sample KBSCornC72_FD_184303 | JGI IMG/M metagenome (GOLD analysis project Ga0207674, IMG submission 184303) | Corn rhizosphere microbial communities from Kellogg Biological Station, Michigan, USA - KBS Corn C7-2 (SPAdes) (version 2) | ecosystem: Host-associated > Plants > Roots > Rhizosphere > Soil ...
CGATCACGGACGGCAGCACGGCGCCTAACGTCGTCAGGACGATGCCGAACGCGAGCATGCCAAGGCAGGCGATCGCGAACAGCGTGCGACGGTTCGTCATGGCATCACCTCCGCGTTCAGCGCGAGGCGCGCCGCGCCGTAGAGCCCAGCGTCGCCGCCGAGCGCGCTCGGGACGAACGACACCTGTTGCATCGAGATCGGCTGCGCCCATCGCCGCGCCTCGGCGTGAATCCGGTCGAGGAAGCGAACCGCCGGCCCGAACACGCCGCCACCGAAGATGATCTTTTCGGGGTTGAACAGACTCACCAGGTTTGCCGTGGCCATTCCCCAGAACTCGGTCGCCTCGTTCATGACGCGCACGGCCATCTCGTCGCCCCGGTCATATGCCTCGAACAGTCGCGTCGTAGACAGGTCATCCCCTTGAAGCCGGCGCAGCTCGCCCCGATAGTCTGGTGTCTGTTCGAGCAGATTGCGAGCGACGTTCGTTAGGCCGGGCCCGGAGGCGTGGTACTCGAAGCACCCGCAGCTCGTCCAGCGCTCCATGAATGGCCGGTCGAGCGCCAGCCAGCCGATCGCGCCGGCGATGTCGGCGTGGCCGCGCACGACTCGTCCGTCGACGAGAATGCCGGCGCCGATGCCGGTGCCGACGGCGAGGAAGATCGCGTCAGCCGCACCGCGTGCCGCGCCGCGCCACGTCTCGCCGAGGATGTACGCGGCGCGGTCGCTGTCGATGGTGACGAGCGCGCCGGCGCCGAGGGATGCGCGCAGCTCCTCGAGCAGCGGATAGTCGTCCCACCCGCCGATGTTGGGCGCCCAGACAGTGCCGCGGCCAGCGCGGTAGAGCCCGGGCACGCACACTCCCGCCGCCGCCGCCCGGTGCTGCGCATTCATACTTTTGATTCGGTCGGCTATGAGCGCGCCGACATCGGCACCGCTTCTGCCGCCGAGTGGCGTGACTTCGCGCGCGATGATATCGCCTTCGTCATTGAACGCGGCGACGGAGAGTTTCGTACCGCCGAGGTCGGCTCCAATTACCGGCACGCCCGAATATACGGCTTCGGGGAGGGATCGGGACTCATCTCCGGGGAGGGATCGGGACTCATCGCTGGCCACTGTAGTCCTAAAGGTGGCAGGTGGGAGACACGGTCAGAGAGAGCACGGGTGTGAGTTTATCCGGCGCATTCCACGCCGCGCGACGCAGCGAGAATGCGAGTGGAACAACTGCTACCCGTGCATCTCTGTGCTTCCCTCCCACCTGCCACCTTTACGACTAGGGGTGCCAGCTTCCAGGCGCGATCTGGACGTCGCGAGCGGTTAAGGGTAAGGTTCGCGAATGTGCGGCCGCGCGACGGTGGTTAACCCCGACGGAATCACGGAGAAGCTTTATGGCTTCACGAAGAAGTTCGTGCCGAGCGACTGGAAGCCGCGCTACAATCTGAGTCCGCACGAAGACATTCCGTCGGTTTACTTCGATCCGTTTCTGAAAGAGAAAGTGCTGCGGACGATGCACTGGAACCTGGTGCCGTCCAAGCTGCAGAGTCGCGACAAGGTGGTGGCGTTCGACTCGCAGTACTCAACCTTCAACGCGCGCATCGAGACGGTAGCGACTGCGCCGACCTTTCAGCAGGCGTGGCGCAGCCAGCGCTGCCTCGTCGTCGTGGACGGGATCGTCGAATGGGTGGGGCGGACGAAGAAGAAGAGGGTCCCGCACCTCATTCGCCGCCGGGACCGCGCGCCGTTCGCGATGGCCGGCCTCTGGAGCCGCTGGCAGGGCAGCACCGAGGGCGAGGAATTGTGGTCGTGCACCGTGATCGTGAGGGATGCCGACGAATGGTACCGGCAATTCCACGATCGGATGGCGGTGATTCTCTCACCCGATTCCTACGACGAGTGGCTCGATCCACGGAAATCAGGCCAGCTCGAGCTGCTGCAGCGGTCGGCGTCGCACTCGGATGAGGAGCTCGAGTACTACCCCATCTCGCCTCTGGTAAACAATCCGCGGAACGATTCCGCGGAGTGTCTCGAGCTCACCCAGCCGAAGGAAGACATTGAGCTCATGCTCGATCTTTAGACTGGATCGGAACGACCAACGGCCCTCCACCTTACTCAGTTCGCTTTTGGTTTCCGCGGCCCGACGCTTACTGGTTTCGCAGTTCGTTTTTGTTTGCGTCACCCAAAGTGACTCTGTAAGCAACTCGGGCAGATGCTATGACTGAACTTCGTGTCCGTATGAGTCGAGATGTACCCTTCGACGGTATGCCAGTAATTCTCGTCGTCGCGGATCTTTCGGCAGTAAGAGCAGATCGGCAGGATCTCCTGCAATGTTCTCACTTCGGCGAGCGCTTCCTGTAACTCGCGCAGCAGCCGCTCGCGCTCCTCGTCGGCCTCTTTGGCCGCGGTGACGTCGCGCGCGACCGAGTAAATCACGCGCTCTCCGCTATCCGGCGCAGCGTTCCAGCGAAGCCAGCGGTACGTGCCGTTCTTGCACAGGTAGCGATTCTCGAAGTTGAGCGCCTGGCCGCCGCTCCTCACCGCCGCGTTCTGATTGAGCGTGCGCTCCCGATCGTCGGGGTGGACGAACTCGATGAACGGCCGCGCCATGAGCTCCTCTCTCGAAAAACCGAGCGCGCGCTCCCATGCCGGGTTGAGACGCTTGAAGTAGCCACTGAAATCGAGGAAGCAGAGCATGTCGATCGAGAGATCGAAGAACCGCTCCTCGATCCTCCCGAGCTGCGGCTCGCCAACCGGAGCTTGCTGATTTGACACGTTTGGATGGTAAGTGATCTCCCTATGACGATTTGCTGATCGGTTTGGAAAACGGGTCAGGTTGGGGGTTATGCCGATAGGAAACTTTGTGGTGCGCTTATAGGGTGAAAAACTTGATCTTTTCTTACGGTTCGTCTTTTGTCGCAGTTTGTCTTTAGTCTCAGGCACAACCCATGATGGAAGCAGCATTCAATTCCGCCCGCCGCGCCTGCTACGCCGGCCTCGACTCCGTCACGCTCCGCCGCGAGGTCGCGGACCGCGTATCCGACGCGATTCCTTTTGACGCCCAGGCCTTCAGCACCTGCGATCCCGACACCGGCCTCGTAACCCACACCATCGCCGACGGAGTTCCGGGACCGCTGGGCCGCGTCTACGTCGAGATGCTGTACCCTACCGCGCTGGCACGAATGGCGATGGACATGCCGCGGCGCGGTCGCAACGTCTTCTCGATGGCGGAGCAATCGGAAGCGACCAACGCCGCCCTTCGCGAGTACGGCATCCGCCAGCAGTTCCACGTCTCGATCGCCTCCGCCGGAAGACTGTGGGGTACGTGGTGCCTGATGCGAAGCAGTGAGTCCTCCCCAAGCCGGCGCCGCGAATATGCTTTCCTCGCTCGGCTGGCGCCGCATCTCGCGCGTGGGCTTCAGTCCGCCGCGCTTCTCGACCGTGGCATTGCCGACAGCGAAAGCGACGAGGACAGCGCCGCCGGCGTCCTCGTACTGGATCGCCGCTACTGTCCCATCCTGCAGACTCCCGTCGCCACCCGCTGGCTGGAAGATCTGCGCGACATCGGACTCACCCTTCCCGAGGACGTTCCGCTCTCGATCCTCGGCCTCGCGCGCGAGGTTCGGACGAGGCCGGACGAGGGCGGATTCGAGAGACACTTGCGCGGCCGCGGCCGCTCCGGACGTTGGTACTCGATGCGCGCTTCACTCGCCGAGCCCGATGCGTCGGGCGAAAGCGCCGTTGTCATCGTGATCAGACCGGCGCTGCCCCAGGAAATCGCCAACGTCCTGACGCGACTCTACGCGCTGTCGCCGCGCGAGCGCGAAGTCATTGCCGCCGTCGCCCGTGGCGAAGCGACCAAATGCATTGCCGAAACACTGAAGCTCTCGCCGCACACCGTCACCGAGCACATCCAGCGCGCCTGCGACAAGATCGGCGTGCGTGGACGCAAGGCGCTGATCGCAAGACTGTTCTTCGACGGTTACGCACCGACGCTCAAGGCGGAGAAGCCAACTCTGAGCGATGCTCTCCGTGTCGAGCGCCGGCAGATTGCAGTCTGATCGTTGGCGCGCCGGCTATTGCCGCGACACCAACCCCGTCAGCGCGACTCGGTACTCTTTCGCCTGCGCATCGTAGGTCACTCGATACTGCGTCGGATAGTACCCGGCCTGTGGGTACGTCGCGGGGACGGGGATGTCGGTGACGTCATCGGGGTGAGTCAGCAGGTACTCGCGCGTCACCATCGGCTCCATGAAGGTGAAGCGTCCGTCCCATGAGCCGTAGATGAAAGTCTTCGTGAATTGCTGGTAATTCTCCGGGTGGCCGAGTATGCCCTGCAGCTCGGGCGAGCGAACGTCCGACCAGTGCACTCCCATCTGCGGCACCGCCACCTCGGCGGGATCCCCGGGCACGACGTAGAACTGCGGCACGGCATCGCCGGTCGGCACGTTGCGCGCTTTGGTGGCGAACTGCGGGTCGGTCGGCACGATCGAATTCCGTTCATCGAGCGACATCGTATAAAAGTGGAAATCGAAATGCGGGAACGTGTAGACGCCGGGAGGCACGTGCCCCTGCGGATTCCAATCCAGCTCGGCGAAGGTGTAGGGCGCCGGCGCGAGCGCGGGAAGATTCAGGACGTAGGGGAACATTCCTTCGGTGGGCAGGCCATCGAGCGCTTTTTCGTCGAGGGCGATTCCGATCTCGGTCGGAGCCGTGCTCGATTTGTCGCCGAGGACGATGTAGGTGCGGGCTGTGCCGTTGCCGACTTGGACGGGCGCGCCGTACAGGCGATTGCCGCGGAGTGAGGTGAGGGCGTCGGTCGAGCAGGCGCCGAGGAGAATCAGTGCGACTACGCACAACGAGCGGGAGGGGCGGATCATCATTTGTACTGGTCAAGGGTGAAAGTGCTGACTCAGTAGAATGATTTCGCGGCGGAGGACAGCGCTGTCCCCAAAAGATGGGACGGTATCGAGATGACCGACGCTTAAAACCAACGCCGAAAAGAGTAAGGTGGTGGGTGCCAGGCGATAGGGAGAAGGCAACGAGGGGTGCGGGCGTTCCAGTTCCGGCTCACGGGGCAAACCACTAGCGGCCTGCAACGGGAGGCGGTAATCGAGAGTGAACGGTGGAAATTCCAGATCGCCCGCACCCCTCCTCCCCATCACCTCGACGCTACTACCTTACTCTGTTCGCACGTGGTTTTGTCTCTGATGACGAAATGACCTTCGATCTCCAACCGACCCTGAAGGGCGCGCTCGTCGATCTCCGGCCGCTTTGCGCCACCGATTTTGACGCGCTCTACGCCGTCGCCTCGGACCCGTTGATCTGGGAGCAGCATCCCGCATCCGACCGGTACAAGCCCGACGTGTTCCGCGCATTCTTCGACGACGGAATGCAATCGGGCGGCGCGTTGATCGCTGTCGACAAGAAGCATGGTACGGTCATCGGGTCGTCGCGCTTCCACGGGTACGATGCGGCCGCCAGCGAGATCGAGATCGGCTGGACGTTTCTCGCGCGACGGTGCTGGGGCGGACGCTACAATGCAGACATGAAGCAACAGATGCTCCGGCACGCATTCAAATTCGTCAACCGCGTCATCTTCCTCATCGGCGAGCACAATACGAGATCACGGCGCGCCGTCGAGAAAATCGGCGGCGTCGTCATCGCGCCGAGAATCGACGCGGCCGGCCGGGAGCGCCTCGCCTACGAGATCTCCGCCGTCATGTTCGAGGAGAGCCAGCGCCGCCGCGCCGGATGAGCGCGCCGTTCGGGGAGTTGGCCGACGGAACTCCGGTCGAGATCTACACTCTGCGCAACGATCGCGGAATCGAGGCACGCGTGATCAGCTATGGGGCGATCATCGTCTCGCTCCGCACGCCCGACAGCGATGGCCAGTACGCCGACATCGTGCTCGGCTTCGATGATCTCGAAGGATACGTGAAGCAATCGCCGTACTTCGGAGCCGTGGTCGGCCGCTACGCCAATCGCATCGCGCGCGGACGGTTCGTACTCGATGGCAAGACTTACCAGCTGCCGATCAACGATCCGCCCAATACGCTTCACGGCGGGACGCGAGGCTTCGACAAAGTCGTGTGGACCGCTGAGCCGCGGAAGGGCGACGACGTGCTGGAGCTCTCCTACACGAGTCCCGATGGTGACCAGGGATTCCCCGGCGAGCTCACCGTCCGCGTGACGTACACTCTCACCAACGACAACGAGCTGTCGGTCGACTACCGCGCGACGACGACCAGGCCGACGCCGGTCAATCTGAGCCAGCACTCCTACTTCAATCTCACCGGCGACGCCCGGCGTGATGTGCTCAATCATCTCATCACGTTGAGCGCCGACCGCTATACGCCGATCGATGCGACGAAGATCCCTACGGGCGAGCTGGCGAGCGTGGAGGGCACGCCGTTCGACCTTCGGCTGCCGACGCGCATTGGCGCGCGGATTGACGTCGACGACGAGCAGTTACGCCATGGCGGCGGCTTCGATCACAATTTCGTTCTGAATCGCGCCGAGCCCGGCCTCATGCACGTTGGCCACGTCGCCGAGCCCGACAGCGGACGCATGATGGAGATCTACACCACGCAGCCGGGGGTGCAGTTCTATTCCGGGAATTCTCTCGACGGCAGCATCCGCGGAAAGGGTGGCTACGCTTACGGCCCTCGCTGCGCGTTTTGCCTCGAGACCCAACACTTCCCTGATTCGCCGAACCACCCGGAGTTTCCGTCCACAATTCTCCGCCCAGGCGAAGAGTTTTCTTCCCGCACCGTGTTCGCGTTCAGCGCGCAGCGGGGCGACTAGAGCACAGTCGGGCGGGCGCGTTACATGTAGCTCAGCCACCAGTCGTCGCGCTCGCGCTTGATGCGCGCGAACCACCGGCATAGCGGATACATCGTGATCACCACGATCGCCCATGCCAGGTAGACACCGGGAAGCGAGACGCCGTACCACGCCGGAATCGATGCCGCGTCGGTGACCACGTTCATCTGGTGCAGCTCCCCGCCCTGAATGAACGCGAAGATCACGGCGAACGCGTGGAGGAGAAAGATGTGCACGACGTAGTAGAACATCGGCACTTTTCCGTACACCGAGATCCACCCCGCGAACCTGCTGCGCGCGTGCTCGGTCACCGCCAGCGCGATGAAGATCGGGCCGAGGGTCATCAGCAGAAAGTCGAGCGACGGCGGATACTTCCGTGCGTTGAGGAATGACGACACTGTCAGTGCGGCGGTGCGCTGCGGCGTCCACGGCAGCGGATCTCCGTACTTGTTGATGGCGCGCACGATGATGAAGAGCACGGTTACGATCGCGCCGGTGACGAGGAGGAATCTTCTCCGGCGGACTGCGTCCCACTTGTAGATCTCCGCGAACGACCAGCCGAGCGCCATCACCGCGACCCACGGAATGAGCGGGTAGGCGATCAGCAGCTTGCCGGGAATTGCGAAGCCCGGCACGTGGAGGATCGACCACACCGGGGCGAACGCGCCCCACGATCCGGGCGAGACGCTGTCGAACAGATTGTGGGTCGCGATCATGACGACCGCGCCCGCCGCGACGACGCCGCGCGGCAGGTGTACGAGCGCGGCCATCACGATCATCGACCAGCCGAGCGCCCACAGCACCAGCGCGAACGCCGGAACGAGCTTGAATCCGAACTGCCAGCCGATCGCGGTGACGACGAGCTCGAGGAAGATCAGCCAGATCCCCCGCACGACGAGAAAGCGGCTCATCGCACCGGCCGGCTTGCCGCGGTTCATCGAAAGGCCGATGCCGACACCGGCGAGAAATGAAAAGCCCGGCGCGCAGAAGTGGGTTATCCACCGGGTGAAAAAGAGCGGCGCGCTGCCCTGCGCGAGATTCTCGGGCTGGATGCGGAGCCTGGTGAAGTAGTCGCGCACGTGGTCGAGCGCCATCAGCACCATGATCGCGCCGCGGACGATGTCCACCGATGCGATCCGGGTCCTGCCGCGCGTCACGCTGAGTGGCGCTTCCGTTCGGGAATCAATCCAACGAGCTGCTGTGGCCACCGGAGGACTCCGCAGTTAGGTGGTCAAAATGTATACAATTTTACGGCGGTTGGTATTGGCTTTTGAGGTGGGAGACGGGCGGAGATTGCGTACCGGGATTCCGGGATAACGCGTTGCGGGTTACCGGTAGCACGGTGGCGGGTTCCCGGTAAACTGCGCTGCCGACGTGTCGGAGCGCGCCTGGGTAAAGTCAACTGCTTTGACTTAGCCCACCTGACACGTCGACAACGTGGTGCACCGGCCACCGGCAACCGTGCTACCCGCAACCCGCAACGCGTTATCCCGGAATGCGAGTAGCGCTTTAGGTGACTCGAACCCGCTCGAGCACCGACGGCAGCTCTCCCCCCGCCACCCCCTTCGGCCCCGCAGCCCACCACCGGCGCGCCTGCTCCTCCCCCCACGCATCGACCGGAATGAACTCCAGCGCCTGCGCCAGCTGGGCCGCGCTCTGTGGCCGGTCGGCCGGATCCTTGGCCAGACACTTCAGGATCAATCGCTCCAGCTCACGCGGTACGGGCGCCGCGGTTCGCTCGGACGGCGGAATCGGCGACGTCTGCAGATGCTTGGCGATCATCTGGAACGCGGTCTCCGCCTCGAACACCAGCTCGCCGGTGACCAGATAGTACGCGACGCACCCCAACGCGTAGATGTCCGCGCGGCCGTCGACTCTGTCGCCGAGCGCCATCTCTGGAGCCATGTAGCCGGGCGTGCCGAGCGCCATCTGCCCCGGAACGGTCGCCATCGAATCGCCGACGCTCACGCTCGAGACTTCTTTCACCAGGCCGAAGTCCAGCACTTTCACGAAATCGTGGCGCAGTCCCACCTTGCCGACATGGATGTTGGCGGGCTTGATGTCGCGGTGTACCAGGCCGTTCGCGTGCGCTTCCTCGAGCGACTCGCACACCTGCCGCAGGATGTGAACGGTCCGCCCCGCCGACAGCGGCCCGTTTTCCTTGACGAGGGTCTGGAGATCCAGCCCTTCCAGAAATTCCATGACGAGATACAACGTTCCATCAGCCGTAACGCCGAAGTCGTAGAGCTCGACGGTGTGCTGCGATCTGAGGTTCGCCGCCGCTTCCGCTTCGCGCCTGAATCGGGTCACCGCCAGCTTCCCCGCTTCGTCATCGACGGCACCGAGCATCTCCGGCCGAATGAGCTTGATCGCCGCCGGCCGCGCCAGCATCCGGTGCGTCGCCTTGTAGACCTCGCCCATCCCGCCTTTCCCGAGGAGCTCGCCGAGCTGGTAGCTCCCCATCTCGCGGGCCCTGGTGACTTGCTGCCCGAGCTTCGCGACCACCGCCGAGATCACTGCCGCGGCGCCAACGAGGATGTAGTCCGGGTAGTGCATCAGCAGCGCCATCCACGGCGACCCGAAATCCCAGTGCTGGGTCTTCGCCAGCAACAGCATGCTGAGCGGATTCATCGACACAGCGATGAATCCCGCGACGAGCATCTTCTTCGGCCGCGCGGGCACAATCGCCGCGAAGATCAGCACCACCGCCCCGATCCACGAGATCTCGGGGATGATCATGTAGTTGGGCGGAATCCCACCGATGTGGAAGGTCAGGCTGATCGCGAGGCCAGTGTACACCATGTACCACAGCCCGAGATCGAGAATCGATCTCGGGTTCCGGTCGCCGCGGGTGTACTTGTAGAGCGCGAGTGAGACGAGGATGCTCACGGCCGCGATCCCATCTCCCTTGTCTGGCAGCCACCAGTTCGGATTGTCCGGCATGATGGCGTGGCCGGCAAAATGCCCGGCAAAGGTTCCGACCACCCAGAGCATCGCGTAAAGCAGCGACATGATGCCGAGCCGCTGCGATGCCGCGCGCAAGAGATCGTCGGGCAGGCCGCGGGCGCTCCTGCCCGAACGCAGCAGATTTGCCGGCGTCGAAACCGGCTGAGGTCCTATAAGCTGAGGTTCTGCCATTTTGGTCAGCTACACTTGCACAAAAACCACGGTTCGGCAAGGACGTATATTGACGCCTGCACCATGAAAATCAGCCCGCTGGCGGGCAAGCCCGCCCCAGAATCGATCCTCACCAACATTCCTCGGCTCGTCACCGACTATTACGCGCTCGAGCCGGACCCTGCCGTGGCCAGCCAGCGGGTCGCGTTCGGCACTTCCGGCCACCGCGGGACGTCGTTCGACTGCTCGTTCAACGAAGAGCACATCCTCGCCATCACTCAGGCGATCTGCATCTATCGTCGCGAGCACGGAATAGATGGACCGCTCTTCATCGGCATCGATACCCACGCGCTCTCGGAGCCCGCGCTCGCTTCCGCGCTCGAGGTGCTGGCCGCAAACGATGTCGACGTGATGATCGACGATCGCGACGGATTCACCCCGACTCCCGTAGTCTCACACGCGATCCTCAACTACAACCGCGGCCGGAAGTCCCAGCTCGCCGATGGGATTGTCGTCACACCGTCGCACAATCCGCCCCCGGATGGCGGCTTCAAGTACGACCCTACCACCGGCGGTCCCGCGGATTCCGCGACGACGAAGTGGATTCAGGACAAGGCAAACGAGATGATCGCGTCCGGACTCAAGGACGTGCGGCGCATCTCGTACTCAAAAGCGAAATCCGCTGCCACCACGCATCGCCACGACTATATGGACGCGTACATCGGTGAGCTCGGCGCGATCATCGACTTCGATGCAATCCGCGGAGCGAAGCTGAAACTTGGTGTCGATCCACTCGGCGGCTCGGGAGTTTTCTATTGGCAGATGATCGCCGATCGCTACAAGTTCGCGCTCGACGTCGTCAGCACCGTCGTCGATCCGACGTTTCGATTCATGACCGTCGATTGGGACGGCAAGATCAGGATGGATTGCTCGTCGCCGTACGCCATGAAGCGGCTGATCGCGATGAAGGACAGGTTCGACGTCGCGTGGGCGTGCGATCCCGATCACGACCGCCACGGCATCGTCGCGAAGAGCAGCGGCCTGATCAATCCAAATCACTATCTCGCCGTCGCGATCTCCTACCTGTTCACGCACCGGCCACAGTGGCCCGCGCACGCCGCCGTCGGCAAGACCGTAGTGAGCAGCAGCATGATCGATCGCGTTACCGCTGGAATCGGCCGCGCTCTCACCGAAGTGCCGGTCGGCTTCAAGTGGTTTGTCGACGGATTGCTCGACGGCTCACTGGGGTTTGGCGGAGAGGAAAGCGCGGGCGCGTCGTTCCTGCGGCGCGACGGCAGCGTATGGACGACCGACAAGGATGGAATCATCATGGGGCTGTTGGCGGCCGAGATCACGGCCGTGACGGGCAAGGATCCCGGCGAGATCTACAAGGATCTCACCAGGCAGTACGGGGATTTTTTTTACGAGCGCATCGACGCGCCCGCGAGCCCGGAGCAGAAGAAAGTCCTGGCGGGGCTGTCAGCAGAGGACATCAAGGAGTCGGATCTCGCGGGAGAAAAGATCACGGCGATTCTGACCAAAACGCCGGGCACCAATGAGCCGATCGGCGGCGTGAAGGTGGTGAGCAAGAGCGGCTGGATCGCGGCGCGGCCGTCGGGCACCGAGGATGTCTACAAGCTTTACGCGGAGAGCTCGAAGAGCGCCGAGCACTTGAAGGCGATGCAGGAAGAGGGTCAGGCAATCATCAAGCGTGCGTTCGACAAGGCGGGCGCGAAAGCCTGATGCCGATCACCCGACGCGAAGCTCTTCGCGAGCTCAGCGCGCTGTTCGCAATTCCACTGCTTCGCTGGCCTGAGCGACGCGCGGACGATCCGCTCGGCGGCACCATCGCCGATTTCCAGGCGGGCCGCGCGCATGGTGACTGGAGCTCTCTCGAGGTGACGACCGCTGCGCTCGAGAAGGCGAGAGCATTGAACGGCGCGCTCCACGCCATCGACGAGTTTTCACCTACTGCCCTCGCCGATGCGCGCGCCTCTGATGCACGTGCGCGACAAGGTGCGCTCCGCGGGCCGCTCGATGGCGCTCCCGTCTTTGCAAAAGCGATCTACGACATGAATGGACTGCCGACCACTGCGTCCAACGCCGAATGGGCGAAGCTTTTTCCGGAGGCGGTGCATCGCGATTCGATCGAGGTCGAGCGGATGCGCGCGGCGGGCGCAGTCGTGCTCGGCAAAACCGCCGCGGACGATTTCGCTTATCACGGCAACGGCACCAGCTCGCTGTCGGGACAGGTGCGCAATCCGTACGACTCCACAGGGACGAAGACCCCCGGTGGCTCGAGCGCGGGCTCGGCGGTCTCCGTCGCCTGCGGGATTGCGTTCGCCGCGCTTGGCACCGACGACGGCGGATCGAACCGCATCCCGGCGCAGTTCTGCGGCATCGTTGGAATGAAGCCAACCTTTGGCCTGGTCCCGCGCACGGGCGTCATTCCAACCTGGCCCTACCTCGACACCCACGGTCCACTGGCCCGACACGTCGCCGACGCGGCGCTCCTGCTCGACGCGATTGCCGGACCGGATTCGTCAGATGGACTGGCCTTGAAAACTCCGTGGCGACGTGGATTGCTGGCTCACCTGAGCGACGACGCGCTGCAGAACGTCAGGCTTGGCCTCGTCGACGCGCACGTGCCAAGGGCGCAGATGACGGCGGAATCGCTGTCGGTATTCGATCGCGCGGTATCGGATCTGAAATCTGCGGGCGCCGTGGTCGAGTCCTACGCGCCGCCGGTGACACGCGCCAACGTGCGCGGACTGTTCGCGGATCTGGCGAAGGCGCGCGGCGATCTGGCACCGGACGGCTACGCTCCGGCGCCAACCGCCAACGCGCTGTTGAGGTATTTCGAGCGCCATGGCGGTGACGCCCGACGCGATGTGGAGAAAGGTCTCGCGCCGTATCGCGCCTTCTACGATGTGTTGCCGAAGGAATGGAGCGGGATGGAGAAGCTTATCGTCCAGCCCTACGAGGACGACATCGCCGGCCTCTCTTTCGCGCGCTCACGTGCCACGCTGCTCGCGCAGCTCGCAGAATCGTTCAGGGCGCAGCGAATCGAGGCGATGATCTATCCGACGATGCCCTTCCCCGCTCCGCGCGCCGTCGATCCATGGCCGGACATCCGCACCACCCTCGGCTACGGTAACTGGCTCGGTCTGCCCGAGGTGTCGGTGCCGAGCGGGATGGGCGCGGATGGAATGCCGGCCGGGAACATCTCTTTCGTGGGATTGCCAGGTAGCGATGCGAGAATTCTGGCGATCGCACATGGATACCAAATCCACACGAGGAGATTCGTAGCGCCGAGCCGAGATGGGGTGGACTGAGGATGGAGGACCAACTGCATGCCTGACCGAGGGCCTAGGACCAACTGCATCTATGATTGCTGACTGAGTGAAGACTGAGGACAAACGGCAGACAAGCAGGACGGAGGACCATCGAGAACTATCGAGGACCGTCCTCACTTGTCCTCGGTCCTGCTCTTCGGCGTTTGTCCTCGGTCTTCACTCAGTCAGCAATCACCAATGCCGTTGGTCCTAGGCCCCTCAGTCGACTATGCTCTTTGCTCTTCCGCCGATGGCTGCGCCCGCTTCGGGATCGGGACGAACGCCGGCACCTGCTTCCGGTAGTTCAAATACTGCTCACCATGCGCCGCAACGAGATCGCGTTCCTCGAGCTGCACAGCGAGGATGATGTACCCTGTCGTCGCGATGGCGAACAACAGATGCCCCGCGCTCATGAACGGAGTCGCCCAGAACGCAACGAAGAAACCGGCCATGATCGGATGGCGCACAATCTTGTAGAACGCCGGCGTCCGGAAAGAATCCGCGGGCCGCGTCCGCCCCGCCATGTTGAGCCACACCTGCTTCAACCCGAACAGATCGAAGTGGCCGATCATAAACGTCGAGATGAACACGATCGCCCAGCCGAGTCCGAATAGTGCCCACAACACCATCACGCCGGTGGGATTGGTGACGTTCCACATCGCGTTGGGGATGGGCCGCCAAAGCGCGTAAAGCAGCAGCAACACCAGACTAGCGCACAGCACGTAGGTGCTGCGCTCGATCGGCTCGGGTATGACCCGCGTCAGCCAGCGCTTGAATCCACGCCTCGCCATGCCGCTGTGCTGGACGGCGAACAGCGTCAGCAGCACGGCGTCGATGATGAGCGCCGTCCACGTTCCGATAACCGTTCCGGAATCGATCGATTTCGGCACGACGAAATTGCCGACGAACCCGATTGCGTAGACGAAGCTCACCACGAACAGCACGTAAGCGACGATGCCGTAAAAGAAAGCCAATGCTTTACTCACTTCACCACCCTCCGTCTCATGGTTGAACGGCAGGCGTTCAGCGCTTAGCGCGCCGCGCCTTTTTTTCCAGCGACTCGAGCCAGCGATCGATGCCCGCCAGCAGATCCTTGTGCCCGCGGGTGACGCCGGACAGCCGCTCGAGAATGATTCCTTCGTTGACGGTGACGATGAGCGTCACCCATGCTTCGGCGGTGAAGACGTCGTCCTCGAGGTCGTAGCGCGACAGGGCTTCGCGCACGGCGTCGCGCATCGCGTCGCGCCAGGCGTCGTGGACCTTTTCGACCCGGGCTCGGTACTCGGGGTGGTTCCACGCCATCGCCTGCAGCTCCCACCAGATCTTCTGGTAGGGCCGGTCCTCGTCGAGATAGCGCATCGCCTGCCGCCATTTGTCGATGTAGGGGCCGGGCGCCGCGTACATCGCGCGCTGTCGGCTGATCAGATCCGTGGTGAAGCGTTCCAGGACCTGGAGGAACAGCTCCTCCATTGACCCGAAGTAGTAGTGAACGAGCCCGAGATTGGCGCCCGCTTCCTCAGCCAGCTTCCGCGCCGTAATCGCGCCGTAGCCGACCTCCACCAGGAGCCGCTCGGCGGCGTCGAGGAGGCGCTGCTCGGTGCCGATACGCGCGGATTCGGAAACCGTGAGAGATTTTGCGGACATTGAACTGGGTGCTGATTTATACGTTCGTCTTAGTCGAACGTATAAATCCCTTCCGTCGTTGTCAACGGCGAATGTGTTGCCCGGGAGAGACTTGTCGTGTCAGATACGCGGCGATCTGGATCAGGGTTCTCCCGGCAACCCTTCACCCCTCTCCCGGCATCAAAGGGTCAGTCGCGCCACGACGCCAAGGCCTTGATTATCGACCTTCGCTCGAATGGTGGTGGAGATCCTTTCACTGTCGCTCTGGTTGCGAGCTATCTGTTCGGCGACAAGCCCGTGCACATCAACTCCCTCTACTTTCGCCCGGCCAACCGCACCGACGATTTCTATACCGACCCCAATGTCAGCGGAAAGAAGTTCGGTGCGAGCAAGCCGGTTTTCGTGTTGACGAGCTCGAGAACTTTTTCCGGCGCTGAGGAGTTCGCCTACGATGTGCAGACCCAGAAGCGGGCGACGATCGTGGGGGAGACGACGGGGGGAGGCGCCAATCCTGGCGGAGCGGTGCGGCTGCCTTACGACTTGACCGTGTTCGTTCCGACCGGGCGGGCGATCAATCCGATCACGAAGACGAACTGGGAAGGGGTGGGGGTCAAGCCGGACGTGCCGGCGGCGGCGGATGATGCGCTGGATGTCGCGCTGCGGATGGCGCGGCAGGCGGTCAGCGGGTTGCGGTAGATCCCCGGCGGGGAGAAGCTTCTCGTCGCATCCACATGGTCATGTGCGCCGCGGTCGGGCGGTAGTTGAACGTCGACTCCGGAATCGAATCGAGCGCCTGGCCGACGTTGTGCGCAACTTTCAACATTCACATGACAGACGGCATTTTGAAGCGGTGATATCCGCACTCACTAGCTCCCCGTTGCGGCTAGCGGCGATCTCGCTCGCCGAGGTCATTTTGCTGTATCTCCTGCTGACCGTTTTTCAGGCGCAGGGAAGGCAACTGAGAGACAGCGCGCAAATCTGGCTCCCGTTCCTTGCCTTCAGCGCGCCAGCTTATCTCCTGATCACATGGCGTCTCGCCGCGCGCCCGGACAGCACTCTCGGACTCGCCTTCGCAGCTGCCGTTGCCGTGGGCGCGATCCTGCTTCTGGCGGGACTGGTGATCAGATTGGCCGCGGCGGAATGGGGACTGCTGGTCGTGCTGCTGGCGATCGCGCAATTCAACGTGACATCTCTTGTCGCGTTCGCGGTCTTCGTGCCGACTCAGGTGACGCTCGCTTCACGCAGCATCGCGCTTCTCAAGGCGAGAGGCTCGTTTTCCGGTGGCCTTTGGGTTGGCGCCGCACTGGCTTTGGCTTACGTCGCGCTCGCGTTCGTCGCAATTCGGCCGATCCAGCGGAGAGCCCGCGCGCGCCGGGCAGAAACCGTCTACTCGGACGAGAAGGCGCAGTCACACGTGCTGCGCGTCTATCGCTGTCTCTGGCGGATCGCCGGTCACCGAGCGAGCAACGGATTTCCGTCGAGTGAAGGTTCTCTGCGCGCACTTGGCTCCGATTGCTGGGACCCGACGGAGGCGCCCGGTGGAGCGACGGGCAGCTATTACGATTTTAGATACATTCCCGGCCCGCCCGCGCCCGATGGCCGCATCCGCACCTTCACGCTCATGACTCGAAACCGCGGATTTCCGGCGAGGCCGATATATCTGGCGGAAGACGGCCTGATGCGCAGGGCGCAGAAGGGCTGGGCTTCGGCGCGCAGCAGGTATAGCGATGCGGTCGCGGCGAAGTTCATTCCGGAGTTTATGGCATCTCTCGACGTATATCGCACCCAACACGGCGCCTATCCGTCACGGATAGTGGTGCCGAGCGGAGGAGCCGCTTCTGCCCGAGGCGAGATTTCTCTTCCCCAGCAGCTCGGTGTTCGGTCGGTGACGCCTGGGCCCGATGGCGCCTCTTTGCTCGATCTCGGAACCCGCACAGTTACGTACGTACCGCATCCCAGCGCGGACGGGGTCGTAACTCGCTTTACACTCTCTTATCCCGCCAGGTACGACTCGCTGCGCGATCTCCGCAGCTACTTCATCGATGAAGAAGGCCGTATCCACGCGACGGGCGAGAACCGCCCGGCAACCGCCGCCGATCCAATCGCGCCCGACAACGAGTGGTGGAATTATGTGCGGCGGCCGCCGCGGGAGCTGTGACGATGAAACCACTCGGATTGCTTGGCGTGACTGCCGCGACAATGATCGCGACGGCACCAGCGCCCGCGCAGGAATCGTCGGAGTTAATTCCAGCACCGGTCATTTCCGTCCTGGCCGGCGATTCGCGGGAGATGATTCTGGCCAAGGCCGCCAACGTCATCCCTTCCCCACAGCAGCTCGCCTGGCAGCGGCGCGAGATGATCGGCTTCGTCCACTTCGGCATCAACACCTTCACCGATCGCGAGTGGGGGACCGGGACCGAGAGCCCGACGCTGTTCAATCCATCGGCGCTCGACGCCGGGCAATGGATGCGCGCGTTCAGGAACGCGGGAGTCACCGAAGTCGTGCTCGTCGTCAAGCACCACGACGGCTTCGTTCTCTATCCGACTCGCTACACCACCCACTCGGTGAAAGCGAGTCCGTGGCTCAACGGTCACGGCGATGTGATGCGCGCGTTCACCGATGCAGCGAGGGAAGCAGGATTGAAGGTCGGCTTCTACCTCTCGCCGGCAGATCTTTACCAGAAGCGGCAAGACGTCTTCGGCAATCATAGCGCGGCGCGCACGACGCGCATTCCCACTCCGGTTCCTGGCGACGATCGTCACCCGCGCGAGTCTCTGACCTACGAGCTCGACGACTACAATCGTTACTTCATGAACCAGATGTACGAGCTGCTGACGGAGTACGGCCCGATCTCGGAAGTCTGGCTCGACGGCGCGCCGGCCGCGGGCACCGGTCAACCGTACGCATTCACCGCCTGGTACGACATCGTGCATCGACTCCAGCCCAACGCCGTGATCTTCAATCAGAACGTCCGCTGGGTTGGCAACGAAGCTGGCGTCGCGCGCAAAACTGAATGGAGCGTCATCCCCCTCGCCAACGATTACAACCTCCAACCTTCGGGCGATCTCACCGACGCGGACCTCGGTGACAGGACAAAGCTGTTCGCGCACGGAGTCCACTTTCTGGCGTGGTACCCCGCCGAGGCGGATGTCTCGATCCGGCCGGGCTGGTTCTGGCACGCCAGCCAGGACGCGCAGATCAAGTCCCTCAGCAAGCTGATGGAGATTTATTACGCGACGGTTGGTCGCAACGCGGTAATGATGTTGAACGTGCCGCCGGATCGTCGTGGGCTATTCACCGACAACGATGTGAAGCGTCTGAAGGAATTCGGCGACCGCGTCGCGCGCGTCTTCGAGACGAATCTCGCCGAAGATGGGTGGAAATCAAAAAAGGTCGACACCAACGGCAATCTTGTCATCGACCTCAAACGTCCGGTCGCATTCAATCGGATCATGCTCGGCGAAGACATCGCGCACGGTCAGCGCGTCGAATCGTTCGCCGTCGATGCGTGGAATGGCCGTGCGTGGAAGGAGATCGCCGCAGGTACGACTGTCGGCTACAAGAGACTGTTGGAAACCGATACGGTGCGCGCCCAGAAAGTCCGCATACGGATCCTGGCGAGTCGAGCCGCGCCATCGATAACCAGCTTCGGTCTCTTTTTGGAGGACTGAAACTTTCCTCTTGACGGCCCCGTTCTACATCTGTAGAATCTACACCTGTAGAAGCCAAATGAGGATTCAATGCCCGACCGACAGCCACTGACCGAGCTCCAGATCGCCGTCCTTCGTCTACTCTGGGATCAGGGCGAGCTCACTGTCGCGCAGATCTGGGAGCAGCTCTATGCCGACCGGAAGCTGGCGCAGACCACCGTCGCCACCATCGTCGCGCGGCTGCAGCGGCGGCGCATCCTCGCGCGCCGCACCAAAGACCGCCAATTCGTTTATCGCGCTCTGGTCACCGAGGCCGATGTGCAGCACTCAATGGTGAGCGAGCTCACCGAGCGCCTGTTCGCGGGCGACGTTACCGCCCTCGTCAGCCACCTGCTATCGGAGCGCGACATGACTCCTGGCGACCTCGCGCGCGTAAGGAAGATGATCAAAGACATTCGTCCCCGGACGGGAGAGTCCGTATGACCGGCACAGTTTCCTCGACCGCGCTCGCGTGGCTGCTCACCTACGCGATCCACAGCACCGTACTCCTCGCCTTCGTCTGGCTCCTCAGCCGCACCCGGCGACTGTCGCCGGGCGCATCGGAGCTTCTATGGAAGTCGGCGATGATCGGAGCGATAGTCACGTCGAGCCTCCAACTGTCGCTCGATGTGCGGCCGGCGGGAACGCTGATGCTGGAGCGGGAGACGCAGACCGCATCACAGCGCGCGCCCGCTGCACAGGCGAACGCCTCGGAGCCGTCCCAGCCCGCATCCCGAATCTCACATCCCGCGGTGCTGATGCAAACGAACACCGAGCCGGCGAGCCAGCGTCCCGGCGCAGCGATCACGATGACCACATCATCCGCCGCCGTCTTCACCTGGGCGCTCGTCGCGATGATCCTCGGACTTACCTATGTCGCGCGTAGACTGATCCTCGTCGGCCGGCTCGGTGACCGGCAGGATGTCGTCGATGGGCCGATGTTCGACCTTCTCACCGAGCTTGCCCGCGACGCCGGATTGCGCACGATGCCGCGGCTCACTTCTACCTCGCGCATCTCGAGTCCCGTGGCGCTCAGAATCGACGAGATCTGCGTTCCCGAAACGGCGCTCACCGATCTCGATCTCGACCAACAGCGCAGTCTGCTCGCGCACGAGCTCGCACACCTCACCCGCCGTGATCCGGTTTGGCTCGTCGCCGGCAGTCTGATCGAGCGAATCCTCTGGATCCAGCCGCTGAATCGTATCGCCAATCGTGAGATAGCGACGTCGGCAGAATTTCTCTGCGATGACTGGGCAGTGCATCGCACCGGCTCGGGCGTTCCGCTCGCGCGTTGTCTGGCGCAAGTCGCCGAGTGGATTCAGGCGTCACCGCTCGGAGTTCCCGTTGCGGGGATGGCCGAGGAACGCTCGCTGCTCGTGTCACGCGTGTCGAGGCTCGTCGAGGACTATAAGCCCGCGGCCAGATCGCGCCGCAGTCTCGCAGTGGGCGCCAGTGCAGTACTCGTCGGCACGATCCTCGTCGCGCCGGGCGTATCCGGCAGAACGGCGAGCACTCTGCTCGCCGACGAGATCCGCACCGCCGGTGTAAACGGTGCACAGCAAATCGTTGGTGGAATCGCTTCGACTCCGTCGTCACCGGCACCGATTGTCGCGGATGTCAAATCGGAAGCCGTTGTCGCGCGCCAGGACACCAACGCCGACACCGGCGTCGTTAACGCGCTGATCGAGCGCCTCGGCGACGAGAACGCCGAGGTGAGGAGCGCCGCCGCTCGTTCGCTGGGACGGATCAAGGACTCGCGCGCGGTGCCGGGATTGATCGGCGCTCTCAAGGATCGCGACGCCAAGGTGCGCGAATCAGCGGCCGAAGCGCTGGCGGAGTTCGAGGATCCACGCGCCATCACGCCACTCGCGGATCTGCTCACCGATCCATCGAGCGACGTCAAGAAAAGCGCGCTCGAAGCGCTCTCTCATTTCGATAGCAACGTGCCGTCCGCGGCGATCGTGCGACTCCTCAACGATCCCGATGAGGATGTGCGCCACAATGCCGCGCACCTGGTCGGTAAGATGCGCGACAGGTCCGCGACGGGCGCGCTGGCGAAGCTGATCGCCGATCCGAACGCGGATGTCAGACAAGCGGCGATCGAGGCAATCGCGGAGCTCGGGGATCCGACGGCCGTGGTGGCACTGATGCCGGCGTTATCCGACCCAGACGCCGACGTGAGAGAGCAAGCGCTCAGTGCAATCGATGATCTCAAGGCGCCGATCGCGGCGGAAACACTCATTACGATGATGCGCGATCGCGACGCCGATGTTCGCCAGCGGGCCGCAGAGCTCGCGGGCAACCGGTCGCTCGTTGCCGCAGTGCCGGCGCTGCGCCGGTTGCTCGACGACCCGAACGCCGACGTCCGCGAACGGGCCGTCGAATCGCTTGGCGACATTCCTGACGGAGCCGCATACGATGCGTTGCGGGCAGCGCTGGCGTCCAAGGACGCAAAAGTGCGGCGCGCTGCCGCCGAAGCGCTGGGTGACCGGAGATGATGATGCGCACACTTGCGGCGTTGCTCGTCACCGGTGCGGTCGGCGCCGGCGCAATTGGTGCGGCCGTTAGGATGGCGCCTGCATCCATCTCGGTGACACTCGATCACGATTGGGAGAAGAGCCGCCCTGGTCCCGACTCTGGCCGCGTCGCGATTCTGATCGACGCGCTCGGCCGCACTGACCCGGTGGTGTGTGAGCTACTCGCCGATCAGCTCGGCAACTTCTGGCTTGGCGGTGGAAGAAATGGCGTCGGTCGACTGGCGGCCGCGCCGGCGACTGTGCAGGTCGCCAAGGATTCCATGGGCGGCGCGATCACCGATGCGCGCGCGATCAATCGGCTCGTCGCCGAGCTCGATGGTCCGAACGCGTGCACGCGACGCGTGGCGAGCAAGATGCTTGGCAACAGCACGATCACGCCCGCGCGTCTCAACAGTCTCCTCGCAGATGCATCGGCGAACGTGAGAGAGTCGGCGGCGATGGCGGCCGGCGCGGGCGAGCGTCACGACGCTCTGCCCGCACTCGAGCGCGCGCTCGATGACCGCACGCCCGCAGTGGCCGCGATGGCAGCGTGGGCGCTCGGCGAGATCGAGGATCATTCATCGGTAGCGGCTTTGCTCAGGCTCGTGCGAAGTGGTGATGCGAAGGTGCGGCTCTCGTCGATGTGGGCGCTCGGCCAGATCGAGGATGCGCGCGCGGTGCCGGATGTCGTCGCGGTTCTGCGCGACGAGAACCCCGCGATCAGAGAGATGGCGGCTGATGTCCTCGGCGATTTCGAGAAGGCCGACGCGCGTGAGCCGTTGGAGCGCGCGCTGGCGAGCGATGCCGACGCGAGAGTTCGCTCCGAAGCCGCGGAGTCTCTCGGCCAGATCAGCTCACCGTTGTCGGGGCCTGCCTTGGGCAAAGCGTTGTCCGATGCAGATGTCACAGTGCGTCGCGCGGCGGCCGAAGCGCTTGGTGATCTGGATGATCTGCACGTTGCGCCGGCTGGACTGAGTGCCGCGCTTTCTGCCAGTGATCCCGAGCTCCGCTATCGCGCCGCGAAGGCGCTCGCCGAGATTCGCGATCCGGCGACCACGACGGCGCTGATTGGAATTCTGTCGAGTCCCGATGCAGAGCTGCGGAAAGATGCGGTCGAAGCGCTCGGCGACATTGGAACGGCGCCAGCAGTCGACGCGATCACAAAGGCGTTGAACGATCGGGATCCAGAGGTAAGGAAAGCGGCAGCAGAGGCGCTCGGCGATATCAAGGATGGCTGAAGCATCGGATGGATCGAGGGCTTAGGCCCTCGGTGAAAAGCCCCAGCCGCGCTTCAGTGCTCGCGCGCACAAACATCCCTTTGTTTTGATTTTCTTGCGTACGGTGTCTAAATCTCAGTATGGACACCGCGTACGATTTTTCTTCGCATCCTGTCAACACTCATGTCGAGCTGACTGCGTACATCAGCTTCAAGGGAGACTGTGAGGAAGCGTTCAGATTTTATGAGGAAGTACTCGGCGCCAAGCCGGGGCTGATGTTCCGGTACGCCGACTCCCCAATGGCGGATGTCGTTCCGGCCGGCTGGGACACGCGGATCATGCACGGGAGCATCACCATCGGCACTCACCGGCTGGAAGGAGCGGACGTCCCACCCGAGCGCTACGAGGAGCCGAAAGGCTTTTCTTTATCGTTGAACGTGCCGACGGCGCGCGCGGCGGAAAGACTCTTTGAGCAGCTCTCCACCGGCGGCCGCGTCGTCTACGCGATCGAGAAGACCTTCTGGTCGGAACGCTTCGGGATGGTCGTCGACCGGTTTGGAATCCCGTGGATGATCAACTGCGAGACTCCGGGGTAACG
>Ga0207674_10002555_pt1 | contig 22911 bp, 19 predicted proteins | sample KBSCornC72_FD_184303 | JGI IMG/M metagenome (GOLD analysis project Ga0207674, IMG submission 184303) | Corn rhizosphere microbial communities from Kellogg Biological Station, Michigan, USA - KBS Corn C7-2 (SPAdes) (version 2) | ecosystem: Host-associated > Plants > Roots > Rhizosphere > Soil ...
ATGCGCCGGCCGAGCTCGCCGGATTGCGTCCGGAGCTTGTCGACGTCGATCAGCACTCCGGTCTGCTCCATGCGCGCGAGCACGGGCACGAGCGGCATCTCGATGTCCTCGAACACCGACTTGAGCTGCGGCGCTGCCTCGAGCTGCGGCCACAGCGTCTGATGCAGGCGTAGCGTGACGTCGGCATCTTCCGCTGCATAGTCGGCTGCGCGCTGCACGTCGACTTGCGCGAACGGGATCTGCCTGGCGCCCTTGCCGGTCACCTGTTCGTACGCGATCGTGTCGACGTCGAGATATTTCTTCGCCAGCGTATCCAGATCGTGGCGGTTGCCGCTGGAATTGAATACGTAGGATTCCAGCATCGTGTCGTAACGTACTCCGCGCACATTGATACCTTGCGTCGACAGTACGTTCATGTCGTATTTCAGGTGCTGGCCCACTTTGTTTTTGTTCGGGTCTTCGAGCAGCGGCTTGAGCGCGGCGAGCACGGCCTCGCGTGCGAGCTGCGCGGGCGCGCCCGCATACGCATGCGCGACCGGCACGTACGCCGCGCGGCCGGGCTCCACCGCGAACGAGACGCCGACGATTTCAGCGCGCATCGGATCGAGGCTCGTCGTTTCGGTGTCGAAAGCGATCAGGTCGGCGGCGCGCAGCTGTACGAGCCAGGCATCAAGCTGTGCCTGAGTGAGGATGAGTTCGTAGGACTTTTCGGGAACCGGGAACCGGGAACCGGGAACCGGCAGATCCGGAGCTGTGGCTTGCTCGGCTTTTCCGGTTTCCGGTTTCCGGTTTCCAATTTCCGACTCTTCCAACTCCTTCAGCGCCGCCTTGAACTCGTAACGCTGGTAGAACGCACGCAGCTTGTCGGTATCCGGTGCGCGTTGCTGCAGTTCTTGCGGCTTCAGATGCAATGGCACGTCGAGTTTCACGCGCGTCAGCTCGCGCGACAGCGGCAATTGCTTCAGCGCCGCGCGCAGGTTTTCGCCGATCTTGCCGGTGATCTTGTCGGCGTTGGCGATCACGCCATCGAGTGTGCCGTGTTCGGCGAGCCACTTCGCCGCGGTTTTCGGGCCGCATTTCTCCACGCCCGGTACGTTGTCGACGCTGTCGCCCATCAATGCGAGGTAATCGACGATCTGGTCGGCGCGCACACCGAATTTCGCGACGACGCCGGCTTCGTCGAGCGTCGTGTTCGTCATCGTGTTGATGAGCCGGATGTGCGGAGTGACCAGCTGCGCCAGATCCTTGTCGCCGGTCGACACGGTCACGTCCATGCCCTGTGCCTGCGCCTGCACGGCGAGCGTGCCGATGACATCGTCGGCTTCCACGCCCTCGACGCGCAGGATCGGCAGGCCGAGCGCTTCGATCATTTCCAGCATCGGCGCGCTTTGGCGGACGAGATCGTCGGGCATCGGCGCCCGATGCGCCTTGTACTCCGCATACATGTCATCGCGAAAGGTCTTGCCCGGCGCATCGACGACGAAGGCGATGTAGTCCGGTTTCTGCTTGAGCGCGAGCCGCACCATGTTGAACACGCCGAACAACGCGCCGGTCGGCTCGCCGGTGCGGTTCGTCAGCGGCGGCAGCGCGTGGAACGCCCGGTACAGATAACCGGAGCCGTCGATCAGGATAAGTGTGGGACGCGACATAAACACGGGCAAAACGCGAAGTGCGCGAGCTTGGGACAGCGGGCCGTTTTTTGCAACGTTGAAAGCACCGCGAGAGTCAAAAGGAGTGAAAGCGGCGTGTTAAGCTCAGGCGAAAAGGAGAATGCGATGAAAACTGTCTTGTTATCGATCGCCATGTACGGCTGTTGCGCTTGCGCCTTCGCGCAGGATCGCGCTGATGACGCATTGCCGCCGGTGCAGGCGCCGCCGACGATCAACGATCCGGGTACCACGCCGCTGCGCAGTTCCGTTCCGAGCAATGCACCGAGTGCGGCGCCGGACGCTGCCGCTGCCGCAACGCTTCCAGAAAGCCCCGGCTTGCCCGCCGACGTGCAGGCCGCCGCGGAATCTGCCGAGTTGCCGGTCGTGACGGTGCGCCAGCAGGGCAGCGAAACAGTCGAGGAATACCGCAAGCGCGGCAAGCTGTATTTCGTGCGCGTGCTGTCGAATCAAGGGCCGACGCGGCTCTACGTCGACGATCGTTCCGCGATTCCGGCCAACATCATGCAGCAGCTGTCGGGCCCGTCGGGTGTCGTGCAGCCGGTGTATTTCAAACTCGGTGAATGGAAGTAAGCGCTAGCTGCCGAGTGCGGCCAGCAACGCCGCGCGCGGCAATTTCCCGGTGGCGTTGCGTGGCAGTTTGTCCACGCAACGCAACGGTCGCGGCAGGAACACGGGATCGATCGATGCGCGCAGCGCGGCCAGCACGTCGGCTTCGCGCAAGCCCGGGGCGACGACGAGAGCCGCGAGCCGATTGACTGTGCCGGCTTCGCCGTCCAGACAGAACACCACGCCGTCTTCCACGCCGGAAATCATCAGCAGTCTGCGCGTCAGGTCGCCGAGCGACGCACGCTTGCCGGCGATTTCGAGCAGGTCGCTGTTGCGGCCACAAAGTCGGAAGCGCCGCTCCGGCAATAATTCCACGACGTCCTGCAGCAGCGTCGGCGCTGTGAAATAAGGCGCCTGTACCATCGTGCCGTCCGGCTGCGGATGCAATGCGATGTCCGGATACAGCTGCCACGGCTCGTCGAGTGCTGTGCGTCGATGCGCGATGACACAGGTCTCGGTCGAGCCGAACAATTCGATAACACGCGTTGCATAGCGGCGTTCGGCTGCCTCGGCGAGCACCGCGTCGAGCGGCGCGGTCGCACTGACGATCGCGTCGAGCGGCGGCAGGTCCGGCGCCGCGCGCAGCAGCGCGCGCAGGTGCACGGGCGTGGTCACGAGCAGGCGTGGCGCGGCAACTTCGTGCAAAGCGCGCGCGATATCGGCGGGAAAAAACGGCTGGCCGGTATAAATCGTTGCGCGGCTGCGCAGCGGCAGCAGTACCGACAATTCGAGCCCGTACATGTGTTGCGGCGGCACCGTGGCTATGATGCCTGGCGCGGAATCCGCGCACAGCACGCGCGCGTTGAGCGCGCTGCTTGCGCAGAACGCGCCCCAGGTTTTGACGTTGGCTTTCGGCTGACCGGTACTGCCGGAAGTAAAGGCAATCGCCACCACGTGGTCTGCGCCAATCAGCGGCATGGATACACCGGGCGATGCTGCAAATTCTTGCGGAAGCACGAATTCACGCGTCGCTGCCGGCTGCAGCGCGCGTTCACTCAGCGCATAACTGCCGGAATATGCGTGCAGCGTTTCGGCGATCGCCTGCGGCGCGCGCGAAGAAGGCAGCAGGTTGGTTTGACCAGCGAGCGCAACGGCGCAGAACGCAACGATGAATCGGTAGCGATCCTCGCACAGATTGACCGCATACTGCGCCGTCGGCAGCAGCTGGGCCAACGCGTGCACCTCGCCGATGAACGCGCCGGCACTGATCGGCGCGCCGTTGCGCCACGCGAATGTGCGCTGCGTATCGGCATCCGCGAGCAGCGACGGCAAACGTCCGGAAATCGGTGCGCCTTCTCGTTGTACAGCCGCAAACATCCCCAGTCCCCTAAGCCCTCAGTTGTTCGCCGGTAATCGCGTCGCGAATCGGCGTCGGCCGCTGCAATCCCCCTGTCGCTCCGTCCAGAATATAGCGAAGATCATCGCCAAATGCCGCGCGTACTTCGCTGGCGGTGCGCGCCGGCGCTTCGCCATGGCGGTTGGCGCTAGTGGAGACGATGGCGTCGCCGAACGCGCGACACAGTTGCGCCGCCTGTGCGTGCGCGGTTACGCGCAAGGCGATGCCGGCGTGCGCGCCGGCCAGCCACGACGGCGTTGCCGCCGCGCGCGGAAACACCCAGGTGTGCGGTCCGGGCCAGCTCGCACGCACGCGCGCGAGCGCGTCCGCGGGCACGCGTGCGCGGTCGAGGTATTTTTCCACTTGTGCAAAATCCGCCGCGATCAGCAGCACGCCTTGCGTAAGCGGGCGTTGCTTGAGCGCGAACAGGCGCGCGACCGCGGCTTCATCCTGCGGATCGCAACCCAGGCCGTACACCGCTTCGGTCGGGTACGCGATCACGCCGCCGGCGCGCAGCGCGGAAACGGCTGCAGCAATCGGACCGTCCATGTTCAGGTCTTTGCGACAGCCTTCTTGGCCGCGGTTTTCTTTTTCGCTGCGGCTTTCTTCGCCGGAGCTTTCTTGGCCGGAGTTTTCCTGGCAGCGGCCTTCTTCACCGGCGCTTTTTTCGCCGCGGCCGTTTCCTTGGCCGGCGCCTTCGCCGCGAATTTGCCCTTGCCGAAACGGCCGCGCTTCTCCGGCGCTGCGGCGAGGAGCTCGGCGCATTCGGTTTCCGTGAGCGTCGTCGGCTCGCGGTCTTTCGGAATGCGCGCGTTCTTCTTGCCGTCGGTGATGTATGGGCCATATTGGCCGCGCAACACCTGGATCGCACCGTCCTGGAAGCTCGCAATCACGCGGTTGCGAATCGCCTCGGCTTTCTCGTGCAGCACTTCCCTGGCACGCGCCAGTTCAATCGTGTACGGGTCGTCCGGCGGCTTGATCGACGCGTAAACCTTGCCGTGCTTGACGAAAGGTCCGAACCGGCCGACGCCGACGCTGATCGTCTCGCCGTCCTCGCCAGTGCCCAGGTCGCGCGGCAGCTTGAACAGCTGCAATGCGTCTTCGAGCGTGATCGTGTGGATGCTCTGCCCCGGCCGCAGGGAAGCGAAGCGCGGTTTCTCCTCGTCGTCCTTGGTGCCGATCTGCGCCATCGGGCCATAACGGCCCAGGCGCACGCTGAGCGGCTTGCCCGACGCGGGATCGCTGCCGAGCTCGCGCGAGCCGCTGGCCTCGGCGCGATCGACCGTCTCGGTTTTTTCGGTGACCAGGCTCTTGAACGGCGTCCAGAACTTGCGCATCAACGGCACCCAATCCTCTTCGCCGCGGCTGACCGCATCGAGCTCGTCTTCGAGCTTCGCGGTGAAGTCGTAGTCGACGTATTGGGTGAAGTGTCCGGAGAGGAATTTCGCCACGGCGCGGCCGACGTCGGTCGGCCGGAAGCGGCGCGAGTCGAGCAGCACGTATTCGCGATTGAGCAGCGTCTGGATGATGCTCGCGTAAGTCGACGGGCGGCCGATGCCGTATTCCTCGAGTGCCTTGACCAGGCTCGCTTCGGAGTAGCGCGGCGGCGGCTCGGTGAAATGCTGATCGGCGAGCACGTCGGCCAATGGCACCGCTTCGCCGATTTTCATCGCCGGCAGCTTGCGGTTCTCGTCTTCGTCCTCCGACGTTTTCTGGTCGCGGCCTTCCTCGTAGACGGCAAGAAATCCCGGATCGACCACGGTCGTACCGCTGGCGCGGAAAGTGGAATCGCCACCGGCGTCGAAATCGACCGACACGGTGTTCAGCGTCGCGTGTTGCATTTGCGAGGCGACCGCACGCTTCCAGATCAGGTCATAGAGCTTGCGCTGGTCGTCGTTGAGGTACGCGCCGATGCTGGCCGGCGTGTGCAGAGCCGACGTCGGGCGGATCGCCTCATGCGCCTCTTGTGCATTCTTCGACTTGCTGCGGTACAGATTCGGGCTTTCCGGCAACGCACGCGCACCGTAGTCACGCTCGATCACCTTGCGGATTTCGGCGATTGCGTCGTTGGCCAGATTGACCGAGTCGGTACGCATGTAAGAGATCAGGCCGACCGTGCCTTCGTCGCCAATCGCCACGCCTTCGTACAAACCTTGCGCGATGCGCATCGTGCGGCTGGTCGAGAAACCGAGTTTGCGCGCCGCTTCCTGTTGCAGTGTCGAGGTCGTGAACGGGGGCGCCGGGCGCCGCTTGCGTTCCTTGGACTGCACCTCGGCAACGACGAGGCGGCCTTGCGCGGACTTGCGCAGGAAGTCGCGTGCGGCGTGTGCGTCGGCCTCGTTGGTCAGGTCGAATTGTTCAAACTTCTTGCCGCGCAGACGCGTCAGGCGCGCACTGAAGCGCTGGTCCGGGTGCGCGCAATCGGCTTCGATGCTCCAGTATTCGCGCGTCTTGAACGCTTCGATTTCCTCTTCGCGTTCGACGATCATGCGCAGCGCCGGCGACTGCACGCGTCCGGCGGAGAGGCCGCGTTGCACCTTGCGCCACAGCACCGGCGACAGATTGAAGCCGACCAGATAATCGAGCGCGCGGCGCGCCTGCTGCGCGTTGACCAGGTCCAGCGACAGTTCGCGAGGATTGGCGACGGCTTCCCGGATCGCGTGCGGCGTGATTTCGGAGAACACCACGCGATGCAGCTTTTTGCCGTCGAGCAGCTTGCGCTGTTTCAGGATTTCGGCGATGTGCCAGGAAATCGCCTCGCCTTCGCGATCCAAGTCGGTCGCCAGATACAGCGCTTCGGCCTTGGCGGCGGCTTTGGCGATGGCGTCGACGTGTTTCTCGTTCTTTTCGATCAACTCGTATTGCATGGCGAAATCGCGGTCCGGGTCGACCGCGCCTTCTTTCGGGCGCAAATCGCGCACGTGGCCGTACGAGGCGAGGACGATGAAGTCCTTGCCCAGATATTTATTGATCGTCTTGGCCTTGGCAGGCGACTCGACGATGAGCAGGTTCTTGGCCATTTGGGATGAATCTAAGGGGGCGGTGCCCGGCTTGCAGCGGGCTTTTCTTTTTTCAGTGTGCCCACAGTCGCGGGCGTAATGTCAAGCTGCCTGCGGCCGGAGCGGCCGCTCGCAGCTAGAATTCGCGGCGCGAATAACGCCCGTTTTCGGCACTCACGACGCCGTCCAGTTCGAGCACAAGCAGCATCGAGGACAGCGTTGCCGCGGCCAAGCCGGTGTGCGCGACGAGCTCGTCGATGGCCGACGCACGGGCGCCGACCGCGGCAAGCAAGCGTTCGTAATCGGCATCGCGCGCAGGCGTGTCGGATTTTTGCACGGCGCCCTCGCCACGTGCGCCATGCAGACGCCGTCGCAAGCCTTGCGCAAGCAGGCCGCCGACGCCGCTCAATTCCTCGAGCACCTCATCCGCGGTTTCCACGAGCCTGGCGCCATCGCGGATCAATTGGTGGGTGCCGCGCGACAGCGGGCTGTGAATCGATCCGGGCAGGGCAAACACTTCGCGGCCTTGTTCGCCGGCAAAACGCGCCGTGATCAGCGAACCGGACTTGAGCCCGGCCTCGACGACGAGTGTGCCCAGACTCAAGCCCGCGATGATGCGATTGCGGCGCGGAAAAAACTCCGGCTTGCCAGGCGTGCCCGGGGCAAACTCCGAAACGAGAGCGCCGTTTTCAATGATGCGCGCGGCAAGTTCCTTGTGCCGGCGCGGATAAACCACGTCCGCTCCGGTACCGAGCACCGCAATCGTTTTGCCGGCGCCTTCGAGTGCGCCTTCATGCGCGGCGCCGTCGACACCTTCGGCCATGCCGCTGGTGATGACGTTGCCTGCCTGCGCGAAAGTCTTGGCGAACGCGCGCGCATTGGCCAGTCCCGCGCTGGTCGCGCGGCGCGCGCCAACGATCGCGATCTGCGGCGACCACAAGCACGTCGGATCGCCGGCTACGAACAGCGCCGCCGGGGCGCCGGGAATTTCGCGCAACAGCAGCGGGAAATCGTCGCTCGTGCATACCAGCAGGTGATGATCCGGCGCCTCGAGCCAGCGCAGGTCGGCATCAATGACGGCGGTTTCCGGCGCGGCCAGCCACACGCGGGCACTCTCGGGCGCACTGCGACGTGCCTGCGCCAGAGCGCCGGCCGCGGAGCCACCGTGTTCGAGCAGGTCGCGAATACCCGCGCCACCCAAACCGGGCGCGCGCAGCAGCGTCAACCAGGCGCGGGTTTCCTCAGCAGCAAGTTCGATCGGCATCAGCGAATCTTAGCGACGCTGAAAAGCAAAACGGCGCGTTGTCGCGCCGTTTGCATCAAGATCAGAAAATTCTTACGTGTGGTCCGGGTCGTACAGCTTGTCGCCGAGATGCACCGGACGAATGCCGTCCATGATCAGGCCATAGCTGACGCGGTCGAAGGTACGAAACACCATGACGTGGCCGATGTATTCTTCGGGCAGCTGCACCTTGGCATCGTTGGGATGCAAGAAGCTGCGCGTGCTCGACTCCGGATAGTCGAATCGATCGTTGACGACATCGCCGCGGGCAAAGATCGAGTACACCTGGCCGTTCTCCACGCCATCGAGCGCGCCGTCCGATAGCGCCACGACCTGCAAGCGGCCGACCGCGTTGAGCGCGTCGTTGAATGCGATCACACGCATGTCGGCCGGCACCTGTCGCGGCGGATGCGGCAGATATTCGGCGTCGTACGGCATGTTGTCCAGCGGCAACACCAAATCGCCGTCACGCACTTCGTAATCGCTGGCAACCACGATGGTCGAAGCCGGTGCGCCGGGCTTGGTCACCTGCACATCGCCGAAGTTCAACATCTCGTAGCCGAGGAAACGCACGTCGGCGCGCAAGCTGAATTCGTCGGGGCCGTGGCGCCAGATCATCGACGGGCGACCGTCTTTGTCTTCCAGATCCTGCCGGAACACATGTACGGGCTTGCCGTCCCGCGGCGCGATTTCGTAGTAGCGGCCGATCGGGCGGGCCAGCGCGAAGTGCTGTCCGGGCTGACCTTGCAGGCCACGCACGTAAACCAGCTGGCCCGGCGAACCGTGGATGTGGTGGTCCTCGATGCCGACCACGTGCGGCGCGTGCTTGAAATCGTCTTCGCCGAGCAGACGCGGTTTCTTGAGGAAATCCTCGATCACCGACAGCGGCAGCGGCTTGATCGCGCTTTCCAGCTGCTCGGCGCGCGTATGCGGTTCGATACCGCCGCGGCTGGCGACGCCAATGCTCGTCTGGCCGTTCAGATAGGCCAGATTAAGCACGTCGCCGGGATAGATCAGATGCGGGTTGTGGACTTGCGGATTCGCCTGCCACACCTCCGGCCATTGCCACGGCCGACGCAGGAAGCGCGCGGAGATGCTCCACAGCGTATCCCCTTTGCGCACCGTGTAGGTGTCCGGGTGATCTTTAGCAAGCTCGACCGACGCGGCAAAAGCCGTGAGGGTAAGGACGATTCCGGCGACAACTGCAGGTAGTTTTTTAAGCATGGCTGCCAATTACCTGATTCCCCAAGGGCTTCTGGAGTGTATACGAAAATTTTACCGGAGAAAATGACCCTGTTGGCAAAAACGTCGCCGGGCAGCGGGGCCAGGCGTGAAAGTCGCTTTAAGTGTCGAATCGGCGTAGAATTTTTGCCTGAGAGCCGGCGCCTTGAGCGCCTTCGAGACCAGCCCAATATTGTTGTCATGCTGACGATCCTGGAATTCCCCGACCCGCGCCTGCGCACCAAGGCGCAGCCGGTCACGACTTTCGACAAGGCTTTGCAAGAGCTGATCGACGCGATGTTCGCGACGATGTATGCCGCTCCCGGCATCGGCTTGGCCGCAACGCAGGTCAACGCGCACAAGCAGCTGCTCGTGCTCGACGTTTCCGAAGAAAAGGATCAGCCGCTGGTGCTGATCAATCCGAAGGTCATCGAACGCGATGGCGTGCAGGTTTATCAGGAGGGCTGCCTGTCCGTGCCCGGCATTTTTGCCGATGTCGAACGTGCCGAGCACATCGTTGTCGAAGGTCAGGATCGTCACGGCCAGGCTCTGAATCTTGAAGCGCACGGGTTGCTCGCCGTTTGCATCCAGCACGAGATGGATCATCTGATCGGCAAACTGTTCGTCGATTACTTGTCGCCGCTCAAGCGCGAGCTCGTGCGCAAGAAACTCGAGAAGCAGCGCAAGGCGGCTGCCCCCGAAGCGGCACACGCCTGAACCCGCCGATGCCGCGCGCGCTGCGCCTGGCCTTTGCCGGCACGCCTGACTTTGCGCTTGCGCATCTTGAGGCGTGCCGCATTCCTGATGTGGAAATTGCTGCGGTGTATACACAGCCCGACCGCCCGGCCGGGCGCGGCCGCCAGCTGACGCCAAGTCCGGTCAAGGCCGCCGCGCTTGCCGCCGGTTTGCGCGTGGAACAGCCGCAAACCTTCAAAGACGCAGCCGCGCGGCAGACCTTGCGCGATCTGCAAGTGGATCTGCTCGTCGTTGTGGCTTATGGCCTGATCCTTCCGCGCAAGGTGTTGGCAACGCCGCGCCTGGGTTGCTGGAACGTACATGCCTCGTTGCTGCCGCGCTGGCGCGGCGCCGCGCCGATCCAGCGCGCGATTCTTGCCGGCGATGCCGAAACCGGCGTGTGCCTCATGCAAATGGAAGCAGGCCTGGACACTGGTCCGGTGCTGCTCGAGCGCAGGATTCCGATTGCGTCCGGCGACACCGGCGGCAGCCTGCACGACAAACTCGCGGCGCTCGGCGCGCAAATGCTCGGCGAAGGATTGCGGCGCACGCTCGCCGGCGAAATGCTGCCCGCGACGCCACAATCCGATGCCGGGGTGACGTACGCGCACAAGCTCGACAAGACCGAGGCCGCACTGGACTGGAACCAAGCGGCCATCGCGCTCGAACGTCAGGTGCGGGCGTTCGACCCGTGGCCGGTGGCGGAGGGGCAGGTTGCCGGCGAGCCATTGCGCATATGGAAAGCGCTTGCTCAGACGGCGGCACTCGGCGCCGCGCCGGCCTCGCCCGGTACGGTGGTTTGCGCCAATCGCGCCGGCATCGATGTGGCTTGCGGCACGGGCGTGTTGCGTCTGCTTGAAGTACAGCGCGCCGGTGGACGCCGCATCAGCGCCGCCGACTATCTGAATTCGCGTCCGGAACTGCGCCAGTCATGAGCGCCGATGCGCGCGCGTTCGCGGCGCAGGCGCTGGCGCAGATTGTCGCCGGAACGTCGTTGCGCGCGGCATTCGCGGCATTCTCCACAAAGCTGCCCGACGCGCGCGATCGCGCACTGCTGTCGAGCCTGCTGCACGAGGGCGCGCGTTGGTGGCTGCGCTACGACGCCGCGCTCGATGAACTGCTCGAACAACCGCTGCGCGAACGCGAGCCGACGCTGCACGCATTGCTCGTGCTGGGCCTGGTGCAGCTGGAAATTCTGCGTTTACCCGAATACGCCGCGGTTGCCGCGACCGTGGAAAGCACGCGCAGCCTGCGCAAGCCGAAGTTCGCCAACCTGATCAATGCGGTACTGCGGCGCTGGTTGCGTGAACGCGATGCGCGCAATACCGCGCTCGATCGCGACGCGCCCAGCCACCACGCGCATCCGCAGTGGCTGATCGATGCGCTCGCGGCACACTGGCCGCAGCAGCTCGAGACGATTCTCAATGCCAACAACGAGCAGGCGCCATTGTGGTTGCGCGTCAATCGGCGCCGCAGTACGCGCCCACAGCTGGCCGAGCGCCTGCACGAGGCCGGCATCGAAACCACCGCGCCGCAGCATCTGCAGGATGCGTTGTTGCTGGCGCGCAGCGTCGTTGTCACCGGTTTGCCCGGCTATGCCGAAGGCGCGTTTTCGGTGCAGGACGGTGCGGCCCAGTTCGCCGCGCGGCTGCTCGATTTGCGCGACGGCCAGCGTGTACTCGACGCCTGCGCGGCGCCGGGCGGCAAGAGCGCGCATATCCTGGAATCTGCGTCGGTCGATTTGCTCGCGCTCGACCGCGACGCCGCGCGGCTGCCACGCTTGCGCGAGAATTTGGCGCGACTGGGCTTGGTCGCCGAGGTGCGCGTGGGTGACGCAAGCGATGCCCAATCCTGGTGGGATGGCCGGCCGTTCGAGCGCATTCTGCTCGACGCGCCGTGCTCGGCGACCGGCATCATCCGTCGCCAGCCCGACATCAAATTGCACCGGCGCGCCACCGATATTGACGCGCTCGCCAAGACCCAAACGCGCCTGCTCGAGGCGCTATGGCCTTTGCTCAAACCCGGCGGGCGCTTAGTCTATGCGACCTGCTCCGTGCTTGATCGCGAGAATGCGCAGCAGATCGACGACTTTTTGCGGCGCCATGCCGATGCGCGCGCGCTACCGGCAGGGCTCGGCTGGCACGCGCGCGGCAGCGGTGAGGTGAACCTGCCCGGCGAAGCCGGCATGGACGGATTCTTTTATGCAGTTGTGGAAAAGCACAACTAGTATACTTTGCTGCATCGCGCTCGCCGCGTGCGCAGGCGCGCCGGGGGCGTTTGTCGTGCGCAGCGCCGCCGTGGATGCCGGTACGTTGGCTGCGCGACTGGAGTGGCGGCCGGACGCACGCGTGCTTGAAGCGCTCGACAACGGCATCGCCTTGCAATTCGATGTGCGCGTGAAAGCGCGCGGCGCGCCGACATTGCTTGGGCGGCCCACGCTGGCGCTGCAGACACGGCATCTGCAGCTGCGTTACTTTCCGCTGAGCCGCCAATATCAGCTGCGCGATCTGGATTTGAATCAGGCGCGCAGCTATGCGGCACGGGCGCTGGCGCTGGCCGCGCTCGAAGATTTGCGTCTGCCCTTGCCGGCATGGAATGGAGCCAATGCCGACGGCTTTTCCCTGGAAATCGCGCTGGATCGCGATGCCTTGCCGGGCGCGCTGCGCATGCCCGCGCTGTTGTTGCCGGCATGGCGCCTGTGCCGCGGAGAATACGCGTGGCCCGCACGAACCGGCTGACGCGCCTCATGCGCCGGCTGCTGCCGGTGCTGGCGGTCGCGCTGCTGCTCGGCGCGGCCTTGCTGATGGCCAACGACGCTGCCGGCGACAGCCGTCTGGGCGCGTGGTACCCGTGGATGCTCGGCGCCTGCGTGCTCGCGCTCGTCGCTTTGCTGGTGATGATCGTTCAGCGCCTTTGGCGATTGCGCGCCGAGTTGCGTCGCGGTGTGCCCGGCGCACGCTTGAACCGGCGCGTGATGCTGATGCTGATGGTGCTGGCGCTGCCGCCGGTGCTGATCGTCTATGCGTTCTCGCTGAATTTCCTGCATGCCACGATCGATACCTGGTTCAACGTTCGCCTGGAGCGGGCGTTGACTGACTCGCTCGAGATCGGCCGCGTCTACATCGACGAGCGCTTGCGCGCTGCGCAGCAGACCGCGACAGCGAGCGCGCAACAGCTGGCCGCCGTCGCCGATGGCGATTTGCAGGCACGGCTCGACAACCTGATCGACGCGCAAGGCGCGCTGCAGCTCAGCGTGTTCGGCGCAGACCAGAGCGTGCTCGCCACGGCGAGTTCCGATGCGCAATTGCTCGCGCCACTCGTGCCGGACTCGGCGGTGCTGTTGCAGGTGCAAGGCGCCGGCCGGTACGCCGCGGCCGAGCCGGTCGGCGCGCGCTTGTTGTTGCGGGTCGTGCAACCGTTGCCCGGCGCCGCGCCCGGTGCGGCGCGCCTGCTGCAAGCGCTGTATCCGTTGCCCGCGCAGATGCAAACCTTGACCGCCGGCGTGGAACAGGCGAACTTCGATTTCCAGCGCCTGAAGTATCTGCGCGATTCGCTCAAGCTGACGTTCACGCTCGTTCTTACGTTCGTTTCGCTGCTGTCGGTGCTGTTCGCACTGATGATGGCATTCGGCATCGCGCGCCGGCTTACTGCGCCGATCGGGCGTCTCGCCACGGCTACGCGCGCGGTGAGCGCCGGCCGCTATGACACGCCGCTGCCGGTGCGCAGCGACGACGAACTCGGATTTCTGCTCGCCTCGTTCGGACAGATGCAGCGTGAACTGGAGCTCTCCAATTCGCGGCTCACGCACAGCGCACAGGAAACCGAAAATCAGCGCGCGTATCTGAAAGCCGTGCTCGAGCGACTGTCCGCCGGAGTGCTCGGCCTGGATCGCGAAGGCATCCTGCGCACGAGCAATCGCGCGGCAGAAACCATTCTGGCGGCGCCACTGCCGCGCTACCAGGGCCAGCATCTGTCGCAGGTGCGCCGTGATTATCCGGCGCTCGCGCCACTGCTCGACGGCATCCTCGCGCACGTGCGCGAAGGCGCGCGCGAGTGGCGCGAGGAAGTCGTGCTCGAAAACGGCGAAGAGCGTCGCGTGCTGATGCTGCGCGGCGCGGAATTGGGCGAGAGTGGCGATGACAGCGGCGTCGTCGCGGTTTTCGACGACCTGACCCAGCTGGATCGGGCACAGCGCGATGCGGCGTGGGCGGAAGTCGCGCGCCGTCTCGCCCACGAAATCAAGAATCCGCTGACGCCGATTCAACTGGCGGCCGAACGTCTGCGCCGCCGTTTCATCGGTCGCCTGCCGCCCGATGAAACAGAGTTGCTCGACCGCGCCACCCACACGATCGTCACCCAGGTTGAGGCGCTCAAGGCGATGGTCAATTCGTTCGGCGACTATTCGCGGCCGCCGCAGATCGACGCGCGGCCATTGTCGCTGCACGCGTTGATCGGCGAAGTGCTCGACCTGTACGAGAACGATCAGCGCATCCAGCTGATACGCCGCTTCGGACCCGGCGATCCGATCCTTCGCGCCGACGCCGGACGCCTGCGCCAGTTGCTGCATAACCTGTTGAAGAACTCACTCGAGGCGATCGGCGACGCGCGCAAGCCGTGCATCGAAGTGAGCACATGCGACATTGTGGAAAATGGGCAAGCCTGGATCGAGCTCGCCATCGCCGACAACGGTCCCGGCTTGCCGGAAGGTTTCGGTGCGCGCTGGTACGAGCCGTATACGACGAGCAAAGCCAAAGGCACGGGCCTGGGCCTGGCCGTTGCCAAGAAAATCGCTGAGGAACACGGCGGCACCCTGCGCGCGGAGAACCGAGCCGGCGGTGGCGCGGTATTCACGTTGCGCCTGCCGCGTGAAGGCCGGGAATGGGGAAACGGCAATCGGGAATCGGTAACAGCATGAGGTCCACGGCCACCGAACGGCGCGCCTTCTGGCTGTTCGCATTGCTCGCCATCATCGTGCTCGGCGCGGGCCTGGGCTTGCGCGATCCGTGGCCGGCGGATGAACCGCGCTTCGCGCTGTCGGCGAAGCAGATGGTCGACAGCGGCAACTGGCTGATTCCGCACCGTGGCAGCGAGCTGTATTCGGACAAGCCGCCTCTGTTCATGGCCGCGCAGGCGCTCAGCTTTGAGCTGACGGGCAACTGGCGCGTCGCGTTCCTGCTGCCGTCGCTGCTCGCGGCGTTCGGCACGCTGCTGCTTGTGTACGATCTCGCGCGGCGACTGTGGGATCGCCGCACCGGACTGTTTGCGGCTGGTGCGTTGTTGGCGACGTTCCAGTTCGTCTATCAGGCCAAGCGCGCGCAGATCGACCCCACCGTCACGTTTTTTCTGACGCTGGCCAACTACGGTTTGCTGCGGCATTTCCTCCTCGGTCCCGACTGGCGCGCGTATTGGCTCGGCTGTTTTGCTGCCGGCCTCGGCGTCATTACCAAGGGCGTCGGCGTGCTCGCGCTGCTCATGTTCGCGCCGTATATTTTTGCGCGTTTGCAGCATTGGCAAAATGTGGATCACGCGCGCGGCGGCTGGGCCTGGGCCGCCGGCGCGCTCGCTTTTGCCGCGGCGGTTGGGCTGTGGCTCGTGCCGATGCTGCTCGCCGTGCGCCACGCGGCGTCACCGGATTACGCGGCGTATGCGCACGACATTCTTTTTCACCAGACGGCGGGCCGCTACACCGACTCCTGGGATCACCAGCACCCGTTCTGGTATTACGCCGGCGTGATCGCCACGAGCTGGCTGCCACTGACGCTGGCATTGCCGTGGCTGCTGCCGCGCTGGCGCGAGCGCCTGCACGCGCGCGACGCACGGTTGCTGCTTCCGCTGTCGTGGATCGTGCTTGTCGTCGTGTTCTTCAGCTTCCCGAAAGGCAAGCGCGATGTCTACATCATGCCGGCGCTGCCGTTGCTGGCGTTGTGCGCGGCACCTTTTCTGCGCGAGATCGTGCAGAGAGCCGGATTCCGCCGCGTCGCGCTCGGCCTGATTGCGTTGCTCGGCGCCGGTTTCCTGGCTGCCGGAATCTACGCGTTGGGCTGGCATCCGCCATTCGCCAAACAACTGGCGCAAGAGCGCGGGCTCGCGGACAGCGCGGACATGCTCTGGTTGCTGCTGATCGTGCTCGGGCTTTGGACGCTGGCTTGCGCGTTGATATTTGGCGTGCGCCGCGGCCTCCATGCGCTGCTGGCCGGCGTCGCCGGCATGTGGCTGCTGTGGAGTCTGTGGGCTTACCCGCTGCTCAACGATTCCAGTTCCGCCGCCGGCGTCATGCGGCATGCGGCGCAAGTCATCGGAGCCGACGCGCAACTCGGGCTCGTCGCCTGGAAAGAACAAGACCTGCTGATGGCTGATCGTGCGGCGGTCGATTTCGGCTTCGTGCGGCCGTGGTATCTGCAATTGAGCGACGCGATTCGTTGGCAGGAAGCGGCGCCGGACGGCGTTTCATCCAATCAGCGCTGGGTATTCATTCTCGGCGACGCCATGGCGCCGTGCATCGACAAGTCGAAGGCCACATACGCCGGTCATGCCAATCGCCGCGAATGGTGGCTGTTCCGCAGCGATGCGGTCGCCGCCGAATGTCGCGGCGGCAAAGTGCCGGCGAACGCGTCCCAGGAAAATCCCAACGCGGAATAATCAACGCGCTGCTTCGCGCAAGTCCGCCGGCGGCAGGCTGAATTCCGCCAAGTGCTGGTCGAGTCCCAGGTCGCAGCGCACCGCGCCGCTCGCGCGCGTGGCAGTGAGCACGGCATCGTTCGGATTATCGACGACGTTCTTGCGCGTGGCGTGCCACAGGTGCGCGGCGAGGCCTGCAAAACGCAGGTCACGGCGCTGCAGGCCCATGTGGAACGCGCGCAGTGCCAGCTCGTTGTCCTCGCGGCCCCAGCCGGTCATTGCTTCGTTGAAACCGTTCAGGGCCAGCAGATCTTCGCGCCAGAATCCCCAATTGCAGCTCTTGATGCCCGCTTCGCGCGTATGTGGGCGCGCCCACAGGCGCGCAAGCGCCGGTATGCGCAACGTGTGACGGCGCCGTTCGATATCCGGCACAAAAAAACCGAGATCGATTTGCTGCTGCGCCAGCAGGCGCGCAGAGCACCGCTCGCCGGTCAGTACGCGCGAGCCCTGCACGAAGCAGCCGCGTTGCGCGAACTCGACGTGATCGGCGATGAAGTCGCGTTGCGCGAGCATGTCGCCATCGAGGAAGACCACGTAATCGCCGCGCGCCGCGGCGATGCCGCGATTGCGCGCGCGGCTCATGCGCGCACCGTCATCGGGCTGCCACAGGTGCACGAGCCGTGTCGGATAATTTTTTGCCGTTGCCGCGAGCAACGCGCGCGTATCCGCGCGCGAACCGTCGTCGGTGACGATCACCTCAGCGGGCAACGTGCTCTGGCGCGCCAGCGCGCGCAGCACGAGATCGAGCGCCTGCGGCCAGTTGTAGGTGACGACGACGACGCTTACGCGCACGCGTGGACGCCCGGTTGCACGCGCAGGTCCGCCGGCGATGCGGCGAATTCCTGCAGATGCCTGTCGATGCCCAGATCGCAGCGAATGCGTCCGCTGCGTTCGGATTCGGCCAGGTATTCGTCGTTCGGCGTGCGCGCGTCGCCGCTGCCGCGTGGTGGATGGTGCAGATGAATGGCGATGGCAGCATGGCGCAACTGCAGGCGACGGATGCCGGCGCGATAACAGCGCAGCGCGAGTTCCGTGTCTTCGCGGCCCCAGCCAGCCATGCGCTCGTCGAAGCCGTTCACGGTGAGCAAATCCTCGCGCCAAAAGCCCTGATTGCAACTCATTACGTGCTTGCGGCCGAAGTTGCGCGGTCGGCGCAACCAGCTCGCGGCCGTCAACCGCATGGCATGACGTCTCGCGGTCAAACCGCGCGCCAGCGGCGATACGCGGACGGCGTCGCCGGCCAGCAAACGCGACGTCAGCTCGGCGTCGGCCAGCGCGCGCATGCCTTGAGTGAAACAGCGCGGCCGTGCGGCGTGCACATGATCGATGACGAAGTGCGGTTGCGGCAGCATGTCGCCGTCGAGGAAGATCACATAATCGCCGCGTGCCGCAGCCACGGCGCGATTGCGCGCCATGCCGACGCGAAAGCCTCGATGTTCCTGCCAGACGTGGCGCAGCGGCACCGGATAGGCGCGCGCCGCGCGCTGCAGCAGCGCGTGCGTATCGCCGGCGGAACCGTCGTCGGCGACAATCACTTCATCCGGCAGCTTTTTCTGCCGCGCAATCGCGCGCAGCACCAGACCCAGCGCTTGTGGCCAATTGAACGTGGTGACGATCAGGCTCGTGTTCATGGCGTGAAGCCGCGATCCAGCAGCCACAGCATCACGAACTTCTGGCGCACGTAGTTCGCCTCGACCCAGGCGTAGACCAGACCACGCCAGCCGTCGAGAAACCCTGCGCGCAGCCAGTAGCCGCGCACGAATCGCCAAAGTGGATTAAGCAGCATATTCCACAAATGAGCATGTTTCCCGCACGCGTGCTGGTGTTCGGCCATCAGCCGCGCGTAGCGCTGCAAACGGCCAAGTTGATCGCCGAGCGAACGGTAAGCGCGATGTTCCAGATCACCGGCAAGGGTTTCCAGGCGCCCGTCGACGCTGGCGTGCTCGTGAATCTCGCGCTCGCCGCGCCAACCGCCGCGGCGGCGGTCGAACAGGCGCAATACCCGATCAGGATAGGCGTTGCCGTGACGCAGGAAGGCGCCGAAGTATTCGGTTGCCCGTGCGCAGCGATAACCGGCCGCGCCGGCGAAGTCCTGCGCGCGGGCTTGCTCGATCGAGGCGCGCAGTGCCGGCGTCACGCGTTCGTCGGCATCCAGGCACAGCACCCAATCGTGGCGGGCGCAACGCACGGCAAAATCCTTCTGCGCGCGGTAACCGTCGAATGCGCGCGTCAATACGCGCGCGCCTTTTGCGGCCGCCAGTTCGCGCGTGGCGTCAGTGGAACCGGAATCGACGACGACGATCTCATCGCAAAAGTTCAGCGAATCCAGGCACGCTTCGATGCGATCCGCCTCGTCGAGCGTGATGATGCAGGCGGAAATCGGCGTACGGACAGTTGTCGACATGGGCGCGAAGGGTAACGGAAAGTCCTCTGGCGTGGTTTGAGCTATGCTTGGCGTTGTATTTTTGCAACGGTGTGGGCATGGCGAGCGCAACGGTTCTGGTCGTCGACGACGAGCCGGACATCCGCAGTACGGTCAAGGAAATCCTCGAAGACGAGGGTTATGCGGTCAGCGTCGCCGGCAGCGCAGACGAGGCGCGGCAGACGCGCCTGCGCGATCGCCCGGACGTCGTCTTGCTCGATATCTGGATGCCGGGCACCGACGGTATCAGCCTGCTGCGCGAGTGGGCCAGTGCCGGCATGCTCGCCGGCAGTCCGGTGATCATGATGTCCGGCCACGGCACGGTGGAAACGGCGGTCGAAGCCACGCGGCTCGGAGCGTACGACTTCATCGAAAAGCCGATTTCGCTGGCCAAACTGCTGCTGACGATCGAGCGTGCGCGCGAGGCCAGCCGTCTGCGCCACGAGAACGAGGGTTTGCGCCAGCGCTTGGCGCTGCCGTTGGAGCCGATCGGGACCAGCAAGGCGATCACCGCGCTGCGTGCGCAGCTGGAAAAACTCAGCCAGCACGACACCTGGGTGCTGATCCAGGGCGAGCCGGGTACGGGCAAGGAGACGCTGGCGCGCTGGCTGCACGAGCACGGCGCGCGCAAGGGCCCGTTCGTCGCCGTGGCGCCGGGCAGCATTCCACGCGAGCATCTCGTCGCTGCACTGTTCGGCGCCGAGACTGCCGACAGCGTGCAACCGGGCTTGCTCGAGCAGGCCAACGGCGGCACGTTGTTCCTCGACGAAGTCGCCGAGCTCGACGCGGAATTGCAGCAGCGCCTGTTCAGTGTCTTGCAGCGGCGCAGCCTCGTGCGCAGTGGCGGGCGCGGTCCGGCGCCACTGGATCTGCGCGTGATCGCGGCGACCGCGCAGAATCTGGAAGCGCTGTCGAAGACCGGCGCGTTCCGCGAGGAACTCTACTATCTGCTCAACGTCGTGCCGCTCAATGTGCCGCCGTTGCGCGAACGCGGGGATGATGTGCCGGAGTTGCTGCGCGTCTACGCCGAGTTTTTCGCCAATCGCGACAAGCTGGCGTATCGCTATTTTTCCGTCCCGGTGCAAAATCGCCTGCGCAATTACACGTGGCCCGGCAACGTGCGCGAGCTGCGCAATCTCGTGCAGCGCCTGCTCGTCATGGGCACCGCGCCGGAAGTGGAAATGGCTGAAGTCGACGCGGCGCTTGGCGCAATGCCGGCGATGGCCGTGCCGTCCAGTGCTTCCGGAATCGATTTCGATCTGCCATTGCGCGAAGCGCGCGAGCAGTTCGAGCGCGCGTATCTGCTGCGCCAGCTGCAGCAAGCCAACGGTAGCGTCGGCAAACTCGCCAAGGCGGTCGGCATGGAACGCACCCATCTGTACCGCAAGCTGCGCGATCTCGGCGTGGATGTGAAGAGCGCCGTAAAAGAAGAATGATCGAACTTCGCGGCGACGCGCCGGTCTGAAGCTGCGCAGCACGCTGTCCCGGCACGCGGCAAAATCCACAAGTATACGAAGGAGCATCGCATGAGCGTGAAGAACAAGGTCGCCCTCGTCACCGGCGCCGCCAGCGGCATCGGCAAGCGCATCGCCGAAGTGTTCGCCGACAATGGCGCGCACATCGCCATTGCCGACATCAATCAGGCGGCGGCGGAAAGCGCGGCGGCGGAAATCCGCACGCGCGGCGTGAAGGCCACGGCGATCGTGATGGACGTCACCAGCGAAGCCGCGGTCGACGCGGGGGTCGAGAAAACCGTCAAGGACCTCGGCGGCGTCGACATCCTGGTGTCGAATGCCGGCATCCAGATCGTCAATCCAATCGAGAATTTCGCGTTCGCCGACTGGAAAAAGCTGCTGGCGATCCACCTCGATGGCGCGTTCCTCACCACGCGCGCGTGCCTGCGGCGCATGTACGCCGCGGGCAAAGGCGGCTCGATCATCTACATGGGCTCGGTGCATTCCAAGGAGGCGTCCAAGCTCAAGGCGCCGTACGTCACCGCCAAGCACGGCCTGATCGGCCTGGCCAAGGTCGTGGCCAAGGAAGGCGCCGCGCACGGGGTGCGCGCGAACGTGATCTGTCCCGGTTTCGTGCGCACGCCGCTGGTGGAGAAACAGATTCCCGAGCAGGCGAAGGAACTGCATATCTCCGAGGACGATGTGATCAAGAAGGTGATGCTCAAGGACACCGTCGACGGCGAGTTCACCACGACCGACGACGTCGCCGCCTGCGCGCTGCTGTTCGCCGGCTTCGAGTCGAACGCGCTGACCGGCCAGAGCATCGTGGTCAGCCACGGCTGGTTCATGCAGTGACCGGCCGCACGCGGACGACACCGGCTTCACGCGCAAAAGCCGCGGCGCCGCGCGCGCGCAGCCGCGTGGCGGCAGGCGCAGCAGGCAAATCGGGCGCCGCTGTCGCGCCGCTGCCCGCGGATTCCGCGCGCCGTTACGAAACCGTCGCCCTGGTGCTGCAGGGCGGCGGCGCGCTCGGCGCGTACCAGTGCGGCGTGTACGAAGGTCTGCACGCTGCCGGCATCCGCCCGGACTGGTTCGCCGGCACCTCGATCGGCGCGATCAACGCGGCGATCCTGGCCGGCAATGCGCCCGAGCGCCGCATCGAACGCCTGCGCGGATTCTGGAACCGGATCTCCACACCCGCCGGCATGCCTGCGCAGCCCCAGCTGGAATGGCAATCGCGCTGGCTCAACGCGCTGCCGCCATCCTCGCCGTTGCGGGAATGGGCCAACGCGTTGAGCGCGCTGACGGCGCTGTGGCACGGTCAATCCGGCTTCTTCGTGCCGCGCCTGCCGCCGCCGTATGCGGCCGCCGCCGGCAGTGCGGCCGCAACCAGTTTCTACAGCACCGCCCCGCTCAGGCGCACACTCGAGGAATTCGTCGACTTCGACCGCATCAACGATGGCGCGGAGCGTTTCGGCGTCGGCGCCGTCAACGTGCGCAGCGGCAATTTCGTCTATTTCGACAACCGCGAGACGAAAATCCGCGTCGAGCACGTGCTCGCCTCCGCCGCATTGCCGCCGGCGTTCGCAGCGGTGGAGATCGACGGCGAGTTTTACTGGGACGGCGGCGTGGTCTCGAACACGCCGCTGGAATACGTGCTGGAGGCCGCGCCGCGCCGCGACACGCTGGCGCTGCAAGTGGATCTGTGGAGCGCGCGCGGCACGTTGCCGCGCAACCTGGCCGATGTGTTCGAGCGGAGCAAGGACATCCAGTATTCCAGCCGCACCCGCAGCGGCACCGATCGCATGGCCGAGCGCCAACGCCTGCGCCTGGCGCTGGGCCGGCTTGCGGCGCAGTTGCCGGGCAAGCGGTTCCCGCCGCAACTCGCGCGCCTGCTCGAGCCATGGACGTGCAACAAAGTGCTCAACATCGTGCATCTGATCTATCAGGCAAAGCCGAACGAAGAGCAATACAAGGATTACGCGTTCGGCCCGGCGATCATGCTTGAGCACTGGAGCGCCGGCCTGCACGACATGCACGCCACGCTGGCGCACCCGGATTTTTTCGTGCCGCCGTCACGCGACATCGGCGTGGCCACGCACGACGTCCATCGTTGAGACGCGACGAGCCGCGATGGCAGCAGATCCGCTCGAACGGTTACTCGCCATGTGCGGCGGCCCGCGCGACGGTGCGTTGCTGCGCGTGTCGCTCGCGAACGCGCTGCTCGCGCAGCACGACGCGGCGGCCGCGATCGGCGAACTGCGGCGAGCGCTTGAATTCGACGCGGATTATTCGGCGGCGTGGAAACTGCTCGGCAAGGTACTCGCGGAATCCGGCGATGCCGCGGCAGCGATCGATGCTTACGAAAAAGGTATCGCTGCGGCGCGCAAGCGCGGCGACAAGCAAGCCGAGAAGGAAATGGCGGTCTTCCTCAAGCGTCTGCAGAAGCCGGTGGTCTGATCGAATAGCGCTTGTACGCCCATTGGTATTGCGCGGGTGCGAGCTTGA
>Ga0207674_10002558_pt1 | contig 22905 bp, 25 predicted proteins | sample KBSCornC72_FD_184303 | JGI IMG/M metagenome (GOLD analysis project Ga0207674, IMG submission 184303) | Corn rhizosphere microbial communities from Kellogg Biological Station, Michigan, USA - KBS Corn C7-2 (SPAdes) (version 2) | ecosystem: Host-associated > Plants > Roots > Rhizosphere > Soil ...
TAACTTTTACAGCTTCGCTTCCATCTGGAAACGTTCCCGCTTCATCAGGTCAAGCCGCGGACGCCTTGCGTTTCTTCTCATTTCGAAAATTTATCGTCAGATGTACGCCGATACCGGGATCGCCACGGACAGCGCACGGGTCTCGCGCTCCGGAAGGTGGGTGCGACTATTGGCCAGGCCCTGTCGCCATCTTTTTGCCGGGCGTCCCATGCCACATCTGAAAGTGCCGATTTGAACGATCATGATTCGCCTTGCCGCCAATCAAAGCGCCCCTATCTTGCGGAGGGCTGACTGTAGCAGTACCCGATTCCTTGGATGCGGTTTACCCTTGCCAGCTAGGGTTCGCTTCAACGTGGTGGCCGATTTGTGGGTGAGCCTCATCAGGACTCGCACTGGGAAGCGTCTCAACGCGGGCAATTTTTTGGTTTCCCAATCATCCCGGCGTGGATCCGGATATTCGGTGTATACAGCCTGCGCTGAATGAATTAATCGCGCTTCGGTTTCCTCGACTCTGTTTGACTCTTTAACGATGTAGACGATATTGGAGCTGGTGCGGACTGCTTGGTGACAGCAGTTGAATCCGGAACTTGTGTGCTTTGGCAGCTACAAAATCGTCTACAGCTCAGAGGCGAATGGAATTCGGCAAAGCAAATTATGTACTCTTCCTTCCCACGACATGTACAACTCGGGCGGCGTAGAAAGAGCCTCAAATGTAATCCGCAATAGACAACTGAGCTCCTTTCCTCGGGCACTCATGGGACAGACCAACCCAGCCACTGCGCAGCGCAACTAATGCACAGGGAAAGTCTTCTCCGTTAACCCCAGCTCTCGCACAAGGAGATGTACCCGTGAGGCTTGCACGCTGGCCCGGGGTTCGTTCCCGCTTCACCACACTCTTCTTTGGAGGTCACGATGAAAGCAATTCGCATCCACGAATATGGTGACGCTAGTACATTGAAACTGGAAGAAATTCCGCACTTATCCATTGCCGACGATCAAATCCTCGTCCGTATCCATGATGCAGGTGTGAACCCGATCGACTGGAAGATCAGGCAGGGCTACATGAGGCAGGTGAGGCCCGCGACCTTTCCGATCACCATCGGGCAGGACTTCGCAGGCGAAGTTGTCGAGGTGGGCAAAGCTGTCAATCAGTTTGCGGTCGGTGACAACGTGTTCGGGTTTGCCCAAGGCACCTATGCTGAATACGCAGCCGCTCCTTTATGCACGGTTGCCGCCATTCCGAAGTCAATCGATTTCGCCACAGCAGCGGCGCTGCCGACGGCCGGATTGACGGCACTGCAAATTATTCGTGATATCGTGGCAGCCAAATCTTGGATCAGGGTCCTTATCCACGGCGCTGCTGGCGGCGTCGGCTCATATGCGTCTCAGATTGCCAAGAATCTCGGAGCGCGCGTGATCGGCACTGCCACGGGCGCGGACATTGAATACCTGCAATCGTTAGGAGTCAGTGAAGTAATCGACTACAAGCGCGAGCGTTTCGAAGACAAAGCGGCTGAAGTAGACGCGGTAGTCGACCTAGTCGGTGGAGAGACTCTCGCGCGTTCGTACGCCGTAGTCAAGAAGGGTGGAGTCCTTGCCACAACAGTGCAAACGGTAGACGAATCTGCGGCGAAACGAGCCGGAATTCGCGCTGTCCAGGTGGTAATGAAACGCAATGCCGCAGATTTGTCCGAACTCGTGCGACTCGTCGAGAAGGGCGCTCTTAAACCACGACTCGATAAAACAATGAGACTCAGCGAAGCAAGACAAGCACAGGAACTCAGCGAGACCGGCAAAACGCAAGGGAAGGTGATCCTGAAAGTTGCTTAGAGAACCGGCTCCCTCGGACTCTTGTCGGCGGCAATCTAAGTTTGTGGAGCAAATGTTTATGCCTCAAAGAAACAAACGGAAGAAGAAGGATGACGTAGGACCAGGATCGGCGGGCCAATCCGGCGATCTTCAGCATCTTCCGGATGCTGCTGATGCAGATTCTGAAAGCGTCGAAGAATTGGTGGAGGAAGGAAATGCTTTCGAGGCGGGCGTGGTGCAGGGCGTCGAAGATGTTAAGCCGCCCGATGTTTCGGGAGTCAAAACGCGCGAAGTACCAGAAGATGATGTACCGCCAGAGTACTTAAATAACGACAAAGACGTCGCCTGAGAGCAGTCGGCCCACAGGCGAAAAGAGGTGCATTATGGACGCTGCAATCAATCTGCAAAACATGAAGAAGTTGGATGACCCCCTGGAACGGGCAGGACTTGCCAATGTTTCGCAAGTATCACACGAAGGATTGCAATCGTGCGCTGGCCCAATCAACCGCCTACCCATGGTGTAGATTACTCACGAACAGGAGGCGATACCGTTTGTGCTCATCACAAGCGACTCGCGGGCGTTATTAAATAAGGCCGGTCGTTTCCTCGATCCAATAATCGTGGTTACAGCACCACAAAGTGGTTTCTGGACTCCTAATGGGCGCCACAGACTTGAGGCCATGCGCCGCCTTGGAGCAAAGTCTATTTCTGCTCTAGTCGTGGCTGATCGCGAAGTGGCCTGGCAAATTCTCGCCTTGGAAGCGAACAATGTGACGATCACTTCCGAGAGGCCGTACCGCGCTGGTCAACCTCGCTAATGTATCGATTGAGGTTTTGGCTGTTCGCTGCCGACGAGAAATGCAGCTCCTTCCTCGATGAGCAACTGACCATTCATCGCTAGAATCTTGTTGGCGGAAGTCCTGATGAATTCCCCCAGTGCAGCGCGATGAGGGAAAGATGTTAGAAAGCCATGTTCTGGGCAAAAGACGTTCTGAACCGTCGTTGGTCCTTGGCTGTCGATGTCAACAGTCTTACCACAACGGCTTAGAGCACAACAGACATCAGTCTCGAAGGTGGCATCAATGTCATTAGTCCGCACTTCGATCTTCAAGCAAATTTGCTGCGGCCGAGAAAACTTGCGCAGACTACGCATGCACTCAACTATAGTCCTCGTGTTCTGTTCCGGCACCTCACCTTGAAGAGAAGCTCTGGCATTTTTTGACGCTTGGCAGAAATGTATCGTTCGCCTGATATTCGCGACATGAACATCGTAGGCTTTTCTAGATTCACCAGATTTCGATCAACCTTGTCCTGAGGGCTTTCTGGAAGTTTCTAGCTACCGCAAAGGGCGCACCGAGGCTGCCCAGTTCCGCAGGGCAAATGGGCGTATGATGCACATGTGACCTATCTTGCGGACCACCTCTCCCGCCTTCGTCAGGAAATTGCACGCCTTCAGAACATGAACACTGACTACGCCAACAAGACCGAGCACTCCCCGCTCGATGATTCAGCATTGGAACTGCGTACAGTGCGTTTGCTGCAGATCAAGAAAGAGTTAGCGAATATGCTGGTCCGGCCTAACGATCCCAAAGTGTGGTGGGAGAGCCTTCCCAATTCCCGCATCGCCTAGGGCGCGAAGTACAAGCTAGTCCTGCTCTCTTTGATTTTTTTGCGAGCACGCTTTCGCGCCAGAGCTTGTTTTACACACTTTTGCACCCGGCTTTAAGGAGAAGGAGTGACGTTTTACTTCCTTAATAATGTGTTCCGTCTGCACTTTGCGCTTGAATCGTCGCAAAGCATTGTCGATGGACTCCCCTTCTTGTAGTCGAACTTCTGCCAAAGAATCTTCTCTCGCCGTCAGTTGCTCGATCCGAGAAACCAGCGTCGTTTTTCTTTGGCTCGCTTGCGTCTGATTACGGCAAAGATTACACAGCCGGCCAGGAACATTGTTGAGACCACGGCCGCGAGATATATGTCGTATCGTGCTTCCAAAACTACCCTCCCCAATGCCGCGCGGCCCCTCAATGGTCTTAGTTTGAACCAGTTCTTCGAGAGAAACTGAGCAGAGTAGCTCACTACGGAACTGCCGGCGCGTGATGAACGATAGGAAGCGTCTGCCGCTCGTACGATTGACGGCCCCCAGGAGCGATTGCCTGTTCAATACTGAGCATCGCGCCTGAAGCAGCTGTGGTAAGAAATAAATATGGCGAAAAGGCTCTGTCTCCACTGCGGGGGCGAACTGGTCATGGCGTTTAATCCTAGTGAAAAGGCATGGCACACTCCGGGCGGTGGGGCACCACCAAAGCAAGTGGCGCGCTGGAGATGCGGTACTTGTGGAAATAGCTTTAGCGCTGAACAGCTCCGGAGTGTGAAATCCCAGACGGCCGAGCAGACGTAAGCAACTCCATGCGTAGTCGGTTTAGTGTTCCAGGCTAAATCTGATTAACATATCCCTGGAAAAACAACAGCTCAACTCGCAGCGGATTACCGGGCGGACTTTAATAGTCTTCCGCACTCCAAACAGCAAGTCTCGTGTCGCGGCGTTATGAGTCCGCAGAATGGGCAGATTCGCTGCCTCGCAAAATCTCCGTCGTGTCTTTTGAGACGCAGCTTTTTTCTTAATGCGGCACTCATGAAAGCGCGGGCACTGCGAATCCGAACAAGCAGCTGGTGAACAATAGAAGCCACGGTGGCATGTTGCCTTACAAAAGCTCCAAGTCGGCAGACCACCAATGGAAAGATCAACTTGCCCAAAGCCGAAGCTTATGAGTTTCGATCCGTGGGTGTCGTTTGGAAAGCCACCGCAATCTTCGCTGGGGAACGCTTTGGCTCCACGCCGGCTTCCGGGGTTCTCCGTGCATATTTTCTGCATTCAGGCGATCGTTCGTCTCAGAAGTCGCCGCAGGATCGCCATGATCGGCTCGATAAAGAACTCGTACAACAATGTTCTCAGTGGATGCTTCATGGGCCATTCGAATCTACCTAATTGCTTCTTTCAATGGTTTTGACGGTAATTGGCACTTTCAACCTTGAGAGTGGCACACTTCAGAAAGCAATAGCTGGTCTAAATTGCTCACTGTCCGTAGCGGCTTCAATGCTGATTCGCGTGAAGGGCAGGCAGTCTCCGGGAATCAATCCAGTAGAACTACATTCAGCAGGGAGCTGTGGACCTGCAGTCGGCCTTCCACCCCGCCGGAATAGTCAATAAATCCCAGCTTTCTGAAGCGATTCATAAAAAAACTCACGCGTGAACGGGTAGTACCCACCATCTCTGCCAGAGTCTCCTGGCTGATCTTGGGGACCACCGTCTCTGCGGCTCCTTCTTTTCCAAAACGGGCTAGCATTAGAAGCACACGTGCCAGTCTCTTCTCACTCGAATTGAAAAGGCGGTCCACGAGGTCTTCTTCGTAACGGATGTTGCGTGCAAGCAGATATGCCACGAACATGTCAGAAAAAGCGTGCTCCTGGTGAAGCACGTCCATCATGGCTTTTTTGTCGATACGTAGAAGCTTGCAATCCGTCATTGCGGAAGCTGATCCCATGCGCAGCTTTTGGCCAGCCAGGGCGCCTTCCCCGAAAAAACTGCCTTCACCCATCAGGGCAATGGTGGCTTCTTTGCCGGTTTTCGAGACTACCGTGAGCCTTACCTTACCTTTTTGAACATAGAAAATGGCGTCAGCAGCATCTCCCTGTGCGAAAATCCGTTGCTTCCTTATAAGGGTGAGGCTCTTCCTGCCATGTCCGAATGTGGCGAGAAAACCTTGGGATCGAAGCCATGGCTCGACTTATCTCCGGAAGAATGCATCTAACTTGATTGTAGTCGTCATTATCGGCAATATGCGAACTCCAGCCGAATCACTACCGAACGCGCTGTCGCCGTTGGATTCACATCTGTCTGTCCCGGCGTCAAAAGGACGCAAGCAGCGTGTCCGCAGTCGCAAGTCTATTCATAACTCTCGCATCATGAAGCTGGCCAGTATCCTGAGATACAGTGCTCAGCGAAGGCTTGCGCGCGCAAATGAAGACACCGACACAGCACGCCGAGAACTAGGCTGGGAGTAGGAAGTGCTAAGCATCCATCTCCCAAAGTAAACTCATCGCATGCGAAAGCGAATCATTACGCCCACGCCGGAAGCAGTCCGAGCCCGTGCTGAAGGTTGGCTCGACATTCAGCGAGCAGCCACGGTTGAGCTTACCTCGGAAGATGAAAAATACCCTATTGAATCAGCCTTTGTCTTCAAAGAAGGACGGGGTTGGCGAGCTGCGGAGCCCGGCGCACAGACAATTCGACTCATTTTCGACGAACCCCAAACAGTTAAGCGCATACAGCTGATTTTTGAGGAGGACGAAACCTCGCGAAGCCAAGAGTTCCTGTTGCGATGGTCTCCGGATGGGGGCAGTTCGTTCGAAGAGATTGTCCGTCAACAGTGGATTTTTAGTCCTCCCAATGGCAAACGCGAAACTGAAGAGTATCGGGTAGACCTTCGCAATGTGACCGTGGTCGAATTGAGCATCGTTCCAGATATCAGTGGCGGGAGCTCACGTGCTTCGCTCAAGAGCATGCGGCTGTCCTGATGAGAGGCAAGTACCGCCAATAGGTATCTTGGCGAATCGTGTGGTAAACGAAGGTCCCTCAACTGGATTTCCAGTATTAGATTGCTAATGCCACTGCTGCAGCGTAGCATCAGAACAGCGGGTTAGACCCAAGCGGTCGTGAGCAGCCCTTGCGGTTCAACAGCAAGCAATCTGCGCAATTCGTAAAGATCTTCCCACGCCGAGCTCATGACCAATATTTTCGTCGGGAACCTTGATATCACAGCCACAGAGCAGCAACTCCGCGAACTTTTTGCGGCACACGGATCGGTGGAAACGGTCACCATTGTCAGGGACCGCGACACGGGTGATCCACGCGGTATCGCTTTCGTCGAAATGACGCAAGCGACCGAATCACAGGCCGCAATTGCTGCTCTGGATGGGCACGACCTCAATGGCCGTCCGATGAGAGTCAACGAAGCTCGTCCTAAGATCCAGAGCGACGCCACGCGTGATTCCGGCACTAGAGACCATCGACGACATAGGTTGTGAAGTTAAGTGCGGCAAACTGCGTTTCAGCAACTCCGAAAGGATCCTCTCTTGAAACAGGATGACATCCTCGGTTCGTATGCAATCATCTGCTACAACAGCCGTACCTACCGCTCTGGCGGAGTGCTTAGCGTTGTCAGCGGAAAAGCGACCGCAGAATCAGAATTGAAAAGGTTGGAAACGTGCCAAGACTCCGCTCATCGTCAGGATGGCTGGCGCTACTTTATCGAGAAGATTAATCTCAAGGCTGGAACGGACCCGACCGAAGCCAACCAACACCGCCAAGCCGAACTGGAAACACGGGAATCGAAAGCTCTGCAGGAAAACGGAGCCTCCGTCCGCCGCTCCTCAGATCCTCACCTTTGACAGTGCGATGATCATGAAAGTTGTGCGAGAACACGGAAGAGCTGCGGGCAGAAGTTCTCGAAGCGGTCAACGGCGCTTCCAACTCCCCTCTACCTTTGCTCGATCGGCGGCTCGGCTGCAATCTTCGCGCTTCCGCTTTTCCGCTTCCGCGCTTTGACAGCGGCAGCTCTGATTCGCGCAACGTGCACCACGGAAAAGGTTCCAGCACTCGTGCAGCAATCGCTATTCGGCTTGGCCTTGCAGTAAGGGCAGGCCAGCGACATCTGACTGATCGGCAAATCCGGAACAGCGCCCTGAGGCAAGGACACAGTGTCCCACGGGGACGCTCGGATTGATAGCTCAGTGGGTTTTTCAAGGGTGCCACGGAAGGCGAGTGGCAGAATCGTTTCACTCAATGTGTGTACACTAGATCATGCATATGGAAGCGCCATTTGATCCGGCAACGAGCGAGTGCTTAAAGAAAGAAAATGGATTCCTGCTACGAATCTACCGAGCGGCGTTCGCAAAGGATCCAAGGAGCCGGGAGACAGAATCGGCGCGCAGCAATCTCATTGCTCTACGTCACACCGTGAGACAAGTTTACGGAGAACGCGCTGCGGTCGACGTGACAGATGTTCTAGGATTCATCTCCATTGCCGCCTGTTCCGCTGAATAGCGGTGAAGAGGGAGTGGTCGCGGAGCGCCTTCTTTCAACACCCACGTGGCTCGATTGGCTCGTGCCGACTATTCCTGTTCTAGGAGACGAAACTAAATCTATGGCGGGAAAACCCGATGATGGAGGTGAACTCGATTCCTTTGAAGACGCCCATTTCGACGTTGACGCTGGCGATTTGCTTACTACAGTCCGCATGCAGGGTCTGGACGTGATAGCAGAGGATCCTGCTGAGTCATGGTTATCTCAGGAGCAGAAGCTTGGCAACGAAGATGGCGAAGTAGAGCTAGACCTGAATTCAGCCGCCCCCGATAGCTCTACTGACCCCGTGCGTCTTTATCTGCACGAAATGGGCGCAACCTCGTTGCTCACGCGGGAACAGGAAGTGGAAATCTTCAAACGCATCGAGCGCGGACAACGCCGCACATTAAAAGCTCTTTCGCGTTCGCCCTTTGCCGTGCGTCAAGTGCTGGCGATCGGAGAGGAATTGAAGTCTGGCGTGCGCTCGATCCGCGACATAGTGACATTCGAGGATGTAGAGATCACGGAAGAAATGTTGAGCCAGCGGCTTAACGAGGTGAACGACCTCATAGCTCGGCTCCATGAACACAAGAACCGGGCAGAGCGCCTTTCAGGTCGCCTGGGCCACATACTGTCAAAAAAGAAAGCTCGTGAATATCGTCGATGCCGATGCCAGTTGGCGCGGGAAACGATCCATATTTCGCGCGGTATTCGTAATCTTAGTCTTTCTCGATCGGAGTACGATCGCTTGCTTGCGGGATTGAAAAAGACTTCGGATACCATGCACTCGATCGACCGTCGGCTCAAGGCGTCGGGAAAAAGAATACGCATCCCTAAGACTGAACAACTAAGGAGGGACTCCCGCCTAAAGCGGCAATATCGTCGCGAGATGAGACAGATGGAAGACACTGCCGGGGCGACCTTTGCAGAATTACGCGAGACGCAGCGCAGGATCGTTCAGGGCCAAATGATGACAGGAGAAGCCAAGCACGAGATGATCGCAGCCAACCTGCGACTTGTGGTCTCGATCGCCAAAAAATATGCCAATCGCGGTCTGCACTTCCTCGATCTGATCCAGGAAGGAAACATGGGCCTAATGAAGGCGGTGGACAAATTTGAGTACTGGCGTGGATACAAATTTTCAACGTACGCGACGTGGTGGATTCGCCAGGCGGTCAGTCGAGCGCTTGCCGATCAAGCGCGCACCATCCGGCTCCCAGTCCACATGACTGAGATTGTCAATAAAGTGATTCGTACTTCGCGCCTGCTGGTGCAATCCCTGGGACGCGAACCCACGTCCACAGAGATTGCCAAACAGATGGACATTCCGGAAGGGAGAGTTCGCTACGCTCTCAAGATTATGAGAACGCCAGTCTCGCTGGAGACGCCAATTGGCGCCGAGGCAGATTCTCGTCTCGGCGACCTCATCGAAGATCGTGCTTCGGTTTCGCCTGCGGAGTCGGTCATAGAAACCAACCTGAGGGAGCGAACAGCCCGTGTATTGCGCACCCTCAGCCCGCGAGAGGAGAAGGTCCTCAGAATGCGCTTCGGCATGGAAGATGGCTCGGAACATACCCTGGAAGAAGTCGGCCGCTGTTTTGAGGTCACCCGTGAACGCATTCGCCAGATTGAGGCTAAGGCTTTGCGCAAGCTGCGGCATTCATCGCGTTCGAAAGAGCTGAGGTTACTCCTTGGCGCCGAATAGTGCACCCACGCCCTGGCCAAACGCCGTTGACATTGCTGGTGAAGAAGCATAGGTTCAAAGGAGAGCGAATATTCAATTCCTCGTTCAGCTCCCCTGAGCTAAGTCAGCCTATCTGAAGTTTTCCCTCCTTAGAGACGGCAATTCAGGGGGTTGAACTATGTTTGCTCGTAGTATTGCCTTCCGTCTTAAACCCAATTGCTTGGCCGAATTCACCCGAATGTTTGAGATCGAGGTGCTCCCCATTCTCATGGAGCAGACTGGCTTCCACGAGCAGATTACTCTTCCCACCTCACCGGCCGGGACAGACGTGATCGCGATCAGCCTGTGGGATACCCGAAAACAGGCGGAAGCCTACAAGACGGTCGGATATCCCGAGGCGCTCAAGAGTTTATGCAAGGTGCTCGATGGCGCTCCCAAAGTATGGGTGTCGGATGTGATTATCTCGACGATTCGCCAGTCGGCCACCGTTGCCGCCGCCTGAGACTATCCCGGCAACACTCTGCAGACGACCTTCAGCGGGATCAGCAATGCCAACCTGATTGCCGCGACAACGATTCAGGGCAGTAATGCACTCAATTCCTTCATCTACGTCAACGGTGCGTTCAAGAAGATGGTGATGCCAAACAGTCCGGCGTGGGATTGTCATGCAACACGTGGATGAGTGCAAAACGGAGGTGTCAGCCAAGACCTTCGTTCTCGCTGATGAGTTGCTTGCACGTTTGAAGGCGTGGAAGCAAGCGAGTCAATTCCGCGGGGCCGGTGATTGGGTATTCGCAAGCCCGGTCCAATTCGGCAATCTCCCGTACTCGTATACGGGGGTTAAGCAGGAACTTGCACGCGCATCGGAAGCGGCGGGAGTTGGACACGTACCACCCACGCTTTCCGACATACCTACCGCTCTTGGCTTGATGCTGTGCGGACTCCAATTTCCGTACAGCAGAAGATGATGAGGCACACGGACATCCGAACCACGATGAACATCTACGGGGATGTGGTCACGGATGAGATGAACACCGCTAGTTTCAAGGTCGCCGAGTTAGCATTCCGTACAAACGGAGCGCAAGCAGAGCGCGAATCCCGCTGACTATCTGAAAAGATGGTGGGCGCTATAGGATTCGAACCTATGACTTCCACCGTGTGAAGATGGCACTCTACCGCTGAGTTAAGCGCCCACAAATTAGCGGCAAACCCATCATAACACGCAAGTTCCCCACTCTTTTTCAGTTTACAGCTTGCGATTGCTCCCGCATCTGCACCCGCACCGACTTTGATGCAATGTGCTGTGCGATGTTTTCGACCGCTTGCCGAGGTATGCAGGCCAATGAGCACTACCGCCCATTCCCGACAATTGGGGATACTTTTGTAACTCGGGCAGCAGATTGAGGACACATCTCAACGGGAAGGCGTCATCGAAAATTGCTGATCATGACGACGTCGTTGCTCTCGGTCCCCCGTGTCATGGCGAGTTGTCTGCCATTACGCGACCAAACAAAGTCAAAAACCTGGCCCGACTCAAAATGAGTAATCTGGTTCGGTGCGCCGCCAGCCAGCCTTTGTTGCCAGATGTTGGAGACCCCATTCCGGGTCAGTACATAGTTGATGGCCTCGCCTCCGGGAGCCCAATGTGGATCTGCAGTTGACGCTGGCCAAGCAAACTGATTCAAGACGACGCCACTATCGAATGCGATTACCTTCAGCTGATTTGGTTGTGATGCAGGGGGCGAATTTGCAGCGGGCACACTGGAATTGTTGGTCGGAGTCTCCGGTGAGGTGACATAAGCGATCCGCGTGCCGTCGGGCGAGAACGCGAGAGCAGCGCCGATAAAAAACGCCGGGCTCTGCGCAATCGTTTCCGGAGGCTTCTCGCCCGTGATCGGCACCCGCATCGGAGTCAAGTGAGCACCCGCACCCCTTAAATAGATCACCCACTTGCCATTCGGAGAACATTGTGGAGACGTCGCAACCGTTTCGTCTGCGATGCGCACAGGGTTTGAACCATCCGCATCCATTCTCCAGATTCCGAGCTTTTGTTCTCGGTAGGCGGAGTAGACAATATAACGTCCGTCACCACAAACTGATGGGTCCCAGATCGCATGGCCATTGGTTGACAGCAGAGTACGCTCACTCCCATCGGAATTTACGACGGACAGATTTCCTTCCCCGCTAGAGAAGACGATTCGACCGTCGGGCGTCCAGGAGACCCGTCCAACTGCTTGATCATTTCGTGTAACTAGCTTGGCTTTGTTGGGATCGTCAGCTGGTGCCACCCACAGATCGGAGATTCGTGTTCCTACGATGTCAACTAGGCTCCTGCCATCCTGAGTGAGACTCAAGTACCAGGGTGCGTAATCCGCCAAATCATTGGTAAGCCGCCTCCCTTGTCCTTTTGGGAAGGGGATGAACCAGAGCTGCCCACGAAAGGACTGATCGCTGCTGGCAATGGACGCGAGAAGGCCAGTTCCATCTGGTAGCCAATGTGGACGGCCGATATAGCTGGGTGTCGAATAAATGTCTCGCACCGATCCATCGCTCACCGAGACAGCCCAAAGCGCCGAAAGAATACTTTTCTCCGATTCCAAACTTGGGAAAGCAATTGTCTTGCCGTCGGGAGACCACGCTGGACCCGCAGTAAACCCGTCAACGTATGGACGCGTAGCGAGTACCCGCTGATTGCTTCCATCAGTGTTGGCAATCAAGAGGTCAACTGTTTCTCCGCGTACCCTTAAGAACGCGAACTTCTCACCGTCTGGAGAATAGCTCGTTGAAAAGTCGATTCCGCTCTGAATTACGAGATGCGGCCTTCCGCCCAATGTGGGCATCCGATAAAGAAAAGTGCTAGCAGGGTTGTTTCTCTCGGATCGAACAAAGTCGATATAGTTGCCATCGGGCGAAAAAGTCATTCCGTAAATCGAGGTTTCGTCCGGCGGCAGAATCTGTACGTCACTGCCGGTGGCTACTTGACGCACATTCAGGCCCTGTTTTTCCCCCTCACGTAGCGCATACACGACATAGCGGCCGTCTGGAGAAATGGCGACGTTAACCGCGTTGCCGCTCTGCGTAATCCGGCTAATCGTCATGCCCTGAAGGTTCCATTCCCTTTCCTGTCGGCTGGAAAGGTAAATCCCTAATGCCGCAACGAGCACGATCAATCCAATAAGCACGAACGTCAAAACCCCTTTATGGCGCTTAGCCTCCGCGAGTAGGACAACTCCGCTGGAGGGTCGTTCAGCAACAGGAACTCCAGGTCCTGCTGAACTAGGCTCGATCACTACATTCACTCCTCGTCCCTGACTGGAATCCCTATCCCGCTTCAAGCGCCTCAAGTCGGCCCGCACATCGGCACCATGCTGATAACGAAGCTCGCGGTCCTTCTCCAGACACTTGCAAATGATGCGTTCCAGTTCGACAGGCAAGTCGGGATTCAGGCGCACGGGGGGAACGGGCGCCTTGTTCAAAATTGAGTCGAAGATTACTCCTGAGCTTTCGCCACGGAATGGCAACGTCCCGGTCGCCATTTCATACAGAACTGCGCCAAACGAAAACAAATCACTGCGCATATCCAAATCTCTGGCGCGGACCTGCTCGGGGGACATATATGCGACGGTGCCGACCGCCACCCCAGGGCTGGTGAGGTGTTCTTCGCTCATGGTCGGCTCGCCTTCCGCTACTGTTTCAGCGGCGCGAGCACCATGTGTGAGCTTCGCGAGTCCAAAGTCGAGAACCTTGGCGTTCCCACGTTTGGTCACAAAAATGTTCGCCGGTTTGATATCGCGATGGACGATACCTTCGGAGTGCGCGGCATCCAGGGCATCGGCGATGTCAATGGCGAGGTTCAACAGGACCTCGATTTCAATTGGCTTCGCCCCAATACGGTGCTTCATGGTCATGCCATCCAGAAACTCCATCGCGATAAAGGAATGCCCGTCGTGTTTGCCAATTTCGTAGATTGTGCAGATGTTGGGATGATTGAGTGCAGATGCGGCTCGGGCTTCCCGACGAAAACGATCCAGAGCTTGCGGGTCTTCTGCAACCTCGTCGGGCAGGAATTTCATTGCGACAAAGCGGCCGAGGTCTTTGTCTTCAGCCTTATAGACAACTCCCATCCCGCCACCGCCGAGCCGCTCGACAATGCGGTAATGCGAGATGGTTTGCCCGATCATATCCGGGTGAATCTTAGGACTGGGTGCGGGGCAAGTCAATCATGGAAGAAACGTGGCTACGTCCTGAGTTGGCGACAAATCGCCTGTCGCTCATTGAGGGGTTCTGATTCGTATTCAGGGGAGTGGCAAAACTTCGCCAGACTGTTGCGGAGCGGCGAGAAACCGACCTGCACATTACAAAGGAATCGTACCGGCGGCAAGCGACGAGCACAAATCCGGTATTAACACAGACCTCTGGGTTCAGCGATTGCACCCCAGTAGGCCATGGCGATAAGACCCGACAGCACGCTCAGGTTCGTACTTATCTTGCGCGCTTCAGGACGTTTAAAAATCCTGGCCGCGACTTTGTAGCCGAGGCAAACATGTTGTCAGCATTCGTCGCGGCTGAATCAGATAACCGAGAAATTGTATCGCTCAGAGGAGTCGGATCGGAGTTCTCGGCTGCATCGTTGGAAGTCCCGTCCTCTGCGAGCAGAGGAGCCACAAGATTTAAGCTCTCGATTTCTTTGCGGACACGTGCCAGATCGGATTCTTTCTGATGCAAGAGTTCATATGCGTCCTTCATCGGTCACTCCACTTGGATTGCCTTCAGATTAGTTTGGGATCTACTTTCCTTCAACCGGAGCTGTACTACTGAGTACACCGTTAAGGTGGCGCCGGCGACCGGTGTCACCCAGCGTGGAGGGCTGAATCGTCCCTGAATCCTTTGAGATTCCCGTATTTGTGACGCATTTCCGCGGAGCCAAGCGCTAGCCGGCGATCTTTCCTGTCTGCGAGCTTGGTGGCCTACTGACTCTAGTTTCAGCGTCATGTCCCGATGCGGTGGGCGGCCGACCAAGTACTCACAACGCTCCCATCCCTTTGGGGTGCAATTGCTTGCGAGCGTCAGTTACTGGCAGCAGGTAAATTCGGGGGTCTCATTCGTCGCCACACAAGCAGCAGCCCGGAAAGCAGAATCGCCGGAAGCCAAATCCACAGGAGTTCACTTCGGAGGACTTCATATCCGCGTGTACTGAAGAAGATGTGGATAGCAATCGGCGACACGCGGATGGGTCGCCAGGGTAGGAAATAGCGGCTGTTGTTGAATGGCGAGAACAGCGCAATTCCCAGTCCGCCATTGGTCATGGCATCGAGCAGCCCGTGACTGGCGGTGGCGAGGAAGAAGTACGCGAATAGGGCATTCCGCCCGATCCCCGTCTTCCCTCTCCGATAAAGAGTTGCCGCCGCCACGGCCGCCAGTAGCACTGCAAAGAATAGCGAGTGCGTGAAACCGCGATGCCCCCAAAAGTCGCTGTAGTGGATGCCGAACCGGAATCCGATCGCGTCAAGGTCGGGAATGACTGCAAAGACCGCCCCGGCAATCCACACACGTTTGGGCGTTTGAGGGCGGTAAAAGCAGGTTCCGAGGCTTAGGGCTGCAATCGCGTGTGAGAAGGCAGATGCCATGCCGATTTCCTGATCTGGGAGGTCTTAGGCCTACTCCCGCTCGGCGTTTTGGAATAATAATTCCAGTTCCACCGACCATCATTTCTTTTGCGCCAATTTGTCCGCTGCCAGTTGCTCCGCCTTTTCGAGCGCGTCGGAGGCTTTGACCGAGACGTCTGGTTCAACGCCAGTACCTTCCCAATTTTTCTTTGAAATCGGGTTCACGGCACGCGCAAACGGGACTCCGATCATGAAGTGATCATCAATCCGGTGGCCCATGACCGGATGAGCGCCGCCACCCGTGGTTTCGCCCACAATCGTGGCACGCCTCAGATTCTTCAGGTTATAGGTAAACTCCTCCGCGCCGGAAAAGGTGTTTTTCGAGGTTAGAACGAAAGCCGGCTTGTCGGCGAGAGTGGCTCCGGGGACATACGGCAGTGTCCAGTATTGGGTGGTGAAATCCTCTTTGCGATTGTAGAGATCGTTCAGATGGGTGGGCTTGTCGAAAAGATAAGTCGAAATCATCGCCACCATTTTTGGGTCTCCACCCCCGTTCTCACGCAGGTCAAAAATGATCGCATCGGCGTGGGCTAAGAAGTTCATCGCTGCAACAACCGTCGTTCCGCAAAATGTCGGATCAGGGAAGGCATTGAATTTGAGATACCCAATGTTCCTTGGAAGAATCTCAATCTTCTGGAAGCTACAATTCGTGCGTTCGAGCATTTTTCGGAACTGCGCTTCTTGCTCGGCAGTGGGTTTGTCTCCGTCAGGAGGAAGTTTGACAGGGCTGTAATTCACTCCAAGGTGCTTGTCGTGGCTGACGGCCTGCAAGTCCTTCGTGAGACGAGTTGCGAATGCGTCCGCATCAGTAATCCCGTCGTAGTCGCCGCGTTTCTGACTGGATTGAATCGCTTCCTCCATCTTCTGTGCCACATCGGGATATACGTAGGACTCCTTCAGGTTCTTGTCGACTCCTTCGATGATGCGTTGCCGCTCAGCGGCATCCACCTTTACGTTTTCGACCACAGCGCCGGGAGGGATTGCCCTTAGGCTGAATCCATCCACCATTCCCGAGTTGTCGCTCTTCAGTTGTATGCTTCCGATGGCTACTGTGGGGCTCGCCTTTTCTTTGAAGCGGAACTTTATTAGTAGTGGGTCGCTGCTTTCAATGCCGAGCAGTTCGAACCCACCCGTCTGGTCGTGGAATCCCATCATGCGCTCGACCGATTGCTGCGGGTCATAAGTCTTAATGTAGGCTTCTATTTTTGTTCGATCGGCGCTATTGAAGGCATCAAGCCATGCGCGGAGGACTTTTCCGGCTGGGCTATCGGGGACGGTTGTTTGCGCGTACCCGATGGCGCAGGCCAGCAGCACAGGAATGAGCAATGTCAGTTTCGAATTCTTGCGCATAAGGCGGGACACCTCCTCATCGGGGAATCATTCTAGTACGGTTGGCGGCGATCCCCCACAACTTGTGATCGCGAAATGTATGTGAGCTTGCGGGCTTTCATTGCGGGTCGCGCGCTCCATCCCTGACCAAAAAGGACAAGAACGCCGCCTCGAATCTCCGGCCGCAGCGTCCCTCTGGGGATGGGTACAATGAGGGCGGTACAGGTATGTCCATGTGGATGGCGATTGCAATCACGGCCATGATCTTTGCTATCGGCAACATACTGTTCGGTCATTTCGAAGAACGAACGCCCAAATGGAGGAGAGTCGCGAAGGTGTTGTTGGTGACCGGTTGCGTTGGGGGTATCTCTTGGAGGTTTGGCGCATTCTGGGGACTTTTCCCGATAGGGCTCATGCTCATTGCTTTCGCAATCGTTCATTTATGGTGGCTACCCCGGCATGGCATCAATGGCTTAACCGCGGAACCCAGAGACAAATACTATGAACTGCGAGGTTGGGACCGATAGACGAAACTACCGAGACACAGGTGAGCGAGATGGCGCACCAGAAACTCCCACCTTCCCTTTTTAGCGTGATAGCCTTACTCCGGAAGCAGCTGGGGCCTTGAACCGGGGTGCGCAGCCCTGTCTTGGTCCATTTCCAACAATGTCTCACATGTGGAAGAAAAAGAAACCCACTGCTCACGATGTAACCTACTCAAAAGAAAGAACATCGGGGCGAGATCCTGAGTCGTCGGAAACGCAACTTTCTGACTCCGATAGGGTTCCATCTGATGTGAGCAGCGTGGCCTTAAATCACGGATTGCTCGCAGTTGGGGGAGGCGCGTCCGCTGCGGTAGACGCGAGTGCAACCTCCGATGCGGAAGTGATGCTGCGGGTAAAGGCAGGGGACGACGCGGCATTCGACTATCTGGTGCAGAAATATCGGCGTCCGATCATCAGTTTTATGTATCGCATGGCACACAATTCTGCTACTGCTGAAGAGTTGGCGCAGGAGGTTTTCTTGCGGGTGTATCGGTCCCGGGCAAATTATGAGCCGAGCGCGAAGTTCAGCACCTGGTTGTATCGCATCGCGACGAATCTCGGTGTGAACCATGCTCGCGACACGCGTCATGAACGCGCCGAGAATACGGTCAATCTGGACGAGCCGGACGCGGAAACGGGTCAGGCGCCTGACTTGGCCGATAAAACGCCGACGGTCGAAGAAGAGATCCTGCGCCGGGAACGGCTAGCCGCGATCCGTCAGAAGATTGAAGCCTTGCCGGAGCGGCAGAAAATGGCAGTCCTGATGCACAAGTACCAACAGATGGACTACCGTCAGATTGCAGAAGTTTTGAAGTTGAGTGAATCCGCCACCAAGTCGCTGTTGTTCCGCGCATACGAATCTTTGCGGACACAGCTGAAAGAATTTGTATGACCTCGCTTTGCGAGCTTTGCCAGTTCTTCTCGATCCTTGTGGTAAAGGTTTTCTCCCGCGAGGACCGGAGATTTTCGCAAAGACGGCAAAGATGAATTGCAGAAGGACACGATCATGAAGTGCAATGAAATTCGCGAACTGTTTCCGGATCTGGCCGCCGGCCTCGCGACCGCCGACTCTGATGTCAGTCTCCACCTGCGTTCTTGCATCGAGTGTGCGGGAACACTGGAAGAATTCCGCAAGACCATGGCTCTGCTCGACGAGTGGCAGGCGCCGGAGCCTTCACCTTATTTTGATGTGCGGCTTCAGGCGCGCTTGCGCGAAGAAGCCGCTAAGCAACAGCACAGCTGGTTTGCGTGGTTAAGGCGTCCGGTGGTGGCGGTTGCGATGGCGGTGGTTCTGGTGGCCGGTGTAAGCGGAGTCTGGCTCGAGCAATATCACCAGGCGAAACCTGTGCCGGTTGCCGTCGGCAGCGCGGTGAGTGATTTGCAGGTTCTCGAAAACAACCACGACATGCTTTCCGATTCCGATCCAGATTCTGCCGCCAGCCTGCTTGACGATTTGCAGGTTCAGCAGGATGTAAACGCGAATCCTTAAGCGAAGTGGTGCGGGCCACGCGTACTGAAAACGCGGGCACTAAGCTGGAAGTCTCCGGGGATAGAGGATGGCGTCGAGAGCAACAATTCGCAACTGGTGTAGCTCGGCAGGTTTGTTGCTGATTCTCCTGGCACCGCCGTTGCTCGCGCAGAATCGCCGCGACCAGCAGCGAAATGTCCCCCGCCCGAACGTGCAGCAGCCAAGACAGGAGAATCGCCAGCAGCCGAGAGAAGAGCGCCGTGACTCCCGCCCGCAATTCAACCCGCCCCGTACTAACTTGAACCGCGACACGGCGCGTCCTCCCCAGCAGTCCGAGCCTGCTCCTCCAACGCACGTTTATCCCCAGTACCAGCCACCGGCGCAGGGGCACCACTCCGGCCAGTGGCTCAATCAACAGCGTCAAAAGCCTCCCGACCAGCAGCGCAAAGCACTGGAGAACGATCCCGCCTTCCGGCGACTGCCGCGCGAAGCACAACGCGAATACGAGCAGCGCCTGCAACGGTTTAATAGTCTGCCATCGGATCGCCAGCATCAGGTGCTCCGTCGGATGGAAACCTGGGAACACCTTACGCCGAAGCAGAAGCAGGACTTTCTCGGCATGAGAAATCAGTTCAACAACCTGCCCACAGACCGGCGCCGGGCGGTGCACAATGCGATTGACACGTTGCGGGCGATGCCCCCGAATGTTCGTCAGCGCGAGCTACAGTCAGGGCGTTTCAGTCAATTCTCGCCACAGGAAAGGCAGATTCTCGACGATGCAACCCGTCTGCCCTTGGCGCCTGCACCTCAACAGCCCGGCGGCTCAGGCGCAGACTCAGGGAACTCCCAGCCGAACAGCGAACAGCAAAGATACGTACCTCGTCCTCCGCACTAAACTTCGCGATCGATCGTCGATGCGAAGCTACTGATCTCGAATAGCTGAGCGGCTTGAATCCAGCCATCCCAGGCGGTCGTTGGAACCTAGAGAGGTCGCCGGCTGCTTTCCGCAGGATGTCGAGCCCAGCGTGAGGTCGACGCCACTCTGGAATCGAATGCTGATGGAAGCTGGTTGCGGAGGGGTCGGAACTTGCAGGTCCCGAACGTCATGGAAGCCATGGAAAGCGGATTGAATTTGCTAGCCGCGCAACATGTTCCTTACCACAAAACCGAGGTTCGCTGGTCTTTCCGCCAAACGCCGCATCAGGTACGGATACCATTCTGTACCAAAAGGCACATACACTCGCATGCGCCAGCCATCGCGGACGAGGGCCTTTTGTAGATCGCGCCGAATCCCATACAGCATCTGGAATTCGAATGCCTCCCGTGGAATCTTCTCCCGTATTACAAAGCCCTGCGCTTCTCGGATGATGCTTTCGTCGTGGGTCGCCAACCCGTGATACACACCGCTTTTCAGCAGCGTCTTCATGAGGCGAATATAACTGGCATCCACCTCCCGCTTGCCTTGGTATGCGATTGCGGGTGGCTCTTTATAGGCGCCCTTGCACAAGCGGATGCGAATTCCGTCACTCAACAAATCGGCGATATCTGCTTCGGAACGCCGCATGTAACTCTGGATGACAGCTCCCACGCAGCCACAACCCTCGGGCTTACGATGCAGCTCGCGCACTAAGTCGAGAGTGCGCTGCGTATACGGAGATCCTTCCATATCCACTCGCACAAAGTTCTTGGGTCGTGCCGAAGCTGCTTGTACGACCAGTCCGTGCACGAGCTCATAGGCCAGCAGGGGATCAACATCGAGCCCCATGTGGGTCAGCTTGAGGCTGACGTTGGCATTCAGGGCCCGCCTCGACATCTCCTCGAGAAGCTGCTGGTACAAAGCGGCGCTTTGCCTTGCCTCTTGAGCGTTGCTAACGTTCTCGCCAAGATTGTCCACCGACACGGCCATACCCGAGACATTCAGACCCTGCGTTACCCGCAGCGCATCTTGAAGTTGAGTACCGGCGACAAAACGACCAGAAACATGTTGTCCCAAAGAAGACTTTTCAGCCATCCCTCGCAAGGCACGGTTTTCGGAAAGAGAAATGAGGAGGGTTCTCAACAAGAGACTGCCGCGAAAGCGGCCTCCGGAGGGTTGCCAGTCCGTACAAGCACAGAACGTTGTATCACAAACCGATCCGTTAGGACCGTGACGGCGAAAGGGGTCGAACCTAGGGCTTAAACCGGACTTCTAGGTGCTCGGTGGTCTCGCGATCACCTTTTTCCCACCTCCAGGCGCGCAGGGCGCTCTCCGCAGCCTGGGAAAACACCGGACTTCCTCCCACGACCTGAATGGATTTCACCGAGCCATTGGGTGCTACAACAATCTCGAGCTTGACCGATCCGCTGAGATTCATGCTGCGAGCGACCGGGGGGTAGGTCGGCGATACTCTGCTCACCACCTTACGGGAGCCTTCAACCTCAACATTTTCCGTCTGCGCATTCGCGGCTGGGAAACTAACAAGTGCACCGGCAAGCATCAGGGCAAGAACATAGGAGGAGACTTTCATGCCAGAGAGCATAGTTTCTCGGCATGAAACTGAACAGATTACCCTCGTGTCGACCGTCTGGGCACAAAAGTAATCGCCCAGCAGCGCCGCTCAGTGCCCCTGATCCTCTAGAAATTTCTCGACTTCCAACGCGGCCATGCAGCCGGACCCGGCAGCCGTAATGGCCTGGCGGTAACGCCGGTCCTGTACATCCCCGCAGGCAAACACGCCCGGTACCTTCGTGAACACGTAGTTGGATGTCTTCAAATACCCGTCCTGGTCCATCTCCAGCTGGCCTTCGAAAAGCTTGGCATTAGGAATGTGCCCGATACCTAAGAACATCGCGCTTACCGGCAGGTCCCATTTCTTGTCGCTGCGCACATCGTGTAAACGGAGTGCAGTTACCTCTTTTTTCGACGGATCCAGAACCTCATCCACCACCGCGTTAGTGATCATCTCAATTTTGGGCTGCTGTTGGGCTCGCTCCAACATGATCTTGGAAGCGCGGAATTGCTCGCGCCGGTGAACGAGGCTCACCTTCGTCGCAAAGCGCGTCAGGAACAGTGCTTCTTCCATTGCGGAATCTCCACCGCCGATTACGGCGATCTCTTTTCCGGAAAAGAAAAAGCCATCGCAGGTGGCGCAGGAAGAAACGCCATGGCCGATTAAAGCCTGTTCGCTAGGCAAGCCGAGCCATCGCGCCGAGGCTCCACTTGCGATGATGAGCGTGCGCGTTCGGACTTCATCTTTACCGACCTTGAGAGTGATCGGGCTTGAGGACAAGTCCGCTTTGTCTACGTGCGCAAGTTTGTATTCTGCTCCGAATCGCTCCGCCTGGCGGCGCATGTTGGCGATCAACTCCGGGCCCTGAATACCGTCAGGAAACCCAGGAAAGTTCTCAACCAGGGTGGTGAGGGAAAGCTGGCCCCCAGGTTCATGTCCTTCAAGAACCAGCGGCTTCAGATTCGCTCGCGCCGTATAAAGAGCAGCCGTATGCCCGGCGCAACCCGATCCCATGATCACTACGTTTCTCACATTTTCCATAGAAATTGGTTCGATGAAGCAAACCTGGATTCGGTTTCAGGCTGTAACTCAGCTAGTGCTTGGCCGCACCGGCCTTCGCGGCCGGTTTCATCCGCCCACTCGAGATTCGCGTCAACTCCTCGGGCACCAGTGCTCTTACCCCCAGATGATCCCGGTAGCCCGAAAGCGCCGCCGTCGCTGACGAAAACAGCGGTTCGTACTTGCTTTGATCCACCGGTTGGCCTGTCTCCATGCTGGAACAGCGCGCCAATACGATCGAAGATTTGCCAAACCTCTCAAGTTTGATCCTTGACACCGGGGTCGATGAACTCAGCATCGCTGCCGCTGTCGTCACGGCAGACGCGCTGTCCTCCAACGAAAGCTGCAGGAGGTCCTTCGGATCCCTCACTCGGAAGACCAGGGTTTCCACCATCTGCTTGGCGTCTCGGCTGAATGAGTACTGCACGGTCGTGAATGGGGAAGCGCCTCCAAAGTCTCGACGCATGCGAACGAAGTCGGCAATTGCGCTGTCTCCCCCGGGAGCAATCGTCACTGCGACCATGAGAGGGTTCGAGCTTGGATCAAGCACGGATCGTCCGCGGTCAATCTCGAAATCCGCGCTGAACGAGGGCCGCTTCGGAATGAACGCGATTGCAGCTGCAATCTGCTGCTGCTCCTCTGGCGAAGGCGTGCATACGTTCAGCACGTTCACCTTGACGGGAGGCGTCTTCCCGGCCGGGGCCTCCTGCGCCATCGCGCACACCCCACCAAGCA
>Ga0207674_10002560_pt1 | contig 22898 bp, 21 predicted proteins | sample KBSCornC72_FD_184303 | JGI IMG/M metagenome (GOLD analysis project Ga0207674, IMG submission 184303) | Corn rhizosphere microbial communities from Kellogg Biological Station, Michigan, USA - KBS Corn C7-2 (SPAdes) (version 2) | ecosystem: Host-associated > Plants > Roots > Rhizosphere > Soil ...
TCGGCGGATTTGTTTACATTGGCGCGGGCGGATGGGTTGCTGGTGCGCGGGGAGAATGAGGGGGCGTTGGGGGTGGGGGCCGTGGTTCGGGTGCTGGCGATTTAGCGATCGACCCATGGAACGAGTTCCGTGGGCTTTCGAATGCGTGTCGGGATTGTCCTGTCTTTGGCGCCGGCGACCACCTTATAATGTCATCCCCGATAATATGGAGTGAGAGGCGTCATGCGTTGGAACACGTTGATCATGGTTGTTGTGCTGGCGGCACTGGCGTTTGGGGGGACGTTTACTTGCAAGGGGCACCACGAATCGAACAGGGCGCCGGCGCCGATGGCGCGGTGAACGTCAGGGGGAGGGTTTGACGGCGGCCAGGGCGTAGAAGGGGCGGCCTTCGCGCTTGTATTTGCGTTCGAAGTTGGTGCCGACGAATTCGCCTTCGGCGGCCTGGCCGGGGCGGTTGTATTCGACGACGGTGAGATTGGAGCCTTTGACGACGGCTTCGATCTGTTCGAAGTAGTCCTTGTGGTCGGTGACGATCTGGAGGCGGCCGCCGGGGGTGAGGACGCGCTCGACTTCTTTGAGGAAGGGGGGTTGGATGAGGCGGCGCTTGTTGTGGCGTTTCTTGGGCCAGGGGTCGGGGAAGTAGATGTGGAGGACGGCGAGGGAGGCGTCCTTGACGAACTCGCGGAGGAAGAAGGCGGCCTCGGCGCGGACGGTGCGGGCGTTGGTGAGATTGTGGCGGCGGAGGCGGTCGCTGGCGTAGCGCCAGAACCAGCGGGCCCACTCGATGCCGAAGAAGTTGTGGGCGGGGTTTGCCTGGGCGGCGGTGGTGAGGAAGGTGCCCTTGCCCATGCCGATTTCGAGCTCGACGGGGTGATCGTTGCCGAAGAGGGTGGCCCAGTCGAGGGGCTTGGGGAGGGTGTCGGGGTCGAGGCCGATGGGCTCGACGACGAGTTCTTTGTTGGTTTGCATGGCGGCTGGAGAGTTTATGCAAGAAGAAGCCCCTCATGTACATGAGGGGCTCCGGTGAATTCGTAATGCGTATTCCGTGCTGCGTGTGTCGAGAGATTACTTCTTCACCTGCGCGATGCCGATGACGCCGCAGGCGATACGGCCGCCGGCGGCGCCGACGGGTTGTGAGAAGTTGTCGACCTTTTCGTGGACGATGACGCCGCGGCCGAGGATGGCGTTTTTGCCGGAGATGGTGGCGGCGGAGAGCATGACTTCGACGTGGGCGTGGCCACTGGCGTCGGCCTTGATGTTGCCCATGTCACCGACGTGGCTCATGGCCTCGCCGGGCTTGCCGTGGTCGTGGTGTTCGGGGTTGTAGTGCCCGCCGGTGCTCATCGCCTTTTCCATGTCGGAGCAGTCGCCGAACTCGTGGATGTGGAAGCCGTGTTCGGAATCGGGCGCCAGGCCGTCGATGTCGGCGGTGACCTTGACGCCGTTGCCGGTGTCGTTGAAGCGGACGACGCCCATGACCTTTTCGTTGCCCTTGGTGCCGTGGACGACGGCGACGGCGTCCTTGACGTCGGCGCCCATGTCGGCGGCGCGGACGATCGATGACGGCGACGACCCGGCCGACGCGGACGTGTCGCGGACGCGGTGTTCTTCGTGGACGCAGCCGACCCCGACCAACCCGATGGCGGCTCCCAGTAGTGCGGACTTGAGCGCGAAACGCATATCGTCTCCTCTAGGTTAGATTCACTTGCGGCGCGGCAGCGCGCCGCTACCCGATCGGCGTGGATCGTACAACGCTGCGCGAGGTATCCGCAACAGCCCAATTCGGGGTATCGGCAGGTCAGCAGCAGCCGTCGGCGCCGCAGCAGTTGGAGGCTTCGGTGGTGGCGTCGTAGTTGAGGCCCTTGGTTTCCTTAGGATTGCGGACGGCGTTGCGGTGGCAGTCGAAGGACCTGGCGTCTTCGGGCTTGACGGGGGTGAGGGGCTCGACGAAGTAGAACTGGTCGCGGTAGGGCTCGCGCTGGTAGAGGCGGAAGGTCTTGTCGCAGACGGCCATGCGCTGGCCGCGGTCGAGGGTGTGGCCGTCGTCGTCGATGACTTTGCGCCACGGGCCCTTGTAGACGACGGCCTGGTAGTGTTCGTGGCAGGGGCCTTGTTTGCCCTTGTAGGCGGCGACGGTCATCGATCGGAATTCGATCCCCTTGACGGTCTGCCAGGGCTGGTCGCTGCGTTCGATGACGTGCATGCCGTAGAAGCCGGCGTTCTCGAACATCTTGAGGAAGTGGTCCTCGCGGAAGGCGCCGCTGATGCACCCGGACCAGAGGTCGGGGTCGTCCTGCATGTCCTGGGGGACGTCCTCGTCGGAGACGATGTCGGAGATGACGCAGCGGCCGCCGACCTTGAGGACGCGGAACATCTCTTCGAAGAGCTGGCGCTTGTCGGTGGGGCGGACGAGGTTGAGGACGCAGTTGGAGACGATGACGTCGACGCTGTTGTCTTCGACCATGGGCGAGACGCGACGGAGGCGCTCGGCTTCCTCGCTGGCGCGGAGGTAATCGTCGGCGGAGCGGACGGGGTTTTCCTTCAGGTAGGCTTCGAACAGGTCGAGGTCGAGCTTGAGGTCCTGGATCTTGCCCTTGCGGAAGGAGGTGTTGAAGTAGCCGAGCTTGTCGGCGATGGGCTTTTGGTGGCGGCGGGCGAGGTCGAGCATGGGCTGGTTGAAGTCGACGCCGATGACCTTGCCTTGCCGGCCGACCTTCTGGGCGCAGATGTAGCAGATCTTGCCGCCGCCGCTGCCGAGGTCGAGGACGACCTCGCCGTGGTTGACGTGGCGGGAGGGGTCGCCGCAGCCGTAATCGCGATCGATGATTTCCTGGGGAATAACCTTCAGGAATTTGGGGTCGTATCCCTGACTGGGGACGCAGAGGCAAAGTTCATGCTTCTGCGAAGCCGCGGCGTAGCGGCCGCGGACGGCGGATTCGAGTTCCGTGATGGATGCCGAGACCAACGTGTCGCCCTGTCCATTCCCGTTCGTCGCCATAGGAGCTTCTCCTCGATCTTCCCGAAACGCGCCCGACGGCGCGGCGCGCGGTAGTATAAACCAATCCCGTAATGGGGGCGATTATTCCGAACCTTTCGCGGACAGACAACCCCCCGACGTAGTCGTAGCCCGGATGTGCATCCGGGGCTTTGGTGGCGTAAACTGGCGTTCGTGGAACGTCCACTCGAACAGCAGGTGCCTTCCCCGACCGTCGGTATTCCCACGGACATGGCGTTCGACCCGGCGGCGCCGTTCTGGCGGCCGTCCGGCGTGGACCTGTTCAAACACCTGGGGTGGCGGAACATCTTTTTCGCGCCGGCGGTGGGGCTCTTGGCGCTGGTCGTGGCGTGTTTCTTCGAGCCGGGGCTGTTTTTCGTCTTCTTTTCTTACCTGGGGATCAAGTTCACGGCGCTGGCGGTGGCGATCCCGGTCGCGCTGTCGGGGTGGGCGATCCGGTCGGCGGTGCGGGCGCGGCGGGACCCGTTCTGCATCCACTGCGGGCAGTGTTTGCTGGGGTTGCCGGCGGTTTACACGTGCCCCGAGTGCGGGCGGCCTTACGACGTGGCGATGGTGGAGGAGTACCGGCGGGACCCGCAGTGGTTCGTGCAGCGGTGGCGGATGCAGTACGCGCTGCCGGCGGCGCCGGACGCGCAGGTGGTGGTGTCGCCGACGGCGCCGCGAAGGCGGTCGCGGGACGGGACGTGAGTCGGTACGGGGGACACGGGCGAGCGAGTACACTCGCCCATGCCACCCAACGCGTTCGGGATAGACGAGGTTACCGCTCGGGTTCGACGACGACGGCGGTGCCGTAGCAGAGGACTTCGCTGGCGCCCTTGGCGACGTCGGAGGCGTCGTAGCGGAGGCCGACGATGGCGTTGGCGCCCAAGGCGCGGGCGTGGTCGACGATGAGGTCGAACGCCTGCTGGCGGGCTTGTTCGCACATCTCGGTGTAGGCGCCGATGCGTCCGCCGACGATGGACTTCAGTCCGCCGACGATGCCCTGGGTGATGGTGGGGGCGCGGACGGTGATGCCGCGGACGAGGCCGAGGTAACGGGTGATGCGGTGTCCTTCGATGGTGAAGGTGGTGGTGACGGCGATCGACATGGTACGGCCTCCCTTGACCGAGAGTAGTTGTAGTGACGGTGAATTGGACGATTGGGAGATAACGTAACGTGAGAGGGTTCGGGGTGCAAAAGTTCGGGGATTTGTCGTGAGACTTGCCAAGACGCGCCTCACTGAATTGAGCACGCCACCGCGGCGTGGGCGCGGGTTTCGCGAATTGGGAGTTTGCGTCTAAGCTTGTCGGGGACATGGGATCGAGTGAGGAGCGGGAACAATCCGACGATCGTCCGGCGCCGGACGCCTGGGCGCAGACGAAGGCGACGATCAAGCGCCTCGGTCCGGCCGGGCCACTGGCGGTGTTGTCGGCGACGTTTCCGGTGCTCGGCGGGTTCGTGCTGATCGGGATGATCGGGCGAATCGCGCCGTGGATGCGGGCCCACGTGGTGGGGGGGATGGTTTTGTACGTCGGCGGATTCGCGGCGCTGGCGGCGATGGCGCTGCTGCCGACGTACGCCTGTTCGATCCTGGGCGGGTGGACGTTCGGGTTCTGGGCTGGGTTTCCGGCGTCGATGGTGGCGTTCGTGTTGGCGTCGCTGCTGGCGTATGTGATCAACGCGCGGGCGGCGGGGGACCGCGTGATCGAGATCGTGCGCGAGCACCCGCGGTGGGAGGCGGTGCGGGTGGCGCTGCTGGGATGCGGGTTCTGGCGGGCGCTGTGGATCATCACGCTGTTGCGGCTGCCGCCGACCTCGCCGTTCGCGGCGGCGAACTTCGTGATGGGGGCGACGCGGGCGCCGCTGGCGGCGTTCCTATTGGGGACGCTGATCGGCATGGCCCCGCGGACGGCGGCGGTGGTGTGGGCGGCGGCGCACGCGAGTAGGCTTGATTTCAAGGCGGGGGTCGGCGCGGTCGATACGTGGCTGTTCGTCGCCGGACTCGTGGCGACGATCGTCGTCGTCGCAATCATCGGGCAATTGGCGAACCGGGCCATGAAGCGGGCCACGACGCCCACAACGGAACGCTCCCGTCACCATGCGACAACAACCGCTCCCTGAACTGATCGACGGCTTGCCGAACCTCTGCGGCGCGGACGACCTGGTGGATCGGGCCATGGCCTCGACGGACCTGGTGTTCTACCCGCAGGGGACGATCGACTTTGCGGCGGTGAAGAGCGCGTTCGCGATCGCGTTGCACATGCACCAGCCGCTGATTCCGGCCGGCGGGCCCGACCTGCGGACGGCCGACGTCATCAGCAACCTGCAGTTCATGATGGAGCATCCGGAGATGCCCGACGCGCACAACGCGCCGGTCTTTAAGCGGTGCTACGAGCGGATGGGGGAGTTCGTCCCACAGTTGTTGGCCGAGGGCGCGCGGCCGCGCGTGATGCTGGATTATTCGGGGTGTCTGCTGTACGGCCTGCGGCACATGGGCGCGGGGGACGTGATCGAGCGGTTGCGGCCGCTGGCGCAGGACCCGGCGCTGCGGAACTGCGTGGAGTGGTTGGGGACGACGTGGGGGCACGCGGTGGCGCCGTCCACGCCGGTGCAGGATTTTCGACTGCACGTGCGGGCGTGGCAGCACCATTTTGCGGCGACGTTCGGGTTGGATGCGCTGGCGCGGGTGCGGGGGTTTTCGCCGCCGGAGATGGCGCTGCCGAACCACCCGGACGTGGCGTACGCGTTCGTGCGGACGCTGCTCGATTGCGGGTACCGGTGGGTGTTGTTGCAGGCGGATTCGGTGGAGCGGGTGGAAGACGGGGGGCCGGTTCGTCAGCCGCATTTGCCGCACCGGCTGGTCGCGCGCAATTCCGCGGGGCGGACGGCGAACATCGTGGCGCTTATTAAGACGCAGGGGAGCGACAACAAGCTGGTGGCGCAGATGCAGCCGTACCACGAGGCGCGGACGCTGCCGCGGGCGCGATTGGGGGACGTGGAGGCGCCGCAGCTCGTGTCGCAGATCGGCGACGGGGAGAACGGGAACGTGATCATGAACGAGTTCCCGCCGATGTTCCTGCGGACGATGCGCGAGGCGATGGTGTCGCGCACGATCCCGATGACGGGGACGGAATACCTGGAGCACCTGGCGGCCGCCGGGGTGGATGAGGCGACGTTCCCGCTGGTGCAGCCGGTCTTCCAGCACCGGATCTGGGAGCGGTTCGACGCGGGGGGCGGCGACGGCGGCGAGGATGCCGACGAGCGGCATCGGGCGCTGGGCGCGCTGATTCAGAAGTTGCAGGCGGAGGATAAGCGGTTCCACATGGAAGGGGGGAGCTGGACGAACCATATTTCATGGGTGCGGGATTACGATCACGTACTTCGGCCGATGGAGGCGGCGAGCGCGCGCTTTGCCGAGGCGACGCGCGACTGGCGGGACACGCGCGACCCCCGCTACCGCCGCGCGCTCTTTCACCTGCTGACGAGCCAGACGAGCTGTTTCCGCTACTGGGGCCGGGGGACGTGGACGGATTACGGCGTCGAGCTGTGCCGGCGGACGGAAGAGGTTCTCGACCGAATGCGGGATAAGGGGGTGCGGGATAAGGGGGACATCCGCGCTTAATGGGCGTCGATATCTGCGGGAATTCCCGACGAAAACGGGGTCTGAAAAGGGCGGATGTCCCCCTTATTGGAGTTCGAATGCCGACGCAGTTTGATGACGACGACGAATACGGCGACGACGACGGGGGGGAGGATCCCCGTCCGTCGGACATGGACGCGGACGGGGACGGGGACGACTCGCCGACTAACGCGTGTCCGCATTGCGGGGAGGAGATGTACGAGTTCGCGGACGATTGTCCGGCGTGCGGGCGGTCGGTTTCGGAGGCCGACCGGGGGCGGACGAATCACGCGGGGTGGGTGATCGTGACGGCGGTGGGGTTGGTGTTGCTGATGCTGTACGGGGTGGCGAAGTTGATCTTCTGATTAACCTATCTATTGCGCCGCACCGGCGGGCTTCTTTTGTTGTTCGATGCGGTCTTTGGCCAGGGGGATCGGCCACTGTTCGACGTGTCCGTCGGCGAAGAGGACGCCGACCAAGCCGTTCTTGCTGGTCTCGAATTTTTCGTAGGCGAGGATGGCCTGGGCGGTGTTGGGGATCTTGAAGAGTTTGCCGTAGTCCTTGCCCAGGTAGACGAAATCGCTCTGCTCGTTGACCCACTTGGCGAGGTCTTCGAGCTTGCCGTTGGCCGGCGGGGGGACGGCGGGGACGTGGTTGGCGACCATGAACGCGTTGGGCGATTGGACGTATCGGAACGTCGCCCCGAGGTCGGGGGGGAGGTCGCCGTTGTTGTCGTTGGCGTACATGATTGCGCCCAGGCCGATCTGGCGCAGGTTGTTCATGTTCTGGACCATCATGGCGGATTGGCGTGCCCGCGCGGTGGCGGGGAGGGCGACGGCCACGGCGACGGGCGCCGCGGTGACGATCAGTGCCTGTTCGCCGCCCAGCGCGTCGGCGCCGGGGAAGGGGGAGACGCCGCGGTAGTGCCAGCCCAGGTCGTCCGACCACGTGGCGCTCGCGGACGCCGACAGGTGGGGCATGATCTTGTTCAGCGGGGGGATCACGATCGCGGGCGTCTGCATGCCGAACATGTCGGCGAAGCCCAGGGCGGTGCGCTGGGCGGCGAGCACCATCTGGTAGCCGCGCGGGGCGAGGCGCGGCAGGTCCATGTACATGAGCGAGTTGGCGGTCCCCTCGACGCCCAGGCGCTTGCGGGCGGCGTTGAAGTCGGCGTTGGTGAGGACCGAGCCGCCGGCGGCGTTGGCGGATTGATCGGCGGCGGCGACGAGGATCTGCGGGAAGAGGGCGAGGTAAAGCTTGCCGTCCTTAATGGCCCAGCAGGGGGAGACGGCGGGGACGGCGAAATAATGGACGGTGAGGTCGTCGATCTTGGCGGTCGCGATGGCGAAGGTGGGGCCGCCGTCTTCGGCTTCACGGGCCATGAGTTGGTTGGCCATTTGCTCGAGCTTGGTCAGCGAGCTTTCCAGCTTGCCGGCGTCGCGCGCCGCGCTGACGACGGTCATGCCCAGGACGCCGTGGCCGGTGGCGTCACTGTTGAAGGCGAGCCATTGGTCGCCGAGGCTGGCGAGGAGATCTTTCTGGAGGTCGAAGCCGAGGGTCTTGTTGATCTCGCCGATCATGCCTTCGATGCCGCGCGAGGCGTCGGGCTCCATCATGGAGACGCCGCGGCGGATCTCGCCGACGAGTTTGGCCAGGTCGAAGCGCGTGGCGGCGACCCAGTTGGACGACTTGGGCGCGAGCTTGAAGGTGTCGTCGGAGACGGGCTGGGGTTCGAGGAGCGAGGCGAGGAGGCCCATGCGCGGCTGGGGGACGTCGATAAAGGCCTGCGAGCCCCAGTCCTTGCCGTCGAAGCCGGCGGTGTAGACGACGCGCTTGATGCCGGCCATGCCGGTGGTCAGCAGGGCCTTTTGCCAGAGGGTCTTGGCCTTTGCGTCGGCGGCCATGTTGATCGCGAGGCTGGCGACGTTGAGCACCTTTTCGGTGTCGAAGAAGACGGTCAAGGCTGCGTCGGGCAGGCCCTGCTTTATGGCTGATTTGAACTGCTCGCGCTGGGCGAGGGTCTCCTCGATCCGCGCGGCGAACTCGAAGTTGGAGATGACCAGCAGGTCGCCTGGCAAGACCTGGGCGCGGATCTTGATCGGCGCGTCGGGGGGGATGTCGGCGAGGAGCTTGGTGGCGGTGTCGGCCAGGGTTTGCGCGTCCTTGCCGGCCTGGCAGAGGAAGGCGACCTTTGGCATGGGGACTTTGCCGGCGTAGTCGAGCGGACCGACGTAGAGGGCGGTCGGGCTGTGCCACGCGGCTTCGCCCAGGCTCAGCAGGGCGGGGAGCAATTCCTTGGCGACGGGGTCGCCCTCGAGCATCTGCTCGAGCTGGATGCGGCGGACGACGCGCGGGCCCAGCTCGGAGAAGAGCTCGGCCATGTTGGACGAATCGACCAGGCCCTTGAGGTGCGACTGGGCGTAGGCGGGCGCGAGTTTATCCGCGCCGGCCCAACCCGCGTAGAAGAGGGCGTCGGAGGGGATTCGGTCGGCCAGTGGCTGGGCGACCGCCGGGCGAACCCCGACGAATGAGATTAGCGCCACGCCGAGAAGAACACTTCGCACCAGTCGCATGAGGACCTCCCACATAGATGGACGGACAGCCCGCGCGTTCTTTGCACGTTTTACATCTTTTTGCCCGCGGGGAGAAGCGGAAAGGGGCGTGCGCCAATTCGCGCGTTCCCACCGGGATCGATATGACGCTAGTCTCCGGCATGGAAACCAGGGACATGCGTTTCAAGGACAAAGTCGCGTTGGTGACCGGCGGGGGCTCGGGTATAGGACGGGCGACCTGCCTTCGGCTGGCGGGCGAGGGGGCGCGGGTGCTGGTGGTCGATCTGAACCCCGAGCACGGGAATGACACGGTGGAGCGCATCGAGCGGGGTGGCGGCGGCGGCGGCGGCGGCGGGCGATTCGTCCGGGCGGACGTGGGGGTGGTCGACGACGTCCGCCAGGCGGTGGAGGCCGCGGTTCGGGCGTGGGGGCGGATTGACGTTCTCGTGAACGACGCGGCCATGATGACGTTCAAGCCGGTGGTGGATCTGAGCGTCGAGGACTGGGATCACGTGATGAACGTGAACCTGCGCTCGGTCTTCCTGTTCTGTAAATATGCGATCCCGCACATGCCGCCCGGCTCGGCGATCGTGAACGTCTCCTCGGTGCACGCGCATGAGACCGAGGCGCTGGTGGCGCCGTACGCGGCCAGCAAGGGGGGCATGGAGGCGTTCTGTCGCGCCCTGACGCTGGAGCTGGAGGACCGCAAGATCCGCGTGAACTGCGTGGCGCCGGGGGCGGTGGACACGCCGATGCTCTGGGACAACCCGAACGTGAAATCCGGCAAGGAGAAGGTGAAGGGGGCGGTCGGCAAGCCGGAGGATCTGGCGGCGGCGATCTGTTTCCTGGCTTCTCCCGAAGCGCGCTTCGTCAATGGCACCACGCTGGTGGTGGACGGGGCGCGGCTCGACATCCTTTAACCCGCCTAGCGCCTACTGCCATGCCCGAATTCATGTTCGCTACCGGGATTGAGAATAGCTACCCGACGATCGCGGCGAAGGGGGGCGGGTCCAAGCGCATCGACGAGATGGCCAAGTGCCGGCATTACGAAAACTGGCGGACGGACTTTCAGCTCGTCAAAGACCTTGGGATCGAGTACCTCCGCTACGGCCCGCCGTACTACAAGACGCACCTGGGGGAGGGGCGGTACGACTGGGGGTTTACGGACGAGACGTTCGCCGAGTTGGCGCGGTTGAAGATCTCGCCGATCGTGGATTTGTGTCACTTCGGCGTGCCGGACTGGATCGGGAACTTTCAGAACCCGGACTTTCCCAAGCTGTTCGCCGGGTACGCCCGCGCGTTCGCCGAGCGGTTTCCGTGGGTGCGGCGGTACACGCCGGTCAACGAGATTTACGTGGCGGCGACGTTCAGCGGGCAGCTCGGGTGGTGGAACGAGCGCTTGACGTCGGACCGCGGGTTCGTCACGGCGCTCAAGCACCTCTGCCAGGCGAACATGCTGGCGATGCGGGCGATCCTGGAGGTCAAGCCGGAGGCCACGTTCGTCCAGAGTGAGTCGAGCGAGCACTTCCACGCCGACGGACCCGCCGCCCGGGACGATGCCTTCTTCTTCAACGAGAAGCGGTTCCTGTCCCTGGACCTGACGTACGGGTACCCGATCCGCTCGACGATGTACGATTACCTGCTGGACAACGGGATGACCCGCGCGGAATACCACTGGTTCGCCGAGCACCACGTCAAGGCGCATTGCGTGATGGGGAACGATTATTACGACACCAACGAGCACTTCGTCACCGAGGAAGGGGAGGTGCTGCCGTCGGGGGAGATCTTCGGGTACTACCAGATCACCAAGCAGTACTACGACCGGTATCACCTGCCGGTCATGCACACGGAGACGAATACCAAGCTCGCCGCCGACGCCCCGCGGTGGCTGCGTAAGGAGTGGATGAACATGCACGAGTTGAAGCGGGACGGGGTGCCGATCGTCGGCTTCACGTGGTACAGCCTGACCGACCAGGTGGACTGGGACGTGGCGCTGCGGGAGGACAACGGCACGGTGAACGAGTGCGGGCTGTACGACCTGAATCGCAACATCCGGCAGGTGGGGAAGGAGTACAAGGCGCTGATCGGGCGGTGGCGGGATATTCTGCCGACCGAGAGTTACAGCATTCGGGTGCGGTACTGATGCAACGGGCGGCCCTTCGGGCACGCCGCTAAACGGGGGACCTTACGGGTCGGCGCTAGGGGCGTCCGTCCACGATCTGCATGGTGGTCGTGGGGCGTTTGGGTTCGCCGTTGACGAGGTGGCGGTAGGCGGCGACGACGGTGTATTGGCCGGGCGTGGCGCGGACGAAGGGGGCGGCGGCGCCGAGGATGGAGACGGTCATCGAGAAGATCAGCAGGACGGCGGCGACGACCCAGGTGGTCTTGTGGTGGGTCTTGCGCAGCCACGCGCCGGCCCAGAAGAGGAGCAGCGGAAGGAAGACGATGAACCAGCGCGGGCCGAACATCGCCTGCGTCCAGTCGACGCGGAGGAAGACGTAGGACGCGACGATGATGGCGGCGCCGGCGAGGGTGACGGCGGCCATCGCCTTGGTGCTGGCGGGCCAGTGGCGGCGCAGCACCAGCGCCAATCCCAGGAGGCCGATCAGGATGACGGGGTAGTGGGAGAAGAGGCCCTTGCTGCCGACGAGTGCGCCCAGCGAGCGGTCGAGGCCGCGGAAGAGGGCGATTTTCCAGGGGGCCTGGGGGCTGACGCCTTCTTCGAGCTCGTCGGACGTGCCGGTCGAGGCCGCCGCGGGCGAGGGGACGCCGGCGAGTTCGGTGTGCAGGAAGCCCGGGCGCAGGTCGCCGGTGACGGGGACGGTCAGGGCGGCGTGCATGAGCAGGGCGGGGGTCGTGCCGATGAGGTAGAGCAGGATGCCGCCGAAGCGGAGGCTCCAGTTCCAGCGGAAGGTCAGGATGACGACGATCAGCAGGAGCAGGAAGACGGCGGCGGAGAGGTCGATCACCGCGGCGAAGGCGGCGCACAGGCCGCTCATCATGAGCCACGCGCCGCTGCGGGTGGGGTTCCTGGCGACGGTGACGTGGAAGAGGCAGGCGCACGCCGAAAGGACCAGCGCCGCCGCCGGCGCGTGCGGGTTGAGGACGGTGGCGTAACCGATCAGGCCGCTCCCCAGGGCGACGGAGAGCGCCAGCCCGGTGCGGTAGGGGCGCTTGAGCTCGAACATTCGGCCCATGCGGTAGATGAGGCCCGCCGCCCCGGCGACCGGCAGGGTGACGCCGAGCATCGTCAGCACGTAGACGACCAGGGCGGGGTTGGTGGAGAGGTCCCAGCCCAGGCGGCGCATGACGGCGTACGGCCAGGAGAGTAGGTAGGCCATGACCGGCGGTCGGTCGCTGTAATACTTGTTGGCGACGACGATGGCGCCGGGGACGGCGCGGGAGCCGTGCGGCGGGGCCGCCTGGTCGGTCTCGCGCCGCAGATCGGCGAAGAACTGGGTGTCGTTGATCGCCGCCCCGTCGTGCTCGACGTACGCCTCGATGGCCGCCAGGCGGGACAACTCGTTTTCGGAAACGTCTCCCGGCGCGCGTAGCGGCCGCAACAGCGGCAGGGCGATGATCAGCACGACCACCGGCGCGCACAGCGCCCAGGGGCGGACGACCTGCCGGTTGCGCACACGTCGAAAGTAATCCAGTACGGCGCTCATCAATGTGGGAATGAGCCGCGTCAATAGACGCGCAGGAACTGCACGAAATTCGTCAGAATGCGATTGGTCAGGCGCTCGTAGCGGGGGTAGTGCTTCTGGGTGTCGTCGCGGATTTTGGCCTCGCCGTCGGGGCCCAGGACGCGGGCGATGTCGTCCTTCCCGGCGACGGCCATGGCCTGGATGATCTCGGGGGTGGCTTCGAGGTGGTACTGGAAGCCGAAGAGGCGGTTCTTGAACCGGAACGCCTGGTTCTTGCAGATGCGGGTGGAGCAGATCAGGACGTTGCCGGTGGGGGCGGGCGGCATTCCGGGGGTGGCCGGGGGGGAGGGAAGGCGTGGCAAATCGAACGTGTCGAAATGCCAGTGGAACATCTGCGTACCGTCGTTCAGGCCAAACACGATCGGGTCGGTTCCACCGGGGAAGGGGAAGGTGACGGGCGCCCAGCCGATCTCCGGCAGGGGGGTGAGCGGCTCGGCGGGCTTGGGCGGATCGCCATGTTTTTCGCCGGGCATCATCTTGATATTGGGGTAGACTTTCGCGCCGGCGGCATGGGCTAAGAGTTGTGCGCCCAGGCAGATGCCGAGGACGGGGCGGTCGCGGGCGACCATTCGTTTGAGGATTTCGACTTCTGTTTCGAGGAACGGGTGGGCGCCGTTGCCGATGTCGGCGACGCCCATGGGCCCGCCGAGGACGATCAGGGCGCGGACCTCGTCGAGGTCGGTGGGGACCTCGTCCCCCTTGTGGAGCCGGCGGAGTTCGAGCGGCACGCCGAAGTCGCGGAAGACGTTAACGATGCGTCCGGGCCCCTCGGGCTCGACGTGCTGTAAGACGATCACTTTACTCATGTTTGAAGGGGGAATGATCGGCGGGGGGCGTCGGGTGTGTCAAGCCGGGCGACTTTTCAGGTCGGAGTCGCACGGTTAATGTGCCGGGGCGATGGAACTTGCGCTGTCTGTCCGGAACCTGGTGAAGTCGTACGGCGCCGTGCAGGCCGTGCGGGGGCTTTCGTTTGAGGTGCGGGCGGGGGAGATTTTCGGCTTGCTCGGGCCGAACGGGGCGGGGAAGACGAGCACGATCGAGTGTGTGATCGGGCTGCGGCAGGCGGACGGGGGGGAGATCACGGTTTGCGGGGTGGACGCGATTCGTTACCCGCGCGAGGTGAAGCGGCGGATCGGGGTGACGCTGCAGGCGACGGCGCTGCCGGACAAGATCACGCCGCGGGAGGCGTTGCGGTTGTTCGCGAGTTTTTATCGGGATCACGCGCGGCCGGAGGATCTGATCGAGCGGTTTTCGCTTGGGGAGAAGGCGGACGCGAACTTCGAGACGCTGTCCGGCGGGCAAAAGCAGCGGCTGGCGATCGCGCTGGCGCTGATCAACAACCCGGAGGTGCTGTTCCTGGACGAGCCGACGGCGGGGCTGGACCCGCAGTCGCGGCGGGAGCTGCACGAGGTGATCGGGCAAACGCGGGCGGCGGGGAAGACGGTGGTGCTGACGACGCATTACATCGAGGAGGCGCAGCAGCTTTGCGACCGGCTGGCGGTGGTGGATGGGGGGCGGGTGATTGCGAGCGGCACGCCGGCGGAGTTGATCGCGTCGGCGAAGTCCCCGCCGCACGTGACGTTCACGACGGCGGTGGCGCCGGAGGTGGGGCGGTTGCGCGGGTTGGCGGCGGTGACGGGGGCGAAGGTAACCGGCCAGACGGCGACGCTGCACACGACGCACCCGAGCCAGACGATCATCGATTTGGTGAATCTGTTGCAGACCCAGCCGGGGAATGAGCTGGTGGAGCTGGCGATTCATAAGCCGTCGCTGGAGGATGTGTTTATTGAGCTGACGGGGCGGAGTATTCGGGATTGACCTTAACGCCTCGCGGTAATTGGCGGCATCCTTCCTTCAGAATGGTATGATGTGTAAATGCGAAATGAGTTTACCGCGATCGTCGAGCAGGATGAGGGGTGGTACGTCGCGTACTCGCCCGAAATCCCCGGCGCGAATGGACAGGGGCGGACGAAGGACGAAGCGTTAGAAAGCCTTCGAGGAGCGATCGAGTTGATCCTGGAGGATCGCCGGGAAGACGGGTTGCGGGGCGTTCCGCCGACGGCGATTCGCGAGACGGTCACCATCGGATGAAGACCGGCGCACTCCTCCGCCGTCTTCGGCTGCACGGCTGCGTCCTCAAACGGGAAGGGGCGAGCCATTCGTTGTGGACGAATCCAAGAACCGGCCAGGTCGAAGCGGTCCCGCGCCACACGGAAATCCCGAACATTCTCGCGCGCAAGATATGCCGTGGTTTGTCCGTCCCGGAGATCGGGCGATGAAACCCCTGCGGCAACGGACCACTGGCAAGCCTGAGAGCAAGCCTGAGAGCTTGCCAGTGCCACCCAGCGAGAATTGGGTATTCGGGGTGGTACAATGATTATTTGATGGCCAAGAGTGATCCGGCTGCCAACGCGCTTGCGAAGTTGAACGCGCTCAAGGGCATGGGCAGCGGGTCTGTGATTGCGGGGGAATTGGGGAAGTTCCTGGAGCATAAGGCCAATGTCGTCGTCGCGAAGGCCGCGGAGCTGGTGCGGGCGGGGGAAATCACGTCGCTTCAGCCGGAGATGGAGGCGGCGTTCGCGCGGTTTATGAAGTCGCCGACGACGACGGACAAGGGGTGCGCGGCGAAGGAGGCGATCGCGACGACGTTGTACGAACTCGGGTGTGACGCGGAGGGGACGTTTTTGGCGGGGGTTCGGCATTTCCAGAAGGAGGGGTCGTACGGGCCGCCGGTGGATACGGCCGTCGATTTGCGCGGGGTGTGCGCGCTGGGGCTGGTGCGGATGGCGTACCGGGACGTGATGGTGGAGCTGGCGGATCTGCTGGCGGACGAGTCGCACCGGGCGCGGATCATGGCTGCGCGGGCGATCGCGTACGCCGGGCGCGACGAGGGGGCGTTGCTCCTGCGATTGAAGATTCGGACGGGGGACCGCGAGCCGGACGTGACGGCGGAGTGCCTGATCGCGCTGGGCGGGTTGTGGCGGCTGCGGGCGCTGTCGTTCGTCGCCGGGTTTCTGGACGACCGGGATTCGACGCTGGCGGAGGCGGCGGCGATGGCGCTGGGGGAGATGCGGCACGAGTCGGCGCTGGCGTTATTGCAAGAGCAGTGGCGGCGGAACGATTTCGGGCAGATCCGCGCCGGGCTGGCGCTGCCGATCGCGCTGTCGCGGCTGCCGGCGTCGGTGGAGCTGCTGGTGGGGGCGATCGCGACGGAGCCGGAGCCGGTCGCGGGGGCGGCGATCGAGGCGATGCGGATCTACCGGCACGACGCGGCGGTGAGCGAGCGGATTCGCGCCGCGGCACTTGCCCGGCGGTTGGCGAAGCTGGATGCTTTAGTCGCGAAGTACTTTGGGGATTAAGGATCGCGATGCGCTATTTGATGATCGTTATCGCGCTGTTTTCCTCGTGGTCGTGCGCGACCAAGGCGCCGCGGGTGGCGAAGCCGCAAGCGGCGGCGGGGAGGTCGAGCATCGACACGTTGCAATCGCTGCACGTGCGGTTGACGGTCAATCCCGACGACGGAGTTGTGACATATTTCGGCTGGTACGACGGGCAGAGGAATTTGCTGGGGCCGGGCGGGATCGTGGCGGCGCTGGTGGGTATGGAACCGCCGGAATTGCAGGGCGAGTTGAAGCGGACGGGGGATAACGAAATCCTATTTGAGGGGGTTGATCAGAACGGCCTGGCGTGGAGGAAGCGGTATCGCCTGGAGGATCGGGTGGTGCGGGTGACGTACCAGATCACCAGCCAACGGAACGAGGCGTTCGACGCGATCATTTATTCGCTGGCGGATCTGCCGGACGGCGCCATCACCGGCGACAATACGGACTTATACGTGCGGACGCCCGTCGCCCGGGCGCACTTTCACGCGGCGATCCGGAACCCGAACTTTCCCGGCGAGCAGATGAACCCGTCGGCGCTGCGGAGCGACGCGGTTCGGCTCGAGCCGGGTCAGTCGATGCAATTCCAGATGACGTGGGAGATCGAGCTGCCGGGGGGTTAGTCACACCCCAAGGCGGGGTCGGGTCAGAGGGTGCGGTCGCGCCAGTCGTTGAGGTTGCCGCGGCGGTCGTTGTCCTGCCAGCCGGGGAGGTCGGGCACGCCTTCGCCGTGGAGGGCGTCGGCGCTGGGTAGTTCGAGTTCGGCCATGCTCCGCGTGATCATCTCGACGAGGCGGAGGCGCTCGCCGGCGGTCAGCGGGGCGATGTGGGCATCGAAAATCTCTTGTACGTTGGTGGTTAGCATGTGGGTACGTCTCCGGGGTGCAAGGTTTCCGACGTGAAGGTTCGACTATAACGATGTCCGCGTGGTTGGGGCACGTTAAAAATTCCGTTACGACACGAAAAGTTGAACTATTTTCGCGCCGGCGGAGCGAGCGCAGGATTTGCCGCGCCGCGCCGCGCGCCGACGCGCGCGGCATCGGGATGAATGGATACGCATTGATCCACAAGATCGGATGAAGGTCTGATGTTTTGTGGAGGATTAGGAATTGGAGGGGCGGGGCGGGGCGGCGATAATGTCCGCCGCAGGTCATGTCGCGTGGAATGGCACAGGCGGCGAAGGAACTAGCTATGGGCAAGCAGTACGGCGGGACGAAGAGTTCGGCGGCGGCGAAGCGGAAGATGGGGACCAAAGGCGGCGTCCCGCGGCAGACGTCCAACACGCCGGCGGTCGCGGGGCCGGGGGGCGACGGTGCCGCGGCGGTGGTGGCGCCGGCGGTGGAACCGGTGCTGCGGGAGGTGCCCGCGCCGGCGACGCCGACGATTCCGCCTTCGGCTCCCGCGCCGGTACACGCGGCAACACAGGGCACGCTCGAGGGATCGGGCAATGGGCACCCGGCGGTGGCGGCGGTCGCGGTTATGGCGCCGGCGGAGGTCGCCGTTAACGATGTCGTGCCGGAATCGCCGGTCGAGGCGCCTACGCCGCCGGCCAGCCCGGACGATTCGCAGCAGGCGGCGCTGCTTTTTGAGGTGGCGTGGGAGGTCTGCTGGCAGCTCGGCGGGATTTACACGGTCTTAAAGACCAAGTCGCCGGCGATGGTCGAAGGGTGGGGGGATCGGTATTGCCTGATCGGCCCGTACAACCCGGCGACGGCGGATGTGGAGTTTGAGGAACAAACCCCCGATCCGCTGATCCGCGAAACGCTCGAGCGGTTGAAGCGCGCGGGCGTCGGTGCGCGGTACGGGCGGTGGCTGGTGGCGGGGCGTCCGCGGACGATCTTGATCGACCACCGGTCGCGATACCACCGGCTGGGGGAGGACAAATACCTGCTCTGGAAGGATCACGGCATCGGCACGGACGACGGCGACGGCGAGGTGAACGACGTCGTCGCGTTCGGGATGGCGGCGGCGGAGTTCTTTCGCGAACTGGTGGGCGTGGCGAACAATCGGCCGATCCTGGCGCACTTCCACGAGTGGATGGGTGGGGTGGCGGTGCCGCGGATCGCGCATTTGAATCTGCCGATCGCGACGGTTTTTACGACGCACGCGACACTGTTGGGCCGGTATCTCGCCAGCGACAACCCGTACTTTTACGATCATTTGCCGTTTGTGGACCCGGACAAGGAGGCGGCGCGGTTCAACATTTATCCGCGGTTCGCGATCGAGCGGGCGGCGGCGCACGCGTCGACCGTGTTCACCACCGTCAGCGAGGTGACCAGTTTCGAGGCGGCCAAGCTGCTGGGGCGCGAGCCCGAGGCGATTTTGCCCAACGGGCTGAACATCGAGCGGTTCACGGCGGTGCACGAGTTCCAGAACCTGCACCGGATCTACAAAGAGCGGATTCACGAATTCGTCATGGGGCATTTTTTCCCGGCGTACGAGTTCGATCTGGACAACACGCTCTATTTCTTCACCAGCGGGCGGTACGAATACCGCAACAAGGGGATGGACATCTTCATCGAGGCGCTGGCGCGGCTGAACTGGCGGCTGAAGAGCGAGCGGGGGACGTGCGGCGAAGAGCAACGGGCGTGCACGATCGTCGCGTTCATCATCACGCGGGCGCCGACCAAGCACATCAACGTCGGCGTCTTGCAGAACCAGACGATGTTCGACGAACTGCGGCAGACGGTGCTGCGCGTGCAGGAGGGGCTGGGCTCGGTGCTGCTGAAGGCGGCGGCGCACGGGCGGTTCCCGGGGGCGAATGAGATCTTCGGGGAGGAGGCGAAGATCCGCTGGAAGCGCGCCGTCGCCGCCTGGAAGAACCGAAGGCAACCGCCGATCGTGACGCACGACCTGTGGGACGACGCCGGCGACCCGGTGCTGACGCACCTGCGTCACCGTGGGCTGTTCAACGCGGCGGACGACCCGGTGAAGATGGTGTTTCACCCCGAGTTCATGACGGCGACGAGTCCGCTGCTGCACCTGGATTACGACCAGTTCGTGCGCGGGTGTCACATGGGGATTTTCCCGAGCTATTACGAGCCGTGGGGGTACACGCCGATGGAGGCGGTGGCGCTGGGCGTGCCGGCGGTGACGAGCGATTTGTCGGGCTTCGGCGCCTATGTGGAGCGGCACATCCCCGAGCACGACGAGCAGGGGATCTTCGTCAGCAAGCGGCGGCAGCGGAGCTTCGACGACACGTGCAACGCACTGGTCGATCACCTGTACCGATTCGTGAGGCTGACGCGGCGGCAGCGGATCGAACTGCGGAACCGGGTCGAGCGGTTGGGAGAAAAGTTCGACTGGAGCGAACTGGTGAAGCATTACGACGAGGCGCACGAGATGGCGCTGGGGCGGTTGGCGCGCCGGGTGGGGAAGGTCGAAGTTCGCGTGGTGTGAGTGGCTGGGCGTGGGTCGGGCTAGACATGCGGAGAGCATCCCTTCAGACGATCTGCCTTCTCGCGATCGGCGCGTCGTGCGCGCTTGCGGCCGACGTGCCGGAGGCGGCTAAGACGGCGCGGGGGCTGGATTCGGCGCTCAACTCGCTGCACGCGCCGACGCGGGGCACCAAGCCGCTGACGCCGGCGGAGGAGCTAAAGGGGTTTAAGCTCCGACCGGGTTACGCAATCGACCTGGTCGCCGCCGAGCCGGCCGTTCGTCAACCGCTGAACATCAACTTCGACGCGCGCGGGCGGATGTGGGTGACGCAGTACATCCAGTATCCGTTTCCCAGGGGGTTGAAGGTCGTTGAGTACGACCGGTACATCCGGGCGAAGTTCGACAAGACGCCGCTGCCCCCGCCGCGCGGGGCGAAGGGGGCGGATCGGGTCACGATCTTCGAGGACACGGACGGCGACGGGACGTTCGACAAGACGACGGTTTTCGTGGACGGGCTGAACATCGCGACGTCGGCGTTGCCGGGGGACGGGGGCGTGTGGGTGATGAACCCGCCTTACCTGCTGTTTTATCCGGACAAGAACGGCGACGACGTGCCGGACGGGGATCCGGTGGTGCACCTGTCGGGCTTCGGCCTCGAGGACACGCACGCGGTCGCCAACTCGCTGACGTGGGGGCCGGACGGTTGGATCTACGGGTCGCAAGGGTCGACGTGCACCGCGAAGGTGAAGGTTGAGATTGGACAGTCGGCGATCGCCAACGGCACGACGGATTTTCTCGGGCAGGCGATCTGGCGGTATCACCCGGTGCGGCACGAGTTCGAGGTGTTCGCCGAGGGGGGCGGCAACACGTTCGGCGTGGACTTCGACGATCAGGGGCGGATCTTTTCGGGGACGAACTGGGGCAGTTACCGCGGGCTGCATTACGTGCAGGGCGGGTATTACGTGAAGGCGTGGGGCAAGCACGGCCCGCTGACCAATCCGCTGGCGATGGGGTATTTCGAGCACATGCCGCACACCGGCGACGCGCGGCGGCTGACGCACACGTTTTGCATTTACGGCGGCGGCCTGATGCCGGAACTGACGGGGAAGATCGTCGGGCCCAACCCGCTGACGTCGAGTGTCGTCGTGACGCGGCGGGAAGCGGTGGGCTCGACGTATAAGACGGTGGAAGAGGCGCCGCTGTTGACGAGCGACGACGGGTGGTTTCGGCCGGTCGATCTAAAGGTCGGGCCGGACGGGGCGATCTACGTTTGTGACTTTTACGAGGATCGCATTTCTCACGTGGACCCGCGCGACACGTGGGATCGGAGTAACGGGCGGCTGTGGCGGATTCGGCCGGCGGACTGGCGGCCGGCGAAGGCCGAAGATTTGTCGAAGGCGGCGACGGCGGCGCTGGTCGAGCGGCTGGCGAACCCGAACCGCGAAATCCGAGATACGGCGCGGCGGGTGCTGGGCGATCGGAAGGATCGCTTAGCGATTGAACCGCTTCGAAGTCGGCTGAAGGAGGCGGGCGGGCAGGCGGCGCTTGAGGCGTTTTGGGCGTTGGCGAATCTTGGGGCGAACGATGAGGCGATCTCGATGATCGGCCTGAACCACGCCGAGCCGGCGGTGCGGGCGTGGGCGGCGCGGGTGCTGGGCGACCGGCGCGCGGGTCTGCCGACGGAATTGTCGGACAAGCTGGTGGCGCTGGCGAAAGCGGAACGCGACCCGCAGGTGCGGAGTCAACTTGCTTCGACCGCCAAGCGGCTGCCGGCGTTGCAGGGGTTGCCGGTGCTTCGGGAAATGCTGTTGCACGGCGGCGACGACGACGCGACCGACCCGCATATCCCGCTGCTGATCTGGTGGGCGGCCGAGGCGCAGCTTCATGGGAATCGCGACCAGATCGTCGAGTTCTTCAAGGATTCGCTCATCTGGCGTTCGCCGATCGCGCGAAACGTGGTCGCGCCGCGGGTGGCGCGGTGGCTGGTGGCGGGCGCGACCGACGACGATCAGCGGGCGCTGGTGACGCTGGTGAGGGAAGTGCCGGGCGACGCCGAGCGGAAGATCGTCATGGGCGGAATTGCCGAGGCGTTTGAGGGCCGGCAGATCGGGAAGCTGATCCCGGAACTGGCATCGCTGCTCGCGGCCAGCGGCAATACCGATCTCGCGCTACGCGCCGGCGATCCCATGGCGCTGGGGGCGGCGATCCGATCGCTGGCGGACGACGACGCCAAGACCAAGGACCGGCGAATCAAGACGATCGAGCTACTCGGGCAAGTCGGCCCGCCCGAAACGGCCAAGCCGCTGCTCGACGTGGCGCTGACGTCGAAGTGGCACTCCGTCCGTCGGGCGGCGCTGGCGGCGTTGACGCACTTCAACGATCCCGCGATCGGGACGCGGATTGTGGAGGCGTACTCGACTCTACCGGCCGACCAGGGTGTGCGCCCCGCGGCGGTCGGCACGCTGCTGGCGCGCAAACCGTGGACGCTGGCGTTGCTCCGCGGGATCGAAGGTGGCGGCATTCCGAAGGAGGCCGTGACGGCCGAGCAACTCGAGCGCCTGCGCCAGACCGACGACAAGGCCGCGCTCGCGCTGGTGCAGAAGGTTTACGGGCAGGTCGCCCGGCCGACGTCGCGGCAGAAGGCGGACGAGATCGCGCGCGTGCACCGGATCGTCACCGCCGGTCCCGCGGGCGACGCGGTGGCGGGCAAGGCGATCTTCACGGCGCGGTGCGGCGTGTGTCACACGCTCTTCAAGGAAGGCGCCTCGCTCGGCCCCGATTTGACGCCTTACGACCGCAAGAATCTCGACTTCATCCTCGCCAGCGTGATCGACCCGTCGGCCGCGATACGCGAGGAGTACACCAACTTCCGCATCGACACGACCGACGACCAGACCTTCGTCGGCCTGATCAAGGAGCGCGGCGTCGATTCGATCACGCTCGTCGACGCGACGCAGCAGAAGACCGTCATCCCCAAACGGGACGTCAAGGAAGAGCAGGCCCTCAAACTGTCGATCATGCCGGAGGGGTTGTTGGAGGGGCTTGACGAGAAGGGCCTGCGGGATCTGTTCGCGTATGTGGGAAGACAATGAGCGGTAGCGATATTCGTCATGTCGAGCGCAGCGAAATAGGGGCGAGACGCCCGTGCCACCTCAAATCTTCGCAAGCTTAGAATGACGCGCTGGCGTTGATACGACAATCACGCTGTCTCCAGTGATCCAACGGCTGCGCGCGCTAATGCCGGTAGGCGTCGCGGTTCAGTACGCC
>Ga0207674_10002561_pt1 | contig 22892 bp, 15 predicted proteins | sample KBSCornC72_FD_184303 | JGI IMG/M metagenome (GOLD analysis project Ga0207674, IMG submission 184303) | Corn rhizosphere microbial communities from Kellogg Biological Station, Michigan, USA - KBS Corn C7-2 (SPAdes) (version 2) | ecosystem: Host-associated > Plants > Roots > Rhizosphere > Soil ...
GTCTTCTGCTTGAGGTCGGACATCGCAATCGCGAAGCCGCCGCCGGCACTCTGATCGCGCGTATCGAGATCGCCCGACACGACCGCGCCCGCCCAGCCGCCGACGCCGGAGAGCACGGCGATGTACTGCTTGCCGTCGGGGCCGCGATACGACACCGGTTGGCCCACGATTCCCGATCCGGTCTTGAATTTCCACAGCTCCTTGCCGGTCTTCGCGTCGACGGCCTTGAACCAGCCTTCCATCGTGCCGTAGAACACGAGATCGCCCGCGGTGGCGAGCGCCCCGCTCCACACGGGAAAGTCCTCGCCGATCTTCCACGCGGCCTTCGCCGCCGCAGGATCCCACGCGGTGAAAAGACCGCGCTTGCCGCCGGGGCCCGCTTTCATCTTGAGTTCGGCGCCGACGTACGGGGTGCCCGCAATGTAGCTGACCTGCGAGGTCATCGCGTCCTGGCAGAGGTCCTGATGCGGGATGTAGACGAGGTGCGTGCGCGGCGAATACGCGGCGGGCTGCCAGTCCTTGCCGCCGGGCGACGCCGGGCAGATGTCACGCACCGTCTTCCCCGGTTCGGGCTCCTTCTCCGGGTTCCAGGTGATGCGGCCGCTTTCGACATCGACGCCGAGCGACGTCGTGATCGGCACGTACGGCGTGGCGGACAGCACCTGCCCGGTCGCGCGATCCATCACGTAGACGTAGCCGTTGCGATCCGCGTGCACGAGCGCGTGATGCGTCTGGCCGTCGACGGCGACGTCGACCAGGATGTTCTCGTTGATGCCGTCGTAATCGTGCAGGTCGTGCGGGCTGGTCTGGTAGAACCAGCGCGCCTGCCCGGTGTTCGCATCGCGCGCGAAGATGCCGGAAGTCCATTTGTTGTCGCCCGGCCGCTGCGCCGGATTCCACGGCCCGGGATTCGCGGTGCCGTAATAAATGAGACCGAGCGCCGGGTCGTACGACACGAAACCCCACACGGTGCCCCCGCCGATCTTCCACGCTTCGCCGGGCCATGAGCGCTTGCCGAGATCGGTGCCGCGATCCTGCGCATAGAACGGCTTGAAAGCCGTCCCGATCAGCACGTCGCTGTCGGGCCCGGTGCTGTACGCACGCCATAGCGTCTTGCCGCTGTCCGCGGCGAGCGCCGTCAGCCAGCCGCGCACGCCGTATTCGCCGCCGCTGTTGCCGACGTAAACCTCGCCGTTGACGACGAGCGGCGCCATCGTCATCGTTTCGCCGTTCGCGATGTCGCCGAGGCGCACGCGCCATACTTCCTTGCCCGTCTTCGCATCGAGCGCGATCGTCTGGTCGTCGAGCGTATTGAAGTAGACGCGGCCATACGCGTAAACAGCGCCGCGGTTCACGACGTCGCAGCACGCTTCGCCCTGCGATGACGACGACGGGTACGGGGAGAACTTCCATTTGATCGGCGCGCCCGGTTGCGTGAGGTCGAGCGCATAAACGACGTTGGGAAACGGCGTCACGATGAACAGGGTGTTGTCGGCCACGATGGGCGCCGCCTCGTGGCCGCGCAGGACGCCGGTCGAGAACGTCCACGCGAGCGCGAGCTTGCCGACGTTGCCGGCGTTGAGCTGGTCGAGAGGACTGAAACGGGTCGACGCATAGTCACGACCGGGCATCGTCCAGTTGCCGGGATCGTCGGCTGCGCTTTGCGCGTGCGCGGGCCCTGCCACGATGGCGGCGAGCACGAGGGCAAGACGAAGGCCGTTCACGAGTCGCTCCTTGCGCCGACCCAAGCGCAAGGAGCGTACCAGTGAAAAAGCTAAATCGGATCAGGCGCTTACGGGGACGTTTTCGTTGCTTTCAGCAATAATTCCTGACGCGCCGAGGAAGATTTTTCCGGCGGGTTCGCCTCAAGGGCAACGGCCCCGGAACGCTACTTGCCGATGCAGAAGCGGGAAAAAATCTCGCCGAGCAGATCGTCGGCCGTGAATTCGCCGGTGATCGACGAGAACGCGGCCTGCGCCAGGCGCAAGTCTTCCGCGAGCAGCTCGAGCGACGGCAGCGCCGTATCGAAATGACCGGCAGCACGCCGCAGATGTGCGCTGGCATCGTCGAGGGCCGAAAGCTGGCGCGCACGCGCGAAGAACGCGTCCTCGAGGCCGTGCGTCACGCCGGCGACGCGCAGCATTTCTGCTTCGAGCAGAAAGACGCCTTCCCCCGTCAGCGCGCAGAGCCACACATGCGTCGCGATGTCGGCGTCGGCCGCCGACGCCGCGGTCTTTGCGAGGTATCGCTCGACGTGAGGCGCGGCAAACGCCAGATCGCATTTGTTGTGCACGATGATGCGCGGCAGCGCCGCGGGCAGCTCGGATGCGAGCCGATCGGCGCCGCGCGTGCTCGCGAGCGGAGCGGCGCACTCCTCGCGCGCATCGACGAGCAGCAATGCGACGTCGGCCCGCGCAATCGCGCCGCGCGTACGCGCCATTCCCTCGCGCTCGATCTCGTCTTCGGTGTCGCGCAGGCCCGCCGTGTCGACGACGGCGAGCGGGATGCCGCCGATCTCGATCTGCCGCTCGACCGTGTCGCGCGTCGTGCCCGGGATCGGGGTGACGATCGCCGCATCCTCGCCGGCGAGGCGGTTCAGCAGGCTCGATTTGCCGACGTTCGGCGCACCGACGAGCACGACGGTCATGCCGCTGCGCAGGATCGCGCCGCTTCGCGCGCGCACGAGCACGCGATCGAGCCGTTCGCGAATCGCAGCGAGGCGCGCTGCGACATCGCCTTCGCGCAAAAGGTCGAGATCCTCTTCGGGGAAGTCGAGCGTCGCTTCGGCATACATGCGCAGGTCGATCAGTGCATCGCGCAGCGCCTGCACCTCGCGCGAAAATTCGCCGGTCAGGCTGCGCGCCGCGGCGCGCACCGCGGTGGCCGTCGACGCCTCGATCACGTCGGCCACGCTCTCCGCCTGGGCGAGGTCGAGCTTGCCGTTGAGGAATGCGCGTTTCGTGAATTCGCCGGGTTCGGCGAGCCGCGCGCCGAGCTCGATGCAGCGCGCGAGCAGCAGCCGCATGACGGCAACGCCGCCGTGGCCGTGCCATTCGACGACGTCCTCACCGGTGTACGAATGCGGTGCGGGAAAGTACAGCGCGAGACCCTCGTCGATCGCGGCGCCCTGCGCATCGCGAAAGGCGATCCGCGTCGCCATGCGCGCGGGCAGCGTCCGGCCCGCCATCCCGCGAATCAACCCGACGAGATCGGTGCCGGAAACGCGGACGATGCCAATGCCGCCACGGCCGGGGGGCGTGGCGATCGCGGCGATCGGCGGTGACGGTGGTGGCATGCGCGCAAGCCTGTCGCTTCGCCCGCGCCGGCACGCTCAGCGGCGTTTTGCCGCGGCGAGCGTGGCCTCCTTCTGCAGCATCCGGTTCACGTGCCACTGCTGCGCGATCTGCAGCGAGTTGTTGACGAGCCAGTACAGCACGAGCCCGGACGGGAAGAACAGGAACATGATCGAGAACGCGACCGGCATGAACTGCATCACCTTCGCCTGCACGGGATCGGAGATCGGCGTCGGCGACAGCTTCACCTGCAGCCACGCGGTGACGGCATACACGACCGGCAGGATGAACCAGGGATCGGGCGCCGACAGGTCGTGGATCCAGCCGATCCACGGCGCATGGCGCAATTCGACCGCCGACAGCAGCACCCAGTAGAGCGCGATGAACACCGGGATCTGCACGACGATGGGCAGGCAGCCGCCGAGCGGGTTGATCTTCTCCTGCCGGTAGAGCTCCATCATCTTCACCTGGAGCTGCTGCTTGTCGTTCGCGTACTGCTCCTGCAGCGACTTCATCTTCGGCGCGACGATCTTCATTTTCGCCATCGAGCGCGCCGAGGCCGCATTGAGCGGAAAGAACACGCCCTTGATGAGGATCGTCATCACGATGATCGCGAAGCCCCAGTTGCCGATCAGCGAATGCAGCCATTTGAGCAGCAGGAACAGCGGCTCGGCGATGATCGTGAAGATGCCGTAGTCGACGACGAGGTCGAGCCCTTTGGCGAGCTTGCCGAGGGTGTCCTGGTCCTGCGGGCCGACGTAGAGCCGCGACGAGATGACGCCGGTGCCCCCGGGTGGGATGGCGCCGTCGGCATAGCGAACGCCCGCCGTATAGAGCCCGTTGTCGAGCTTCGTCGTGTAGAACTGGCGCTTGGCATGGTCGGGCGGCAGCCACGCGGCGACGAAGTAATGCTCGATCATCCCGATCCAGCCGTTGTCCGTCGCATGCGTATACGCGGGCTTGCGCGTCGGGTCGGCGGCTTCCTTGTCGATCTCGCCGAAGTCGATCTTCTTGAACTTGTCCTCGTCGTCGTAGACGACGGGACCGACGAACGACGCGGGTGCCATCGAGCTTTGCACGCCGACCTTCTTCGTGTCGCGCATCAGCTGGAAATACGCCTCGGGCGTGATCGGCGCCGCGCCGTTGTTCGTCACGTCGAAGGCGACGTCGATCACGTAGCTTCCGCGATGGAACGTCAGCACCTGCACGACCTTGTCGCCGTTGGCGGCCGTGGCCTGCAGGCGCAGCTGGAGCTGGTCCTGCCCCGGCGCGAGCGTACGCGGACCGGGCAGGGGCTCGTAAGCGGTGCGGTGATTGGGAAAGCCCTCGCCGATCAGGCCCGACTGCGCGACGAAAGTGCGCTCCGCGTTGCGTTGCAGCGCGAGGTAGGGCTTCGACGTGTCCTCCGCCGCACGATGCTTCTCGAGAGCGACGCGGGTGATCGTTCCGCCGACGGTGTCGATGTCGGCGGCGTACAGATCGGTGCGCACTTCGATGATCTGCCCGGACGGCGCGGACGCACTTGCGGGCGGCGAACCGGCGGCCGTGCCGGTACCCGCGGCACCGGCCGTTGCCGCAGGCGTGCCCGGCGTCGCGGCCGGTGCGACCTGCGACGACTTGGAAGTGGGAACCGGCACGGGAGCATGCTCACGCTCCCATGCCTGCCAGAGCAGCAGGCCGGAGAAGGAAAAGACGAGCCAGAGAATCAGGCGTTGCGTATCCATGAGGGCTTTGTCAGAAGTTGCCGCCGGTCGCGATGCGCGACGGCGTTACGGCACCGGGTCGTAGCCGCCCGGATGCCACGGATGGCAGCGCGCAATGCGTCGCAGCGCGAGGCCGACGCCGCGCAGCGCACCATGGCGCTCGATCGCCTCGGTTGCATAGTCCGAGCAGCTCGGATGGAAGCGGCAATTGGCGCCGAGCATCGGGCGCAGCAGATACCGGTAGCCGGAAAGTGCTGCGAGCAGCATCCGCTTCATTGCAGCGGAACGAGCAGGCGCGCCAGAAGATGACGCGACTCGGCGCAGGCCGCCGCGATATCGGCGCGCAGGACGATGCGCTTGACGCGCAAAACGATGTCGAATGCGAGCACGGCGGGACGCGCGGCGCGCACGATTTCGCGCAAGCACCGGCGCAGCCGGTTGCGGTCGACAGCGCGACGCATCACCTTTCGCCCGATGACGTAGCCGACGCGGCCGGACGACTGTGCGGCCGGGGTCGCGATCAGTTGCAGGTACTGCCCGTCATGACGGGCACCGTTCCTGAATACCGCCTCGAACGCGCCGGTGCCGCGAAGACGATACCGGGCGGTCCGTCCGGCCGGCGCCGGAGTCGGAACGAGCGTCAGACGGCGAGCCGGGCACGGCCCTTGGCACGGCGGGCCGAAAGAACCTTGCGGCCGCCAACGGTTTTCATGCGCGCGCGAAACCCGTGCGTTCGCGCGCGCCGGATCTTCGACGGCTGGTAAGTGCGTTTCATTGCGTACCTCGTCAGTGATGCTGTCGGGCCGTTGCTTGCGCCGAAGGCGGTACCGCGACGGCCGGGATTGGCGACGCCGCGGCGCGCGGAGTAATTGCCCGCGCGTTGCCCAACTGCGTGCTTCCCGAAAAGCCTTACATTAGAGCGCGTTACGCCTCGATTGTCAAACAAGCGATCCCCGTGCGCGATGCGTGCGGCGGTACGCGAGTGGGCACTTTCACGCCGCGCCAAGCGGCGCCGAGGCGCGAGCGGCGATGCGGCCGCGGCTGTGGATAACCCGCGCACCCGCGGCTACAATGCGTGCCCGGCCAGTCGCAAACGAAGTCGCGTCACGCCGCAACCGTTCCTTCATCCACTGGCCGCTTTCGTGCATTCTGCTTCGCACCCCCCGGCGTGGGCCGCCTGTCTCGACGCGTTCGAACGCGAGCTCACCCCGCAGCAATTCGCTACCTGGATTCGCCCCCTCACCTGCGCCGACGAATCCGGCCATTTGCGCCTGACCGCGCCCAACCGCTTCGTGCTGCAATGGGTGAAGGACCGCTTCGGCGGGCGCATCGAGACGCTGGCGCGTCAAGCCACCGGTGCGTCGGTGGCCGTCGAATTTGCGGTCGCCGACGCCGCGGCGACGCGGCACGTCAAGGCGGCCAACGAGCCTGCGCCGGCGCAGGTCAAACCGGTTCCGGCCGCCCCCGTCCCTTCAACGATCAACGGATTGGCGGCTGCGGGTACGCCGGCACCCGCGGCTGCGGTCGCCACGCCGCTCGGCACGAACCCTGCGCGCCGGGTCGAGCCGGGAAGCCTCAACCCCACGTTCACGTTCAACACGTTCGTCGCCGGGAAGGCGAACCAGCTTGCGCGTGCAGCCGGGTTGCAGGTGGCCGACCATCCGACGTCGTACAACCCGCTGTTCGTGTACGGCGGCGTGGGACTCGGCAAGACGCATCTGATCCAGGCCATCGGCAACCAGATCCTCGCGCACAACCCGGCGGCCAAGATCCGCTACATCCATGCGGAAACGTACGTCTCGGACGTCGTGCGCGCCTACCAGCACAAGGCCTTCGACGATTTCAAGCGCAACTACCGCTCGCTCGACCTCCTCCTGATCGACGACATCCAGTTCTTCGGCGGCAAGAGCCGGACGCAGGAAGAGTTCTTCTATCTGTTCAACACGCTGATCGAGGCGCACAAGCAGGTCGTCATCACCTGCGACACGTACCCGAAGGAAATCGCAGGCATCGAGGAGCGCCTCATTTCGCGTTTCGGCTGGGGATTGACGGTCGCGCTCGAGCCGCCCGAGCTCGAGATGCGCGTCGCGATCCTGCTGTCGAAGGCGGCGTCGGTCGGCGTGCGGATCGACGAGCAGGTGGCGTTCTTCATCGCGAAGCACATTCGCAGCAACGTCCGCGAGCTCGAAGGCGCGCTGAAGCGCATTCTCGCGTATGCGAACTTCCACGGCCAGGAAATCACGCTGGCGATGACCAAGGAGGCGCTGCGCGATCTTCTCGCCGTGCAGAATCGCCAGATCTCGGTCGACAACATCCAGAAGACGGTCGCCGACTATTACAAGGTGCGGGTGACCGACATGCATTCGAAGAAGCGCTCGCGCGCCGTGGCGAGGCCGCGGCAGGTTGCGATGGCGCTCGCCAAGGAGCTCACGCAGTTGTCGCTGCCCGAGATCGGCAGCAATTTCGGCGGCCGCGACCACACGACCGTGCTGCATGCGTGCCGGCAGATTGCGAAATTGCGCGAATCCTTGCCCGACCTGAACCACGACGTCAATTTTCTGCTGCAAGTGCTGCGCAGCTGACGCTGGCGCCCGCGTGTTTGCACGCGGGTTCGACGCCCCCGCGCGCGCTGGAAAGAGCGGGGTGAAACAGTTATAATTTGTGGATTAAGCGGCGGGGCGGGACAAGCGCAAAAAAGTCCCCATACCGTCCACAGGCCGAACAGCATTCATACAGGCGCCCGCCGAACGCCAAGCGCCTGAAGCAACGCAGGAAAAGAACGTTGCGGCCGATTTGGGCGATCTCCTATCATTGTTCTTATTGTTCGACATGCAATTAAAACAGATACCCCGCGACGCGTTGTTGAAGCCGCTTTCGGCCGTGTCGGGCATCGTCGAACGCCGGCACACGCTGCCGATCCTCGCCAACGTGCTGCTCGAACAGAAGAACGATCAGCTCCACGTCACCGCAACCGATCTCGAGATGCAGATCACCGCGGTGGCCGACCTCGCGGGCAAGGACGGTGCTGCCACCACCGTCGGCGCGCGCAAGCTCCAGGACCTGTTGCGTGCGCTGCCCGATAACGCGCAGGTCAATGTCGATGCGACCGGCAGCAAGATGACCGTGCGTGCCGGAGGCTCGCGCTTCAACCTGCAAACGCTGTCGGCGAGCGACTACCCGCGGATCAACGTCGCGCAGGACAAGCTGCAGTCGCTCGCGCTGCCGCAGCGCGCGCTGCGCTCGCTGCTGAAGCTCGCCGAATTCGCGATGGCGCAGCAGGACATCCGCTACTACCTGAACGGCATGCTGCTCGTCGTCGACAAGGCAACGCTGCAGGCGGTGGCCACCGACGGGCACAGGCTGTCCTGGGCCAGCGTCGCGATCGAAGGCGACTATCCGCGCGCCGAGGTGATCCTGCCGCGCAAGACCGTGCTCGAGCTCTCGAAGCTGCTCGAGGACAGCGACACGCCGGTATCGATCGACATCCTCGCGAATCAGGCGCGCTTCCGCTTCGCCAACGTCGAGCTCGTCTCGAAGGTCGTCGACGGCAAGTTTCCCGACTACAACCGGGTCATTCCCGCCGGCCACGGCAAGCGCATCGAGCTCGACCGCGTGACGCTGTTGTCGGCGCTGCAGCGCGCGGCGATTCTGTCGAACGAGAAATTCCGGGGCGTGCGCCTTGTTTTGGCTGACGATCAGCTCAAGATAATCTGTACGAACAGCGAGCAGGAAGAGGCCGAGGAGCAGCTGCCGGTGGCGTACAGCGGCGAAGGCATCGACATCGGCTTCAACATCACGTATCTGCTCGACGTCCTGTCGAACCTCGGCGGCGACAAGGTCCACTTCGCATTCGGCGACGCCAATTCCAGCGCGCTCGTCACCCTGCCCGAGCGCGACGATTATAAGTACGTCGTCATGCCGATGCGCATTTGATTCCCGAGGCAAAGCTGCTGCGCGACCCCTCTGCTTCGTTGCGTCTTCGCTTGCCGCTCGTTGTACCTGGTTGGAAACGAAAGCACTGATGACGCCAGCACAGACCAAGCCCCGCCAGCACGGCGACGAATACGATTCCTCGAGCATCAAGATCCTCAAGGGCCTCGATGCGGTGCGCAAGCGCCCCGGCATGTACATCGGTGACACGTCGGACGGCACCGGGCTGCACCACATGGTGTTCGAAGTGCTGGACAACGCGATCGACGAGGCGCTGGCCGGCTACTGCGATGACATCAAGGTGGTGATTCACGCCGACAATTCCGTCTCGGTCGTCGACAACGGCCGCGGCATCCCGACCGACATCAAGCACGACGACGACGAGCACCGCTCCGCCGCCGAGATCGTGATGACCGAGTTGCACGCCGGCGGCAAGTTCGACCAGAACAGCTACAAGGTCTCGGGCGGCCTGCACGGCGTGGGCGTATCCGTCGTCAACGCGCTGTCCGACTGGCTCAAGCTCAAGATCTGGCGCAACGGCCAGATTCACCAGATGGAGTTCCGCCAGGGCGTGCCGGTGGCCCCGCTGGCCGCGGTCGGCCCGACCGACCGGCGCGGCACCGAAGTGCATTTCATGGCGTCGCTCGGCACGTTCAGCCGCATCGAATTCCACTACGAGATCCTGGCGAAGCGCATCCGCGAGCTCTCGTTCCTCAACAACGGCGTCAAGATCGAGCTCGTCGACCAGCGCGACGGCAAGAGCGAGAACTTCGCCTACTCGGGGGGCATCAAGGGTTTCGTCGAGTACATGAACCGCAGCAAGAGCGTGCTGCATCCGAAGATTTTCCACGCGGTGGGCGAGAAGGACGGCGTCACCGTCGAGGTCGCGATGCAGTGGAACGACTCGTACGCCGAGTCGGTGCAGTGCTTCACGAACAACATCCCGCAGCGCGACGGCGGCACGCACCTGACCGGCCTGCGCCAGGCGATGACGCGCACGCTCAACAGCTACATCGAGAAGGAAGACATCGCCAAGAAGGCGAAGGTCGAGACCACCGGCGACGACATGCGCGAAGGTCTCACTTGCGTGCTGTCGGTCAAGGTGCCCGAACCCAAGTTCTCGTCGCAGACGAAGGACAAGCTGGTGAGCTCGGAGGTGCAGCCGATCGTCCAGGAGACCGTCGGTGCGATGCTGTCCGACTTCCTGCTCGAGAATCCGGCCGACGCGAAGATCATCTGCACGAAGATCGTCGAGGCGGCGCGGGCGCGCGAAGCCGCCCGGAAGGCGCGCGAGCTCACGCGGCGCAAGGGCGTGCTCGACGGCATGGGCCTGCCCGGCAAGCTCGCCGACTGCCAGGAACGGGATCCCGCGTTGTGCGAAATCTATCTGGTCGAAGGCGATTCCGCAGGCGGCTCGGCGAAACAGGGGCGTGACCGCAAGTTCCAGGCGATCCTGCCGCTGCGCGGCAAGATCCTCAACGTCGAGCGCGCGCGCTTCGACAAGCTCGTGAGCTCGCAGGAAATCGTCACGCTGATCACCGCACTCGGCACCGGCTTCGGCAAGGACGAGTACAACGTCGACAAGCTGCGCTATCACCGCATCATCATCATGACCGACGCCGACGTCGACGGCTCGCACATCCGAACGCTGCTGCTGACGTTCTTCTACCGGCAGATGCCCGAGCTGGTCGAGCGCGGCCACATCTACATCGCGCAGCCGCCGCTGTACAAGGCGAAGCAGGGCCGCGGCGAGGACGTGTACCTCAAGGACGATCACGAGTTGAAGCAGCATCTGCTGCGCGTCGCGCTGAAGGGTGCGGAGCTCGTTCCCGGCGAAGGCCGGCCGCCGCTGTCCGCCGATTCCCTCGGCGATGTCGCGCGCGAATACCTGCTCGCCGAAGCGGTGATCGAGCGGCTTGCACGCGTCGTCGATCCCTCGGCGCTGCGTGCAATCCTCAACGGCGTGCGCCTCGACCTGTCGAGCGAATCGGCCGCGCGACGCAGCGCCTCGGCGCTGCAGGCCGCCATCGACGATCCCGAACTGGTCGCCGAAGCGCGCTACGACGCCACGAACGAGGCGCATCGCATCGTCGTCGTGCGCACGCATCACGGCACGCCGCACGCGACGGCCATCGACGCCGATTTCCTCGCGAGCGGCGACGCCGATCAGATCCGCCGCGCCGCCGACGTCCTCCAGGACCTCATCTATCCGGGCGCGGTGGTCAAGCGCAGCGAGAAGCAGCAGGCGGTGAAGTCGTTCAAGGAGGCGCTCGACTGGCTCCTCGGCGAGGCGCGCGGCAGCGTTGCCATCCAGCGCTACAAGGGCCTCGGCGAAATGAATCCCGGGCAATTGTGGGAGACGACGATGGATCCCGCGGTGCGACGCCTGCTCAAGGTGCAGATCGACGACGTCATCAGCTCCGAGGAGATCTTCTCGACGCTGATGGGCGAGCAGGTCGAACCGCGCCGCGCGTTCATCGAGAGCAACGCGCTTGGCGTGCGTAACCTGGACGTGTAACTTTCGCGACGCGAGGCCCGGGGAGCCGCTGCCACACGGCGGGCCGCACGGTAAGGACGTCAACGCGCGCGATGCGCGCCCGGCACAGGAGTCTCCGATGTCCGCAAGTCGATTGCGCGCGCTCGCCGCCATGGCGATGCTGGCCCTCGCCACGTGTGCCGACGCCGCCGGTCCCACCCGGCTCATCGTCAAGCTGAAGGACGCGGCGGCCAAGGCGGCTTCCACGCCGCAGGCGCGCATCGAGAAGCTGTCGAAGGCGAGCGGCCTGCGTCTCGCGCATGTGCGGGCGATGGCGCTTGGCGCCGACGTCGTCATCGCGCCCGACGCCGAGATCGGGCCTGCGCTCGCAGCACTTGCCGCCGATCGCGATGTCCAGTTCGTCGCGGTCGACGCGCGCGTGCACGCGATGCAGGCGGCGGTGCCCGTCAACGATATTTTCGCGCCCGAGCAGCACTATCTCGCGAACACGCCGACAGACATCAGCGCATTCGACGCGTGGAACGTGACGCATGGCTCGCCGAGCATCGTCGTTGCCGTCGTCGATTCGGGATATCGTCCGCACGCGGGCCTCGCGGGGCGCTTTCTTCCCGGGTACGACATGATTTCGGACGCGGAAACCGCGAACGACGGCGACGGACGCGATGCCGACGCATCGGATCCCGGCGACTGGGTGCTCGCAAGCGAGGCGAGCGACGACTGCCATCAGCACAACAGCACCTGGCACGGCACCAGCGTCTCCGGCATCATCGGCGCGAACACCAACGATGAATTGTGGACGGCCGGCATCGACTGGAACGCGCGAATTCTGCCGGTCCGCGTGCTCGGCAAGTGCGGCGGCTTCGATTCGGACGTCGTCGACGCCATCGCCTGGGCCTCCGGGCTTTCGGTTCCCGGCGTGCCGCCGAATACCACGCCCGCCCACGTGATCAACCTGAGCCTCGGCTCGTCGCGCGGCTGCTCGGCGGCGTACACCGAGGTCGCTGCCGCCGCCTATGCGAACGGCGTGACGCGCGCCATCGTCGCGGCCGCCGGAAACGACTCGCAGGACGTTGCGAACGACAATCCGGCGAGCTGTCCCGGCTATTACGCAATTGCGTCCACGACGGGCGTCAGCGGCAAGCTCGCGTCGTTCAGCAACTTCGGGCCCGGAATCACATTGTCGGCGCCCGGTGGCGCGGCGAATTTCCGCACCCCTGCCGATTCGGCCCTCGTGCTTTCGAATTCCGGCACGACCACACCGGTGGCCGACAGCGTCGTCAGCGAAGGAGGCACCAGCTTCTCGGCGCCGATGGTGTCGGCGACGGTGTCGTTGATGCTCTCCGTGGCGCCCTTCCTGACGGCCGGACAGGTGCACGACATCCTGATTGCGACAGCGAAGCCGTTCCCGGCGACATCCGATTGCACGACCGACCGCTGCGGGGCGGGAATCGTCGACGTCGGTGCGGCCGTGCGTGCTGCCGCGAGTGCGGCGCCGCCGCCCCCGTCGGTCAACTACCAGGGCCTGTGGTGGGCATCCCCTCCCGGATCCGAATCGGGCTGGGGCATCAACTTCGCGCACCAGGGCGACATCATCTTCGCCACGTGGTTCACCTACGATGTCACTGGCAAGGCGTGGTGGCTGTCGATGACGGCGAGCCGGAGTGGGCAGAACGTTTATTCGGGAGACGTGTTGCAGACGCGCGGCCCTGCGTTCTCGGCCACGCCGTTCGATCCCAACGCCGTGACGCACAGCACCGTGGGCCACGCGACGCTCACGTTCAACGATGCGAACACGGCGCAATTCGCCTACACGGTGAACGGCATGACGCAGACGAAGACGCTGACGCGCGAGTTGTTCGGCGCACCGCCCGTGTGCACGTTCGGCACGCAGCCGAATCTGGCGCTTGCCACCAATTACCAGGACCTGTGGTGGGCGGCGCCGGCGGGCGTCGAATCGGGGTGGGGAATCAACCTCACCGAGCAGAGCAACATGATCTTCGGCACGTGGTTCACCTACGACGTCGACGGCAGCCCGCTGTGGCTTTCGGTGCTCGCGACGAACAGCGCGCCCGGCGTGTTCACCGGTGACCTGGTACGCACGCGCGGCCCGGCGTTCAGCGCAACGCCGTTCGATCCCGCGATGGTGACGCACACGGCGGTCGGCACCGCGACGTTCACCTTCAGCGACGGCAACCATGCAACCTTCGCGTATACCGTTGGCGGCGTGACGCAATCGAAGCCCATCACCCGCGAAGTGTTCGTGAGCCCGGGCACCTTCTGCCAGTGAATCCTTGGCCGTGACCGAGCCTTCTGCGCGCAATCGCGATCCTCGCGCCGTTACGGTGCTCGGGCGCCTCGGCCTGCTCGTCGACGCCGACGCGACCGTACGCAGGCCGCTCGTGCCCGGCGGCGACGGGCCGCCGCTCGTATCGTTCAACCCGGCGAACGAGCGGGCGCTCGGCGCGGTTGCAACGACGGGCGCGGCGCGCTTCGACAGGCTGCTTTCCAACGCCGCCGAGGCATCGCGCGCCTGGCGCGACACGCCCGCGCCGGTGCGCGGCAATGCGGTGCGCCGTTATGCCGATCTGTTGCGCGAGAACAAGGACTCCCTCGGCACGCTCGTGTCCCTCGAAACCGGGAAGATCAAGGCCGAGGGCGACGGCGAAGTGCAGGAGATGATCGACGTGGCCGACTTCGCGGTGGGCCAGTCGCGAATGCTGTACGGCAAGACACTGCATTCCGAGCGCCCCGCGCACCGCATGTACGAGCAGTGGCACCCGCTGGGTGTGGTGGGTGTGATCACCGCCTTCAATTTCCCGGTTGCCGTGTGGGCGTGGAACGCGATGCTCGCGTGCGTTTGCGGCAATGCCGTCGTCTGGAAGCCGTCGCCGAAAACGCCGCTTTCGGCGCTCGCCGCGACGCACCTCGCCGATCGGGTCGTCGACGAGCTGCACCTGCCGCCGCTGTTTGCGCTCGCCATCGGCGACGATGCGCTGGGTCGCCGACTCGCCGATGATCGGCGCGTTGCGCTCGTGTCGTTTACCGGCTCGTCGCGCGTTGGAAAGGATGTCGCGGCAGCAGTGAGCGCCCGCTTCGGCAAGGTGCTGCTCGAATGCGGCGGCAACAATGCGGTGATCGTCGCCGACGATGCCGATGCCGATCTCGTGATCCCGGCCGTCGTGTTCGGCGCGGTCGGCACGGCGGGCCAGCGCTGCACGACGACGCGGCGCCTGATCGTGCACCGCTCGCGGATCGACGATGTCGTGACCCGACTCGTGAGCGCGTATGCGCAGGTGCAAATCGGCGATCCGCTGCAATCGTCGACGCTGATGGGCCCGCTGATCGACGGTGGCGCCGTCGACGGTTACGTTCGCGCAATCGACGAAGCACGCACTGCCGGCGCCACCGTCGCTTGCGGCGGGCGCATCGTGCCGGGAAGCGGATTTTTCGTCGAGCCGACGATCATCACCGGACTGGACAACGCGCATCCGCTGGTCCAGCGCGAAACGTTCGCGCCCATCCTCTACGTGATGCCGTACGACACGATCGACGACGCGATTGCGCTGAACAACGGCGTGTGCCAGGGACTTTCATCGTCGCTGTTCACGCAAAGCCTGCGCACCGCGGAAGCGTTCCTCGCGGCGTCGGGCAGCGACTGCGGCATCGCGAACATCAACATCGGCACGTCGGGCGCCGAGATCGGCGGCGCGTTCGGCGGCGAGAAGGAAACGGGCGGAGGACGCGAATCAGGGTCGGACGCGTGGCGCGCCTACATGCGCCGCCAGACGAACACGATCAACTGGAGCCGCGACCTTCCGCTCGCGCAGGGAATCCGCTTCGAGATCGAGCGCCCGGCGCCGTGAGCGCGCCTGTCACTTCCTGAAAAGCCAGATCAGCAGCGAAAGCACGAGGGACGCGATGATGCTGGTCATCAGTGGAAAATGGAACGACCAGCCGTCGTGCTCGATGTTGATGTCGCCCGGCAAGCGGCCCAGCCCGAGCTTCGACAGCCACGGCCATGCGATGCCGGCGAGCAGGATCACGAGGCCCAGCACGATCAGCAGACGTTGCATCGGAAGGCGCGATTACGCGTAGCCGGGGCGACGACTAGCGCCGCTTGCTCTTCCTCGCCGTCGCGCTGGTGCCCGTCTTGCGTGCGGTCGGCGCCTTCGCGCGCGTGGTTCTCGACGTGGCCGTGCCCTTGCGCTTGGCCGTGCCGTCGTCGCCGGTTTTGCCGTCAGGTGCGATCCGCTTGACCGCGGCGCGCTTCTTCACGACGGTCGCGCGTGAAGCGGCTGCCTTCGCCGCGGGTGCGACAACCGCTGCCGCCGCGGGCGCCCGCTTCCTTGCCGGCGCGGTTCGCGTCGGCGCGCGCTTCGCGGCTGGCGCCATTGCATCCTCCGAACGCCCGCCGCGCGCCGCTGCCGTGCGCCGCACCGCTTTGACGGGCTCGACCGGAGCCGCTGCGCGTGGCTTGCGCGGCGCGCGCGTCTTCGCACTGGTTCGCGCCGCGGTTCGCGGCTCGCGCCCGGCCTTTTCGTCGACCAGTGCGATGGCCTGCTCGAGCGACAGCGAATCGACGGCGTCGCGATCGGGCAGCGTCGCATTCGTGGCGCCGTGCTTGACGTACGGACCGTACCGCCCCGCGTGCAGCTCGATGGGCTGGCGATCGCGCGGGTGCGCGCCGAGCACGCGCAGCGGGGCGCTGCGGATCGGTCGCGCGCCGCGCCGGCCCGGCTCTTTCGCTTCGAACTCGAAGCCCACCTTGCCGTCGGGCTGTTTGACGAGATACGCCGAGAACGGACGGCGCGTGCGCGCAGAAACGAATTGCAGCAGATCGGTCTTGCCGGTTTCGAGCAGCTTCGTCATCTGTGCGGGCTCGATCGTCTTCTGCAGGATCGTTCGGCCCGAGCGGAAATCGCAAGTGCGCTCGTCGCCGACCGAGCGTTCGCAGACATAGGCGTTCGGCGTCTCGAACACGCGATTCCCGCACTTCGGGCAGGGCCCGAGCGGAGTCAGCGCCGAGAAATCGTAGCTTCCGCCGTCCTCGTCGCCCGGGCGCGGCCCGAAATCGAACTCGACCTCGTTCGCGTCGTTGAGCTTGAGCTTTGCCGAGAACGGCCGGCCGATGCGGCTGCGAAAGCCGTCGAGCGGGCCGACGCTGCGCTCGGTGATCAGCGCGTCGGCCTCGGACGGCTCGATCTGGCGGCCACCCATGATTTTCCAGAACCCGAAATCGCAATCGACGCAGGCGAACTTCTTGTACTGCTCGTGCACTTCGCCGCCGCACTTGGGGCAGCGCGCGGACAGCGTTGCGAAATCACCGGGAACCGTGTCGCTCTCGTAGTTCTTCGCCTGCGCGACGATATGCTTCGTCATGCCGACGATCTCATGCATGAATTCGCTCCGCGCGAGCGCGCCGTGCTCCATTTGCGCGAGCTTGAATTCCCATCCGGCCGTGAGCTCGGGCGAGAAGAGCTCGGGCACGCCGAGCCCGTGCAGCAGCGTGATCAGCGAAGAAGCCTTCGGCGTGGCGATCAGCTCCTTGCCTTCGCGCAGCACGTAGCGCTCGGCGATCAGTCCCTCGATGATCTGCGCACGCGTCGCCGGCGTGCCGAGGCCCTTTTCGCGCATCGCCTCGCGCAGCTCGTCGTCCTCGATCGACTTGCCCGCGCCTTCCATCGCCGACAACAGCGTCGCCTCGTTGAAGCGCGGCGGCGGGCGCGTGGTGAGCGCCACGACGTCGACGCTGCGCGTGTCGACTTCCTCGGTGCCCTCGTAGCGACGCACGGCCGTTGCACGTGCATCGGGCGTCGACTTCGTATCGACGATCTCGCGCACCTTCACCGGTGTGAGCGTGGGCTCGTCGCCGGCCGCTTCCTTGCCGTAAACGGCGAGCCAGCCCGGCTGCACGAGCACCTTCCCTTCCGACTTGAACGGGTGCTCGCCGACGCGCGTGATGCGGGTGGTGACGAGGAATTCCGCTGCTGGATGGAACACGGCGAGGAAGCGCTTGACGACGAGGTCGTAGAGCTTCGACTCGACGTCGGTGAGGTGGCGCGGCTCGACGAGCGTCGGAATGATCGCGAAGTGATCGGAAATCTTCGTGTTGTCGAAGATGCGCTTGTTCGGCTTCACCCAGCGGTTCTTGAGGATCCGGCGTGCCGGCGTGCCGTACGCGCCCGTTTCGCCAAGCTCGCGCAACGTGGCGGTCACGGTGTCGAGGTAATCCTCGGGCAGCGCACGCGAATCGGTGCGCGGATAGGTGAGCGCCTTGTGCTTTTCGTAGAGTGCCTGTGCAATCGACAGCGTGGTGCGCGCCGAAAAGCCGAAGCGGCCGTTGGCCTCGCGCTGCAGGCTCGTGAGGTCGTAGAGCAGCGGCGAGATCTGCGTCGTGGGCCGCGCTTCCTCGCTGACGATCCCCGGCTTCCCCGCACATGCATCGGCGATGGCGCGTGCGCTCGCCTCGTCCCAAAGCCGTTCCGCGCGAAGGTCGGTGTCGTCGATCGCGGCGCCGGCCGCATCGGTGGCGCCGTCGCGCTTCCTGAACTTCTCGTCGAACCAGCGGCCGGTGTAGTCACCCGCGTCGGCGTGAAACGTGGCGAGAAGCTCCCAGTAGTTGCGCGGCACGAATGCGCGGATCTTCTCCTCGCGCTCGACGAGGATCGCGAGCGTCGGCGTCTGTACGCGACCGACGGTGGTGAGCTGAAAGCCGCCCGACTTCGAGTTGAAGGCCGTCATCGCGCGCGTGCCGTTGATGCCCACCAGCCAGTCGGCTTCCGAGCGGCAAACGGCCGCGTCGGCGAGCGGGCGCATCGCCTGGTCGCTGCGCAGGCGCGCGAATCCGTCGCGGATCGACGCGGGGGTCATCGACTGCAGCCACAGCCGCTGGATCGGCTTCCCGGTCTTCGCGTACTGGACGATATAGCGAAAGATGAGCTCGCCCTCACGGCCCGCATCGCAGGCATTGACGAGACCGGTGACATCCTTGCGCTTGATGAGCCGAATGAGCGTGCGCAGCCGCGACTCGTTCTTCTCGATGGGCTTCAATTCGAAATGCGTGGGAATGGCCGGCAGCTGGCCGAACGTCCACTTGCCACGCTTGACCTCCTCCGCTTCCGGCATGCCGATTTCCAGCAGGTGGCCGACGGCCGACGAGAGCACGTAGCGGTCGCTCTCGAAGTAATCGCCCTGCCTGGTGAAGCCGCCCAGCGCACGCGCAATGTCGGCGGCGACGGAGGGCTTTTCGGCAATGATCAGTTGTTTCGCCAAGATGAGTCGGATCCGGGAATGCGGGCGCAGCCGGGATGGCCGCGCCGTTTCGATTGATGCAACATAGGGCTCGCACCACCGAATGCCAAGGTGTGCGTCCGACGGCGACGTCGGGGGGCCGATACTACAGAAGGTTTGTTCGGGCTCGCAACCGTCCGGTCGGCCGAGCCGCTGCCGAGTCGTGGAAAATGCGCGCCCGCACGTCGCGGGTGTCAGCGCGGCGAACCGCCTGTATGCAGGCGTTGCCAGTAACCGCCGGGCAGCGCCGCAACTTCACCGGCGTATTCCAGCGTCACCAGTTCGGCGGCGATCGCATCGGGTGCAACGTTCATCCGCGCAACCAGCGCGTCGATGCTGACCGGATCATAACCCATCGCCGCGAGCAGCGAATGCACGTCCGTGTGCATATGGCCTCGTTCCACCGGCGCCGCCACGCGCGTTTGCCGCTGCTTCGGATAGAGCTCGTCGAGGATGTCGCTCGCCGTTTCGACGAGCTTCGCGCCTTCGCGGATCAGCTTGTGGCAACCCTTCGCAAACGGCGAATGAATCGAGCCCGGCACGGCGAAGACGTCACGGCCCTGCTCGCCCGCGAGCCGCGCCGTGATGAGCGAGCCGGACGAAAGCGTTGCCTCGACGACGAGCACGCCGCGCGCGAGCCCGCTGATCAAGCGGTTGCGCTGCGGAAAATGCTCCTTGCGGGCGGGCGTGCCCGGGACGTACTCGGACAACAGGGCGCCGTCCTGCGCGATACGCGCGGCGAGGTCGCGGTTGCGTGCCGGATACACCCGGTCGAGGCCGGTGCCGACGACGGCGATCGTCGATCCGGTGGTTCCGAGCGCGCCTTCGTGCGCCGCGGCGTCGATGCCGACGGCAAGCCCCGATACGATCGTGAGCGCCGCGCTGCCGAGGGCATGCGCAAATTCACGCGCGGTGTCGCGGCCCTGGGGAGTCGCGTGGCGGCTGCCGACGACGGCAAATGCCGCTTGCGCCAGCAGTTCGCGCCGGCCCATGTGGAACAGCACCGGCGGCGCATGGCCGAGCTCGAGCAGCGCCGGCGGATAATCGCCATCGTCCCACGCGATCAGGTGATGATCGGCATGATCGAGCCACGCGCATGTGTGCTGGAAGGATTCGCGTTCGACCGGTGCGAGCGTGCGGTCGACGACCCCGGCCGGGACGACCGACGCGAGCTGCCGGCGAGAGGCGGCCAGTGCCGCCTCGGGTCCGCCGAATTCGCGCAGCAGCGCGACGACCGCGCGCTGCGGCAGCGTCTTGTGCGCAAGCGTGGCCCAGGCGAGCGTGCGCGAATCGAGCCCCACCGCGTGCGGCCTCGCGAAAGGAGAGAGTGCGTGCTTACGCGAGCGGCAAGCCGCGGCGAAGCGCGCCGATCAGGGCGTGCGCACGAAATCGCCGGTACGCACGGCTCCGCTGGAATTCAGCACGAGCGCGTACGACACGCGATCGAACACGCGGAACACCATCAGGATGCCGGTGCGCTCATCGGGCACGTGCAGGTAGGCGGGCGGCGTGTAGAACGTGGTCTGGTCGAGGTTCGGGAACTGGACGGTGGGCTCGGTCTTGTTGCGCCGGGGATCGCGGATCGGCGGGACAACCCGGTAGATCGCCAGCACATTGCCGACTTCGAGACCGTCGCGCGCACCCTTGTCGAGCGTGACGACGTAACCGCGGCCGGTTTCCTGCACGTCGCGCGCGAGCTTCAGGATGCGCCCGTCGATTTCGTGATCGGGGGCGTGCGGCACGTAGTTCTGCACGATCTCGCGCGTGGCCGGCAGCAGGCGGTCGCCGATCACGATTTCCTCGGTGGCCGATTCGATGCGGGCGGTGGATACGTCGGCGAAGCGCTCGACGCGCACCGTGCCGAGAAAGCGGTTTTCGAAGCCGAGCGTTTCGCCGGCACTGTTCACCAGCCGCTCGCCTGGACGATAGACGAACCACAGGTCGCCGGCCTTCGGATCGAGCCCGACCGCATACACGATGTCCTGCTGGCCGCGGATGACACGCTCGTCGCGCCCGGCGACGATTTCGGCCGCTTCGCCGAGGCCTTCCGGACCGGTGACGAGCGGGCGCGACAGGAACGGCTCGATATCACCGGGTGGAATGGCCGGGATCGCTTCGGGCGCGAGCGGCGAAACCCGGATTTCGGGTGAGAGTCTTACGGTATTGCGCGCGAGATCGAGGCGCGGGTTGCCGTCGACGACGGTCAGCCGGATGACATCGCCGGGATAGATACGGTGCGGGTTCCTGATCTCCTCGCGGTTCATCCGCCACACCTCGGGCCAGCGCCACGGCTGCTTGAGGAAGCGCCCGGCGATGCCCCACAGCGTGTCGCCCTTTTGCACGGTGTACGAGGACGGTGCATTATCGGCGATGCCCACCGTCTGCGCCGAAGCGGGGGCCGCCAGCGCCAGAATGCAGAGGACGCCGCACAGGGCGGCGATGCGTGTTGCCATGTTAAACTGTTGACGCATAGGGCCTCTTTCCGGTCGGGCGGACTTGCTAACGTCCTAAACCGCCACAAAATAAGGACTTGAAGTCGATTCTTATCTAAGAGCTTGTATTTTGCAAGCCAATAACGCAATGGCCCTGCTTCCGATCCTCGAATATCCCGATCCGCGTCTCAAAAAGGTTGCAACCCCGGTTGCCGCCGTGACAGCGGACATCCGCAAGCTGGTTCGCGACATGGCCGACACCATGTACGCCGCGCCCGGCGTGGGTCTCGCCGCGACACAGGTCGACGTGCACAAGCGGGTGATCGTCATCGACATCTCCGAGGGCAAGGACGAGCTGCGCGTGTTCATCAACCCCGAGCTGCTTTCGGCCGAGGGCCAGGCCGAATGCGAGGAAGGCTGCCTGTCGGTTCCCGGCTACTACGACAAGGTGACCCGCGCCGCGCGCATTCGCGTGCGTGCGCAGGACGAGCACGGCGAAACGTTCGAGCACGACGCCGAAGGCCTGCTTGCGGTGTGCATCCAGCACGAAATGGACCATCTGCAAGGCAAGGTTTTCGTCGAGTACCTGTCGCCGCTGAAGCGTGCGCGCCTCGCCGCAAAGTTGCGCAAGAAACAGCGGCTCGCGGGCTGATCGCTGCAGTTCCCATGCGCGTGGGCTTTGCCGGAACCCCGGCGTTCGCCGCCCGTGCGCTGGCGAGCATTGAGACCGAGGGCTTCACGATACCGCTCGTCCTGACGCAGCCCGATCGGCCATTCGGCCGAGGACTCTCGATTGCGCCGCCGCCGGTCAAGCGCTACGCCGCCGAACACGAGTTGCCGCTCGTCCAGCCGGCGAGCCTCAAGCTCGACGCCGTTCAGGCAGCGTTGCGCGGCGTTCCGATCGACGTGCTGGTGGTTGCCGCATACGGCCTGATTCTGCCGCAACCGGTCCTCGATTGGCCCCGCCACGGCTGCCTCAATATCCATGCGTCGCTGCTGCCGCGCTGGCGCGGCGCCGCGCCGATTGCGCGCGCCATCGAGGCCGGCGACACGGTGAGCGGGATCACGATCATGCGGATGGACGCCGGCCTCGACACCGGTCCGATCGTGACGGCGCAGCCGCTTGCGATCGATGCCCGCGAGACCACAGGATCACTGACCGATCGGCTCGCCATCCTCGGCGCGTCGATGATCGTCGATGCGCTGCGGATGCTCGAGCGCAACGGAGCGCTTCCTGCCACGCCGCAGCCTTCGGATGGAGCGACGTACGCGGGCAAAGTCGGTCGCGCTGACACGCTGATCGACTGGACGCATGATGCGGTTGCGCTCGATCGGCGCATTCGTGCGCTCGCTCCGTCGCCCGGCGCCGTCGCCGGGTGGCGAGGGAAGTCCGTGAAGATTCACGCGGCCTGCCCGATCGATTCGAGCATCATCGCGCCACCCGGCAGCGTGATCGCCGCCGGCGCACAAGGCATCGACGTCGCGTGCGGCAGCGGCGCGCTGCGCCTCACGCAATTGCAACCCGCGGCGGGCCGCACGATGCCGGCGCACGCCTTCGCGGCAGGGCATCGCGTCGTGATCGGCGACCGCTTCGGGCCGGGTCGATAGGCGGCGGTAGTGAAGCCTTTCTCGACGCTCGGGGCGGCCCTTCCCGACTGGGATGAACATCCCCCCACGCTCGCTTTGCTCGCTGCCCCCCGGGGGGCGGGTCAGCCGGTCGGGGCGGCCCTTCCCGGCTGGGATGGAC
>Ga0207674_10002562_pt1 | contig 22890 bp, 16 predicted proteins | sample KBSCornC72_FD_184303 | JGI IMG/M metagenome (GOLD analysis project Ga0207674, IMG submission 184303) | Corn rhizosphere microbial communities from Kellogg Biological Station, Michigan, USA - KBS Corn C7-2 (SPAdes) (version 2) | ecosystem: Host-associated > Plants > Roots > Rhizosphere > Soil ...
CGCATAGGAGAGATCGAATGTGAAGTCGCAGGAGATATCGTCGCGGGCTTTGCCTTTCAGGACGTAGTGTCCGGCCGCGCCTTTGGCATCGTTGCGCGTCAGCTTGAGGTCGCCGAACGCCGTGCCGCCTTGCGAGATGTTGCTGCCGGGCGGCAGGTAGGCGTAGATGTTCGTCACCCCGCCATCGCCAAGTGTGATGCGCACTTGGCCGGCATCATCGACTTTCCAGACCTGTTCGCGCAGTTCATCTTCGGCGTCTTTGGCCGCGGCAATCTTGCCGGCATCGAGCTTGAGCGAGGCCACCGCGACTACCGTTTCCTTCTTGTCCGGCTCGAAATGGTCCGGATGCTGGTAGATCACGCCGTCGACGAGGGCAAGTTTCTTGTCCTTGTATATGCAGCTGCCGCTGACCGCGGCAAGCGCGAAAACGGGCAGTGCGGCACAACTGGCGGCCAGTACACATTGGAAGACGAGCTTGGACATGGCGATTCTCCGGATTCCCAGGTTGGGTATTGGATGAAATGCGCGACGGCGCTGCAATCGAACGTCCGGGCCGCCAAAACACGAACTTTTAATGCTCTTCCGGGGTAAAGTAACCGTATGTACCTTGAGTATTACGGCCTCAAAGAGGTCCCGTTCTCGATTACCCCCGATCCGCGCTACGTGTTCCTCTCGGAACGCCATCGCGATGCGCTCGCACACCTGCTCTATGGCATCGGCAAGGGTGGCCGCGGCGGTTTCGTGCAGCTGACCGGCGAAGTCGGCACCGGCAAGACGACATTGTCGCGACTGCTGCTCGAACAGTTGCCTGAGAACACGCGCGTCGCGCTCGTGCTCAATCCACGCATCTCCTCGGTGGAGATGCTCGAAACGATTTGCGAAGAACTCAAGCTCGACATCGTCGAACAGCGCGGCAGCGTCAAGGGTTTGGTCGATGCGCTCAACACCTATCTGCTCGACGCATACGCGCAAGGTTTGCGCGTCGTGCTGATTGTCGACGAAGCGCAGGAATTGTCGATCGAGTCGCTGGAACAGGTGCGGCTACTGACGAATCTGGAGACACCAACGCAGAAATTGTTGCAGGTGATCCTGCTCGGACAGCCTGAGCTGCGCGACAAGCTGCATCAACCGCAGCTGCGCCAGCTCGCGCAGCGCATCACTGCGCGCTACCACCTGACGCCGCTCGACCGCGGCGAGACCGAAGCGTATGTGCGCCATCGCCTCGCCGTCGCCGGCGCCGTGCGTTCGCCGTTTTCCCGGCTTGGCCTGCGCGCGTTGTACCAGCGCTCCGGCGGCATTCCGCGTTTGATCAACGTGATCGCGGATCGCGCGCTGATGGCGGGTTTCGCGCGCGAGCAGGATTCGATCGGCGAACGTCTCGTTGACCGCGCCGCCGACGAAACCCTGCCCGGCACGGCGCGCTACTGGATGCATCGCTATGGGCGCTGGGCAGCGGCGGCAGCCGTCATCGTGCTGGCGCTCGGCGCGTGGACTTATTTCCAATGGCAGCCCGCGCCGCCGGCCGCGCTGACGCCAGCGCAGGCGACACCCGTCCCGGTCAAGCACGACGACTCTCTGGCTCAGCTGCGCGCGACCGTTGCTCGCAATGCCGAGTCCGATCTGAGCGCGTGGACGCAGTTGCTCTCGCGCTGGCAGGTCAATTCCAGCGAGGTATCGGTACGCGACGCCGCGCGCTGTCCGAACCTGATTGCGGCCGGTGTCGGCTGTGTGCATGGCTCGGGTACAATCGACCAATTGGCGCGTTTTGATCGACCGCTGATCCTGCAGCTGCATGACGGCAACATGCATGCCGATGCGTTGCTGCAGGATGTGGACAAGCAACGCGTGCGCTTGACGCTCGGCGGCGAAAACCACTTGCTGACCAAGGCCGAGCTCGCCGATGTGTGGAATGGTGAATTCAGTGCGGTCTGGCGCGTGCCGGCGGAAGTGCCGTCGACGCTGCGCCAGGGCGATGCCGGACCCGGCGTGGCTTGGGTCAAGGCGCGTCTGGCGCATATGGACGGCAAGGCCGCGGATGCCGGTCCGGCGTATTTCGACGCTGCGCTGGAAACGCGCGTGCGTACTTTGCAAACCGCTTACGGCATCAAGCCCGACGGCGTCGTCGGACCGGAAACCTTGTTCGCGTTGTCGGCGCTGGACGATGCCGGCCCGCATCTGTACCGCAATATAGAGTAGTATACTTTTATAAATTTATGTCGTTAATTCTTGAAGCCCTGAAGAAATCCGAAGCCAAGCGCCGGCTCGGCGAAGCGCCCAACCTGGGCACGCCGTTCGCGGCGCCGCGCCGTCGCAGCGGTGCGCTGCCCCTGCTGTTCATCGCGATCGTTGCAGCGGGCGTGTTCGGCTGGTGGTATCTGCGCAAGCCGGCGCCTGCGCTCGTTCGCACCGCCGCCGTCGACGCGGGCGCCCAGAACACCGCGCGGCCGAGCACGACTGCAGCCGCGACTGCGCCGAAAGCCGTCACGCCGGCTGCCGCACCCGCGGCCACGGCGCGCGCGCAGGCGAGCGCCGCGACGCCCGCGGCTGCCGACAACGCAACGAACGCGCCGGTCAAAGTCGACGATGCGTCGAAATGGGTGCCCATGGGCCCCGGCAATTCGCGAAATCGTGGCGCGATGCAAGCCGGACGCAAGCTGCCGCCCAACATGCATCGCTTGGCACCGGCGGCAGCGAAGGCGCCGGCTGGCACCGCCGAACCACAGGTCGCAACCGCCGTGGCCACACCGACGCCAGTTACGGCAAAACCAACGGCTGGCGCCGCCGCACCGCAGGTCGCCACCGCTGCGGCCACGCCGACGCCAGTCACGGCAAAACCAACGGCTGGTGCCGCCACACCACAGGTCGCCACCACGGCAGCCACGCAGACGCCAGTCACTGCAAAACCGGCGGAGATGCACGCGGTCGCCCAGCCGGCAGGGGCCACAGCCGCCGCCAAGGCAGCCAAAACACCGGGCCTGCCCGACGTTGCGCCCGCGACAGCCAAGCCAGCTGCCCAGGCCGAACCCGCACAGACCAGCGCAACTCCGGCTGCGCTCAAGAGCGATGTGCCGTTCTATTACGAATTGCCATTCGCGTTGCGCAAGTCGCTGCCCCCGCTGCGCTTGTCGATGCATGTCTTCGCCGGCGATCCCCGCCAGCGCTTCGTCATTCTCAACGATTCGCGGCTTGCCGAAGGCGAAAAGACGTCGGACGACGTCACTCTGCGCGAGGTGCGCAAGGACGGTGCCGTACTCGAGTTCCAGGGCCAGCGCTTCTTTTTCCCGCGCGACATGTAGCCGCGGCTGTGTTTGTCCGCGTCGAACACAGCCGCAAACAGCAGGTACCGTGGGCGACGATCACGATCATCGTGATCTGCGTGGCGATGTTCCTGTGGTTGTCGATCATGCCGCCGGAAGCGCGTACACCCGTGCTGCAGCGTTGGGGCACAGTTCCCTCGCGCTTGTTCGACGCACAGGTGCCATTGGCGCAGCAATGGCTGGAACTAAGGCCGGCGCGCTTGACGACGGCACTATTCATCCACATCGGCTGGCTGCATCTGATCGGCAACCTGCTGTTCCTGATGATCTTCGGCTTGTCGGCTGAGCGCGTGCTTGGTTCGCCGCGATTTCTTTTGTTGTTTCTTGCCGGCGGCGCCACGGCGAATCTGATCGGCGCGGTGACGCTGGCCTCGGCGAATGCGCCGATCGTGGGATCCAGCGGTGCGGTCTCGGCGATCGTCGGCGCCTACTTTGCGCTGTTCCCGCGTGCGCGGCTCGGACTGGTGCTGCCGCTCGGATTGTTCCTGGAATTCGTGCGCGTCCCGGCGCCGGCGCTGATCGGCTTCTGGATCCTGCTGCAGTTCCTGTTCACCTTCGTCGGCCCGGCCTACGGCGCGGTGGCCTGGTGGACGCACATAGCCGGATTCGGCTTCGGTATCCTTTTCGCACTGGTATCGAAGCCGGCGATTGCGCGCAGGTTGCGGCAATGAGTAAAAGCTGGATCCCGTGTCATCGGCCATCCTTGGCCTGCACGGGATGAGTTCATCCTGAACTCAGTTTTTCGTCGCGGCCGCCGTGTTCTTGACCGTGTCGTTCGGCAGATGCCGCAGGGCCAGGCCCTTGAGCAGGTTCATCGCTTCGCTCAGCGCGTAATCGTCGAGATTTTCACGCGCACGCGAGTTGCCGGCGACACGATCCTTCTCGTGCTCGCCTTTGAGGTGATTCGGCAGATCCTTCTCGCCGCTGATCAGCGACGGCGCCGAGTCACGCACGCTGAGCTTGAGATCCTGCAGTTCGATGTCCGGCTCGATGCCCGCGGCCTGGATCGATGTGCCGCTCGGCGTGAAGTAGCGCGCGGTCGTGAGCTTGACGGCATGGCTGTCGTCCAACGGCAGCACGGTCTGCACCGAACCTTTGCCGAATGTGCGGCGCCCCATGATCAGCGCGCGATGATTGTCCTTGAGCGCGCCCGCGACGATCTCGGCGGCCGATGCGGTGCCGTTGTCGACGAGCACGACCATCGGCGCGCCATCGAGCACGTCGCCTGGTGTCGCGCTGAAGCTCAGTTCCGACTGCTTCATGCGCCCGCGCGTGCTGACGATGGTGCCGTTGTCGAGAAAGTCATCGCTGATTTCGACTGCCGAAGTCAGCAGGCCACCCGGATTCGTACGCAGATCGAGTACGGCGCCGCGTACCGGCCCGTTCTTCTTCAGAAGTTTGGCCAGCTTGGTGCGCAGCTCGTTGCCGGTGTCTTCCTGGAACTGCACGACGCGGATGTAGATGTAGCCCGGATCGAGCTGGCGCACGCGCACGCTGGCGACGCGGATTTTCTCGCGCGCCAATACGAGATCTTCCGGCGCGCTGGCGCCTTCATGCAGCACGCCCAAGGTGACCTTGCTGCCGGGCTTGCCACGCAACAGCGTGACCGACTGATTCGCGTTGTCGGACGTGATCGTCGTCTCGTTGATGCGCGTAATGATGTCGCCCGGCTTGATGCCGGCGCGCTCGGCGGGCGACTCGTCGATCGGCGAGACCACGCGCAGGTTGCCGTTGGCCGTGATCACTTCCAGACCGAGACCTTCGTAGCTGCCGCTGGTGTCCTCGTTGAGCTCCGCCATTTCGTGCGGCTCGAGGTATTCGCTGTGCGGATCGAGTCCGGCCAGCAGGCCGTGGATCGCATTCTGCATCAGCACCTTGTCGTCGACCGGTTCGACGTAGCCTTGCTTGACCAGATTGAATACTGCGGTGAACGCGCGAATGTCATCCATGCTCACCGCCGGCTTCGGCGGATTCTGCGTTTGCGCCGGCGGCGCCGATTTGGCGTCATCGGCCTGGGCGGCAAACGACGCGAGCGAAAGGAGAATTGCAGACAACAGAGCGCGTGAGGTCATGGGTAAAATTTGCTATGTTTTCAGGGCAAGCGGGAGGTAAAAATTACGCATAAACACGTAACGGAATTAGTATAGTCCTTCATGTGTAATGGCAATGTGAAATGCACTGCAAATCGAGCGAAAAAGACCAAGCGCATTTCATTTTGCAGGGTGCATCCAAGCCGCCGGATCGATTGGTTTGCCGTCGCGGCGCAATTCGAAGTACAGACCTGCCGTCTTGCGCCCGCCGCTGTCGCCACTCGTCGCGACCACTTCGCCGGCATCGACCCAATCGCCGGCTTCCTTGAGCAGGGTTTCGTTGTAGCCATACAGGCTCAGATACCCTTCGCCGTGATCGATGATCAGCAACAATCCATAACCTCGCAGCCAGTCGGCGTAGACCACGCGCCCATGCGACACCGCGCGCACTTCACTGCCGTCCTTCGCCGCGATCAACACGCCCTGGCTGCTGCGCTCCCCATCCACGGCTGTCGCGCCGAAACGCACGACGACCTTGCCGCGCAACGGCCAGTTCAGACGTCCGCGCAAATCCGCGAACGGTTCCGCACCGACCAGGTGTTGGGGAATGTCGGCGAAGATGTCGCGTAGCTTCGCCAGCAGATCGACCAACGCTTTTTCGTCTTTGCCCAACGCGGCAAGCCTGGCTGTTTGATCCTTCAGCGCGGCGTCAAGTTCCCCAAGGAGCAGGTGGCGCTGCTCGCGCTCGCCATCAAGCCGTTGTGCCTGGATTGCGCGCTCGTCGCGCGAAGCTTTCAATGCAACCGTTTCGCGTTCGATATCGGCCTGCAATTGCGCGAGTGCCTGCAGATCCTCAAGCAGCCCGTCGATCTCATGCACGCGTGCCCGTTCGAAGTAGCGATAGTAGGCGAGCATGCGACTGATATCGTCGATGTGATCCTGTGCGAGCAGCAGTTTCAACTCCTCGTCGCGGCCCATCGCATAGGCTGAACGCAACAATGCCGCCAACGCATCGCGTTGGTCCTTCAGCTTCACGTCGAGCGCCGACTGTTGAACGAGCAGACCATCCAGTTTGGCTTGCTGACCGGACAATTGCTGATCGATGTTGCGCACCGTTTTGGCGAGCGCGGCGATTTTCAGGTCCGCGTCACGCAAGGCGTTTGTGGCATCGTTGCGCTTGGCCGCGGTGGATCTTTGTTCCTCGGCCAGTTTGTGGATCTCGACGCGGATCTGTTCGAGCTTCTGCTTGGTTTGAGCTTCCTGCACGCCGTGCTGGTCGCCGGACTCCTGCGCATGGGCGCTGACCGCGAGCAACCCACACAAGAGCAGAGCTTGCGTTGTTCGGGCGCGCATCAAGAAAAGCAAAAGAATGCCGACAAATTCAATCGAAACTGACCAACGAGCGTCCGGTCATCTCGGCAGGTTGCGGCAATGCCATCAGCGCCAACACTGTCGGCGCCAAATCGCGCAACGCCCCACTTTGCAAATGCGCCTTGCGTCCGACATAGACCAGCGGCACCGGCCCGACGGTATGCTGCGTGTGCGGCTGGCCGTCATCGGCGCGCATCATTTCCAGATTGCCGTGATCGGCGCTGATCAGCATTTCACCGCCGGCATCGTGGATGGCGTCGGTCAATCGGCCGAGCGCCACGTCAATCGCTTCGACGGCCTTGATCGCCGCGTCGAGTTTGCCGCTGTGCCCGACCATGTCGGCATTGGCGAGGTTGCAGACAATGAAATCGTATTGCCGGCCGGCAATCGCGGCGACGAGTTTTTCGGTCACTTCCGGGCAACTCATCTGCGGCTGCAGATCGTAGGTCGCCACTTTCGGACTCGGTACGAGAATGCGATCTTCGCCTTGGTAGGGTTCTTCCCGGCCACCGGAAAAGAAGAATGTGACGTGCGCATATTTTTCCGTTTCGGCGATGCGCAATTGATGCAAGCCCAGGTTCGACAGGTATTCGCCGAGCGAGTTGCGCAGCGATTGCGGCGGATACGCGACCGCGCTGACGGCGAGATCGTCGCTGTATTGAGTCAGGCTGACGAACGCGGCGAGCCGTATGGAGCGAGCGCGTTCGAAGCCGCTGAACGTCGGATCGACGAAAGCCTGCGTGAGTTGGCGCGCGCGGTCGGCGCGGAAATTCATGTAGATGATCGCGTCGCCATCGGCAATTCTGGCACCACTTCCGATCAGCGTCGGCTTGACGAATTCGTCTGTCTCGCCGCGCGCGTATGCGGCCTGCAGCGCAGCGACGCCATTCTCGGCATGGAATTGCGCTTGCCCCTCCGCAATCGCATCGTAAGCGAGCTTGACGCGATCCCAGCGCTTGTCGCGATCCATCGCGTAATAGCGCCCACTCACGCTGGCGATGCGCGCGTTGCCTAGTTTGTCGCAGCGCGCCTGCAGTTTCTCCAGCGATGCGCGCGCACTTTGCGGCGGGGTGTCGCGGCCGTCGAGGAATGCGTGCACGGCGACTTTCGGCACGCCTTCGCGCTGGGCGAGATCGAGCAAAGTGAAAATGTGCTGTTCGCTGCTGTGTACGCCGCCGGGGCTGAGCAAGCCGAACACATGCAGCATGCCGCCGGATTTCCTTGCCGCCGCGCATGCCGAGAGCAGCGCTGCGTTCTTGAAAAAACTGCCGTCGGCAATTGCCGCGTCGATGCGCGTCAGATCCTGATAGACGATGCGGCCGGCGCCGATGTTCATGTGCCCGACTTCGGAGTTGCCCATCTGCTCATCGGGCAGGCCGACGTAATGACCGTGGGTCTGCACCAGCGTGTGCGGATACTGCGCGAGCAATCGGTGCCAATTCGGCGCGTTGGCGAGAGCGATCGCGTTGTTGTCGCGCGCCTCGCGGTGGCCCCAGCCATCCAGGATCAGCAGCAGTACGGGTTTGGGTCGGCTCACGGCGGTTCCGTTCGCTAAAGGTCCATGGTAACGAAATAGATACCGGCCTTAAACCTTGGCACACTTGGGCCGCATCCAAGCGGCATCCATCAGGAGATGATCATGTTGCGCTACGCCCTGTTCTCACTGCTCGTTCTCAACACCGCCGCCATTGCCGCCGGCAACGAAGACCTCGATATCGACAAGGTCAACGGCAGCATCCATGTGCCGGACAACGCCACTTCCGGCAAGTTGAGCACGGTCAATGGCGGCATCCGCATCGGTTCGGGCGCGCATGCGAGGAGCGCGGAAACGGTGAACGGCGGCATCGATGTCGGCGCCAACGCCACGCTGGAATCGCTGGAAACCGTCAACGGCGGCCTGCGCGTCGGCGAGAAAACGAAGATCGCCAAGACTGTGGAAACCGTGAACGGTTCGATCACACTCGATGCCGGTGTGGACGTCGCCGGCAAGCTCAGCAACGTCAACGGCGGCATTCGTCTCGACAACGCGCACGTCGGCGGCGGCATCGAGACGGTATCCGGCGACATCGACGTCGGTGCCAATTCACGCGTCGAAGGCGGCATCCTCGTCGAAGCCGATCACAGCTGGTTCCGCGTCGGCTCCGGCCGTCTGCCACGTATCGTCATCGGCCCGCACGCCACGGTGCAGGGAACTCTCAACTTCAAGCGCGACGTGGAGCTCTACGTCAGCGACAGCGCGACCATCGGCAATGTGCAAGGCGCGAAAGCGGTGAAGTTCAGCGGCGACCGGCCGTCTGCGGAAGCCAGGTAATGTGAACCGCGGCGCTGGCCCCGGCGCCGCAGCCTTCCTACAATCGGCGTCTGCCTGAATGGAGACGCCGATGCGTCATTTGCTGGTTCCCACGCTCGCCTGTTGCCTGCTCGCTGCTTGTGGCGAGCCGCCGCCAGCCCCGCCCAAAACAACCGCCGCGCCGCAACGCGAGCCGATCAAAACCACTCGCGCCGGCCATTTCTCCGCGGCGATCCGCGCCGAAGATTTCGCCGGTTACGTGCAGCGTCTCGCCTCGGATGAATTCGAAGGCCGCAAACCCGGCACGATCGGTGAACGCGCGGCCACCACTTATCTGATCGAGCAATTCCAGACGATGGGTCTGAAACCGGGCAATGGCGACAGCTACCTGCAAGATGTGCCGGCCATCGAAACGACGCTGCTCGAAGGCGACAAGGTCACGCTGGACATCGCCTCCGGCGGCAATGTGGAAAAGTATAAATACCGCGATGACGCGATCGTCGGCACCTTGCAAGGCAAGGGCGACGTCGAGCTGAAGGACAGCGATCTGGTTTTCGCCGGCTACGGCGTGGTCGCGCCGGAATACCAATGGAACGATTACGCCGGCCTCGACGTCAAAGGCAAGACGGTCGTCGTGCTGATCAACGATCCGGGCTTCGGCAACGGCGACGAAGCCTTGTTCAAAGGCAACGCCATGACCTACTACGGCCGCTGGACTTACAAGTTCGAGGAAGCGGCGCGCCAGGGCGCCGCCGCGTGTCTGATCGTGCACGACACCAAGGGCGCCGGTTACGGCTGGTCGGTCGTCGTCAACAGCTGGAGCGGCCCGCAATTCGGTCTGCCCGTGAGTGAAGATTCGGCGCCACGCCTGCCGGTCGCCGGCTGGCTCACTGCTGATGCCGCGCACCGGTTGTTTGCCCAAGCCGGTGCCGATTTCGATGCATTGAAAAAATCCGCCGACCTGCGTGGCTTCAAGGGCTCTGCGTTCGCAGCGAAACTTTCGATCGCATTCCACAACCAGATTCGCAACGTGTTGTCGACCAACGTGCTGGCCTTGCTGCCGGGCAGCCAGCGTGCCGACAAGGTGCTCGTATATTCGGCGCACTGGGACCACTTCGGCCGCGATCCGAACCTGCAAGGCGACCAAATCTACAACGGCGCCGTCGACAACGGCACCGGCGTCGCGGCGCTGCTCGAAATCGCCGATGCGTTTGCGCATCAGGCTCCGCCGCCGCAGCGTTCGATCCTGTTCCTTGCAACGACGCTGGAAGAAGCCGGACTGCTCGGTTCGCGTTATTACGTTTTGCATCCGGTTCGGCCGCTGGCCAAGACCGTCGCCGACATCAACATGGACGAATTGATTCCGTGGGGTCGCACACACGACATGGCAGTGATGGGACTGGGCCAGTCGCAGATGGACGACTATCTGCGCGATGCCCTCAAGCCGGCGGGCCGCGTCATCACCGCGGACGAGGAACCGGAAAAAGGGTTTTTCTATCGCTCCGACCAGCTCAACTTTGCGCGCGCCGGCGTGCCGGTGCTGTTCGCACGCGGCGGCTTCGACAAGCTCGACGGCGGCAAAACAGCCGGCAAGGCGGCCTATGACGACTTCACCGCGAATCGCTATCACAAAACCGCGGACAATTACGATCCCATGTGGGACTTGTCCGGCGTGATCGAAGACATCAGCGCGCTGTATGCCGTCGGCAAGCGACTCGGCGATGAAAGCACATTCCCGCAATGGGCGGCGGACAGCGAGTTCCGCGCTGCGCGGGAAGCTTCGCAGAAAGCCGCCAAGTGATGCCCCCGATGGCTACCCTCGTCGCCGTGATGTTTGTGATCAGCGTGATCCTGCTGCTGATTGCGCTGGGGCACATGCTCGCCACGCACCGGCACTGGCGCGCACGCCGCCATCTGCACGCCGTACATCGCGGCATGTGGACGGCCGTGTTCCTGCTCGCTGCCGTGCTCAGCACCGGACTCGGCCTGGCGATTCGCAGTTATCACCTGCTCAGCGCCGAAACGCCGGTGGCGCGGTTGTCGGCGCACCAGCTCGGTCCGCAACAGTTCGAGGTGCGCATCGACCTGCCTGATGGAACGCAGCAGAGCACCGAGTTGCGCGGTGACGAATGGCAACTCGACGCGCACGTGATCAAATGGACGCCGCGCGCGGTCGCACTCGGCGCCCAGCCGCTGTATCGGCTCGATCGCCTCGACAGCCGCTATCGCGACGCGGCGCAAGCGCAGACCACGCCGCCGAGTATCGTGTCATTGCACGAAGATTCGATCATCGATCTCTGGCGGCTCAAGCAGCAATTCCCGCGCTGGCTGCCTTGGATCGACGCCGACTACGGCAGCGCCGCCTATCTGCCGCTGGTCGATGGCGGTACGTACGTCGCCACGCTGAGCGCATCCGGTGGATTGATCGCGCGGCCGGCGGATGCGGCGACCGCAGAGAAGCTCAGAGCCGGCGGCTGGTAAGCGCGACTAAAAACTGCATCGCATCTAGCACGAAATCAGCGATGCGCACACGCCGACATCGCCGACCGTGCCGTTCTGCCCGGCCGTGCCCGCTCCCGGTCCTTGCGTACTTGCGCCGCCAAGGCCGCCCAGGCCTGGAGCGCCGCCGACTGTCGTGTTCGAATTCGCCGTGACCGTCGATCCATAGGAATAGATTGCATACGCGCTGCCGCCTTGGCCGCCACCGCCCCCACCGGCAACGCCGCCGCGGCCGCCATCACCGCCTTTGGCGCCGGGGCTGCCATTGGTTTGCGGGCCACCCTGGCCGCCGACGCCACCGGGCTGTCCCGCGCCAGCGCTGCCACCGGCGCCACCCGTTCCGCCGTTGCCGCGATTGAACGTGGTGCCGGTCACGAGCACCGTGCCGCCGACAGCGAACACGCCGAAACTTCCGCCGCCGCCGCCACCGCCAAGTCCGAAACCCGGGGCCGCACAGCCCCCGGCGCCGCCACCACCACCACCAGCGCCCCAGGAATCGGTGCCATTGTCGCAGCCGCCTGCGCCGCCACCGCCACCGCCGCCACCGCCGTTATCCCCAAGCGTGCCGTTGCCGCCGGATTGCGCTAACCAGATGCCCGCGCTGATCGCACTGCCCAGGCCCGCGATACCGCCGGCGCCATCGGTGACTGCGCCCGCAAAGCCCGCTTGCGCAGGACCGCAGGACGAACCTCCGGATCCACCTCCGCCGGCGAATCCAAACGGCGGCGCGCCGATGTATGCGGCGTTTACACCGGAAAAGCCATTGGTGGCGTTGAAGTCCGGCGGGAAACCGCAAGCCGTATCCATCGTGCCACCGTTGCCACCGTTGCCCGCGGCGACGTTGCGCCCGCTCGTGCATGCATTCGTGGACGCCGAGCCTCCCGTTCCGCGCGACGAGTTGTCGCAGGAGACGCTCATCTGCACCGAAGGCCCGCCATTTCCCGCGCTGGGAATGGTTCCACTGGCGCTCGTACCCGGCAAGCCCGACGCGCCGCTCGCGCCATCCGCCTGATTGACAAGATCCCGGTCGACTTTGACGACGGCGTTGTCGGCATACAGCGCGTAGCTGCTGAGGCCGGCATCGCCATTCAGCCCGACCGCGACCGGCGCATCGATTTCGACTTCGGCAAACAGCGCCTGCACGCCCGGCGCGACATAGATCGCAAAACTTTGCACGCCGTAACTTGCCATCGGCGCCGATGCACCGATGATTTGCGCATTGGGGCCGGCCGGCATCACCGGACCGCGCTGCCAACTCGGATCGTATCCGCCGTAAAACGATGCGTTCGCGCCGACCGTCAGCGGCCCGGCGTACGCGCCAACCTGCAGATAAATCTGTGTGTGCGACGCGTCCAGGCGCGTGATGGCGAATGCGGGCGACTGGCACGGACTGGCCTGACTCCCGCACGAACCGTCGTCGGCCCCGGCGGGCGCGACGAACACTGCCTTGGCGATATCGCCGTCGATGCCGTCGCAGTTGCTGTCGATGAACGCGCCATCGGGATCGTCGGCGGCACCGGGGTAAGCGGCCGCATTGCTGTCGTCGCAATCGAGCGCGTTGGCGACGTAGCCGGCCGGCTGCGTCGCGGAGTGGACGAACACTGCCGGATTGCCGTAGCCATCGCTATCGGCGTCGATGAACCACTTCGGTCCGTCGAAGCCATCGTAAAAAATCGCATCCACCGCGCAGGCTTCGCGGCCGCAGAATGCGCCGCACAAAACGGCAAGCGCCCACATCTCGACTTGGCTCACGCGCATACGAACCTCCCGAGATGATCTCGTGGAGGCGATACTACGCTCTATTGTTCTTGCCAGTGGCCTTATTTCTTCTGCGGCAACAGGCGCAGCATTTTTTCATCGAACATCGGTTCGTCCTGCCCGGCGCGCACGATCATGATGCGGTCGGCACCTTCCTGCGCTTCGTAATACTGCACGCTGTCGGGCATGTCGCCCCAGTCGCCGCACGGCGGTTCCGGGATATCGCCCGGATCGGTCTTCTTGTCGAGTTCCTTTTTCAGCGCGGCTTTCGGCAAAACCGTGTAACGCTTCGCACCCTTGGGCGTCGACTCGTAACCCTTGTACGGCTTGACCAGACAACGCGCGACGAGATCCTTCTCGGGCGTGTGCTCGGCGAACACGCGCTGGATCGCCGCTTCCGGCTTTTCGCCGGACTGCAGGTCGAACACCTCGATCAGTTTTTCGTCTTCGCCGCCGTCTGAGTAATGCTGCAGCAGCGCGTTGTCTTTCGCGTAAATGCTGATCTTGCGTCCGCGATAGTCGCAACGCTGGACCCAGCCGCTCAGGCCCAGCTTCGCGTCATCGAGTTTCTCCCAGACGCACCCTTGCGGCGCCGCGCGCGAAGGCGCGTCCTTGCCTGCCGCGGCCGTGGACGTGGCGAGCACGATGATCGCGAACAATGCGGCGAATCGATGCATGGCAAACCTCAAACGTCGCGGCGCCACCGTTGCGAACATCAGTTTTTCGCAGCCGGCTTCGTCAGCTGATCGAGAATAAACGCAAACTCCTCCGCCACTTCGCGATAACGTTGGAAGCGCCCGGATTTGCCGCCGTGTCCGGCTTCCATGTTGATCTTGAACAGCAACGGGTTTTTGTCGGTCTTCGTCGCGCGCAACTTGGCCACCCACTTGGCCGGCTCGTAATACTGCACCTGCGAATCCCATAATCCGGTCGTCACGAGCATGGCTGGATAGGCCTGGGGTTTTACGTTGTCGTACGGCGAATAAGAAAGCATGTAAGCGTAGTACGCCGTTTCTTTCGGATTGCCCCATTCATCGAATTCGTTGGTCGTCAGCGGGATGCTCTCGTCGAGCATCGTCGTCACGACGTCGACGAACGGCACGTGCGCGACGATGCCGCGATAATCCTGCGGCGCAAGATTGGCGACCGCGCCCATCAGCAATCCGCCGGCACTGCCGCCCTCGGCGAACACCTTGTCCTTCGCGGCGTAACCTTCGTGCACGAGAAATTCGGTCACGTCGATGAAGTCCGTGAACGTGTTCATCTTGTGCAGCAATTTGCCGTTCTCGTACCAGGCGCGACCCATTTCCTGGCCGCCACGAATGTGCGGGATGGCGTAAAGGAAGCCGCGGTCGACCAGCGAAATACGCGGCGAGGAAAACCGCGGATCGGTGGAATACCCGTACGAACCATACGCGTACTGGTACAACGGTGCGGTGCCGTCCTTCTTGTAGCCTTTGCGGTACAGCAGCGAGACCGGGATTTTCGTGCCGTCACGCGCCGGAGCCCACACACGTTCGGTGACGTAATTGGCCGGATCGTAGCCGCCGAGTACCGGATCGCGCTTGCGCAATGTGCGTTCGCCGCTCGCCATGTCGAGGTCATACACGGAGTTCGGCGTGGCGAGCGAGGAAAAATCGTAGCGCAGCGTGTCGGTGTCTTGCTCGCGGTTGTCGCCGATCGTTGCCGTGTAATCGCTATCGTCGGATTTGACAAAGAATTCGCGTCCGCCTTTCCACGGCTTGATGAGGATGCGCTGCAAGCCTTCGCTGCGCTCGCCGATGGCGAGATAATTCCTGAACGGCGCGGCGCTGCTGATGAACACATCGTTGCTGGCCGGCACCAGATCACGCCAGGCTTTTTTGTCGCCGATGTGCGCGTCGTCGACTTGCATGACGCGGAAATTCTTCGCCAGCCAATTCGTGCGTACGATCCAGCGATTGCCGATGTGCTCGGCGTGGTACTCCAGATCGTGCTCACGCGGCGCGAACACCTTGAACTTCGCTTTCGGCTGATTGGCCGGAATGAAGCGCAGCTCGGAAGACAATGTGCTGTGCTCCTCGATGACGATGTATTTATCGTCACCGCTGAGGCCGACGCCCATGTAGTAGCTGTGGTCGCGTTCTTCGTAGACGACGGGATCCTTCGCCGAATCAGAGCCGAGCACGTGCTTGCGCACGCGCACCGTCAACAACGTGATCGGATCGTTCTCGACATAGAACAGCGTCTTGTTGTCTTGCGCCCACGCCATCGACGCCGGCGTGTTCTTGATTTCATCCGCCAGCACCCGTCCGGTGGCGAGATCCTTGATGCGGATGGTGAACTGGCGCCGTCCGTTCGTGTCTTCGGCGTAGGCGAGCAGGTTCTCGTTCGGACTGATTTCCTCGGCGCCAATCTGGAAGAAATTGTGCCCCTGCGCGAGCGCGTTGGCATCGATCAGGATTTCCTCCGCGGCGCTTTCGCTGCCGTGTTTGCGCGCGTAGATCGGATATTCGCGGCCTTCCTCGAAACGCGTGTAATAGAAATAATGCTTGTACTTGGCGGGAACCGTCGCGTCGTCCTGCTTGATGCGGCCGATGATCTCGTTGTACAGCGTGTCTTCGAGCGCCTGCGTGTGCGCGGTCATTGCCGCGTAATACGCATTTTCAGCTTTCAGATAATCGAGCACCTCCGGCTTGGTGCGCGTGTCGTCGCGCAACCAGTAATAGTTGTCGATACGCATGCCATTCGGCGACTGCACCTGATACGCATGGATCGGCGCCACCGGTGGCTGCGGCGCGGGCGTCTGCGTCGGCTGGGCCGCACATGCGGCAAGCAGGGCAACGGCGGCGGACAATGCAACGGCGCGCAATTCAAATCGACGCATGACGAACTCCCGCAAGGAACGGCGATCGTAGTGGCACGCGGTCGAAGGCACAACGGCCGAAAGTCGGATGCTTAGCTGCGGAGTTCCTTCTCGTATCGCCACGCGTCCGCGCCGTCTTCGTAGAACCCGGCGTACGCGCCGAACCGGCGATAACCCAGGCGCTCGTAAAGCCGAATCGCGCCGGCATTGTCCTGACGCACTTCCAGGCGCAAGCGTTTGCAGCCGTGTGCGCGCGCGGTGCGTTCGGCCGCACCGACGAGCGCCTCGCCCACGCCGCGGCCGCGCGCCTCGGGCGCGACCGCGATCGAATACAGCCGTGCGACAACGGTGTTCTTGCGAAAGAACACGACAGCCTTGCCGAGCAGGCCGCCGGCATCCACCGCCGCAAGCACGGCCGCGGAAGTATTCGTGATGTGGTGGCGATACTGCCGCCGCGACAGATGGTCGGTGTTGAAAGCGCGTCGTTCCAGCGCGACGAGGGCGGGCAGATCGGCGGGTGTCGCGCGGCGGATGCGGTATCCGGTACTTGAACTTGATGCTTCGTGTGTCAAACTAACCTCATCCCCGACCCTTGCGCTCATGCTCGAACCGCCGCCGTCACATTCACGCATTCGCAGTAGCGGCGCATGAGCCGCCTCGTAATCGTAGTCGAAAAAGCCTCGGACTGGGGTTCGTATTACCCGTCCGACAATGTCGTCGCTGCGCAGGACTACCTCAAGGAAGCGATCAGCGTGGACGACGAGCGCGTGCAGGTCATCAACCTGTGCCGCAGCTACAAGTATCTCGGCATCGGCTATTACGTCTCGCTGCTCGCCGAAGCGCGCGGCCACAAGGTGATCCCGTCGGTGCGCGCGATCAACGATCTGCGCAAGCGTGCCTTGTATGGCCTCGATATCGAGGACTTGAACCAGAAGCTGATCAAGTTCCTGCCCGAAGGCGGCCGCGATACCACGGACTTTGGTGTACTTCTATACTTCGGCGAAACCAATTACGGCACGCTGTCGGACTTGGCGCGGCAGGTGTTCGAAACGTTTCCGTGCCCGATCCTGCGTCTGGAATTCGAACGCGAGAAAGTGTGGCAGATCAGTGCGATCAAGCCGGCCGGCCTGCACACGCTGACCGACGATCAGGAAGATTCCTTCGCCGCTGCGCTCGACAAGTTCTCGAGGAAGCTATGGCGCAAGCCGCGTGCGCGGCGCCAGTATCGCTATGACATCGCCATGCTCGCCGATCCGAACGAGGCGATGCCGCCGTCGAACAAGCGCGCGCTCAAAGCGTTCATCGAAGCCGGCAAGGAAATCGGTATCGAAGTCGAACCGGTGACGAAGAACGACTACTCGCGGTTGGCCGAATACGACGGCCTGTTCATCCGCGAGACGACCGCGATCGACAGCCACACCTATCGTTTCGCCAACAAGGCCGAGAAGGAAGGCATGGTCGTCATCGACGAGCCGGGTTCGATCCTCAAGTGTACGAACAAGATTTATCTGCACGACCTGCTGCGCTCGCGCAAGCTGCCGACGCCGCGAACGGAAATCCTCTACCGCGATGACGCGAAGCGGTTGGCAGAGCTGCCGGACCTGCTCGGCTTTCCAATCGTTCTGAAAATCCCGGATGGCTCGTTCTCGCGCGGCATCGTCAAAGTGGAAAGTGTCGAGCAACTGAAAGCGGCGGCCGACGATCTGTTTCAGCACACCGCGCTCGTCATCGCGCAGGAATTCATGTACACGAAATTCGACTGGCGCGTCGGCATACTCGACGGCCAGGCGCTGTACGCGTGTCAGTACTTCATGTCACGCGGCCATTGGCAGATCTACAACCACGGTCAGAACGCGGCGCAGAAGTCCGGCGGCTTCAAGACGCTGCCGGTGCGCGAGGCGCCAAACGAAGTGATCAAGCTGGCGCTCAAGGCGACCGCGCCGATCGGCGACGGCCTTTACGGCGTGGACTTGAAGCAGGAAGGCGACCGCACCGTCGTCATCGAAGTCAACGACAACCCATCGATCGACGCGGGCGTCGAAGACGCCTATCTCGGCGAAGACCTTTACCGACGCATCATGGAAGAATTCCTGCGGCGCATGGAGCGCAAGCGCCTCGGCATCACGGACTGATACTCAACGGGCGCAGCTGACGGCGCAACATGCGCCGCGTATGCAAGCGACGCGCCTGTTGCCCGGCCCGACGCCGCCGCCGCACGCGCCTGGCGAGGTACGCCTGCGATCTCGCCAACAATTGACGGCGGTGCAACACGCCGAGGTCCAGCAGTGGCGCGACGACGCACCAGAACGGCAGCCAGCCCCAGAACGGATCACGCCCGCGCAGCGCCGGAATGCAGGCGAACGCGAGCGCGCCGAGCACGAACCAGATCCACAGTGCGGCGGTGACAGGGGAACCAGGCGTTGCACGAATCATGAGGTGTCTCCTTCGCTGAAGGCGCCACTCTCACGCGCCGTCATCTCAGCGGTTGAGACCACCGTCTATAATCGCGACGAATGGAAACGGAAACCTCGCACTTTCTGCAATACGCGGTGATGTTCCTCGCCGCGGCGGTCGTCGCCGTCTCGGTATCGCGCCGGTACGGACTCGGCGCCGTGCTCGGCTATCTGGCTGCCGGCGCGCTGATCGGTCCGCATTTGCTCAATCTCACTCCGGACATGCGCCAGGCCACCGAGCTGTCCGAACTCGGCGTGATCCTGCTGCTGTTCATCATCGGCCTGGAACTTTCGCCGCAGCGGCTGTGGGTCATGCGCCGAGCGGTATTCGGCGCGGGTGCGCTGCAGGTGGCGTTGACTGCGTTGGTGCTCGGCGCCGCGGCCTTGCTCGCCGGGCTGATCCGCAACAGCGCGTTGATCGTCGGCCTTGCCCTCGCGCTGTCGTCGACCGCGCTCGGCTTGCAAATTCTCGCCGAGCGCAAGCAATTGCAGAGTCCGCACGGACGCCTCGCTTTTGCGATCCTGTTGTTCCAGGACCTGGCTGCGATTCCGATCCTCGCGCTGATTCCGTTGCTCGGCACGCACGCGGCGCCGGCCACGCCGGGCGACCAGGCAATTGCCGTGCTGCGCATCATTGGCGTTATCGCGGGCGTCGCGGTCGGCGGCCGCTACCTGTTGCGCCCCGTTTTTCGTATCGTCGCCGGCACCAGGATCGCCGAAGTGTTCACGGCCACCGCATTGCTCGTCGTGCTCGGTGCGGCGTGGGTGATGCAACTGGCGCATATGCAGATGTCGCTCGGCGCGTTCCTCGCCGGCCTGCTGCTGGCCGATTCGGAATACCGGCACGAAATCGAAGCGCAGATTGAACCGTTCAAGGGCCTGCTGCTCGGATTGTTCTTCTTGAGTGTCGGCGTGTCGCTCGACCTGGACCTCGTGCGCCAGCAACCGTTGCTGATCGGCATGATCGTGATCGGCATGCTGCTGCTGAAATCGGCCGTGCTGCTGGGCTTGGCCAAGCTGTCCGGAAAACTCGATTTTGCCGAGAGTGTGCGCCTGGCGGCGATTCTCGCTGGCGGCGGCGAGTTTGCGTTCGTCGTGTTCAATCTGGCTCAGGATCGCGGCCTGCTTGAGACGCCGCAACATGACGTGCTCGTCGTTGCGGTGACGTTGTCTATGGCGCTGACGCCACTGGCGGCCATTGCCGCCGCACGCTGGCCGGCTGCGCGCAAACCGGAGCCGCAACGCGAATTCGATGACATCGCCGACGGCCACCCACGCGTGATCATCGCCGGATACGGACGCATGGGCCAGATCGTCGCGCGCGTGCTGCGCGCCCAGCACATACCGTTCACGGCGCTAGAAGCCTCCATCGAACAAGTCGATCTCTCGCGCCGCTTCGGCAGCAACATCTATTTCGGCGACCCGAGCCGCCCGGAGTTGCTGCGCGCCGCCGGTGTGGAAAAAGCCGAAGTGTTCGTGCTGGCGACGGACGATCCGGAAGCGAACCTGCGCACCGCGCGCCTCGTGCGGCGCATGTTTCCGCACCTGAAAATCGTCGCGCGTGCGCGCAATCGCCAGCACGCGTTCCGGCTCATGGACCTGACCATTGACGACGTCGTACGCGAGACTCTGCATTCGAGTCTGGAAATGTCGCGGCTCGTGCTGGTCGATCTGGGCATCGATCCGGCCACGGCGGGCGAGCGCGTGGAAAAATTCCATGAGCACGACAGCGCGCTGTTGCAGTCGCAATACCTGGTCTACGATGACGACGCGGCTTTGGTGCAATCCTCGAAAGATGCGCTGGAGGATCTGGAGCGCCTGTTCGAAGCTGACCGCATCAGCGACGCCGAGCGAGCCCGTAACGGCTAGGAATCTAGGCCGGCGCGCGCCTTCCCTGCGCCGCCGGCAAAGCCAGTTCCGCGGCGACGTCGATGTAACCCAACAGGTGCGCGATCTCGCGCGGCGTGCGTTCGAGGATGTCCGCGCGCAACGGATCCGCACCCGCCGCAAGCAGCGCGCGTGCCGGCAGCAATAGCCCGTGCATGGCGCACGCGTGCAGTGCACTGACGCCACGCTTGTCCTGCGCGTTGACGTCGGCGTCGCGCTTGAGCAACAGCGGCAGCAGAGCCAACAGCTGTCTCTGATCCGCCGCGCTGCGTGCCGGAGCGTGTGCACCGAGCAGCAGCGTCAGCGCGGTCTGTCCGGCCGCGTTGCGTGCGTCGATCGCGGCACCGGCCTCGAGCAAGATCTGCAAAGTCTGGCGCGCGCGCTCGGCATCGCGAGCGGCAAACGCGAACTGGGCCGCGGCATGCAATGCACACGTGCCTTGGCCATCGGCGGCATCGACCAGCGCTCCGCGCGCCAGCAATTGCTGCACGAATTCCGGCCAGCCCAGGCCGGCGGCAATCATCAACGCAGTGCCGCCACCGGCCAGGCGCTGGTCAGCGGCGACGCCGTGTCGCAACAAAGCATCGACCGTGGTCGGCTGATGCGCACTCACCGCAGCACTGAGGGCGGTCGCACCACTGGCCGCCGCCTGCGCGGGATTCGCGCCACGCTCGAGCAGGCAGGCGACGACTCCGGCGTGGCCCTGCCCGGCCGCGCGCACGAGCGCCGGCGCTCCGTGTGCGTCGACCGCATCGATCGGCAAACCGAGCGCCAGAAGCTTCTCCACCGCAGCCGCGTCGCCGCTGGCGGCCGCATCGACCAGATCGAAATCGCGCAGCGCGCGGCGCGGCAATTTCCACTTCGGCCAGTCGAGCCAATGTTGCAGTTCCGGTTTCGTCAGGGCCAATCCGAGCGGCGTCTCGCCACTGGCGGAGCGCGCTTCGGGATTGGCGCCGGCGCGCAGCAAGGACTGGATCAACGCGATCGCTTTCTCCGGCGATGCCGTCAGCGCGGCAAATAGCGGCGTGCGTCCGAGCCGATCGCGAGCCTGCGGGTCGACGCCACGCGCGAGTAGTGCTTGCGCGAGCGCGGGGCAGCCTGCCGCCACGGCGCAGCTCAGCACAGTGCGTCCTTCAATATCGGCCGCAAAACAGTCGGCACCGCGTTCCAACAGAGAGTTCGCAAAGCATTCCAGATGCGTGCTCGGCGCGTGCATCAGCGCGGCGCACACGCTCAGCACAATTTCGCTACCCGCGATCTGTGCACCGCTGTCGACAAGTTCCGTCGCGGCAGACAACGATGCAGGCAGCTGATCCAGCACCGCATGCAACAGCAGCTTGCCGTCTTCAAGTGCGGCGTTTGCATCCAAGCCATGGTTGAGCAGCCAGCGCCGCGTGGCGGGATCCGAATGTGTCGCAAGTTCCAGAAACAAACGCGCGCGCTCAGCTTGTGACCACTCGCGAATACGGGCGGCGAACAATTCCACTACGTTCCAGTTGCCGAAACGCAGCGCATCGAGCAAGTGATCCGGAGAGTTCGCGGCGCACGCTGCGGATTCTCCGGCTTCGCTGACGGTCGCCGGACGCGGATAGGTCGGATCGAGCAAAGCCACGATGTTCCAGCGCCCCCCGGCCGCGGCAAAATCCACCGCGCGACGGCCGTCGGCAACGGTGAGCGAACGAGCCGCGCCGAGTGCGAGCAGCTGGCGTACCGTCTCTTCACTCGCGCGCTTGGACTGACTGGCGATGATCAACGCGCTGCGGCCGGAATGGTCGACGAGATCGGCTGCGGCTTTGTGCAGCGCCAGCTCCTCGATCACTTCACGCGCGTCGGCGCGCGCGGCTTCCATGAGCGCAGTGGTTCCGTGCGTGTCGCTTGCATTCACTTGCGCACCGGCGTCAAGCAAGGCCTTGGCGATCGCCGCGTGTCCGTGCAGCGCGGCCGTCATCAGCGCGGTGCGGCCAAGCGCGTCGCGTGCGTCGATGCGCGCCTTGCGTCGAAGCAGCAATTTGATTCCTTGAACGTCATCTTCGCCAATAGCCGCGGCTGCGATCAGCGCCGGCTGCGAGTGCGGAACCTCCGGTTTCGCGCCGCGGTCGAGCAGAAAACGCACGAGTTCCCAGTTCGCCGCCTCGCAGGCAATTCCGAGCGGGGTCTGACCGCTGCGGTTGATCGCATCCAAGGCAGCACCGGCATCGCACAGCAACGCGGCAACTATTGGCTTTGACGACAGTGACGCCAGATGCAATGGCGTGTTGCCGTCGGTATCGGTGCAATCAGCGCGCGCGCCATTGGTGAGCAATGTCGTCACCGCTTCGACGCGGCCTTCCTGGCTGTCGCGCGTAGCTGCGATCAACGGCGCCAAGCCGGCGTGCGCGCGATTCAAATCCGCACCCCTTGCTATGAGGGCGCGCAGCAATCGCATGTCCGGATTGAGCGC